>Ga0172382_10005767_pt1 | contig 18308 bp, 15 predicted proteins | sample Leawel138RmetaG_FD_122245 | JGI IMG/M metagenome (GOLD analysis project Ga0172382, IMG submission 122245) | Leachate microbial communities from a municipal landfill in Southern Ontario, Canada - Leachate well 138R metaG | ecosystem: Engineered > Solid waste > Landfill > Unclassified | place...
AACAATTATGTGCTATGTACCTAAGAAACCACTTATGACTCCCGTTATCCAATCTGTATATAATATGTGGACAATGCCGTTAAAATGATGGGCATAGATAATCCTGCTAGGAGCACAAGAACGGTAAGAATGATTGATACACGGGTATATTTTTTTATTAGTAATAGTGTCCCTGCTGGTAGAGCAAATGCAAAAGTGCAAAAACTAACTATCCAACCATAGGAGGGTTCAAGATAGCCTTGTCCACCATAATAATAATGAAGCTGGCTTTGATAATAAGTATAGGACAATAATCCAAAAAAAGCAGTCACAACTGAGCATACAATCATTAGTGCTCCGGCTACTACTAACAGGGTGCTTCTCTGCATTGTTATAGTACATCCTTTTTGTGCTTCAACGCTATAACTTTTTCTTAACGCTTTTTAGAAGGCATAGCATGTTCTCTTTATCTACGCCCTATTTTGGGCTACTGCTTAGAGTTTGCATGTAGAAATACCCGTCTTTTTTCTTAGGTATAGAAAAGCCTTAAGCAATCAAGGGAAAAACCAGCACCCCTACCCCCCTTAACTTTTTTCCTGAGGGGGTTTTGGGGCATCTAAATGCTTTCTCTTATTCTGGCGTAATCATTGTTTTATGGTGCTGGTGCTTTTGTTGGGCTTGGCAGGATAGGAAGCGTTGTGGGGAGGCCATCTGGTGATGTTGATGGGCCGGGGTTTACAGGAAGTTTCTGGTTTCCTAATGGTAATCTTGTTTGAGTTCCATCGTCACTAAATACTACGTGAGATGCATCGCCTAGCCTTACATAGATAGCGTCTGTTCTATTGTCGTTTAGATAGTAAATAGACCGTCCAATTCCGCTGCCGCCGACAAAGTCTGGTGCTCCTGCGATTTTGTTGAATTCTCTTTCTAAAGCGCTCTCGTCTTTACCTATACGGTCATATATTTTCCCTGCCTGTTCAGCGGTTAATCTTGGCTGGTCTTTTGGCAGGTCTCCGATGGTGATAAGAACTGGTCGTCTCCATTCACCTACTAAACCAATGCTGTTGTCTGCAATAATTTTGTCTAATTCTACTTTTTGCTCACTTGTTGCTCTGGCATATGCCGACTCATAGAATGAAACGTTCGAGGCATTAATGATTGGAGGCGGAGATGTGTATGTTGCAAGACCTAAGTAAAATATTGATAATGTAACAGAAATAATAAGGGTGGCTGTAACTGCCACAGCAATTGGTAGAGAGTGGCGTTTAAGTCTTATCGTTAAGGGCATTTGGGGTTGCGGGCAATAATCTATGCAGTCTTTAATTTTCTTTTGTCTGCTCATTTTGTTCACCTATTATTTTTTCGAAAAGTGCTTCGGCTAGTTTGGATGGCAAAATTTTGCTTGTGTCATCTAAAATGAGGAAGTTGCGGTTTTTGGCTTCTGCCAGCAGCGTGTTTCTGCATGTTTCTAGTTTTTTGCATTTTTCGCAGTTGCCTTCGTGTTTGTACCAGACTTGGATGCCGTTCTTGGCAGAGAAAGTGACAAATGCGGGGGTTTTGAAGTGGTTGCTGTATCCCTTGAGGAAACCTTTTTGAGCATTGACTGTTTGGATGTCGATTTTGTTGATTTTGGCAACTTCTTGGAGGGCGTCGTCGATTTTGAGGTTGGCTATGTCGAGGGATTTGTGGACAGTTTGGCGAGTGACGTTTAATTTTCGTGCGATATGGATTTCTTGGAGTCCACTACTTTTTAGGTCCCAAATGACTTTCTGCTTAGGCGTTAGGTATCCAAGGCTCAGTGTCATTTTACAATCCTGTAAGCCACAAACAGCTTACATTATAAGCACTACATTTTAATCCATATAAAGCTTTCTTTTGCATATTCGTTTAAAGTTAGAGGTTTTTCGATGCCAAAGTAGGAGCACAATTGAAAGCAGGCATGCAGAAAGTAACCCAACAGCACACAGTAAAAAACATATCCTCAGTTTCCAAAACTCTCTGAGTCCACGCGAAACTTAAAAGCTTGCAAGCATACTTGATTTAGAATGGAATTTGCGGTAGCCAATATTAACATTCGAAAGTCAGATTATTTTATCTGTACACACATTTACACAAAATTTAATAGGAAATTCAGGAAATCATAATACTTATAATAAAAAAGCACTTATTTTAATGGTTTTTTAGTTCTCTTATTAGTTATTGCTTTAATACTGTCATTAAATTTTGTAACAGTTAATCCTCTTCCCGTCCATATAGAGAAGTTTCACCAGATAGTGATACACAAACCATCTGCGATAGCAATATTGAATACTAACATAAACGAAAACAATGTTTCTATTTGTTTAAAAGCAACAATTGGAAAACCAGCAACCGCCTGCATCAGATATCTTTGAAATATATTACCTGGTTGATTGGCATCAAGAAAAATTAATGTCTTTCGATTTTATGATCCTGACAAGAATACTTGAGATATAAAATAATGAGTGAGATACGCTTAAATGTAAACATTATGGAAATGTCTGAGGGGATACACACCATAACATTTTATACCCTTAAAAAGGCGGTTATTTAAGAAATGAATAAGTGCACTGCCTTTCTATTACTGGGTGGAACAGTTTTAACGCCAGTGTTGATTCACTACCTCCAAACATTTATGTTCTTGGCAATAGCCGATAGAACTTATGATATATTCGATATACTATTAAACTTCACAATTAATGAACCAGTATCAAAAATATGGTATATTAAAGCAGTACAACAATGGCGGGATTAAAAAGCTGGACTTCTTAATTTGTCGATTATGCTCAGGATACAATTATTGACGGCGACAAAAATGTAATCAGAACATTTACTCGACTATTACAGAGGGTAGAATACGTTGTGGATACAATGGAAACCGTAACTGAAGATGCAGAAAAGATCCGACACAACGCTAACTAAAGGTAGCTATATACCAAACAAAAGCGTTCGCTACCACAAACATGCAAAGTTTGAATATAATTCACACCTACAGCTCTAAATAACAGAACGACAACTATGAACATTGTAGAATTCAATTAGACAAAGCTTATTTTCAGGTAAAAAATATTTTTCTTGAACAGAAATGGGCACGCTTGAAGTAAAAAACTTATCCGTCAAAGTGGAAGGTAAACTTATTCTAAAAAATCTCAACTTCAACTTAAAACCAGGCGCTAGTCATATTCTTTTTGGACCTAATGGTTCTGGCAAAACAACGCTAATTAACACTCTTATGGGCCTTCCCGGATACGAAGTGGTTTCTGGGCAAATTCTATTTGACGGAATTGATGTCACACTAAAAGGTGTAGATGAACGCTCAAAACTCGGTATCGTCGTTAGCTTCCAATATCCCCCCGAGATAACGGGTGTGAAACTCGGTGACTTACTTAAGCTCTGTTTAGGCAAGACAGCTACAGAAGAATTTAGCCAAGAAGAGATCACAAAAATTGAAGCTTTCAACTTAACAAGATTCTTAAATCGAGATGTAAACTTGGGGTTTAGCGGTGGAGAACGCAAACGATCAGAAATTCTTCAGCTAATATTTCTAAAACCTAAACTGCTTCTACTTGATGAACCTGATTCTGGAGTAGATGTTGAAAGTTTAAAAATGATAGCTACCGAAATCCAGAAGTATATAGAAACCACAGGTGCCTCCGCTTTAATTATTACCCATAAAGGTGATATATTAGAGTATATTAAAGCCTCATATGGTTGTATACTCCTGAATGGTCAATTCCACTGTTTTAAAGACCCCTTAAGGATATACGAAGAGATTAAACAAATGGGTTATGAAGAATGTGTAGCATGTAGAATTCGTACAAGTGAGGGCTGGAGAAATGAACAAAACAACCAAAGAAAATAGCTTAACTAAACTTCCTCATGAAATTCTAGTTGAAGCCCAAAAAATAGGTCTTGAAGTTCAAGAGAAAAATCGCTCAGCCACATTCATGCATATAAACCAAGAAACTGTCGCTTCTAAAGTCAATGAATTATACGAAGGCAAACTTGAACTTATGGATATCAAAACCGCACTCCAAAAGTATCCTTGGCTTGAAGAATACCGATGGAAACTTGTAAAAAAGGATAAAGATGAATACACAAGAAAAGTAGCTGAAGACTATAGCGGTGGCTACTTTATGCGTATTTTAAAAGATGCCGAAATTACATTTCCGCTTCAATCATGTATGTTAATTACCCAAAAGAATCTTGAACAACGGGTTCATAACATAATCATCGCGGAAGAGAACTCTAAAGCACACATAATTACTAGTTGTCTCCAGCATTCGTCAGTTCCACAAGCTGCACATTTAGGGGTTTCAGAAATTTATGTTAAGAAAGGCGCAATGCTAAATTTCACCATGGTCCATCAATGGAGCGAACAAACGTTAGTACGACCGAGAAGTGGAGCCCAAATAGATGACAACGCCACCTTTGTTTCTAACTATGTATGCATGCGTCCAGTACGTGATCTCCAAATGTATCCAGTTGCCTATTGTAAGGGAATTAATTCTCGAGTTAGTTTTAATACCATACTTTATGGGCAAAAAAATAGTCAAATAGATAGTGGTAGTAAAGCCGTTTTAACTGGCAAAGACAGCAAAGCAGAAATGGTCAGTCGAGCCATTTCTCGTGAAGGATCAAACCTTATAGTTCGTGGGATGATCGAAGGTCATGTTCCTGATTGCAAAGGGCATCAAGAATGCAAGGGTTTAATCATGGATAATAACTCGTTTATGCAATCGACTCCGGAATTAATTGCAACAAAGAAAGGTGTAGAAATTACCCATGAAGCGGCTGTCGGTAAAATTAGCGAGAAAGAGATCACTTATCTTATGACTCGACGTCTTTCTCGTGAGCAAGCGGTTTCATTGATTATCCGAGGGTTTATGGATGTTGATATCCTAGGTTTGCCTGATGCATTAAATAGCGAAATCAAAGCGATTGTTGACTCTTCAGCAAATGCAAGTTAATCTTCTTTTCTAAAAAGGATCTTACTAAGTAATCGTTATTTTTTTGGTTTCCTTAGGGGTCTTCTTTGGTAAGGAGATATCAAGAATTCCATTGTTTAGATTAGCGCTAGCTTGGTCTGTACGTACGGCTTCAGGTAGGTGAATTTTGCGATAAAATGTTTGAGAAGAGCGTTCTTGCCTGATATAACTTTTATCACGGTCCTCTTCTGATTTTGACCGCTTTGCATTAATTATAATGGAATCTTCTTCAACTTCAATATCCACATCTTCCTTCTTAAAACCTGGCAAATCAACTGCCAAGCGATAATTTTTACCTTGATCTTCAATATCAATCGAAGGAATCGTAGTACCAAACGGTACTAGGGAACTACGCGCTTTTCGGGTCACATCCCGACCAATACGCCAAGAACTATCCCACAGTACTTCAAAGTCTCGTTGAAACCTATTCATCAAACGATTAAAGTCCGTTTGAATATCCCAAGTGGAGTAAGGCTCAATTTCCTCTATGTCGTTTTTTCTCACTTCTTCAGCTGATTTTTCTTTGCCACCATAATATAATTTTTTCTTATCATTATCTGACAAAACAATTCACCAATATGTCGAATAACCCTTTAGATATTAAGATATGTGATTGTACAATACCTACCTACTTACGTTAGGGCAGTGAATATCCGCCATCGATTATGATGGTTTGCCCTGTAATGTAGTTGGCCTCGTCACTAACTAGAAACGCTACTAAATTAGCAACGTCTATTGGTTTTCCCATGTGACCCATCGGAATGGCTTGAACTATCTGTGTAAGCGTCTCTTCACCAACCGGCATATTTCCGACATCTATTGCGCCTGGAGCTACAGCGTTAACATTTATTCCCAATGTAGCCATCTCAAGCGCTAATGCTTTAGTAAAGCCTGATATTGCTGCTTTACTAGACGAATAATGCACGAGATTGGGGTAAACAACAGCAGGCCCTGAAATTGAGGTTATATTAACGATTTTGCCATATCTACGTTCAACCATACCGGGGACAAAAGCTTTTGTAAAATAAAATGTGCCAAATAGGTTTATGCTCATGACTTTATTCCAGTCATCTACAGTTATTTGCAAAAAGGGCTTCTGTGGATAGATACCTGCATTGTTAATGAGTATATCTACCTTTTTTAATTTGTCAAGAACATGTTTTTGGGCATTTGTGACTTCTTCTAAATTTGAAACATCACATTTCACCGCTATACTCTCATTCCTATACTTTTGAGCCTCTTTAGCAGTCTCAAACACAGTATCAGCAATATCTGTTACAGCAACAACTGCACCAGCTCTTGCAAGATTTAGACCTATCTCTCTGCCTATCCCTCGACCAGCGCCAGTGATAAATGCCACCTTACCCTTTAAATCGAACATAAACAGCGCCCTAAAACAATCCAGCAAATATCCAGTAAATGCTTTATCAAATAGTGCTACTATGTTGTCAGGGTACCCACTACTTTAAAGCGCTCCATTACGTCATCAGCATGAGGCGCAGTCTCCATCTGCTCAGTTAGGTCAATACCCGCGGGGTGCCCAAGGTGATCACCCTCACTCCACTGGGCTGAATCGGTTACATCGTAAACTTTGCCTTTGTACCCCACGTACGTTGGGTTCCCATTCTTGCCATTGAATTGTGACAAATCGTTCGTCGAAAATTTTTTTGCTTCTTCCAACTATAGCCACTTCCACTATGTATCTTTTTTATTGAGTAATTAACGTTAGCAAGCTATAACCCTCTGTGGTTGTACTAAGACAGTCACAAACTAATGAGCGACAATATTAAATTGTATGATCCGAGTTAGAAGAATTTCAGTGGAGACATAAACAAGCCTACGAATATTTCAAAAATCTAGGTTTACAAAAACGGCTTTCTTTAAGGTGTATACCCGCTCGAATTCTACTCAATGCCTTGAAATCATAATAGGGTAACAATGAGACTTTATGCGAAAAATATTCGATTGAGTATTTTTCAACTGTTTTATACTTCAAAAATGGTAAAGTAAAAAAGGTTAGAGGATACATCAGGGTTTGGTTTAACCAAGGCACAGTTGGAGGAATTAGTTGATAGCCCTGAAGTTTTTTTGAAAATTTTATACCCCAATTTTTGGGGGTATGCCAGTTTCTTATATATCATATATTTTGGCGTTTTATGACTCCGCAGAATTCCTCAGTTGAGTAAAAGGTCTGTTCGTGTATTATGGGAAAACGAGTTTAACGTTTGTTTATAAGTTCAGTTTTGACCTGAGGTGTCGATTGTTTTGTATAGATATTATTGCTTATTTAAGGGTGTTCTGTTTTTTGCTTATAATCTACATATGTAGCTTTGTTTTTAGTTTGATCAAATTTTAGATTGCAAGCATGTATCATTTTAAATGTGACAAGTCTTATTTCGTTTTTGTGACGGAACCGTACTGTGTATTGATTATGTTTCTCTTTGACGACAGCCACAATATTTGATTGGAAATTGCTTGTTTTATTTACATATTCGTTTATTGTGAGGTATGTGGTACTAAGATAGCCATTGCCCCATCCTATCGTGATTTAGTTGTTTTCTTTTAACTAAATTAATAGCTTTGTCAAAAAAGATAATTTACACTCCTTGACAAGCAGTCATAACAAAGAGGCATTACGTCATCAACTCTCTAATTAACAAAGTTGAAACTTAGCTCCGGAACTTGCGAGGTCTGCTTTGTATAACACTTTTTTGCTATTGTTTGGGAAGCATGTCTTGGTATTCAGGGTTAACTTGTCCATGCCTATTGAAAATTATTTCGTTGATTTTGACCCATTGTGGACCTACTGTTCCCCAATTCGGCCCCGCCATGATGCTCCTTGTTACATATTCCTGTAAAGCTTTTTCACGTTTGAGAGTTCGTTTCTTCGAGTCTACAGTGATTAAACCCGAGTGGTGAAGGTACTGGAGGTTGCGTGTCAACTGCTTGGAATTAATACGGAAAGTCAATGCCTTCTTTAGGTCTTCGGTTAATGAGTAAATAGAGAATTCATCTTCATTACGGAGGCTGATAGCAGCAATCACATCTTGCATTAATTCCGCAGTGCGGGTAACATAGAAGGTACGCTTTGGTACTAACACTTGCTCTAAACGGTAGGCATTACGTTTATAGAACCAATGCTTAACGACTTCAGCCAACAATAAATATGACACCAAGAGAATCGCCAACAACGCGTAAAATAATGGCGGGAGAACTACGAATCCAAAAATTTCTCCAATGGGCGATAGTGGTATCACTAATGCAAACATTACTATGACTAAACTGCTAATTACTAAATATTTGCTTGGCTTACTCTTCCAAAACGGTGTACGTCTAGTCCTAATAACAAACACTACTAGTACCTGTGAAACTAATGACATAACAAACCATGCAGTCTGGAAAAGACGTTGAGCGTAAATATCTGTTCCTAAGAGAGCAAATGGTACTACTGGAAGGATGAAAACAAAGAGCATAGTAAGAAACGTTAGGTAGTCAAATAGAGAGCTAACTGGACCTAGGGATATCATGAATCTGCGGATAAAGCCAATGTCCCAGCGTTTAGGGCGTTCGAGGTATTCTTCATCGACTTTGTCGGTTGTGATCGACGATTGGCTGAAGTCGTATAGTAAGTTGTTTAGTAATAGTTGTACTGGTAGCATGGGTAGGAAGGGCAGGAAAAGTGCTGCCCCTGCAACGCTAAACATGTTACCAAAGTTTGAACTAATACTTAATTGGATGTATTTCATTGTGTTACCAAAGGTTTTTCGCCCCTCAAATACACCTTCGGCTAGCACAGTCAAGTCATTTCGTGAGAGAATGATATCTGCAGTTTCTTTGGCTACATCAACTGCATTATCAACAGATATCCCAACGTCACAACTCTTTAGTGACGGGGCATCGTTAATTCCATCTCCCATGTAACCAACAACATGCCCATTTTTTTTCAATAGCGTAATTATGCGGTCTTTTTGAACTGGGTTAACGCGACAGAAAACGTTTGCTTCTTCTACAATCGCCATCAATGCCTCGTCAGAAATAGTGGAAATGTCATTACCTAACGCTACACCTTTAATTTCAAAGCCCAGTTGTTCGCAAACTTTGCGTGTGACAAATTCGTTGTCGCCAGTCAATATTTTTAACTCAATACCTGCATTTGTAAGTAGTAGGATCGACTGTTTAGCGGTTTCTTTAGGTGGATCAAGAAAAGCGACAAACCCCACGAATACCATGTCATTTTCGTCGTTAATCGAATAAATCGCTTTTTCTTCTTTAAGTCGCTTATAGGCAACGCCTAAAACACGCAATCCTTCAGTGCTATAATCAGCATATTTTTGTTCGATCTGCTTACGTGTTTCATCATTAAGATCTGATATTGTGCTTCTTAATTCATGGTATGAGCAAACTTTCAATATTTCTTCAGGTGCACCTTTTGCGATAAAATACCGTTGGTCATTTATTTCAACGACAACAGATACTTTTCGTCGAATAAAATCGAAAGGAACTTCATCGACTTTTGTGTACTTGGATGTATCTATTTCTTTATGTGCTAAGATAGCTTCGTCTAGTGGACTACGTAATCCAGTTTGGAAGTTGCTATTTAAGAAGGAGTACATAAAGACATTTTCATCTTCTTCACCTTCGGTATTTACGTTCAAAACGAGTTTGATTCGGTTCTCTGTTAATGTACCTGTTTTGTCAGTGCATAATATATTCATGCTGCCAAAATTTTCTATGGACGCTAACCGTTTGACGATGACACCTTTTTTAGACATCGTCATTGCACCACGTGATAGGTTTATGGTGACGATCATGGGTAACAATTCAGGTGTTAAACCTACTGCTAATGCTACCGAAAACAGTAATGCTTGAATTATGCCTGTGTTGGTTGGGTTCCGTAGCGCAATTGCCATGAAGACAAAAATGACTAGCAGAAAAGTAACCTGCATAATCAAGAAACTGAAACTTTTAAGTCCCCGTTCAAATTCGGTTTCGGGCGGTTTTTCGATTAACTTTTTGGCGATTTTACCATACTCTGTTGCGTTGCCGGTTTTACCAACCACTGCTGTTGCGGTACCACTGACTACTGAGGTTCCCATAAAACAGTAATTGCTCCAATCGATGAGTGCAGCTTTGCTTTTTGTTTGTCCAGCAGTTTTCTCGACAGGAAACGACTCACCTGTTAAGGCTGATTGGTTGATGAAAAGATCCTTGGCTGATAGTATTCTTACATCTGCAGGAGAAATATCGCCTGCTGAAAGAAAAATTATATCTCCTGGAACGATTTCCGGGATTATAATTTCTTGTCGTAGGCTGTCTCGAAGTACTGTAGCTGTAGAAGTGACTTTCTGTTTTAATAACTGAGCGGCTTTCTCCGCTTTGTTGTCTTGGTAGTAATTCAGAATTGCGCTGACTATGACGATGGTTAAGATTATTCCTGTATTGACGATTTCACCTAGAAAACCTGAGATAACACCAGCAATCAAAAGTATAATTATCAATGGACTTTTAAAATGACTTATAAATTCTATTACGGCTGAGTGCTTGGCTTGCTGGGCAAGCTCGTTTCTACCGTAGGTCTCAAGTCGCTCTACGGCCTCCTCAGAGCTAAGACCTTGAGATGTTGTGTCTAAACGACCGAGGAGTTCCTCTACTGGGAGTGTAACAAGTTCTTCACTAGTTAAAGGAGGCTTTATCGCAGCAGCTGGAGAATTGCTAGAAATGTTGTTATCATTGATTAGTTTCGCCATTTGCTGCAACCTTGGAGCCTTAAAGTACAGCTACGACCCATAAAGGCATTTCTGAACGAAGTTATATGGTGATCTATAAAAAAAGAAGAAATAATGTGCTTTTATCGTTTTTCCAATATATTTTAGCCTTAAAAGTCTAATCCAACAGATTTGTTTTATTCTTTAAGTCTAAAAACTAATATTTGCAATTATTTAAAACGATTTTCTCTCTTTTTTTAATTTTAACAAGTTTTTGTGAAGAATAGATGGCGAGGTGCAGGAAAACGCCCTCTCTATTGTTTCGATAGAATTTCTTCGCGTTGAAAAATCTTGATGCCAGCATAAAAAATGATAATATCAGCAACAGCAAATATGCTTATCAATCCAACTAACACTAATGGCCCCAGAATTAAGAGCCCTGAAATTTGAGCAAATACTAAACCCAGAACTGGCAGTAACAAGACAACACTTATTTGCTGAGCTTCTTTGAAGCCTTTCACTTTTGAGGAAATTATCACCGTTAAGCCGATACTGCAAAGAGTTATAACTGGAGCAACACCAAAAACCATCACAAGATAGCTAACGTTTGGAAGCAATAGCATACCATTAAACATTCCAAATGTAATAATGTCTACTACCGCTGCAAAAATTGAGAAGGATACAACTGTAATTATCATGGATGGAATGAAACTGACTAAAATTTTACCGATAAATAGTTCGCTATCCGAGAGTGGTGTTGCTAAAAGAGCTTCGATGGTTTTACGTTCTCGTTCACCAGCAAAACTGTCTGAACCAAGAACACTTGACGCCATAATAGGGATAATGAGGAAGAATGGTGCAAAGAAATATAATACCATAATGTAAACGCCTATTTGGCTGGGGGTCATCTGTGCGATTTGTGTTTGGACATCTGAGGGAAGATTGAGTATTAATGATTGGAAATCCTGCGTTCCCGTTTCTTGCATAGGAGCATTTGCACTTACCATGATAATTACGGGGAATACGATTGAAAATATGAGTGGTAAAATAATTATTGGAAGAAGTACTTGCCAATTACGTTTGATTTCTAACCAATCTTTCTTAAAAACCAACCAGGCGTTATCCATATTCATGAAATTTCTTCTCCCTTGACTAATTTGAGATAAGCATCTTCTAGTGAAGGACGTACAGCATTAACAGAGAGAATTTGTCCTTTTTTCTCAACAATTTCTCGCACAATTTCAGGAGTAGCTACATGCGTGTCTTCAACGTTAATTAGAAGTCTAGTTCCCTGCTGATTTATTTCTAAGGCTTTTTTGTTTGTTTCAATAGCTGCCAAGATTTCAGGAGTCACCTTAGTTAAGACTACTTCGATAGCTGGTGTAGTGCTTATTTTCTTTCTTAATTCGTCCGGCGTGCCAACTAAAAGGCATCGACCTTTATCCATAATCAATACTCGTCGACATAACTTTTCAGCGTCTTCTAAGTGGTGGGTGCTCAACAAAATTGTAGATTTTTCATGTTGACTAAGTTTCGTAATCATGTCTCTAATTTCTTTAGCAGATTCCGGATCTAAACCGGCAGTTGGTTCATCTAGAAATAACACGGGCGGTTTATGTACAATTGCGCGAACGATGGCTAGTTTCTGTTTCATACCCTTGCTAAACCCGCCAACTCTGTCATTTCTACGTTCCCAGAGATGAAAAAACTCGAGCAACTCCTGAATCCTACTTTGCCTTACTGTGATAGAGTTGATCCCGTAAGCTTGAGCAAAAAAATCCATGTTTTCGTAAGCGGTTAGGCGTTCATATAGGCTAGGATTTTCAGTTAGTATACCTGCTGATTGCCGTACTTTGAGGGGATCTTTTATAATGTTATATCCTGCGACCATGGCGCTGCCCTTTGTGGGTGTGATTAGGCATGCGAGCATACGGATGGTTGTTGTTTTGCCTGCACCGTTTGGTCCGAGAAAACCAAAAACTTCGCCTTTTTCTATGTGAAGATTCAAGTTTTCTACTGCTATGAGGTTATCGAATTTTCGAGTGAGATTTTCTGTGTCTATCATAAGATCAGCATCCGTATTTTTCTGATTTGATTTATTATTGAGGGAATAGAATATTATATAAATTAAGTGAAAGCATTTTCATTTTATAAAATTGAGAGTTCTAGTTCAAAAAAATAATAGACCTTAGGCGCTATTCCGCGTTGCAGGTTTGCAATTGCTTTCCACTTCCCTTGAAACTTTCAAAAAAAACAAAAAACCCAATATTCAAAAGTTTACCAACCCAAACACAACATCAACCATAACACCATAACACCCCAAACAACCCCTAAACCCCTACCCAAACCAAAAACTTTATCACCAACTATACGAATGCCCAACCACCACACACCCACAAACAAACATCTTATTAAACTCCCCACACACCCAACAACCCCACACCAACCTTACCCCACCCAAAATACTTCTTAATCAACAACACACAACTAAAAATAAGAAAAAACACCTACTACACCAAAACAACCCAAACAAAAACCCAACCAAACCATACATAACAACCAGAAACAACTACACACAAAAAACATAACCACAACTACACCCTTAACACATAACACAACTTACAAACTATCAAACCCCCAGAGTTAACAAATGTACCTCTTGCGTTTTCCACTGTAGTGCGTCTTGCGCCTCTGCCTGGCGTTAGGTCTTGGAATCTCCTGTTCGGCAGCATCGGCAAAAGCCCTAAACCCAGAAAACGTCGCTTCAATTTCTTCTACGCTTTAAAGCCACTTGGCTTTCTAATGCAGTTTTTGAGGTAGAGCCAGAATTTTTTTACGAGGGGCTCTGAGTTTATGGGCATCTTTGAGCACGCTACTCTGATCAGATCAAAGGGGACTCTAGTTAACGTTGAGATTATGTTGTGTTAGGTAAAGTTTGTAGTAGCTTAAAAGTGTTAGTAGGTTGTCTTGTGGAGAGGTTGTTTGAGGGGGTATTTGGTGTTTATTTTGTGTTTTTTGTTTGGTCTGTAGTTTTTTTGCTTCGTGGGTTTTTGTGTTTGGTGTTGGTTTGGGTGTGTACTGAGTCGGGTGGAGGTAATTGTAGTCTGTTTAAGGTTCGGAATAATTGGGTTTTTCTTGATAGTGTCTTGTGGTTGAGTAAACTGTTTGCCAAAGGGTGGTTTGCATTCTAACGAAATGAGTTCGATTCGACATTGGCAATATCTTGAGGTAATATGCTGATGAATTTCCCATCTGAGCAGTCTACGCTAAGAATTGTGTTTTTCTGTTAAAAATCAGCCTATTTTGACTGGTTTTAACAATTAATAGAAATTGCGCCTAAGGTCTAATTTAGTTTCTTACTCTTTAATCAAAAATCCTACCGAACTATTATCAGCCGAACTCCATCGAACTTGTCAGAAAAACTCAAACTACCACACGCAATATTTGGCGAAGAATTCAAAAAATCCAAAAAGCAAAACTAATCGAACTTACCATCCAGAAGTCGGCAATATGGAAAAAAATTATACCGTTTAACTGCAACATAATTTGCCATGACAATACCTAAATTTTACACCCAAAGATGCTATTCTAAGTAAAGCAAATGAAATTTACCACTAAACAGCGAAAAAGGGTATTCAAAGCACCGTATTTGGTGACATCCCAAATGATGTTGACGCCCATTGACTATTCTTTCTTCATAACCATGGATGTCTCTGCTGATGTTTGTGGACAACCAGAGATTCAAGCAAAATAGTGGAACTAAAAGAAAAGTTCTCAAATCCACATATGACATCGGGTATTAATGTAAACTATTTTAGTAGCACATTCCATGTTATCTCTATGTCAACTAATCTAGTTTGGCATAGGAAAAAACTTTCAAACGGTTTAACCGTACTACTTTATTCACGACCATTTTCTAATACTGTCCAGTTGTCAGTGGGTGTAAAGTATGGATCAAACCAGGAACCTAAAGAGCAAGCGGGGATCGCTCATTTTCTGGAACATATGCTTGCTGGAGGTTCGGATCAGCGTATAAAACTATCGCGAAAAGTAGAAAATCACGGAGGTATATTAGATTTCTACACTGACAGAGAACAAGTTTTAGGGACAATGGATGTTACAACTGATAAACTGCCTGAAGCTGCAACGATCCTTTCAGACCTTTTTTTTGGAGAACAATTTGATGCTAACAAATTCAAAACAGAGCGCAAGATAATCTTAAACGAACTAGCTGAAGTCAAAGACGATCCAGTAATTAGAGTTGAAGAGATCCTATTAGAAAACCTTTTCCGAAAGCATCCGGTTCGTTACCCAGTTGGTGGATACCCAAAAACCGTTAAAAAGTTAACGTTTGAGCAGCTACTAAGCGCTTATAGGGTTAATTATATTCCACAAAACATGATTCTGGTGCTATCTGGTAATGTTTCACAAGAAAAACTAGTTATGACTTTAAATGGTTTTAGAGATCAACAAAGAACAGGTAACCCGCAGAGGCCTCCAGTGCCAGTTGAAACTTTTAAGCCCAAAACTTTAGTAGTTAAAGAAAAAGCTGGAATAACCCAAAGTTACTTAAGCTTAGGCGCAAGAACCGTACCTGCCAACAACGGGGATACTCCTGTTTTAGACTTGATTAGCACCTTATTAGCCGGTGGCACAAGTGCACGGCTTTTCATAGAATTGCGCGAGAAACATGCGGTAACTTACGATGTTATGGCAACCCATTCTAAAGGTACAGATTTCGGTTATTTCAGTATCAGTTGTGCAGTAAAAAATAGTAAAGTGAAAAAAGCACGTACATTAATCTTGAGGGAGTTGTTCAATTTGCAGCTTGGCAGTATTTCAGAGGAGGAACTGGAACGGGCCAAACAGATTATGCTTGGTGGTATTCTCCGAGCTATGGATAACCCACATGATTGCTATGAAATCATAACCTTTATGGAGATGCAGTATGGTTCTGAATTTGCACTTAAGGAGTATATAGACAAGATTAAGGCGGTCAGTTGTGAAGATATCAGGCGGGCTACAATTGAGTATTTAGGTGAGGATTCTTTGTGTACTGCTATTCTTAATCCTGTAGGCAGTAACTTATGATTTAACAATGAATTATGGCTTTAAATTATTTCAGAATGGTTTAACGTGAAATCAGGTGCCGTTTGGCAGATTACTTTCCAGCCGAAGAAAGACGTCCAAAGATACACCTTTGGGAGCCTAAGCCCCATAGTGCATAACCGGTGGCGAGCCTTCTTGCAACTCTTGGTTTATCTGCCAAACGACTTTTTTTGCTCGGCAAATATCTTACTTCAAAAATAAAAGATAAGAATTTGTGGTAGCAACCATACAGTCACAGCATCAAAATGCGATTAGCGTTAAGCAGTACATTTTTAGGGATAAACAGAGAAATGAATAATATGGTGTTAATATGAGCAATTCTAATCAAAAATATTTAGCCTTCATTAAAATCAGCCCCAACATGGCAGCAAAACTCTATGAACCACTCATGGAATTCAGTGAAAACCCAATTAATGGAGTGAAACTAGAAGAAGCCTACCAAGTATTTGGTGAATGGGATTTTGCAGTTCTCTTTCAAGCAGATACAAATGCAAATGCACTTCATTTTGTTGGTGATAAAATTCGTTTAGTTGAAGGCGTTTTAGAAACATTTACCGTTCCACTTACGACTGTAAAAGATTACCGCAAATAAAAATTGCGTGTGCTTTAGATGTATTTAGCTTTCTTGCCTATATTTTTTATTGGTAGACTCTGGTTCTTGATAGCAACCTTTTCCGCTTCAGTAGCTTTTATCTCTACAGGAAAAACGCTGTAGCTTACGCTCAATCTATAATGCTTTGATAACATGACCCAAAGCTTGTTTGTCTCCTCTTTTGCATACCCAATATTACTTTTAGTATTTCTCCACCTTTCTTTCAAACTATCTTGTAATTTAGAGCCCTATGAGTATTGGTTTCCCTGTAAAATGTTGTATGACTTTTCCAAGCACCAGTTAGTCAGTTGCAGGGTTTTTCGTGAGGGGCGTTATTAAACAACGTAAATAGGTAGAGCAGCGTCTTTGGCTTGCCAGATTGTTGAGTCTGAAGTTGATTACGTAAAGCAGTATATTCATAAATACTATAGAGAAAAATCGAGATTTGCAGTGATTTTTGGGCATCATCAGGGGCAAGAAAACATATTTGTTCCTTGTTCTGAATATTTTTTTTTAAATTCTTGATCTTTTTCTATTATATTCCAGACTCTAAGGCAAGAGTCTTGGTATCACTAGTTATATTTTTATAACTCACGTTGTTCCCTTGTTTACTTAGCCTTTTTATAGGGTTTAAAATACGATTCAAGTGTTTCGATAGTAATTTCGTTATGTTGAGCGTTATGTCGGGTGCCCATACTTAGCGGGTCAAGCATTTGTGAAATCCCACCGTGCAAATCATTGGTCCCTCGGCATCAATTATTATAAGATATATTTTGGCGGGCAGAAGATTTTTTCCTTGTTCAATGTTTTTGCGCCAGTAATAAAGTTCCATTGATGAGGTCAGCCCCCATTAAAATGAGGTTCCATAGATGTTTTTTCTTGGTAACTTTCGAACTACAGTGGGATCGGTTCCTTATCGGTGTTCAATAACTTCGTTTGCTTATTCGGGAATGGAAACTCCAGTAAAGCTTGCTTAGGTGACACCACTTATTTCAACTCTAAATCTATAGTTTCCATAAGGTGTTTTCTTTGAGTTACTGCATTCTTTTGAGTTGACATCACAATTTACCTCTTGTTAGCTGCTAGTCTGCTCTAAATATTTATGTATTCGTAAAATACGAAAAATTATATAAATTGTTATAGATGATGCACAGTCACGTACGTTAATACTCTTATTTTTCTTAGTTTTTTGTGATCGAATATGGAAACAATAAACATGAACGACAAACAGGCTATGGAAGTCTGTGAAAACGTAGGGCGAACTCTTGTTGATCAGCTCGATAATGATGTGGTTTGGGACAAAGTTGAACAGTCACTCTCTGACTATTTAAAAACAAACAACATAGACGAAGATGCAACAACTCTGACTGATAAGCTTGAATGGTCAGTTAAAGTTAAACTTAGGAAGTAAACGCTCCTCTAATAGAGTGCGCTATTATTCGGTAGTTTGGGAGTGACTTTTTCATGGAAAAAAACGAGCGTGGTTCATTTACTGTTCAAAATAAGAAAAAGAAGCGCGAAATTTTTGAAGAAGGAGGTCACCGTGTAGATGTTCCACCCGATATCAGTGACCAGAAGAAGAAAGCATTGGCCCAAAAAGGTCACGACGCAACTGCTAGCTGGTGATGTCCTCTAAGTGAAAAGTTTTGGTTACTCACCGCATTATACTATCTCCAATGTGTAATCGGCAAAGCTCAGCAGATTAACTGCTGGCGAATGAGAAATTGAAGATAGATACCAGTTTGCGAGTCTAATTTGTGTCCAGTTGTTTGTTGATTGCAATGACTTGACTAATTTTTTGATGTTGATGTTTGGGTTGCTTGGAATTGTGTTTGGCTATTACTAAATCTAATAAGCGCCATCTCATCGCAACGATTGCATAAGTTTGCAGGAACTTTTAGGGGTTTAGGAATTTTG
>Ga0172382_10005769_pt1 | contig 18303 bp, 11 predicted proteins | sample Leawel138RmetaG_FD_122245 | JGI IMG/M metagenome (GOLD analysis project Ga0172382, IMG submission 122245) | Leachate microbial communities from a municipal landfill in Southern Ontario, Canada - Leachate well 138R metaG | ecosystem: Engineered > Solid waste > Landfill > Unclassified | place...
AAACACAAAACTTTAACATCTTATTCTATAGAAGAGATATCTTGAATGCACTACAATTGGATATACCTGATACATGGCAAGATGTTTTAGATATGTTGCCAGAACTTCAAAGGTTTGGTATGAATTTTTACTCGATGTTATCATCTTCTAGTGCGTTTAAATCATTTTCAACGACAATGCCATTTATTATGCAACATGGTGGAAGCATCTATAATGCAGATGTGTTATCTGCATCATTAGATAGTGAGGCTGTTATTGAGGCTATGACGTTAATGACTGATTTATATACAGTTTATGCATTACCACTAGAAGTTGGTAGTTTTTATAACCAATTTAGATATGGCAATATACCAATTGGAATTGGTGATTTTGGCATGTATATTCAACTGTTACATGCAGCACCTGAAATCGCTGGTCTTTGGGATATTGCCCCATTACCCGGCATTGAGTTAAATGGTGAAGTGAACAGAAGTTACGATGGTGCATCAACATCATCTATGATATTTAAAAATTCAACTAAACAAGATGAAGCGTGGACATTCCTAAAATGGTGGATGACATCAAGCATTCAATTAAGTTATGCAGAAAACCTCATGGCATCTTTTGGACCTGAATACATGTGGAATACAGCCAATGTCGAAGCATTTAGTCAAATGAGTATTGATAGAACACATAGAGATGTTTTCTTGGAACAATGGCGTTGGGTTCTGGATACAGCAAAAACCCCTGCAAGCTATATGCTTGAGCGTGAGATATCTAATGCATGGAATAAGGTTGTATATGATGGATTTAATGTACGTACAGCAATGGAAGATTCTTTAGTTTTGGTCAATAAAGAGATTACGCGTAAGATGATGGAATTCGAATTTATTGATTCAAATGGTCAGATCATTAAACCGTATTTGTTGCCAACTAAAGATAACTTAGAGAATTGGGTGAGTAAAGATGACTGAAGTTAAGCAAAAAAGATCTTTGACCAACAAGTCCAAAGAAGAAATTGCTGGTCATATATTCATATTACCTTATGCATTAGCATTTTTAGCATTTATTACAATTCCCGTTATTATGGGTATGTTTTTATCACTAACCTACTTCAATTTATTAGAAGCACCTAGATTTATTTTTTTAAGTAATTATGTCACCTTATTTACAGCAGATGATGTCTTCATGCAACAAGTTATACCAAATACAATTCAATTTGCTTTCTTTGTTGGACCAATTGGGTATATGCTTGGATTCTTCCTAGCATGGTTGTTAGCACAAGTACCACATCGAGCACGGACGATTTTAGCTTTAGTCATCTATTCCCCATCAATGACGGCTGGTGTTGCTATGAGTGTGATGTGGCGTATTATCTTTTCTGGTGATGAAGCAGGGTATTTAAACGCTGTTCTAATTCAAATGTCCGTGATACAAGAACCAATTCAGTGGTTAACAAACCCTGATTACTTAATGCCTGTCATGATTATTGTTACCCTATGGAGTTCCATGGGTATTGGCTTTTTAGCAATGCTTGCAGGGGTCTTGAATATTAATCAAGAATTATATGAAGCCGCGGCAATTGATGGTATGAGTAATAAACTACAAGAAATCTTTTATATCACAATACCGTCGATGAAACCCCAGATGCTTTTTGGGGCTGTAATGAGTTTGGTAGCAACCTTTAATGCAGGATCTATTGGTGTGCAGTTGTCGGGCCAAAATCCAACACCACAAAATGCAGGCCAACTGATTGTTACACATATTGATGATTATGGATTTATCCGCTTTGATATGGGATATGCAGCGGCGATTTCTGTTGTATTATTAATTATGGTTCTAATATTTAATTATGCTGCACATAAACTATTTGGGGAGCGTGATTAATATGGCTAATTATCAAGGTACAAAAATTAATCCTAAAAACTATCATAAATCTCAAATTAAGTTCTTCTTGATTTTAGTTCCGATGGCTATTTTCATGGCATTACCAATATTATACATATTCTCAACAGCATTTAAACCGATTAATGAGTTGTTTGCTTGGCCGCCACAGTTTATTGTGCATGAACCAACAATGAAGAATTTTATTAATTTATTTAATCAGCCTTCAACCACAGGCGTACCAATGACTAGGTATTTATTTAATTCGATAGTAGTAGCCATTATTGTTGTATTTGCTAGTATTTTTGTATCATCTTTAGCAGGATATGCATTATCTAAATTAAAGTTCAAATTGAAGAAAACATTACTAACATTAAATAATGTTGCTATTATATTTGTTGGTGCCAGTGTTGTTATTCCAAGATATTTGATTATAGAAAACCTAGGCTTGGTAGATAATTTTTTAGTGCATATTTTACCGGGACTAGCGATACCAGTTGGTTTATTCTTAATTAAACAGTTTATTGACCAAATTCCTAATGAATTAATAGAGGCAGCAAAAATAGATGGTGCAAGTGAAATAGACATATACTTTAATATCATCTTGCCACTGATTAAACCAGCACTTGCAACCATTGCAATCGTCTCATTCCAAGGTGTTTGGAATAATACAGAGATATCTACAATCTATATTCATAACGAATCCTTAAAAACATTTGCTTTTTACATGTCAACCCTAACCACACAAGCAAATGCAGTGGCTGGACAAGGCATGGCTGCAGCAGGTAGTTTGGTGATGTTTATACCAAATCTTGTTATATTCATCTTTCTACAAAAGAATGTCATGGATACAATGGCACATTCTGGAATGAAGTAGGGGGTGGTAATTATGAAGAAGAAAATTATTATAATTATATTATTTATGCTCAACCTGATTGTCAGTATTAACTTAAGCACAGCGTCTGTAATAACAAATTCTGCACCATATAACACCTTTACTATTGGTCCTTCAGGCGATCTTGTTTTAACTCAAACAGCATATGAACCAGCGGGCATACTTGCCATGGATGCTGCGTTAAATCAACCACAAGATATGTATATTAAAGATGATTATATCTATATCGCAGATACTGGTAATAAACGCATTTTAAAGACGGATCTAAGTGGCAATATAGATATATTATTAACCGGTTTGGGTGAACCAACTGGTGTACATGTGGATGAAAATAATTTATTGTATGTGGCGGATAGATTGAATCGAACAATAACTATATATGATGAAATGTTAAACATTGTTAATGTTATAGAACGTCCTACTGAGCCTATTTTTGGATTAAATAGTCCGTTTGTGCCGTTAAAAATTTCAAGTGGTCCAAGAGGCGTAATTTATGTCACAGGTGAAGGTTCTGTATCCGGTGTTATGCAGTTTAATAGATATGGAGATTTTTTAGGATATCTTGCAACAAACCCAACTCAGTCTAGTTTTTATCGTCAAATTCTCGAGTGGTTTAACCAAGAACTCGCACCAATTACACCGGTATCTCCAGATAACTTAACAATCGATGAAAAGGGTTCTGTATATACAACCTCAATTACTGAGTATATGCCGATAAAAAAATACAATATTGCATCAAGAATCGTATTGTCTCCAATGCATTATGGTCAAACCGCACCGAGTGCTGTATTCATCAATGATTTTGGCAATATCTATACCATTACAGATAAAGGAATCATTCATGAGTATGATAGCAGTGGTAACTTATTATTTGTTTTTGGGATAGATGCACCAAATACTGAAATACTTGGTCTATTTAACAGAGCTGTCGATATAGTTGTTGACTCAAACTATAATCTAATCATACTTGATAGAGGGCGCGGTCAAATCCAAATATTAGAACGTAGTGAATTTACTGCACTTGTTCATGACGGTTTAAAATCACTGAATAGTGGTATATATGATGTTCAACAATGGGAAGATATTTTACGAATGAACTCAGTATTTGCCCTTGCAAACTCTGTTATAGCTAGAACATATTTTAGAACAGGTGACTATCAAACAGCACTATCGTATTATGAAATTGCACAAGATAAAACTGGTTATAGTGATGCATTTTGGCAAGTTAGAAACAACTTCCTTCAAAATTATCTAGGTGGATTTTTAGCTTTTGGGCTAATCTTAGGCTTTGTTTACCTAATTATGAAGCAAGTGGATAAAAAATATGCTATATATGATCCAATTAGAAACTATAATAAAAAGTTAAATAACATAAAAATTATTAGAGAATTAAAGCTTGGCATGCAAGTGTTTAGACATCCAATTGACACATTCCATGAAATAAAACATGAACAGAAAGCTTCAAAGCTGAGTGCAATCATTTTATATGCGCTTTATGTCATTTTAAATGTATTAGCAGTGTTATTTACGGGGTTCTTATTTAATGATAATAATTTAGAAACCTATAATGTATTGACTAGTTTTTTAAGCAGTCTTGGATTACTAATGTTATTTGTATTCTCTAATTATTTAATCTCAACACTATCTAATGGTGAGGGTTGGTTTAAAGATGTATTCATCAGCACAGCATACGCTTTAATGCCATATATTATTTTAACCGTACCACTGATTTTATTATCTCATGCATTAACATTGAATGAGATATTCATTTTTCAATCAGTACTTTATATTAGAGATGCATGGATACTATTGCTGATTGTTTTAATGATTATTGAAATACATAATTACAGTTTTAGGGAACTCATCAAGAATATATTATTAACACTATTTGCTATGGCAGTCATTGTAGCAATGCTAATACTCATATACTTGTTAGTGAACCAAATGTATGACTACATATCAAGCATCATTAGGGAGGTGTGGAATCGTGTTTAAACTTAAAAAACCACTTATAATTTTATTATCAGTCATTGGGTTGCTTGTTATAAGCATTACGATTTCATTTGCTCAAAACCAACCGTTATATAATGATGCAGTCACTACATCATCAGTTATACCCGTTGATGCAACATTAAAATCTAACCGATATACCCAAGTAGATGACTTATCAACAATTGATGAAAATCCATATGTGACCATTAATAATCACGAATTTATAGGCACACATACAGATACAGGTCTTTCTTTATATGTTCATCCGGAACATTTAAGTTTGAGAATTGTTAATGAAAATACAGGCTATATTTGGGGTTCGAATATGGATCATGATTATTTAGAGGAAGGACATCCATTATATGAGTCTAACAACCCACAAACAAATATTAGGCAAGATATAAGTCCGGTATCAATCTCATACTTTAATACAAGTCAAATAACATCAGTCAGATTGAATGAATACTTTTATGAAGGTGCATTTAATGGTACCTTTACAAGGAGAGAGTTAACTGATCAAACCGGCTTTAGTGCACGTATTAAAATGCCTCGATCAGGGATTATGTTTGAATTAATTGTCTATTTAAATGATGAGGGTTTGAATATAGAAGTACCATTTGATTCGATTGAAGATAATGGCAACTTCATTATTTCAACGATAACTATTTATAGAAACTTTGGGTTTACTACAAAAGATGTAACACCAGGGTATGCATTCATACCTGATGGTGTAGGCGCACTCATACGTTACGATGGAACTTATAATAAAAACTATAGTAAAAAGTTTTATGGCCCGGATTTAACTTTAACATCACCTTCGCTAGAACGGTACTTGACAGCTGGACTTTATGGTACAGTTCAAGGCATTCATCAAAATGCTATGATGGTGATATTAAATAGCGGTGCAGCACATGGTACATTAACTTATCAGTCACATAATCCAAACGTGCTATTTAATAGGTTATATACAACTTTTGAATATAGAGATAAATATATTCAAAAATTAAATGCATCCGGTACTTCAACAATTGAACGTATTCAAACAGATAAGAATCGATTTGATATTCATTTTATCTACAAATTTTTATCAGGTGAAAATGCCAGTTATGTAGGATTTTCACATGTATATAGAGAATATTTAAAGCAAAAAGGCAATCAGTTAGAACCGTTACCAACTAAAGATTATATCGACTTACATTTAGATATTTTAGCACTGGAAAGTAAATCAGCTTGGTATGGTAGAGCATCTATTTCAATGACAAATACGACTCAAATCAATGATATAACAACAAACCTTCAAACAAGTGGTATTGAGCATATTGTTACGACGATACATGGATGGCAATCAAGTGGATTATCTAGAACAACACCCAACTTTGGTCGAATAGATGGTGCTTTTGGTAAAATTGCTCAACTAGATAACCCGAACGTTGAAACCTATTATGCAACAACCCCACTACTTGGATATCCAGGTGCATCTGGATATCAAGCAAATGATATTGTAAGAAATCAAGGTAGCGAATTTATTGAAGTGGGTAACCACTACCTATTAAATCCACAGGATGCACTAGATATCTTTAATAAAAACTATGAACGTATACATATTAAAGGTATAAAGAACTTAAGTTTTGAAGTCATGAATTTACTTTACAGTGATTATCATCAAAGATTAAGTCGTAGTGAATCCATGGAAATCATAGAGCAATTTTTAAATATTGCAAATAGAACAATAGTTAGTCAACCATTTGACTATCTATTTGGTGCAGATATCATTAAAGAACTTGAAATGTATTCGTCACAACGTATTGATTTTACGGATACTGTACCATTTCTACCACTGATATTAAGTGGACATAAGCTTGTCTTTGGAAGAAGTGCAAACTTTTTTGCTAATACACAAAATGAACTATTAAGAATGATAGATTATCAAATATATCCAAACTTTTATGTGACACATGAATCTGCAGGATTATTATTGAATACAGATTCCAATAACATTTTTACATCAAAATTTAGTGATTGGCAACCAGAAATCATACGCCAGTATAACTATTTAAATGATGCGCTTAAATTTGTGACCGGTTCATACATTGAAAGTCGTGTTGTTATCGAACCGGGATTTGTCCAAAACACCTATAGCAATGGCGTCGTAATTTATATTAATTATTCTGGACATGCATATACAGCAAATGGTGTCACAGTGCCAATGATGAGTTATGAGGTGGTCTTATGAAGTGGTATAAAAGTATATTTAAATTTATAGGGCATACTAAAAAAGGTACACATGGCGTTGATCAGCTCATCGTATTTAACATAATTAAAATTAGATTAACCAATAAAAGACGTGAAGTGATTGCTGGATATTTATTTATAGGTATATGGATTATAGGCTTCTTATGGTTAACATTATATCCAATTATTATGAGTTTGATTTATAGTTTCGCAAATGTCACCATACCAGGTGGACAAGGTATTCAAATTCATTTTATTGGTATTGGTAATTATTCAAGTATTCTAAATGATGTTCAATTCATAGAAGCACTTCAGAGTTTTATCTTACAATTAATACTTTACTTACCACTTTCAATTATCATTTCAATGTTACTTGCTATGTTACTTAATCAAAAGATAAAACTCAGAGGTTTCTTTCGGTCAATATTCTTTTTACCTGTCATTATTGCTTCTGGACCAATTATGGCAACATTATTTGGTAGTGGTGAACGTTTAGGTTTATTGTCCTCAACTTTAAGTGAGGATATACCACAACAATTAGCAACGTTCTTACCACTGTTTTTAGCAGATTTTATTGGTGGTATGTATACACACTTGATTAATATCTTATGGTTTTCAGGTGTACAAATAATCCTATTTTTAGCAGGACTTCAAAAAATAAATAAAGAGATATATGAAGCTGCTAGTATTGATGGTGCAAGTCCATGGGAGAGTTTTTGGAAAATAACCCTACCAAGTTTAAAACCAATTATATTGGTATCATCAATTTATACGATTGTCATGTTAGCAACTTTTTCAACCAATAGTGTTTTATATAGAATTAATGTTGTTAGGCAACAATCGTTTGGTCAAGCATCTGCACTCGCGTGGGTATACTTCATTGTTATTGGATTGGTTTTAGGTGTTGTTTCTTTCCTACTGATTTATGAAAGAAAAACAAAAGAAAAAAAACAATTAGTGGAGGTTAAACGATGATGCAAGAAAAGTTTAAACCAACACTATCTAAACTTAGAAAGTTGCTTTTAGGTAAGCACTTATCAGATGGTCTGATATTCAAAGTTATTGTATATTTCTTACTTGTTATTGTAGGGTTTGTCTTTATTTATCCAATCCTTGTAATGATCTCATATTCATTTATGAGTCTGGAGGACTTAATAAACCCGACTGTATTTCAGGTACCAACACAAATCTACTTTAGAAACTATATCGATGCATTTTTAGCATTAGATTATACCAATGTGTTTTTTCAATCAATGGTTGTAACACTCATACCAGCATTACTTCAAACCTTTATTGCATCCTTAATTGGGTATGGATTTGCAAGATTTGAGTTTCCATTAAAAAAACTATGGATGTCACTAGTGGTTATTGTATATATGATTCCACCACAAGTATATTTAATTCCTAGATTCGTACTATTTAATGATTTGGGATTACTAAATAATGTAGGTTCCATTTTAATACCTGCAACATTTGGTCAAGGTTTGAATTCATCTATATTTATATTGATTTTTTATCAGTTTTATAAAATGGTACCTAAAGCACTTGATGAAGCTGCTCAAATTGATGGTGCGAATAGGCTATACATATATTTCAAAATCGCTATACCGTTATCAATTCCTTCGTTTATTACAACATTTCTATTTTCATTTGTCTGGCAATGGAATGAAACATTTCAAACCTTTATATTCTTAGGTGATGGTTGGCAAACACTACAAACAAGACTTGCGATATTTGTCAGTGCTGCACAAGGCAATCAAGTGACTATTATTGAATCAGCTCAAAATGAAGCGCAAGCTATGGCGGGTAATATATTAATAATGATACCGATGTTGATTGTGTACTTCATCCTTCAAAGACACTTTATTGAAGGTGTTGACAAGTCTGGAATAACAGGAGAATAAAATGAAAAAAATTATTACAATATGGATACTTATATTTGGGGCATTGTTATTGGTAGCCTGTACAAATGGTGCAGAAAGTACTGAACTAACACGCACTGAAAGCAGCATATTAGCACTAGAAAAAAGAAAGTCATTTGATTTTTTTTGGGAACAAGCAAATACAATTGTAACGGATAATGGGTATGGACTGATACCAGATAGATATCCAACAAACCCTAGTATTTCTTCAATTGCATCCGTTGGATATGGTTTGGCTGCGTATGTGGTTGGTGCTGATGAAGGTTGGATTACATTTGAAGAGGGTTATGAGCGAGCTGATGGTACCTTAGACATGCTCTTAAGACTTGATCGGGTAAATGGTTTTTATTATCACTTTTTAAACACAAGAACTGGTGCAAGAGCTTGGGACTCTGAGATATCTATTATTGATACGGGTATATTACTCATGGGTGCTATTGCAGCAGGTGAATATTTTGGAGACGATATACAAACAAAGGTTAACATGATTTATGAAACAGTTGATTGGAATTGGTATTTGAATAAATCTACTAATTTGTTTTATATGGGTTATAGCCCAGAAACCGGGTTTAGTGGTTCGTGGGACCATGTATCCGAACAGCTCATGCTTTATATTTTAGCTTCTGGAGCGCCGGTACATTCGGTTTCTAAACAACCATATGAAACGGTTATGGCAATCCAAAAATCAAGTTATTTGGGAACCTATATCTCAGAAAAGAATCCTGAATTATCTGTAGAAACACCGTTTTACTATACGTGGAATGGATCTTTATTCCAACACCAATTTTCACATGCATTTATAGATTTTAATACCTATCAAGATCCAGATGGTATCAACTGGTTTGAAAATGCAAGACTTGCTACACTTGCTAACTATGCTTATACACAAGATTTTAGTGATATATATAAAACATATAGTAGTAATAGCTGGGGAATTTCCGCTGGAGATGGACCACTTGGTTATAATGCCTTTGGGGCTAAACCGGCCAAGGACAATAGACATAATGGAACCATAACACCATACGCAGCAATTGCCTCAATTAACTACACACCAAAACTAGCAGCCAAAGCAGCCGTATATTTTTATCAAGAAGTAGAAGGCTTATTTGGAACATATGGATTTAAAGATGCCTTTAACTTAGGGTTACATGATCCGATGTTAAATATTAATTTATCGAATCATACACCATGGATGGCCGAAGATGTCATTGGTATTGATAAAGGTATTACATTATTGATGCTCGCAAACTACAATAATCAAATAATTTGGCGTCAAATATTGAAAAATGACCACATACTTGCAGGCTTAACAATACTTGGTTTCACAAAAAACAGTGAATAAAATAAGAAATTAGTATAAATCACTTGAAAAAGTAACCGTTTTCATATATAATATATTTGCAGTTATCGAAACGTTTCAATTTAAGAAAAGCAAAGAAAAAATCAAAGAAAGTAAAAAGAACAAAGGAGAAAAAAATGAAAAAAATTATTACTAGTATATTACTAGTTCTTGGTTTAGTTATTTTGGTGGCGTGTGATCCAGTAGCTACTGAAACAGATACGACAAAACCTGTAATCATGGGTGCTGATCCAGCAACCATTACAGTAGGGGATGAATTTGATCCATTAGAAGGTGTTACTGCTGAAGATGATGTTGACGGGGAAATTACACTAACAGCAGCAAACATCACAGGCACAGTAAATACAGAAGTTGCTGGCGAATACACATTAACCTATAAAGTTGAAGATGCTGCTGGTAATGAGGCTGAAAAAACTAGAGTTGTAACTGTAGTTGCACCAGCACCTTTAGGCAACTTAATTGGTGGCGATTTTGAAAGATCAGCCATTACTGGCGTTGATGGTTGGGTAACATGGTTTGATGATTCAGAAGCAAATGGTTATGACGCTGCATTTTCAATTGAAGATGGTGTTGCAGTCATAGACATTATCGCTTCTGGTGAAATGGATACACAATGGTGGGCTGTACAAGTTCAATATAATAAGATTATGTTAGAACCATTCGTATCATATACACTAGAGTTTAGAGTAAGAGCAGATGAAACACGCTACATGAATTATCAAATTCAAGGTGGCGGTATACCTGATGGTGGCAAGGCTTTTGGTGAAGCAAACTTTACAGAAGTAACCACAACCTGGCAAACAATCACTAAAGACTTCTATGTTAAAGGTGATGCAGTTGATGCACAACTTCAATTCGCTTTTGGTAACTTCCATGAGGAAACTGGTGTACCTGAAGCTTATAGACGTGTATTAACTAAAGTGTATCTAGATGATATTAAAATTGTCGAAGGTCCTGAGTTAGAAAATCAAGCACCAGTGGTTACTGCACCAGACCTATTCATTAAAACTGGTACACCGATAGGTATTAAATCAGGCATTAGTGTTCAAGATGACTTTTCACCAATTACTGTTGCTGATGTAACCGTTGTACAAAGTCAAACAGATGAAATAGTCTTTGATCCTGCAAACCCTGCTAAAGGTGTTTACACATTTACAGTGACTGCAGAGGATGAAGAAGGTCTAGAAACTGAGTTAACAAGAAAAATTACTGTTGCTGATCCTTGGAACCGTCCAACAACATTTGCTGTAACTGCAGAAGGTGGTTGGGATGTTGCTAATGCACCGGGATGGTTCTTAAGACAAGTTGATCAAGAAGATTCAGAAAACTGGTTATCATATACAGATGATGATGCAGGCGAAGTCGCAATCACAATTGAAAAGATTGCATCAGGCGATTGGATGGCATCATATAGAGTAGGCGATATTATGTTCTTTGCCGGAGAATATACAATTACATTTGAAGTTAAAGCGGATGATGCAAGAGATTTAAGAATTGCAATCGAAGGGGCTGGTTTAGAGTTAACTGAAGCATTTAAGCACATTCAAGTAACAACTGATTGGACGACAGTCACATTAACCTATAACTTTGAAACAGATCAAATGAATAAAGGGTTAGACTTCTGGTTTGGAACATTAACAATTAATAGACTAGATGCAGATCCAAACCCATATACAGCAGCTGATGATGTATTAACAACAATGTATTTTAGAAATCTAGAAGTTTCATACGAAGCATAGTATATATTATATAAAAGAATACTTAAAGCAAAACGAAGCGCATGAAGTCCAAAATGGACCTCGTGCGCTTTGTTTGTTACAGCTAAATGAGTAAACTTATATGTTATTAAACGATAACTGAAAATAATTTTCAAAAATTGAAATTAAATCATTTGACATGAAAATAATATAAGAGTAAAATGTAAAAAACTAATAAAAGAGGACAAGCATTTGATAACAAGAGAAGCAATCATTGAAAGTATTCAAACACATGATGTCAAATATATTCGTTTAATGTTTACAGATATGTTGGGGATTATAAAAAGTGTTGAAGTTCCAAGTAATAAAATAGACAAAGTTTTAAATAATGAACAGATGTTTGATGGTTCATCTATTGAAGGGTTTGTTAGAATTCAAGAAGCTGATATGTTTTTATATCCGGATTTAAGCACTTGGTTAATTTTACCTTGGGAAAAACTAAAAGAAGGCACTGTTGCCAGGTTAATATGTGATATTCACAGACCGGATGGTTCTAGTTTTGAAGGGGATCCTAGAGCTGTATTAAAAAAGGCATTGAAGTATATGTCAAAGTTAGGATTTTCTAAGTTTAATGTTGGTGTTGAACCAGAGTTTTTCTTATTTAAACTAGACAGTGACAATCAACCAATTATCAAATTTACTGATGAAGGTGGTTATTTTGATTTGGCACCATTAGATGCGAGTGTTGATGTACGTAGGGATATTACACTGGAATTACAAAAGTTAGGGTTTACCATCGAAGCATCGCATCATGAGGTTGCTAAAAGCCAACACGAAATTAATTTCCAGTTTGATAATGCACTGGAAGCTTGTGACAATATCCAAACGTTTAAGTTGGTTGTTAAAAACATTGCAAGACGTCATGGGTTTCATGCAACTTTTATGCCTAAACCAGTTTTAGGCATAAATGGTTCAGGCATGCACACCAATACCTCACTTGCAGATGAGACAGGCAAAAATGTATTTTTTGATCAAGGTGCAAAGAACAAATTAAGTCAAATTGCACACGGATTTATTAGTGGTGTTTTACATCATGCAAAGGCAATGTGTCTGTTAACAAATCCAACCGTTAACTCTTATAAACGTTTGGTACCGGGATATGAGGCCCCATGTTATATTTCATGGAGTGAACAAAACCGTTCAACAATGATACGTATTCCGGCATCTAGAGGTGCTGCAACACGTGTAGAAATTAGAAGTGTTGATGCCACGGCAAATCCATATTTAGCAGTTGCAGCTATTTTGATGGCTGGTTTATATGGTATTGAAAATAAGTTAGACATTAAACCTGTTGAAAAAAACTTATTTGAAATACCAAGATCAGAAAGAAAAGCATTGGGTGTGGAAAATTTACCATCAAGTTTAAAACATGCACTTGATATGTTTGAAGCATCAGATTTTATTCAAAAAGTCGTTGGTAAACACTTAACAGAAAAACTCATCATAGCAAAAAGTAAAGAGTGGGATAATTATAGACTTTATGTATCTGATTGGGAGATTAAAAGATATATAGATCAATACTAAATGAAAATAGGGTAAAAATATGTGTGGAATTGTTGGTTACATTGGTAAAGAAAATGCAAGAGATATTATTGTTACAGGGTTAATGAGATTAGAATATAGAGGCTATGATTCAGCAGGTTTAACGCTATTTAATAAAGATGGAAGTAAATTTGATATTTATAAAGATATTGGTCGGGTTGAAAAATTAGATATTTCAACGGATAAATTAATGTCACATATTGGAATTGGGCATACTAGATGGGCAACACACGGTATGGTGAATCAAACAAATTCACATCCGCATAGTTCACATAGTGGGCGGTTTGTTATTGTACATAATGGTGTGATTGAAAACTATCTGGAATTAAAACTAAAATATTTGAGACACAGTCAGTTTAAAAGTGATACGGATACAGAAGTTATTGCGCACTTAATTGAAAATTTCTCAAAAGAATTTAGTGTTGAGGTTGCAATTTTAAGAACCTTAAAACTACTTAAGGGTTCTTATGCATTATTAATAATAGATACTTTGGATAGTCATAAACTGTATGCTGCTAAAAACAAACCACCACTTTTAATTGGACGTGCTAATCATGGTATTACGGTAACATCAGATATGATGGCACTTGTTGATTATGCAACAGAATTTATTGATTTAGAAGATAAGTCCTTTATTGTTGTATCAAACAATGATATCAAAATATTTGATTATGAACATGAACCATTAACATATAAACCGCAAACACTAACGATGCAAAAAGAAAGTACCGAAAAAGGTATTTTTCCGCATTATATGTTAAAAGAGATTCATGAAGAACCGTTAATTATTCGTAAGATCCTAAATAAGTACTTTAAAGATGAAAAGGTGCTTATGGATCAAAACTTAGTAGAGGCACTGGATTTTAGCCAAAGAGTATATATTATTGCAGCAGGTACATCTATGCATGCAGGTCTTGCCAGTAAACAAGCTATAGAGACTTTTACAGGTAAGCCTGTTGAGGTGATCTTAGCATCTGAGTTTGTCTATAATGACTATCTCATAGACAAAATTCCGTTTTTTATATTAATATCTCAAAGTGGTGAAACAGCAGATTTAATTGCCGCTTACAAAAAGTTAAAAGCAGATAAATATAAAGTATTGACTGTTACTAACGTAAATACATCATCACTGGCTAAGTTAAGTGATTTTGTCTTAGGTTTGGAAGCTGGTCCTGAAATTGCAGTCGCATCAACCAAAGCTTATGTTGCACAAATTTGTGTTTTAATGATTTTGGCATACCGTTTATCAAGTGGGGTGTTTCCACTCAAGCAAGAACTTTCAAAAATAGCCTCCAATATGGAGGCTATGTTGTCTAACACAAATGATATTCAAAAAGTTGTAAGTCAAAAAGTTTATAAACAAAATTTATTTTATATTGGGCGTGGCACTGATTATGCAACAGCACTTGAAGCAGCACTCAAACTTAAAGAAGTTTCTTATATTCATACAGAAGGATTTGCTGCTGGAGAGCTTAAGCATGGTACGATTGCTTTAATTGAAGAAGGTACACCTGTTATAGCAATTGTTACCAATCCTTTAACCAACTTAAAAACTAGAAGTAATCTTCAAGAGGTTGTATCAAGAGGTGCTGTGCCGATTGTTTTAACAACCAAAAGTCTTTCAACCAAGGCAGATGATATTGTTATTGAAGATGTCGATCCAATACTATCGCCTATAGCCATGGCATTACCAACCCAGTTGATTGCATATTATGCTGCACTCAATTTAGGGTATGACATTGATAAACCGAGAAACTTAGCTAAAAGTGTTACTGTTGAATAGATGTTGATTAAGTATTAAAAATCCATCTTATCTATAACAGTCTTTAATATGTTTGAAGAATTTTTTAATGATGCCATCTCTGAGTTATTTAAATTTAGTTTTACAATATGGTCGATACCATGTTTATTAATAACTGCTGGTAGGCCAATATATATATTATCAATATCATAGGTATGATCATTTAAAACAGAAATTGTCATAATGCCATTTTCATTATTGAAGATGGCTTTTGTAATACGTACGAGCGCCATACCAATACCATAGTATGTTGCTTGTTTTCTACTTATGATGTTATATGCGGCATTCTTTACATCTAAATATATTTGATCTAAATCAGAAAATTTAATGTGGTTGGGCATCGAGTCAATCACATCTTTTAATGGTTTAACACCGACATAAGCATTTGACCAACAAACAAACTCAGAATCACCATGCTCACCTAAAATATAGGCATGAATATTTCTAACATCAATGTTAATATATTTTGACACTTCATAACGTAGTCTAGCAGTATCAAGTGAGGTACCACTACCAATAACTCTAGATGATGGTAAGCCTGAGGCTTTCCATACAACATAAGTTAGTATATCAACAGGGTTTGTAGCAACCAAAATAATGCCATCAAAAGCTGATGCCATAATTTGAGATACAACAGATTTCATTATTTTAGCATTACGGTTTAATAGATCTATTCTTGTTTCACCATCTTTTTGATTGACCCCGGCTGTAATAACAACCAAACGTGCGTCTTTGCAATCATCATAACTACCAGCACGTATGAGCATCTTTCTTGGGGCGAATGCGAGACCATGGTTCAAATCCATTGCCTCTCCAACAGCTTTTTTTTCATCAATATCAATTAAAATAATTTCTTCAACGGCACCTTGATTGACAAGTGCATAAGCATAACTCATACCAACAAAACCAGTACCAACAATAACAACTCGATTATTTTCCATAACGTCTGACCTCCATATATAGTTAAGTATATAATAATTTCTATAAATATGATGGTTATAAACACTTTAAATTAAGGGGATAAGTCATTCATACGGCGTGTTAATCATAGAATATAATACATAATCAACTGAAGATAAAACAGAGGCTTTATTTATTTAAATATTTATATTATAATAGACATGTAATTAAATCATATGATGAGTAAAGAAATGTAGACAATATCATTTTATAGAGAGTCTTTAAACGGTGGAATAAAGATAGATGGTTGTGTACTTATGGCTTTAGGAGTAGTTTATTCAAATGTAGATGGAGAATAAACCGTTTAATCTTGCGTTAAAGGATTAAAGTGCTATTTATAATAATTATAAATAGAACTAAGGTGGTACCGCGGATTTATTAAAGTTCGTCCTTAGACTAATTTTTAGTTTAAGGATTTTTTTTAGGAAAAAAGGAGCAGATGATGGATAAGAAAAAGTATTATATATCAACAGCAATTGCATATGCATCAGCAATCCCGCATATTGGGAATGTTTATGAAATAATTTTGGCAGATGCAATCGCCCGTTTTAAGCGCTTGGAAGGTTATGACGTATATTTCCAAACAGGTACTGACGAACATGGTCAAAAGATTGAAAATAACGCTAAAAATCAACAATTAGAGACCGCTGATTATGTCGATATGATCTCAAATGAAATTCAACGTATTTTTGATTTGGTTCATGTTAGTTATGATAAGTTTATTCGTACAACGAATAAAGATCATAGTGCAGCTGTTCAATCAATTTTTGAAAAATTAATTGAACAAGGAGATATTTATTTAGGTAAGTATGAAGGTTGGTATTCTATTGCTGATGAAGCTTTTTTAAATAAGACAGATATCGTAGATGGTTTAGGACCTAGTGGTGATATTCCAGTTTGGATGAGTGAAGACACTTACTTTTTTAAACTAAGTAAGTATCAAGAAAGAATTATCAAACATATTAAAGATAATCCATCATTTATCGAACCTGAAAATAGAAAAAATGAAGTTTTACAAAGTTTCTTAAGTGAAAAACTACCTGATTTAAGTGTTTCTAGAACATCTTTTAAATGGGGTATCCCAGTTAAGAGTAATCCAGATCATGTGATTTATGTATGGATTGATGCGTTAAGTAATTATATAACTGGTTTAGGCTATAACTTAGACAGTGTATCTGAAAATATGGATAAATTTTGGCCAGCTGATTTACATTTAATTGGTAAAGATATTATGCGTTTCCATGCAATATATTGGCCAGCATTATTATTAGCCTTAAATTTACCACTACCAAAAAAGATTTTTGGGCATCCTTGGGTATTGGTAGATAAAAATAAAATGAGTAAGTCTGTTGGTAATACACTTTATACAGATAAACTTGTAAAACATTTTGGTGTGGATGCATTAAGATATTATGTGTTACACGAGATTCCTTATAGTGCAGATGGCAATATTACCTATGAATTAATGATTGAAAGAAGTAATTCTGATTTAGCCAATACTTTAGGTAACTTAGTTAACCGTACCATAGGTATGGTTAACAAATACCAAGATGGTTTGGTTAAAAACATACAGATACATGAACCATTTGAATATAGTTTAAAAGATAAATGTGAAGCATTATTAGATAAAGTTACAAATTTAATGAATGATTTACGTGTAGGTGATGCAATCGAAGAATTGATGATTGTTGCCCGTGCTGCAAATAAGTATATTGATGTTTCTGAACCATGGAACTTAAATAAAAATGGCGAAACCAAAAAGTTAGGTCATGTATTATATAGTTTGGTAGAAACGATTCGCATATTGGCTGTATATCTTCAAAGTTACATGCCAGAAACTGCTTTAAAGATATTTGAGCAGTTAAATGTTGAACCTTCTGGCTTAGATAGTGTTAAAATATTTGGTAAGTACAAAGAACAACAAATTGGTACTGCTAAAGTATTGTTTGAACGTTACGATTTAGAAAAGAAATTAGATG
>Ga0172382_10005770_pt1 | contig 18301 bp, 15 predicted proteins | sample Leawel138RmetaG_FD_122245 | JGI IMG/M metagenome (GOLD analysis project Ga0172382, IMG submission 122245) | Leachate microbial communities from a municipal landfill in Southern Ontario, Canada - Leachate well 138R metaG | ecosystem: Engineered > Solid waste > Landfill > Unclassified | place...
CAAACAGTTCAGTACCAAGACATCGCAGACACCGCAAGATCATCAAGCTTGCAAAAGGACAATTCGGCGCACGGCGCAAATTATACAAAACCGCGGTTGAGGCCGTTGAACGCGGCTGGACCTATGCCTACCGGGATCGCCGCCAGAAAAAACGCGATTTCCGCCAGCTTTGGATCACCCGTATCAATGCCGCAGTACGGCAATACGGCCTGAGTTATTCCCGCTTCATTCATTTATTGAATGAAAAGGGCGTGGAGATTGACCGGAAGCAGCTGAGCGATATGGCTGTGCATCAACCGGAGGCATTTGCAAAACTGGTCGAAACGGTTAATAAATAATCAGCTGACTGGAAAAATAACCATGCCCTTCCGGCCTGATCCGGAACCTGTGGCAGCAAATATTAAAAAATTGCAGACATGAATAAAGCGACCGTCACAGAAATACGAAAGCAATTCGAAAAAGCCCTGGAAGAGGTACGTGATACCGCTGCGCTGGAAGCATTAAAACACGGCTATTTGGGAAGAAAAGGCATAATTGCCGGACTGTTTGCCGGTATCCGGGAAGTACCCCCTGAATCACGAAAGGAAACAGGGGAACTTCTGAATAGCCTGAAAACAGATCTCAGTGCGGCCATCGATGCACGCAGTATGCAATTCGCAGTTCCCCGTAAGCAGAAGGAGATCACCGATTTCAGTATGCCGGGCTATGCAATGCATCACGGTTCCCGGCACCCGCTGACACAAGCCGTTGATGATATGCTGAATATTTTTCAGCACCTGGGATTTGATATTGCCTACGGACCCGAAGTGGAGACCGACTGGTACAATTTCGAATCGCTGAACTTCCCGCCGGACCATCCGGCGCGCGACATGCAGGATACCTTCTATACCGAGGGCGGCGGCGTTTTACGGACGCATACTTCACCAGTGCAGACGCGCTATATGTCTACCCATAAACCACCGGTGCGTATTGTAGCTCCAGGCCGGGTATTCCGTAACGAGGCTATCAGCGCACGCAGCTATTGCCTTTTTCATCAGATCGAAGGTCTCTATATTGATGAAGGCATTACTTTTGCGGACCTCAAGGGAACCATTGAGCTCTTCTGCAGGCTCTATTACGGAAAGGATGTCCGGATCAAATTCCGCGGCAGTTATTTCCCTTTTACGGAGCCTTCCGCCGAGATCGACGTATCCTGTTTCCTCTGCGGAGGCAAGGGTTGTCCGGTTTGTAAACAGAGTGGCTGGCTTGAGATCATGGGTTGCGGAATGGTAGATCCGAACGTGCTTAAAGCCGTGAACTACGATAGCGAACGCTACAGCGGCTACGCTTTCGGGCTCGGTATCGAACGTATGCTGATGATGCGCCTGGGTATCAATGATATTCGAATCCTTTTCGAAAATGACGTGGAATTCTTAAAACAGTTTTGACCGGAAATAACAATGATCGTTTCAATAGACTGGCTCCGAGATTATATCGATATTGACATTCCGTTGGAAGAATTGGCGGATAAGCTGACGATTTCCGGTGCGGAATGTACGCTGAAATACAGCGGTGTCCGCATTCCCGAGGGCGTCCGGGTCGGCAAGGTCCTGGAAACGAGACCGCATTCTGATGCGGAAAAACTGACGGTTTGCAAGGTCGATGCCGGTACGGGTGAGATCCTGAATATTGTATGCGGAGCTCCGAATGTGAAAGAAGGCAGGCGGGTTCCCGTCGCTCTTGTGGGTACAAAACTGGCACCCGATTTCGAACTAAAGGAAGTACGCCTGCGCGGGGAGCTTTCGCAGGGAATGATCTGTGCGGAGGATGAACTCGGTCTGGGAAACGACCACAGCGGCATTATGCTGTTGCCGGACGACTATGAGATTGGCCGCGCCTTCGCAGATTATTATCCGGTTTATCCCGTTCTTGATGTCGAGGTTACCGCCAACCGTCCGGACCTGATGTCGCATTGGGGAGTTGCCCGAATGATCTCCGTGATCACGGGGAAACCCTTTAAAAAAATCCCCCTCGTATTGGAAGAAAAGGGAAAAGACATTCACGGAATTACCCGGGTCAGTATTGAAGATCCTCTTGCCTGCCCCCGCTACAGCGCCCGTATCGTAACGAATGTCCGTGTTCAGCCTTCTCCGGCCTGGCTGCAGCGGCGGCTGGAAGCCGTAGGCCTGCGTCCCGTCAACAACGTGGTGGATGCCGCTAATTACGTGCTGATGGAAACGGGTCATCCTCTGCATACCTTTGACCTTAACAGGCTCGCGGGTCCCGAGATCCGGGTACGCTTTGCACGCAAGGGAGAAAAATTCGAGACACTGGATCATAAGGAACGTATTCTCAGTGAAAATGTGCTGCTGATCTGCGATGCGAAAACTCCCGTCGCCCTTGCCGGACTCATGGGCGGACTGGAATCGGAGGTCGATGAAAACACAAGAAACATATTGATTGAAAGTGCATATTTTACACCTTCGGTAATCCGGAAAGCCTCCAAAGAACAGCAGCTTTCCACGGACGCATCCAAACGCTTTGAACGGGGGGCTGATCCCAATGAACGGCTCGAGTATGCCCGGGACCGCCTTGCCGCCTTGATCGCGGAACTGGCCGGCGGTGAGATCGCCCGAGGTCTTATCGACTTTTATCCGGAACCCATCCCCGCAAAGCGGGCGACCCTGGAACTTGAAAATGTCAGGCGTATTACCGGGATCGAGCTGAGTGCCGCGAACTGCCGGGCTACGCTGCAGGCGCTGGGTTTTGAGATTCTGAATGCAAACGATAAACGGCTTGAAGTCCGTATTCCCACATTTCGTCCTGATGTTGAACGCGAGATCGATCTGGTGGAAGAGGTGGCGGTCAATCATATGGACAAAATTCCTTCAATGCAGCGTATGTCCATATCCGTCCCGGCATCCTTTGATGCCTTTCACCCGTTTTTAACCGGGATCCGTCAATTTTTTACGGGATACGGCATGCACGAGACCGTCAATAATTCGCTGATCGGCGAATCCGCCGCAGCCGCAGGTATTTGGGGATATCCCCCGCTGAAGATCCTCAATCCCCTTTCCCAGGAAATGAATGTGCTGCGGACCGATATGATCCAGCCGCTTTTAGGCAGCCTGCGGATCAATGCGCTGCGTAAGCGCGGGGATATCCGCCTTTATGAGCTGGCAAATGTGATTGAAAAAGATCCATCCGCCGAGACCGGAGCACGCGAACACCACAATCTTGGGGTCCTCTGCAGTTCTTCGCTGTGGGGATTAAACTGGAACGAACCCGAAAAAAGTGCTGATTATTTTTACTTGAAAGGGATTCTGGAACATTTCATGGAGGATCGGGGTTTCGTTTACAAGCTGCGTGAGAATACGCAGAATGCGGCATTTGAGATTCTCTGCGATATTCTGGTCCGAAAGGAACTTATAGGCAGGATCGGACAGTACCGCGACGAGATCTTTGAAAAATTGCAGTTGCAACACCCGGTGGTAATCATGGGACTGCAGGTGGAAAAATTATTCGAATGGTATAAACCGCAGAAACAGTATACGCCGCCTCCGGCTTATCCTTCGATCTTCAGGGACATGTCCCTGGTCATGGATAAAAAGACTCCGGCGAACGTTCTGATCAACGAGATCCTGCAACAAGGCGGCAAATATCTCATTGACTGTTTGCTTTATGATTTGTACATTGATGATAAGAAACTTGGTGAAGATAAAAAGGCATTATCGTTCCGCCTGGAATTCCGAAGTGACAAGGAAACACTGAAGGATTCGCAGATCGATGATGTAATAAGCAAGTTGTTTAAACGGTTAGAAAATCAATATGGAGCTCGGCTAAGGTAATGGATATCAGCTCTTTTGAGATCTTAGAGAAAAAAATTAACCAAGCCCTCGAAGTTCTGAAACAACAAAAGGGATCCGAAGGTGAGGTAAACGTGATCCTGACGCGGAGTCAGATCGAACGCATCACCTCGAAATTGGCTGAAATAACGGAGTGGATCGAACATGCCAAAGTATGAATACGACCCTCAAACAGTTGAACTGGAATTTCCGGAAGACAAACCGGTCAAAGTGACCATTTACGGACAGGAATTCCCGTTGCGGGGTAAGGACCCCGCATTTATCCATCGCGTTGCAGACTATGTCAACGAGAAAATGATGGAGGTCGGAGCCAATATGTCCGGCAAGCTGATCATTGAGAAGATCGCGATCCTTGCCGCCCTGAACATCGCGGGTGAGTTGTTTCAATTGAAGCAGGATAACCAATCCGTTGAGGAATATATTCAGAGCCATTCTGAATCGTTGATCGGTCTGATCGACGAACAACTCAATACCTGAAAAGAGCTCCTGTAAAAAGGAGTAAAACATGTTAAGCCTATATCTGCTTGTGGGATTTGTATCTGCACTGGTGGCTTCGCTTATTGTCATTGTAATTTTCCGCACAAAGATCGGAAAACTGCAGACCTTTAAGACCGAGCTTCTGGAAAGTGCGCGTAAGGAAGGCGAAACGCTGAAGAAAGAACTGATTCTGGAAGCGAAGGACGAAGCCATCCGTATTAAACAAAAAAGTGAGGATGAATATAACGAAAAGCTGCGGGATATCCGCAACATGGAGCGTGAGATACAGAAACGGGAAAGTAATCTGGACCGTAAGAACGAAAGCATGGACCAGCGTTACGAGTCCCTGCAGAAGTTCGAACAGAATCTGAAAGAAAAAGAAACGGCCATTGCGGAACGGGGAGAAGATCTTGAGAAACTGATCGATGAAGAGCAGGTCCGGCTCGAGAAGATCGCCGGCATGACCCGTGAAGAAGCCAAGCAGAATCTCAAGGAAAGCCTCTATGAAAAAGCGCGCATCGAAGCCCAGGTCAAGGTTCGTGAGATCAAGGAAAGCGCTGTTCTCAATGCCAATAAAGAAGCGAAAAAAGTTATTATTGAGGCTATCCAACGTTCGGCCGCCGATCATACTTCCGAATCTACCGTTGCCGTTGTGCCGCTGCCGAACGATCAGATGAAAGGCCGTGTGATAGGGCGCGAAGGACGGAATATCCGGCATTTTGAATCGCTGACCGGTATTGAACTTATCGTTGACGACACCCCTGAAGCCGTGGTGCTTTCAGGATTTGATCCGGTCCGCCGCGAGGTCGCCCGCATTGCGTTGGAAAAATTGATACAGGACGGCCGTATTCATCCGGCACGCATTGAAGAAATGATCGAAAAAGCAAGCAAAGAGGTGGAAGAATCCATTATTCAGGCGGCCGAAGAGGCGACACTGGAACTGGGTTTACCGCATTTCAACGCCGAGATGATGCATTATATTGGAAGCCTCAAATACCGTACCAGCTACGGTCAGAATATTCTAAAGCATTCCATTGAGGTGGGCTGGCTTTCCGGACTGATGGCCGCGGAACTTGGCATGGACGGCCAGATGGCAAAGCGTGCCGGTTTCCTGCATGATATCGGAAAGGCGATCGACCGCAATGTCGAGGGCACCCATGCACTGATCGGCGCTGAGATCGCACGCCGCAATAAGGAAGATAAAATTGTGGTGAATGCCATTGAATCCCATCATGAAGAAGTGGAAATGATCCATCCCATTTCCGCTCTGGTCCAGGCGGCGGACGCGATCAGCGGATCGCGACGCGGTGCCCGCGGCCAGACACTGGAAAACTATATTCACCGGATGGAAAAACTTGAAGAGATCTCGAACAGCTTTAAAGGCGTCAGTAAGACCTATGCCATTCAGGCAGGCCGCGAAGTGCGCGTGATCGTGGAAGAAAACCAGATCGATGATGCGGCTTCCGACCTGCTGGCTGAAGATATTGCCAATAAGATCCAGAACGAGCTGACCTACCCCGGACAGATCAAGGTAACGGTTCTCCGCGAACACCGTTCTATCGGATATGCAAAATAGCGAGGTATCATGACGAAAATTCTCTACGGGAAACCGGTTGCGGAAGCCGTAAAAGAGGGACTCAAATCCCGGATTGCCGATCTTAACGATAAAGGACTGCAGCCCGGACTGGCGGTCCTGCTGGTCGGCGAGGATCCTGCGTCCTGCGTCTATGTCCGCAACAAGTCACGTGCCTGCGAGGAGCTGGGGATTTTTTCGGAGACGATCCGGCTCCCCCGGGATACGGAACAATCCCGGCTGAACGCAAAGATCGATGAACTGAATGCCGACCCGCGTTTTCACGGCATTCTGGTGCAGATGCCGCTGCCGAAAGGACTCAGCGAACGCGAAGTGGTTAGGCACATTCTTCCGGAAAAAGATGTGGATGGTTTTCATCCCTTTAACGTGGGTTCCATGGTTCAGGGTATCCCCACCTTTCTGCCCTGTACGCCCGCGGGCATTATGAAAATGATGGAATATTACGATATCCGTCCGGCGGGGAAACATGTAGTAATCGTCGGGCGTTCGAACATCGTTGGAAAACCGATGGCCAATCTTCTCTGCCAAAAATCTCCTCGTGCCAATGCAACGGTTACCCTTTGCCATACCGCAACCGAAAATCTTCAGGCACATACCCTGCAGGCGGATATCCTGATAGCAGCAGCGGGAATGCCGGGGATGATCCGGGAAGAGATGGTCCGTGAAGGCGTGATCGTGATCGATGTCGGTGTAAACCGCATTCCGGATCCCACAGCAAAGAACGGGACCCGGCTCTGCGGCGATGTGGATTTTGATCGGGTATCCTGTAAAGCGGCGGCCATTACACCGGTGCCGGGTGGTGTAGGACTGATGACTATAGCCATGTTAATGCAAAACACGGTCGAGGCCGCTGAAAACTGTCTTAAATGAACAGGCGAAAATGGGCAGACATCAAAAACGGCGTTACTTTGCAGTGCTTTTTGTTATTCTCTTTTTGGGATTAAGCGGTCTGTTCCTTACAAAAACCGATACGGGATTCACCCTCTTATATAAAATGCTCAGCCGCCAGATCAACCGGCGGAGTAATTTTAGTATATCTGTCAAAGAACTGAGCGCCGGCATGAAGACACAGATCCGTGCCGGCCGCCTTGAATTTGCGAATGCGGATTCCTCTCTGTTCTTTAGCGTGGATACCATGAACATCAACTATGGCGGTATCTTTGAATTGCTGGGGAAACGCCGTATGGACACACTGACATTAAGTGATCCGCAGCTTTATATCCGGATCAGGGAACAGCAAAAAGATCCTGCGGAAATACCGGAGCTGAAATTCCCGCAGTTCTTAATTGGACAGATCATACTGCAACGCATGAAGATCCGGATTGAAACTCCCGATACGCTGTTTGTTCAGGAGATCGAACGCGGCTGTTTTTCTTACAGCGGCCGCCGTGACGGCGCACAGATCCTGATCCGGGACTTCCGTGCCGCGCTGCCTCGGAACCTTGCTTTGATCAGGGACATGTCCGGAGAATTGACCTTTAAAAACGATATCGCTAAATTACGGGATCTGAATTTTACCCTCAATGACGCAAGCGTTCGCTCATCAGGTAAAATACGCTATTTGGAACCCCTGCGCTTTCAGTTTAATTTCAATGTCGATGGAATAGTACCTGCCCGCTACCTGGATTATACTTTTATTCACGAAGATGATAAGCTCAGTTTGAAACTGGGATTTATGGGAGATCTCCGCGATTTCTCGGTGGTCGCCGATCTGGGTGGCGTATTGAACAAGAAAAAAATCCATTATGCCAATATCAGCCTCGAATATAAGAATGATTACATTCACCTTCTCGGAGCGAGTTTTAAAAATCCCGGGAGCGATCTGTCCCTGTACGGTTCCTATGACATGAAGGACAAATATATCAGCACCAGCTTTTCCTCTCATGCATTAAGGCCTTCGGACTGGGACAGCGCCTTGCCGGATTTCGGCTTCCGCGGACGGCTGCGTGCGAACGGATATCTGGACAAACAGCTTAGGATCAACTATGACCTGGATGCACAGCGGATCTATGGGCTCCCCTTTGTGCATTTAAGCGGAGATGCGGTGGTTGATAGTATGGAAAGTATTCTTCTGGAATCCAGCAATATCCTGACCCTGCCGGGCGGCACCCTGAAAGTCCGCGGAAATATTGAAGATCTTAAAAACTTGAATCTGGATGTCTATGGGAATATCGATTATTTTGGTAACCTGGAACTGCCCGGAATACAGCCCTTTGAAGCCGAGCATCTGGTTCTTACTCTCAAATTGCTGGGGAGTCTGCAGGACCCCGACATTCAGTTCAACGTCAATCTGGATACTTTACGCTATGACCGGGTTTCATTGTACAATACCAATATTTCACTGTCCGGGAACCGCATTGTAAAAAATCCATCCGGCGCATTTTTAATATCCTTTGATCACGCCAGTATAGATTCCCTTTCCATTGGTGCGGCCGAAGCCTATATCCAGATGGAAAAAGATCTGATCAGTCTGAATTATCTGGACCTGACCGCTCCGAATTATAATGTCAGTATGTCCGGTTCTATCCGGAATTTTCGGGATTTCCGCATTAATTCCCTGCGTGGGACCTATATGAACCAGAACATTTACCTTCTGGATACCCTTTCACTCGCCCTCTACGACAATGGCTTTTCTCTGTCACGCTTTGATCTTTTATACCGCGATGCCCTGCTTTACGGTTCTATGGATGTCATGAACGACTCGCTTTGGGGCAGCATCAATATTGCCGGTGCCGATCTGGGAACCTTGCCCCTGATAGCCTATCTTCCGGATAGTATTGAAGGTCTGCTGGATGTCAATATCGATGTCAACGGCTATTTAAATGCACCCCGTATCCGGCTGCAATCCTCACTGCGTAAAGCCCAAGTTCTGGGGGTAAACGCGGAACGAACCCGTACCCGGATGGAATATGCGGATAAACGTCTGCTTATCCGAAATTTTACCGTGGATTTTGAAGCGCAGCGCTCTCTGCAGATCAGCGGGAGTATTCCCCTGGATATCAATTTTGCACGCATGAATCCTGTCAAGCTTCTTCAGCAAGACAGCATCAATGCGGACATCAATGTGAAAAATGCCCGCTTTTCAAAGCTTGTCCCCCTGCTTGCCCCGGATCTGGATGTCAGCGGGACAGCCAATTTTCAGGCTGCCGTCGACGGTACAATGCAAGATCCGCGGGTGAACGGTGAATTGCGTATTCTTGCTCCGCGAATAGACAGGATTCCCGCCGATACGCTGTTCAGCAAGATACGTTACCGCAATGCACGCTTGTATTTTAACGATGTCCGCCTTATTGCCAATAACGGAAGTTACCGGGGAAATGCACATTTATATACGGATTTGAGCATTACGCCGAAGGGGCCGCGTTTTTCTGCGGACAGCAGCGTTTATGCTTATATACAGGGCCGCGATGACGAGCTGCTCTATCTAACACCCTTTCTGGAAAATATCGAAAACCTGAACGGAGATTTTTTCACTGAACTTGAAATACGGGGTTCCTTGCGCAACAGCATGAAGAACGGCCTTATCCGGGTAAGAAACGGACGTCTGATCCTGGATATGCTGGCAAACGAGATTGAAAACCTGGAGGGAGAACTCCGGATGAAGGACAATATTGCGGACGTGGATCTGCGGGGGAAATTACCCTCGCTTTCCTATACGCTTGCCGGTGTTCTCGGCCTGAACAATCCCGCCGCGCTGAATACGCACAATTTCCGTGTGGGCGGAAAAATGGATATGAAGCAGCTTATCCGTCCGAAATTTGATGTCCGCATAACCGGAAACCAGGTGTCGGTGGTAACATTGGATGAAAATTATAATCTGACTACCGAAGAGGTCGATATTACAGTGCAGGGACGGGATACGCTGCAGGTTGCGGGAGATGTTACGATCCGGGAGGGACTGATCGAACTGGGCTTTACCCGTCCGGTTGCCGGTATCGAAAGTCCCGCAGACCGTAAAATTTACACCGAATACGCACTGAACGCCAATGTAGACAAGATATACCTGCGGAATCAGTTCATCGACGCAACTCTGGCCGGCGAAATGATGCTGCTGAAATACGCCAGTGATGAAAAGGTGCGCATCGGCGGCCAACTGGATGTCAGTCAGGGATTCTTTAACTACTGGGCTTCCGTGTTTGAACTGGACGAGGGCAGTATTGTCTTCGATCAGTTTCAGGGCAACCATGAATTGAACTTTACCGCCTTCAAGCCGATCAGCAGGGGAAACCGTATCATTGCTTCTATTACGGGACCGCTGAACAATCCGGAGATTGATTTTATTGATGAAGACAATCTGATGAGCAAGGCGGAGATCGTGCGGGAGCTGACCATCGGACAGATCGAGAATACCTTTTCAAAAGGAGGCAATACCGCTCAACGCACAACAACCGCACTCCTGGCGCTTGCCGAGCGGCCTCTCGAACAGCAGGCACAAAAACTCGGTGTCATGAGCGGGCTGGACCGTATTGATATCAAAGGCGGGGAAGCGACCTATATTGACAGTACCACCGCCGTTATTGTCGGCGGCCGCATCGGCAGGAATTTCTATCTGACCTACGAAGGTTCACGCTCGGAGCCAATGAATATCGAAATTGAATACCGTATCAATAACCGCCTTTCCATTGTCGGTACGGCCGATGACGAAAGCGTATCCGGTGCCTTCCGCCTGAGGTTGCAGTATTGATGAAACGCGTTGTCAAAATATTGCTGACGATTCTGGCCCTGAACCTGCTATTTGCCCAAAATGACGATGTTCTGACCGATTATCAGCTGCGCAAGATCCTTTTTAAGGGAAACCAGAGTTTCAGCAACAATCAGCTGCGGCGCGTGGTCGATATCCGTCCGGTCTATACGCGTCGCGCTATGCAACGCATCAGCTACCGCTATATTAAATCACAAACAAAGAATATCAAGAACTTCTATGTCAGCGAAGGATTCCTGAATTGCACGGTGCGGGATTCACTGGTTATCCATAATGAAAAAAATCTGCATTTGTATTTTAATATCCGGGAGAACGAACGCTTCACCGTTCGCAAGATATCCATTGAAGGGAACACTGTCCTCAGTGACGGCGAGATCCTGGAACTCCTGGACATGCGCGTCGGGGATCCCTTCCGGCAATATGTCTATTACAACAATATCAATAAGATCCTGACCCGTTACAGCGAACTGGGCTATCCTTTTGTAAACGTCCGTGAAGAATTCGATTGGGGTCGCCTGCTGGAGATCACCCTTTATATTCAGGAAGACAGGACCTATAAAGTCAATGAGATCTATGTCAAAGGGAATAAGAACGTACTGGAATCTTCCATTCGGAAGCATATAGATTTTAAAAAAGAAGAGACCTACCGGCTGAATCGCATTAACCGGACGCAGGACCGAATTTATGAAATGGGTGCCTTCAGTTCGGTAAATATTGTCCCGGTTAACCCAAATCACCAGACACAGCGCCTTGATATGGAGATCAAGGTTGTTGAAAGCAAGGCTCGGCGTTTTGATGTGGAGTTCGGAGCCAGTCAGGGCTACACCGAAAAGATCGGCTATTCTTCGCTTTATATTCAGCCGGAATGGCTGCACAAGAATATGCTGAACCGCGCGCACCGCTTCAGTGTGGGACTCAAATACGAAGCGGTTTTCCATAACCTCAATCTCGATCATGGTGTCAATGCAAGCATTAGCTATACCGTACCCTGGCTGATCCGTTTCCGCCTGCCCACCACACTGAAACTTTACTACAACAGGAATATTTATTCGCCTTTTAGCGACCTGAAGATCAGTGAAGACGACGTACTTACGGATTACGGTATCAACCTTTCAAGTATTTGGCGTTATAACCGCAATATTTATGCTCGGACTTCCCTGGCGCTGAAGAACCTGAAAAGTGAACTCTCCGGTGAAGGCTTTGAACCGTTAACGGAAATACTGATTCAGGCACGCTTTGATAACCGCGATAATTTCATCTATCCTTCAAAAGGCTGGAACATTCTGCTCTACAGCGGGTATGTGCTAGGTACGCAAGAGGAGACGGAAACCGATTATTTCCGAATTGAGACCTCTATGAACAGTTATATCCGGATTTTACGGAATCTGGTTGCCGCCGGGAGGTTCGAGATTGGCCAGTTCTTTGACAGAAAGACCATCAATCCCATTTATCTGTACCGGATGGGCAGCGAATCGACCGTACGCGGCTGGTTCCAGTCCATCGGGGATCCTTATCAGACCGCATCGGGAGATACCATTTATGCGGGGAAGAGCAAGATCATGGCGAATGCGGAATTGCGCTTTGACCTTATCTGGAATTTCGGCATCAATGCTTTTATCGATGCCGGTCGTCTTGACCGGGATTTTAAGGAGATCCTTAGCCTGGATAAATACTATATCAATACCGGTTTCGGTATTTACTACAAGACCCCTATTGGTCCGGTCCGGCTTGAACTGCCGATCCTGATCAATAATCCGAACAAGGGAACGGAGCTTGATGTCGAGCGCAGTTTTTTAAGAAGAATTAATTTTGGGCTTTTATTTGCCTTTTAAAGCGATGAACGTGTAAATTCAGCATATCTTTGAAAAGAAAGCGGAGGAGTTGAAAAAGATGAAAAAAACAATCGGTATCCTGTTTATGGTAATAGTACTGTTATTCTCCTGTAGCGATAAGCGCACAGCGGAAAAAATGTTCCAGGACGGCACGGCGCTTTACGAGCAGGAAAAGATCAGCCGGGCAATCAAAACGCTTGAGAAGCTTTCCAATACCTATCCGGATGATCCGCTTGCCGTTAAGGCCAATTATCGTATGGCAGAGATCTACGGCGGTGACCTGCAGGATTTTGAGAACAGTGTCGTGAGATATACCTATATTGCCGATGAATATCCTTCACATGAAGATGCCCCGAAAGCACGTTTTATGGCCGGTTATACGCTTGCAAATATTATCCGGGACTTCGAGCGTGCCAAGGTGGAGTACAATAAATTTATCCGGGATTATCCCGAGCATCCCCTCGTAGAATCCGTAAAATTCGAATTACGGAATCTGGGAAAAGAGCTGGACCAGATCGAGGAACTGAAAGGCATTATGCAGGGTACTGAAAAGAAATAGGGGATGTCACATGGAATTCAATCTTGCTCTCTTAAATGAACAAATTCAATCCGAAAGTGTATTTTTAGATAAAATAAAAAAAGAGCTTCATAAGGTATTGATCGGTCAGGAGAAGATGCTGGAGCGTCTGCTGATCGGACTGCTTTCCGAAGGGCATATCCTGCTGGAAGGCGTACCCGGACTTGCCAAGACCCTGGCGGTCAAGTCGCTGGCACAGGCGATCAATACCACCTTTCACCGTATCCAGTTCACGCCGGATCTCCTGCCTTCGGACCTGATCGGCACATTGATCTACAATCAGAAAAATTCCGCTTTCGATGTTCGGAAAGGTCCCATCTTTGCCAACATCATCCTGGCGGATGAGATCAACCGTTCTCCCGCAAAGGTCCAGGCCGCCCTGCTGGAGGCAATGCAGGAAAAACAGGTCAGTATCGGCGATACCACCTATCCCCTGGAAGAACCTTTTCTGGTGCTTGCAACGCAAAATCCCATTGAACAGGAAGGCACCTATCCCTTGCCCGAAGCGCAGGTGGACCGTTTTATGCTCAAGGTCAAAGTGGATTATCCCAGTCAGGACGAGGAAATGAAAATGCTGAACCTGTTGACGGCGAATCTTCTGCCCGAAGCGGTTTCCGCCGTTGTGGAACCCGCCCATATCCTGAACGCCCGCAAGGTGGTCCGCAGTATTTATGTTGATGAAAAGATCCACAAATATGTCACCGATATGGTCTTTGCCACACGCTATCCGGAACGTTTCGGGCTTGAATCGCTGAAGGATCTGATCGATGTGGGTGCTTCGCCCCGCGCCTCGCTGAACCTGGTACGGGCAGCTAAAGCCCATGCTTTTCTCCGGCATCGCGGCTATGTCACTCCCGAGGATATCCGCGAGATCGAAATGGATGTGCTGCGGCACCGTATTCTGCTTTCCTTTGAAGCGGAGGCTGAAGATATCAGCGTCGAGGACGTCATTCAAAAGGTCTTTGATACCATCCCGGTCCCCTGATCATGCTTCCGCGCGAGATACTGAAAAAAGTCAAACAGGTAGAAATTCAAACACGCCGCATTGTCAATGATGTGTTTTCAGGCGAATACCGCTCAATTTTTAAAGGGAAAGGCATGTCCTTTTCCGAAGTGCGCGAATACCAGCCGGGCGATGATGTCCGCGTCATCGATTGGAATGTCACAGCGCGCCACAATAAGCCCTATGTAAAGGTTATGGAAGAGGAACGTGAACTGACCGTCTATTTTCTCTTTGACGTATCCGCTTCCGGGAGGGTGGGGAGCCATGAACGTTTCAAGAGCGAAATTGCAGCGGAGATCTGTGCCGTACTGGCTTTCAGCGCCATCCGGAACGGCGATAAGGTCGGTCTGATCAATTTTTCCGATAAGATCGAAAAATACCTTTCACCGCGAAAGGGCAAAGCCTATGCCATGCAGCTGATCCGCGAAGTGCTTTTCGGGGAATACGATGACCGTGGTACCCATATTGAAAAAGCACTGGAATTTCTTTCCCGCGTTGCCAAGAAGCGCAGCATTGTCTTCCTGCTCAGCGATTTTTATGATACCGGTTTTGAACAGGCCCTGAAGGCGGTAGCCAACCGGCATGACCTGATCCTTGTCCATATTGTAGACCCGCTGGATGTGGAAATCCCGGATATGGGGCTCTTTCCCTGTTATGACGCCGAGAGCGGCAAACAGATGCTTATCGATACCTCGCTGAAGGCTGTACGCGAGGCGTATGCAAGGCGTTATATCGAACGCAGCCGGAATCTGGAACAGCTCAGCCGCAAAAGCAAAACGGATCTGATCCACATCCGTACCGATACCTCTTATATCGAACCGCTAAACCGCTTTTTCAAGACCCGTGGGAGACAACAATACCGATGAAACGCCTGCTTACAGTGCTCTGCTTTTCGATTGTTCTTCTTGCCGCCGAAGTGCAGATCAAGGCGGAATTTCCCGAAAGAAAGTTGTACATCGGCGACCGTATCCGCTTGCGCTATACCCTGAGTCAGGCAGAAGATCTAAAACTTCTGGCTCCGGATGCCCGGGAATGGATCCGGGATATTGAGATCCTTGACCAGTCTTCCGAAAGCGTCCGGAAAAAAACGGGAAGGTACCGCTACACAATTGAAGGAGCTGCCTTTGATACCGGTTTTGTGCATATCCCCGCGATGCCGCTGATCCTGTATCGCGAAACGGGGGATACACCGGCCGATACCCTCTATACTCCCGAAAAATTCCTCTACATTTATTCCGTCCTGGACAGCACGGCTGCCGCGCTTCCCCTGCGTCCGCCACTGCCGGTCTCGCCCCTGTGTTGGTGGGAGTTACTCATTGTTCTGCTGCTGCTGACGGCTTCGGCTTTTCTGCTGTATTACGGTCTTCGACACAATAAAAAGCCGGATGAGAAAATCTCGGGACCTTGGCTTCCCCCGGATGAAAAAGCAAAAAAGGCGCTTGCTGAACTCCGGGAAAAACAGTATCCTCAAAAGGAAGAATGGAAAGCGTTTTATCTTGAATTGACCTATATTATCCGGGAGTATTATGAAGCCGTGTTCTTTGTACATCTGCAGGAACTGACAAGTACAAATCTTCTTGAGGAGTTGCTGAAACACCTGGAACCTGAAGACATGCCGGAAGTGCGGGAATTTTTCCGTTTTGCAGATCTGGTAAAATTCGCTAAAATGCCCGCATCGCAAGAACGCTGCGGTCTTGACCTGGCACGTGTCCGGCGCCTGATCGAAGAAAGCGAAGAAAAATTACAAAAAAGAAGCGAAATGGAGTTAAGCGATAAGAAATCGGATATTCCTGCCCGGGTGGAAGATGAGCAGTAAAAAGAAAAAAGGGACAGTATGCTAAAGATCGAAGGGATCAGCAAATCTTTTACGGGTGTCAAGGCCGTCAACAATATTTCTCTGGAGATCCCGCGCGGCAGTATCTTTGGTTTTTTGGGACCCAACGGGGCGGGGAAGACCACTACGCTGCGTATGATCATGAATATTCTCCAGCCGGATACCGGACGTATCCTGATCGACGGCATTCCCGGAGAGCGTTACGATCACAGTAAGATCGGTTACCTTCCTGAAGAACGGGGATTGTATCAGAAGGCGCTGGTCCGGGATGTGGTGGAATATTTTGCCAAACTGCGGTCTATGTCCGCAGCGGATGCAAAAACCAGTGCAAGCTACTGGTTTTCCCGTCTGCAGATCGGAAGCCTGGCAGATAAAAAGGTCTTTGAACTTTCCAAAGGAAACCAGCAGAAGGTACAGTTTATGATCGCTGTGATCAACGATCCGCAGCTGATGATTCTGGACGAACCCTTTACCGGGCTGGACCCATTGAACCAAAAGATCCTTCGGGAGATCATGAAAGAATTCAAAGCGCAGAACCGTACTGTCATTCTCAGTACGCACCTGATGGCAAAGGTGGAGGAAAATTGCGATGCCATGTGCCTGATCCACCGGGGGGAGATCAAGGCCCAGGGAGCAACAAAGGATATCATTGCGCAGCACGGAGGCTCGCTGGACGACGCCTTTATTGCGCTGGTAGGAGAGAAAATTGAATAAGACACTCTGCATTATTCAGTGGGAGCTCAAGCGCGGACTGCGTTCAAAGGCCTTTCTGGTCTCCATGCTGATGCCTTTTTTGGTGCTGATGATCGCGATCGTTCCCACATTCATGGCGATGAAAGCGGATATCAATGAAAAAAACATGGGTATTGTCGACCTGGATACGGGAATGTATGAAAAACTGAAAAGCCACATTAATACGGCATTCGTGAACAAGAACGGCAATCCCGTCTACCGGATCCAGGCATATCCTTCAACACCGGAAAACCACGATACCCTTGTTCAAACTCTGATCCGTGACGGGATTGCGGATATCCTGCTGGTCATCCGTCCGGATTTTATCCGGGATGCCCGTGTCGAGATCTATCACCGCCAGGACCTGGGGATCGAAGAGATCTCGCGGCTTGAACAGTCTTTGCAGAAGTTCAGTATGGAACAACGTATCCTGTCGTTGGGACTGACCCGGCAGGACATGAACTACTTACTGGAAAAACCCGAGATCGCGTTGTTTGAGATCGGGAAGGGCGGCGATGCTTCGCGTTCTAATCTGATCGCCCGCTACGGTGTTCCGGGCATCTTTCTCTGGCTGCTGGTCATGGGTGTGGTCATGAGCTCTTCCATGCTGATCAGCGGCGTGATCGAAGAACGCTCGAACCGCATCATCGAGATCCTGATGTCCGCTGTCAAAGCGCGGGAACTGATGAGCGGCAAGATCATCGGCATCGGATTGCTGGGTGTGTTTCAGATCCTGCTCTATCTGGTCATTATTCTGGTTTTTACTCTCTGGGGAGGCAGTGCGCTGAACATGGACCTGAAACTTGCAGATGTGTTCACACCTGCTATGATCTGGTATTTTCTGTATTTTATTCTGGGTTACTTTATGTACGCCTCGCTGTATGTGGGATTGGGATCCCTTTTCGACAACGAACGCGATGCCCAGCAATCTGTCGGCTATCTGAGTCTCTTTGCCGTGCTTCCCATTATGCTGATACAGCCCATTATGATGAATCCGCATACGCCGCTGGCAAGCATCCTGGCCTTTATCCCGCTGACTACGCCCTTTATGATGATCCTCAAGATCGGAATGCTGTCCGCATCCTTCTGGGAAAGCCTGGGAATGATGTTGTATCAGATCTTCTGGATGTTGCTCATCATCCGGGCCGGTAGCAAGCTTTTCCGGACCCGCATTCTGATGTACGGCAAGCGGGCGACCCTGAAAGAAGTGCTGCAATGGATGCGAAAATGATTTTTCATGTTTATTCTGTCAATTTTTTACTATATTGCAGCGAAAAAAAAGTGGAGGAAATATATGTCACAACTCACCGTTGAAGTCACCGATCAGAACTTCAAGGAAAAGGTACTTGATAACACAATGCCGGTATTGGTAGATTTTTGGGCTCCCTGGTGCGGACCCTGCCGTTTGATTGCTCCAAAGCTCGAGGAGATCGCAAAGGATTATGAAGGAAAGGTCGTCATTGCAAAAGTCAATGTTGACAATTCTCCCATGATCGCCGGAAAATTCGGCATCCGCTCCATTCCCACACTGCTCTTTGTCAAAGACGGCAAAGTCATGGATCAGGTGATTGGGAACGTTCCCAAGAGTGAACTAGAAGCACACCTTGCAAAGCTGATGTAAAGTACACCCGGGACACCCCGGGTTCTTTATTTATATATGTCAGATCACACCGTAAAAATTACGGTCAGCGGACTGGTCCAGATG
>Ga0172382_10005773_pt1 | contig 18293 bp, 16 predicted proteins | sample Leawel138RmetaG_FD_122245 | JGI IMG/M metagenome (GOLD analysis project Ga0172382, IMG submission 122245) | Leachate microbial communities from a municipal landfill in Southern Ontario, Canada - Leachate well 138R metaG | ecosystem: Engineered > Solid waste > Landfill > Unclassified | place...
CCGGTGTTCTACACCCCGTACATCTACTTCCCGCTGGATGACCGGCGCCAGACCGGCCTGCTGCCGCCGGCCATCAGCCATTCCACCGACAACGGCACCGAGCTGGTCACGCCCTACTACATCAACATCGCGCCGAACTATGACGCCACCCTGTACCCGCGCCTGATGAGCAAGCGCGGCCTGCAGATGGAAGGCGAATTCCGCTATATGCAGCCGGGGCACGAAGGCCAGATCAGCGCCTCGTTCCTGGATGACAAGGAATATGACGATAACCGCTGGCTGTATGGCTGGGAGCATATGGGCGGTCTGCAGAGTCGCTGGACCACCGAGGTCGAGTATTTCGACATCAGCGACCCGTTCTACTTCCAGGATCTGAACAGCGCCCTGGATGCCCGCGGCGATACCTACGTCAACCAGCGCGGCGCCATGACCTACCGCGGCAATGGCTGGCAGTTCCAGGCGGCGCTGCATGCCTATGAACTGGCCACCATCACCTCGGTAACCCCCTACGAACGGCTGCCGCAATTGCGCCTGGACGGTGGACACTGGCTCGGCGACAGCGGTCTGAAACTCGACTACCGCGCCGAATACAGCTACTTCGATCGCGATCTGGATCGTGGCTTCCTGACCGGCAAGGACGGCATCCACTACGAAGCCCCCGGCGTGCCAATCCGTACCCCGGACGAAAGCCTGATCGGCCTGCAGCGCGCCACCGGCCACCGGGTCAGCCTGAGCCCACAGATCAGCTATCCGTGGCAGAACAGCTGGGCCTATGTCACCCCGGCAGCACGTGTGCAATCGACCTATTACGACCTGGACTTCAACAAGCGTCAGCATCCCGATGTCGGCACCGACCCGGACCTGTTCTTCGATTACGATGCCGCCGACACCAATCCGTCCAGCACCATACCGGTGGCCAGTCTGGATGCCGGGCTGTATTTCGACCGCGAGACCAGCTGGTTCGGCCGGGACCTGCGCCAGACCCTGGAGCCTCGGGCCTTCTATCTGTATTCGCCCTACCGCAACCAGAACGACCAGCCGCTGTTCGACACCAACGAGAACACCTTCAGCTACAACGCCCTGTTCCGTGATGACCGCTTCAGCGGCAACGACCGCACCGGCGACGCCAACCAACTGGCACTGGGTGTGACCAGCCGCGCCCTGACCTCCAGGGGCGTCGAGCGTGCGCGCGCCAGCTTCGGCCAGATCTTCTATTTCGAGGATCAGCGTGTACAACTGGTCGATACCCTGGGCCAGCGCCGGGAACGGGACAACGACTCGACCTCGGCCTACGCCGCCGAGTTCATGTATCAAGTCAGCAATGCCTGGAAACTGCGCGGCGATGCGCTGTGGAATCCCGATAGAAGCGCCGACAATGCCGGTAGCCTGATGGCCAACTATCAGCCGGAGCCGCGCAAGGTGATCAATGCCGGCTATCGCTTCCGCAACGAGACCAACACCTTCAATGCCCTGACCGGCAACTTCATCCGCGACGACAACCGCCGCATCGACCAGTCCGATCTGTCCTTCATCTGGCCCCTGACCCAGCAGTGGAGCATGATCGGTCGCTGGCAGCATGATTTCGCCGATGACCGAACCCTCGAGGCCTTCGGCGGTCTTGAATATGACAGCTGCTGCTGGAAGCTGCGCTTCATCAATCGTTACTGGGTCGACTACAACGAGTTCGAGTCAGTCACCCATGACGAGGGCAACCGCGGGATCTTCCTGCAGGTGGTCCTGAAAGGACTGGGCAGCGTCGCCGGCAATCGTGTCGAAAGCCTTCTGGACGAGGGCATCCCTGGCTACAGAGAGCGTGAAACCAATGCATTTTAAGCTACACCGTACGCTGATCGGCCTGTGCGCCGGTCTGCTGATCAGCACCGGCCTGCAGGCCCAGATGGTCGAACTCGATCGTGTTGCCGCGATTGTCGACAACGACGTGATCATGGCCAGCCAGGTCGCGGAGCGGATGAACACCATCCGCCAGCAATTGAGCGAGCGCGGCGCCACCGACCTGCCGCCGGATGAGGAACTCCGCGCCCAGGTCATGGACCGCCTGGTGCTGGAAAGCATCCAGCTGCAGATGGCCGACCGGGCCGGCATCCGCATCGACGATGCCACCCTGAACCAGACCATGCAGCAACTGGCCGAACGCAACGGCGTCAGTCTCGAGGAGTTCCAGGCCGCCCTCGAGCAGGACGGCATCAGCTATGCCCATGCCCGCGAACAGGTACGCCGCGAGCTGCTCATCAACCGGGTACGCCAGCGCCGGGTCGCCGAACGCATCCAGGTCAGCGACCAGGAAGTGCGCAACTTCCTCAATTCGGAAGTGGGCCGCTACCAGACCTCCGCCGACTACCGCCTGGCGATGATCGTACTGCCGGTGCCGGAGAGCGCCAGCAACGACGATGCCCGCCAGCAGGCCGAACTGGCCGATGAGATCTACCGCGAACTCAGCGACGGTGCCGACTTTACCCGCCTGGCGGTCAGCCGCTCCGGCGGCGAGCACGCCCTGGAAGGCGGCGAACTGGGCTGGCGCAAGGCCGCCCAGCTGCCTCCGGCCTTTGCCAATGCGGTGGCCGACCTGGACATCGGTGGCGTCACTCAGCCGCTGCGCTCGCCGGCCGGTTATCACATCCTCAAGCTGCTGGAAAAACGCGGCGGCGATAACCAGATGGTGGACGAGTTCAATGTGCGTCACATCCTGATCAAGCCCAGCGAGATCCGCAGCGAGGCGGAAGCAGCCCAGCTGGTCCGGCGCCTGTACGAGCGCATCCGCTCCGGCGAGTCGTTCGCCACCCTGGCCCGTTCCTTCTCGGAAGATCCCGGCTCGGCACTCAATGGCGGCTCGCTGAACTGGGTGACCGCTGACGCCATGGTGCCCGAGTTCCGCGAGGTTATGCTCGATACCCCGCTGGAACAGATTTCCGCGCCGTTCCAGAGCCAGTTCGGTTGGCACATTCTGCAGGTGCTGGATCAGCGCCAGGTCGACATGACCGATGAAATGCGCGAACAGCAAGCACGCAACCTGCTGCAGAACCGCAAGTTCGATGAGGAACTGCAAACCTGGCTGCTGGAAATTCGCGACGAAGCCTACGTAGAGATCAAGAGTTAAGTGAGCGTATCCGCCATAGCGCTGACTGCCGGCGAACCCGCCGGCATCGGCCCCGATCTATGTCTGCAGTTGGCCAGCGAGCCCTGTTCTCACCAGCGGGTGATCATCGTCGACCCGGATCTGCTCGCCGAGCGCGCCAGACTCCTCGGCCTGCAGGTCGAGTTGCAGCTGTATGACCCAGAACAAGCACCGGCGCCCCAACGGGCCGGCCAGCTCAGCGTTCTACCCGTGCCACTGGCAGCCGCCTGCCAGCCCGGCAAGCTCAACCCGGCCAATGCCCGTTACGTGCTGGAAACCCTGCGCCTGGGTGGCCAGGGCTGCCTGGATGGCCAGTTCGGCGCGGTGGTCACCGCGCCGGTGCACAAGGGCGTGATCAATGATGCCGGCGTGCCCTTCTCCGGGCATACCGAATTCTTCGCCGACCAGACCGGCACCGAGCAGGTGGTCATGATGCTCGCCTGCCCGGGCCTACGTGTCGCCTTGGCAACCACCCATCTGCCGCTGCGCGAGGTGGCCGATGCCATTACCCCGTCGTTGCTGGAGCGGATCATCCGTATCCTGCAGCAGGACCTGCGCAGCAAGTTCGGCATCGCCGCACCGCGCATCCTGGTCTGCGGGCTGAATCCGCATGCCGGCGAAGGCGGGCATCTGGGCCGCGAGGAAATCGACATCATCATCCCGCTGCTCGAGCGTCTGCGCACTGAAGGCATGCTGCTCGATGGCCCGCTGCCAGCCGATACCCTGTTCACTCCCAGGCACCTGGACCAGGCCGATGCGGTGCTGGCCATGTATCACGACCAGGGCCTGCCAGTGCTCAAGCACAAGGGGTTTGGTCAGGCGGTGAACATCACCCTCGGCCTGCCGATCATCCGCACCTCGGTCGACCATGGCACGGCGCTGGATCTGGCCGCCACCGGGCGAGCCGACGTCGGCAGCCTTCGCGTCGCCCTGCACTCCGCCATCAACATGATCGAAGCCCGAGGCCAGCAATGAGTCAATTCGCACCGCACCGGGCGCGCAAGCGCTTCGGTCAGAACTTCCTGCATGATCACGGCGTGATCAATCGCATCCTGCGCGCCATCGCCCCGCGTGAAGGCCAGCACCTGGTCGAGATCGGCCCGGGTCAGGGCGCGCTGACCGAAGGGCTGCTGGCGGGCGGCGGCAAGCTCGACGTGGTCGAGCTCGATCATGACCTGCACCCGCTGCTGCTGGCCCGCTTCGGCGGCAACCCGCAGTTCACCCTGCACAAGGGCGACGCCCTCAAGTTCGACTTCCATCAGTTGGCCAGTGCCGGCGAGAAGCTGCGGGTGGTCGGCAACCTGCCCTACAACATCTCCACACCGCTGATGTTCCACCTGCTGGGACAGGCCGATTGCATCGCCGACATGCATTTCATGCTGCAGAAGGAGGTGGTGCAGCGTCTGGCCGCCGGCGCCGGCATGAATCATTACGGCCGCCTCGGCATCATGGTGCAGTACTGGTGCGAAGTGGAGCATCTGTTCGATGTCGGTCCTGGTGCCTTCAATCCGCCACCCAAGGTCGACTCGGCGATCGTCCGCCTGACCCCGCATGCCCGCCTGCCGCACCCGGCAGAGGATGTGCAGTTGCTCGAGGTGGTGGTGCGCGAGGCCTTCAACCAGCGCCGCAAGACCCTGCGCAACACGCTCAAGGGGCTGCTGGATGCCGAGGCCATCGAAGCCGAGGGCCTGGACCCCACCGTCCGTCCGGAGCAGGTCGACCTGGCCGGCTTCGTGCGCCTGGCCAATCGACTGGCGCGACAAGGGAGCAGCACCGATGTCTGAATCGAAACTGCGGGCGATCATCGTCGAGGCGCAGCCGCGCTATCTCAGCGAACAGTCCGACCCGGCGCAGAACCGCTTCGCCTTCGCCTATACCATCACCATCCATAATGCCGGTCAGGTCGCGGCCCAGTTGCTCGACCGCCACTGGATCATCACCGATGGCAATGGCAAGGTTCAGGAGGTCCGCGGAGCCGGCGTGGTCGGCGAGCAGCCATTGATCGAGCCCGGTGCCAGCCATACCTACACCAGCGGTTGCCTGCTGGAGACCCCGGTGGGCAGCATGCAGGGCAGCTATGGCATGCGCAGCACCGATGGTGAGGAATTCCGTGCCCCGGTCAGCGTGTTCCGCCTGGCCCGCCCCAACGCATTGCACTGAGGCCCAGCATGGCTGTCTACGCTGTCGGTGATATCCAGGGCTGCCTCGCGCCGCTGCAATGCCTGCTGCGCGAGGTGGACTTCAACCCGTCGCAGGACACCCTGTGGGCGGTCGGTGACCTGGTCAACCGCGGCCCGGCCTCGCTGGACACCCTGCGCTACCTGGATACCCTGGGCAATGCCTGCATCAGCGTGCTGGGCAACCATGACCTGCACCTGCTGGCTGCCGCCTACGACCCCAAGCGCCTGCGCAAATCCGATACCCTGCTGCCGATCCTCCAGGCGCCGGACCGCGACCGCTTGCTGGGGAACCTGCGCCAGCGCCCGCTGGCGCATTTCGACAGGACCCGCGGCATCATCATGACCCATGCCGGAGTACCACCGGTGTGGGATACCGCAGAGACCCTGCAGTATGCTGCCGAAGTCGAAGCGGTATTGCGCTGTGACCAGCAACTGCCGTGGTTTCTCGATGAGATGTACGGGAACGAGCCGGCACGCTGGAGCGCCGAGCTGGACGGCACCCGGCGCCTGCGGGTGATCACCAACTACCTGACCCGCATGCGCTTCTGTCGGGCCGATGGCACCCTGGATCTGAAATCCAAGGAAACGCCCGGCAATGCCCCGATGGGTTTCGCACCCTGGTTCACCCTGCCCCGCCGTGATCCCGAGGTCGATATCATCTTCGGCCACTGGGCAGCCCTCGAGGGTCAGGTCGATATTGCCGGCATCCATGCCCTGGATACCGGCTGCGTCTGGGGCAACCGCCTGACCCTGATGAATGTGGACAGTGGCGAAAAGCGCCACTGTGACTGTCACCACTGAAGGAGCATGACCATGACCGACTTCCAGCGCATTGCCCCCGACACCGCCGCCCAGTTGCTGGATGCGGATGCCGCCGTGGTGGACATTCGCGACCCGCACAGCTATCAGGCCGGGCACATCAGCGGCGCCCTGCATCTGGATAACGACACGGTACAGCAGTTCGTCGCCAGTGCCGACCGTCAGCGCCCGCTGGTGGTGTGCTGCTATCACGGCAATTCCAGTCAGCAGGCCGCCGCCTGGCTGGCCAGCGTCGGCTTTGCCGAAGTGTACAGCCTGGACGGCGGTTTCGAGCTCTGGCAGCAGCAGTTTCCCTCCCGCGTCAGCCGCGACTGAGACGGCGCCTGCGGGCGCCGCTGTAAATTTTTTTCCACATCCCCTGTCACCCCCGCGCAAACGAACTATCCTCAATTCAAGGCAATCAAAATCTAAAGCAAGCCGGTCTGCTGGCTTCCGATAAACAGGGGAGCAGGTCGAAGCGCAACACCACGCTGCCATCGACGTACTCCCGAGCCTTGTCTGACAAGCGGTAATGGGGGATTGCACATGACATCATCTTCGCCCTTCGCTGCGCGGCAGGTGGGTTCCTACCCGGAAGTCCCGCAACTCATTTCAGGTAACAGCGAGGTCATGCCATGAGCATATTCAGTCATTTCCAGAACCGATTCGAGACCACCCAGCAGGAGGAAATGTCCCTGCAGGAGTATCTTGAACTGTGCAAGGCCGACCCCTCGACCTATGCCACCAGTGCCGAGCGACTACTGATGGCCATCGGCGAGCCGGAATTGATTGACACCTCTCTGGACCCCAGGCTTTCGCGCATCTTTTCCAACAAGGTGATCAAGCGCTACCCGGCCTTCGCCGACTTCCATGGCATGGAGGATGCCATCGAGCGCATCGTGTCCTTCTTCAAGCATGCCGCCCAGGGCCTGGAAGAGAAGAAGCAGATCCTCTATCTGCTGGGCCCGGTTGGCGGCGGCAAGTCCTCCATCGCCGAGAAACTCAAGGCGCTGATGCAGCAGGTGCCCTTCTACGCGATCCAGGGGTCGCCAGTGTTCGAGTCGCCGCTTGGGCTGTTCAACGCCACCGAGGATGGCCACATCCTGGAGGAGGACTACGGTATTCCCCGCCGTTATCTGACCAGCATCATGTCGCCCTGGGCGGTCAAGCGCCTGCATGAGTACAACGGTGACATCAGCCAGTTCCGCGTGGTCAAGCTGTACCCCTCGATCCTGCAGCAGATCGCCATCGCCAAGACCGAGCCGGGCGATGAGAACAACCAGGACATCTCGGCACTGGTCGGCAAGGTGGATATCCGCAAGCTCGAGGAGTTCCCGCAGAACGACCCGGATGCCTACAGCTACTCCGGCGCCCTGTGCCGTGCCAACCAGGGGCTGATGGAGTTCGTCGAGATGTTCAAGGCGCCGATCAAGGTGCTGCACCCGCTGCTGACCGCCACCCAGGAAGGCAACTACAACAGTACCGAGGGCCTCGGTGCCCTGCCGTTCAACGGCGTGGTACTGGCGCACTCCAACGAATCGGAATGGCACACCTTCCGCAACAACAAGAACAACGAAGCCTTCATCGACCGTATCTATATCGTCAAGGTGCCCTACTGCCTGCGGGTCAGCGACGAGATCCAGATCTATCAGAAGCTGCTGACCAACAGCTCGCTGGCCCATGCCCATTGCGCGCCCGACACACTGAAGATGCTCGCCCAGTTCAGCGTGCTGTCGCGCCTGAAGGAGCCGGAAAACTCCAACGTGTACTCGAAGATGCGGATCTACGACGGCGAGAACCTCAAGGATACCGATCCCAAGGCCAAGTCGATCCAGGAATATCGCGACACCGCCGGTGTCGACGAGGGCATGAACGGTCTGTCGACCCGCTTCGCCTTCAAGATCCTGTCCAAGGTATTCAACTACGACAATACCGAGGTGGCAGCCAACCCGGTGCACCTGCTGTATGTGCTGGAGCAGCAGATCGAGCAGGAGCAGTTCGCCGCCGATGTCAGCGAGCGCTACCTGCGCTTCCTCAAGGAGTACCTGGCGCCGCGCTATGTCGAGTTCATCGGCAAGGAAATCCAGACCGCCTACCTGGAGTCCTACAGCGAGTACGGTCAGAACATCTTCGACCGCTATGTGCTGTACGCCGACTTCTGGATCCAGGATCAGGAATACCGCGACCCGGACACCGGCGAAATCCTCGATCGTGGCGCGCTCAGCGAAGAGCTGGAGAAGATCGAGAAGCCGGCCGGCATCAGCAATCCCAAGGATTTCCGCAACGAGATCGTCAACTTCGTGCTGCGCGCCCGCGCCCACAACAATGGCAAGAATCCGAGCTGGCTGTCCTATGAGAAGCTGCGCATGGTGATCGAGAAGAAGATGTTCTCCAATACCGAGGACCTGCTACCGGTGATCAGCTTCAACGCCAAGGCCTCCACCGAGGATCAGAAAAAACACAACGATTTCGTGACCCGAATGGTCGAACGTGGGTATACCGAGAAGCAGGTCCGCCTGCTGTCGGAATGGTATCTGCGGGTGCGCAAAGCGCAGTAACAGCAGCCGCAAGCTACCCCGGAGGGGCCTATGAGTTATGTGATCGACCGTCGTTTGAACGGGAAGAACAAGAGCACGGTCAACCGCCAACGCTTTCTGCGCCGCTACAAGGCGCATATCAAGAAAGCGGTGGAAGAGGCGGTAGGCCGCCGCTCCATCACCGATATCGACCACGGGGAGCAGATCAGCATCCCCGGGCGGGATATCGATGAACCGATTTTCCATCATGGCCCGGGAGGCAGGCAGACCCGGGTATTTCCCGGTAACCGGGAGTTCGCCACCGGCGATCGCATCCCCCGACCCGAAGGGGGCGGCGGAGGGGGTGGTGGCAGCCAGGCCGGCAATTCCGGCGAAGGCGAGGATGATTTCGTCTTCCAGATCACCCAGGAGGAGTTTCTCGACTTCATGTTCGAGGACCTCGCCCTGCCCAACCTGATCAAGCGCCACCTGACCGGCACCGATACCTTCCGCACCGTGCGCGCCGGTATCAGCCAGCAGGGCAACCCGTCGCGCATCAATATCGTCCGCTCGATGCGCTCCGCCCACGCCCGGCGCATCGCCCTGTCCGGGGGCAGCCGGGCACGCCTGCGTGAAGCACTGCGCGAGCTGGAGCTGCTGCGCCAGCAACAGCCGGACAACCTGATCGACATCAACGATCTGGAGCAGGAAATCCAGCAGCTGCGCGCACGCATCGACCGCGTCCCGTTCCTGGATACCTTCGATCTGCGCTACAACCTGCTGGTCAAGCAGCCCGACCCCAGCTCGCGGGCGGTGATGTTCTGCCTGATGGACGTCTCCGGCTCGATGACCCAGGCCACCAAGGACATAGCCAAGCGTTTCTACATACTGCTGTACCTGTTCCTGCAGCGTAACTACGAACGGATCGATGTGGTCTTCATCCGCCACCACACCAGTGCCAAGGAAGTCGACGAGGAGGAATTCTTCTACTCCCGGGAAACCGGTGGCACCATCGTCTCCAGCGCCCTGCGGCTGATGCAGCAGATCATCGCCGACCGCTACTCGCCGGCGGAGTGGAATATCTATTGCGCCCAGGCCTCGGATGGCGACAACTGGAATGATGATTCGCCAATCTGCCGCGAACTGCTGATCCGCCAGTTGATGCCGGCCATGCAGTACTACTGCTATGTCGAGATCACCCCGCGTGAGCATCAGGCGCTGTGGTACGAATACGAACAGGTTGCCGAACACTTTCCCGACAGCTTCGCCCAGCAGCAGATCGTCGATGCGGGGGATATCTATCCGGTGTTCCGCAAGCTGTTCCAGAAGAGGATGGCCACATGACCCGTCAGCCCATCTCCACCGGGTCGGAATGGACCTTCGACCTGATCCGCGAATACGACCGCGAGATCTCGCGCATCGCCCACGATATCTACGGCCTGGATACCTACCCGAACCAGATCGAGGTGATCACCGCCGAGCAGATGATGGATGCCTACGCCTCGGTGGGCATGCCGCTGGGTTACCACCACTGGTCCTACGGCAAGCATTTCCTGCATACCGAGAAACACTACAAGCGCGGCCAGATGGGCCTGGCCTACGAGATCGTGATCAACTCCGACCCGTGCATCGCCTACCTGATGGAAGAGAACACCATGACCATGCAGGCGCTGGTGATCGCCCATGCCTGCTATGGTCACAACTCTTTCTTCAAGGGCAACTACCTGTTCCGCAGCTGGACCGATGCCGGCTCGATCATCGACTATCTGGTATTCGCCAAGCAGTACATCAGCCAGTGCGAGGAGCGCTACGGCATCGATGCGGTGGAAGACCTGCTCGACTCCTGTCACGCACTGATGAACTATGGCGTGGACCGCTACAAGCGCCCCTACCCGGTGTCCGCCGAGGAGGAACGCCGCCGGCAACATGAACGCGAGGAATACCTGCAACGCCAGGTCAACGACCTGTGGCGCACCATTCCGATCAACCCGGACGCACATAACAAGCACCATGAAGAGCCGCGCTACCCGGCCGAGCCGCAGGAGAACCTGCTGTACTTCATCGAGAAGAACGCTCCGCTGCTCGAACCCTGGCAACGGGAGGTGGTGCGCATCGTGCGCAAGGTGGCGCAGTACTTCTACCCCCAGCGCCAGACCCAGGTGATGAACGAGGGCTGGGCCACCTTCTGGCACTACACGCTGCTCAACCACCTGTATGACGAGGGCAAGGTCACCGACGGCTTCATGATGGAGTTCCTGCAATCGCATACCAGCGTCATCTACCAGCCGCCGTTCGACAGCGAGTGGTTCAGCGGCATCAACCCCTACACCCTGGGGTTCGCCATGATGCAGGATATCCGCCGCATGTGTGAAAACCCGACCGAGGAGGATCACCGCTGGTTCCCCGATATTGCCGGCAGCGACTGGCTGGAAACCCTCAAGTTCGCCATGCGCACCTTCAAGGACGAGAGCTTCATCCTGCAGTACCTGTCGCCCAAGGTGATCCGCGACCTCAAGCTGTTCGCCATCATCGATGACGAGAAGGATGACCACCTGGAAGTGGCGGCGATCCATGACGATCCCGGCTACCGCAGAGTGCGGGAACTGCTCGCGGCGCAGTACAACCTCGGCAACAACGAGCCGAACATCCAGGTATGGGAAGTCGACCGGCGTGGCGACCGCTCACTGACCCTGCGCCACCAGCGCCACGAGGGCAAACCGCTGGGCAAGACCACCGAACGCATGCTCAAGCACCTGCACCGGCTGTGGGGCTTCGATATCCACCTGCTGAGCATGGATGGCGATACGATCAAGACCGAAGCGCATATGCCGCCCCGTCCCAACGCGGGAGAGGAACCCGTCCCCCGCTTCGATATGAACATCCCGCCGATCTGACTGATCGGCGCGGCACAGCTTGCAATGAAACGGGAGCAGCCCCTAAGCTTTGCCGATGAAAACAGACTTCACGACCTATCTGGTGGGTGGCGCGGTCCGCGACCATCTGCTGGGTGTGCCTTACCATGAACGCGACTGGGTAGTGGTGGGCGCCACGCCGGAACAGCTGATGCAGGCCGGCTTTCGCCCGGTCGGCCAGGACTTTCCGGTGTTCCTGCATCCCGAGACCGGCGAGGAATTCGCGCTGGCCCGCACCGAGCGCAAGAGCGGTCAGGGCTATGGCGGCTTCACCTTCCACACCGCGCCCGGCGTCACCCTCGAGCAGGATCTGCAACGCCGCGACCTGACCATCAATGCCATGGCCATGGATGATAAGGGTGCTGTCATAGACCCCTATGGGGGGCAGCAGGATCTGCAGAACCGCCTGCTGCGCCATGTATCCCCGGCATTTGCCGAAGACCCGCTGCGGGTACTGCGCGTGGCACGTTTCGCCGCCCGCTATGCACCGCTGGGCTTTCGCGTGGCCGAGGAGACCCTGCAACTGATGCGCGAGCTGGCAGACTCTGGCGAGCTGCAGGCCCTCACCGCCGAGCGCAGCTGGAAGGAAATCAGCCGTGCGCTGATGGAATCGCGCCCGGATGTGTTCATCCGCGTGCTGCGTGATTGCGGTGCCCTGGCCGAATTGTTGCCGGAGCTGGACCGCCTGTTCGGCGTACCGCAGCCGCCAGCCCATCACCCCGAGGTCGATACCGGCGAACACGTGCTGCTCGTACTGCGCATGGCCGCCGAGATGGGGCTGCCGCTGGCGGCACGCTGGGCCTGCCTGCTGCATGACCTTGGCAAGGGCCGCACCCCGGAGCAGTTCTGGCCCAAGCACCACGGCCACGAGAGCAAGGGGCTGACGGCGGTCAAGGCGGTCAACCAGCGCTGCAAGGCACCACGCGAGTGCCAGGAGCTGGCGTTGCTGACCTGCGAATACCACACCCATTGCCATCGCGCCCTGGAACTGAAACCCGGCACCCTGCTCAAGTTGTTCAAGGCCTTCGATATCTATCGCCGGCCCGAGCGTTTCGAACAGTTCCTCGGCGCCTGCGAAGCCGATGCCAGGGGCCGTGCCGGGCTGGAGCAGCGCGACTATCCCCAGGCCGACTACCTGCGCGGCGCAGCGAATGCCGCCCGCTCGGCGGATGTGAAGGTGCTACTGGAGCAGGGGTTCAAGGGCGCGGAATTGGGTGAGCAGATGGAGAAGGAACGACTGCGGTTGGTGACGGAGTATTGCCAGGCGGCCCGCTGAGGGCAGACGAACCGCTCGGGGAGCCCGGCATGAGCACCGGCTCGTACTGCGCTCTATGGAGTGTCGAGTTCCATCTCGACATTGGGGTTCGACATTCAGGCCGCGCCGCTACCGGGTGCCTGATCAACCGCGGGCAATCCCTGGCGCAGCAGCAATTCCGGCGTCAATGCCTGTCCGTGCCATTCGAACGCCACCGGCCAGACCTTCTGCCCGCCACGCCAGCCATTCCACAGTCCGGCAATGGACAGCTCGCTGCCCGGCAGTTGCACCTCGGGCGCCAGCAGCGCCAGAGGCCAGAGCACGAAGGCATTGCGGACGATCTCCGGGCGCGGCAACAGCACACCCTCGTGCCGCCCCAGCAGATCGCCATACAGCAGAATGTCGATGTCCAGGGTGATACGCCCGGCCACGCTCTGTTCGCGGCGGCCACAGGCCGCCTCGATGGCCTTGAGCGCCGCATTCAGGTCGCCCAGCTCCAGTTGGCAGTCCGCCGCCACCACCAGGTTGTAGAAGCGGGTACCGAGAATACCAACCGCATCGCTTTCGAATACCGGTGACAGCTGCAGCGGGCCGAGCAGTTGCTCCAGGGCATCCAGCCCCCGGCGCAGATGATGCTCGCGCTCGGTGTTGCTGCCCACACCCAGGTAGATTCGCGTCATGCGCGATGTTCTCCGCGCTCGATCAGCACGCCGACACCGCCGGTAGCGGCCTTGACCGCACCCGGCTTGGTGATGCTCAGGCGCAGCCAGGGCACGCCGAACTCCCTCATCACCAGCTCGGCGACGCGCTCGGCCAGGCTTTCGATCAACTCGAAGCTGCTGGCACTCACATAGTCCAGAACACGCTGGCTGACCGCGGCATAATCCAGCGCCAGCGCCAGATCATCCTGCGCTGCGGCGGCACGGATATCCCAGGCCATGTCCAGATCGAACAGCAGGCGCTGGCGGATATTGCGCTCCCAGTCATAGGCGCCGATCACCGTCTCGACTTCCAGCCCTCTGATAAAAACCTGATCCACTGTTTTCTCCCATGTCGACTACAATGGCCTTTCACTCAGCCCGGCCAGACGTATCATGACCGTCGAATTCAACCTGTTGCTCTGCGCAGCCTACCTGCTCGGCTCAATCTCCTTCGCCGTGCTGCTCGCCCGTCTGCGCCATCAACCCGACCCACGCAGCTTCGGCTCGCGCAACCCCGGGGCCAGCAACATGCTGCGCCTGGGCAACCGCCCCCTGGCCCTGGCCACGCTGCTGGGCGACATGGGCAAGGGCGCCCTCGCCGTCTGGCTGGCGCGTCAGCTCGGGCTGGAGCCGGTGCAGCAGGCCTGGGTCGGGCTGGCTGCGGTCGTTGGCCATATCCTGCCGCTGTACCATCGCTTCCAGGGCGGCAAGGGCGTAGCTACCGGCGCCGGCGTCCTGCTGGTGCTGTCCTGGCCCGCCGCTGCGATAGCGGCGCTGGTCTGGCTCGGTGCCTTCGCCGTGCGCTCCACCGCCTCCCTCGCCTCGCTGGCCGCCTGCGTCGCGGTACTGCCGTGGATGGCCTGGCACAGTCCTCAATTACAGATTCCCGTCAGCCTGATGGTGCTATTCATTCTGCTGCGCCATAGGGTGAACATCGGCCGTCTGCTGGCCGGTAACGAAAACCGTTTCAGATTCTGATCAACCGACGATAGCCGGCAATTGCTCGAGCGGCCAGCGGGCACGTGGCTCCAGGCCTTGCTCATCCTGCTGCCCAGCCATCAACCGCTGGCAGCCGGCATAGGCGATCATCGCGCCGTTGTCGGTGCAGAACTCGGTGCGGGCATAGAACAGCTCGCCCTTGAGACCAGCGGCCATGCGTTCCAGCGAGGCGCGCAGGCGCCGATTGGCGCTGACGCCACCGGCGATCACCAGCCGCTGGTAGCCGGTGGCCTTGAGTGCGCGGCGGCACTTGATGGTCAGGGTCTCGACCACCGCCTGCTCGAACGCCAGGGCGACGTCGCTGCGGGTCTGCTCACCGTCATCACCCTCGGCGACACAGCGCTGCCAGGTGTTCAGAGTGAAGGTCTTGAGGCCACTGAAGCTGAAGTCGAGGCCGGGACGATCGGTCATCGGCCGCGGGAACACGAACCGACCCGGCTGGCCCTGCTCGGCCAACCGGGCGATTTCCGGGCCCCCGGGATAGCGCAGCCCCATGAGCTTGGCGGTCTTGTCGAACGCCTCCCCCGCCGCATCGTCCAGCGACTCTCCCAGCAGTTCGTACTGCCCGATACCATCGACCCGCACCAACTGCGTATGACCGCCGGAAACCAGCAACGCAACGAAGGGAAAGGCCGGGGGCCGCTCCTCCAGCATCGGAGCCAGCAGATGGCCTTCCATATGGTGCACACCCAGCGCCGGCACCTGCCAGGCGAATGCCAGCGCGCGGGCAAAGGCACCGCCGACCAGCAACGCACCCACCAGTCCCGGACCAGCGGTATAGGCAATCCCGTCCACCTCGCCTGGCTTCACGCCGGCACGCTCAAGCACCTCGCGCATCAGTGGTACCAGGCGCTTCACATGGTCCCGCGAGGCCAGCTCCGGTACCACACCACCGTAGATGCGATGCAGGTCGATCTGGCTGAACAGGGCATCCGCCAGCAGGCCGCGCTCGCTGTCATACAGCGCAATGCCGGTTTCGTCACAGGAGGTTTCAATACCCAGAACACGCATGGAATCAGGAAGGCCGATCAGTTGGAAAAGAGGCGTGCATGATAATGCCCCGATCCAGCCCAGACCAGCCTTTACTGACCGAACCCACCACCGATACCGGCAAACGACCGATAAACGGCAGGCCTCGGCTGGCAGCGGCCGGACATCGAGGCAAATCGCCTTTGCATTTCTGTGCCGAAGGCGGTAACATCCGCTCCCCTTGAAATGCAATCGCTCTGATCACGGTCGGGGCTATTTACCAAACAGCATCATTTTTGAGAAAGGTACGAAATGCCTGCCGTCAAAGTAAAAGAGAACGAACCCTTCGACGTGGCCCTGCGTCGCTTCAAGCGCTCCTGCGAAAAAGCCGGTGTTCTGGCTGAAGTTCGCCGTCGCGAGTTTTACGAAAAGCCCACTACCGAGCGCAAGCGCAAGGCAGCTGCTGCCGTCAAGCGTCACGCCAAGAAGCTGCAGCGCGAAAATCGTCGCCGCGAGCGCCTGTACTGAGTTCAGCTGTAGCGTCCTGCCGGGCCTGATCCCAGGCCCGCCGAGCAAGTCTCCCGCCCCCGTCGCGGCAGGACACGCACAGACATACCGTACGCACTGGTCCGGCCTTCCGGTTTTACTGGAAATGGCTGGATTTTCGTGTGGCCTGCGTATGCTATCATCTCGCCCCGACAGACTTGCATCCGGCACCTGTTTCCATGCCCGGTCGGTCGTCCCAGGGCTCGACATTCCAGATATCCATTTCACGTTCGCAAGGCAGCATGCATGGCCGGGCTGATCCCGCAGGGTTTCATCGACGATCTTCTTGGACGCACCGACGTGGTCGAGGTGGTCGGCTCGCGCGTGAAACTGAAGAAGACCGGCAAGAACTATTCCGCGCTCTGCCCGTTCCATAACGAAAAATCACCCTCGTTCAGCGTCAGCCCGGACAAGCAGTTCTATTACTGCTTCGGCTGCGGCGCCGGCGGCAATGCCATCGGCTTCCTGATGGACTTCGAGCGCCTGGACTTCCCCCAGGCCGTGGAAGAACTGGCACGCCAGGCTGGTGTGGACGTACCTCGCGAGGAGCGCAGCGACCGTCGCGGCCAACGCCCCTCACGCCAGGACAGTCCGCTGTATCCGGTGCTGGAGAATGCCGCCGCCTACTACCGCCAGCAACTGCGCAAGCACGCACAGCGCAAGCGAGCGGTAGACTATCTGCAGCAGCGCGGCCTGACCGGCCAGATCGCCAAGACCTATGACCTGGGCTTCGCGCCGCCCGGCTGGGACAACCTGATGAACCACCTGGCCACCGACAATACCGAACGCAAGGTGTTGATCGAGGCCGGGCTGGTGGTGGAAAACCCCGACAGCGGCAAGCGCTATGACCGCTTCCGCGACCGTATCGTGTTTCCTATCCGTGACAGCCGCGGGCGGGTCATCGGCTTCGGCGGCCGGGTGCTGGGGGATGACAAACCCAAGTACCTGAACTCGCCCGAGACCCCGTTGTTCCACAAGGGCCGCGAGCTGTACGGCCTGTACGAGGCCCGCCGGCAGAACCGCCAACTGGAGGACATCCTGGTGGTGGAGGGCTATATGGACGTGATTGCCCTGGCCCAGCACGGGGTGACCAACGCCGTGGCCACCCTCGGTACCGCAACCAGCGAAGAGCATCTGAAGCGGCTGTTTCGCATCGTCAACAACGTGGTGTTCTGCTTCGATGGCGACAATGCCGGCCGGCAGGCCGCCTGGCGGGCCTTGCAGTCCTGCCTGCCGGCGCTGGAGGACGGCCGCCACGTGCGCTTCATGTTCCTCCCCGAAGGCCATGACCCGGACAGCCTGATCCGCAGCGAAGGCCATGACGCCTTCCGTGCGCGCATGCTGCAACAGGCGCAGCCACTGACCGATTACCTGTTCCGTCATCTGGCTGAAGAGGCGCCGCCGGACAGCCTGGAAGGCAAGGCACACCTGGCCACGCTGGCGCTGCCACTGATCGAACAGGTGCCCGGCAACCTGCTGCGTCGCCTGCTGCGCCAGTCGCTGGAGCAGCGTACCGGGATGGACCTGGACAGCCTGCCGGCAGCACCTGCCGAGCCGGTCAGCGCGCCGCCGAGCGAGTATGACAACGTAGCCTGGGACGGCTATGAGCGGCACTACGACGAGACACCCGACTGGACCAGCCAGCCGGCGGTCACCCGTCCCAGCCGGAGCCAGCGCCAACCGCAACGCCAGCGCGACACCAGCGCGGTGGAAAATCCGGTCATGAGCGCCACCCGCACCCTGCTGCATCACCCGCACCTGGCCGGCCTGGCGAAACAGGCCAGTCAACTGGCAAACGAGGATGACGAAGAGGCTCAGCTGCTGATCGCGCTGATCGATACCCTGCAGAAAAACCCGCAGTTATCGACCATAGAGCTGCTGGCGAGATGGCACGGAACGGCCCTGGGAGACCAGCTCAATCGCCTGGCCGAGAAGGAGTGGCTGCTGAATATTCCCAGCGCCAACCTTGAACAACAGTTTTTCGACACTATAAATACACTAATGGCACGACAGACCGACCGTCAGATTCAGCACCTCCTCGACAAGTCGGCACAGACCCCACTCAATACCGAGGAGAAACAGCAGCTGCGGGAGCTCCTGAACAGCCGGCATACACCAACTGCCGGGAACTGACAATCAGGCAAACTGGCAAGACACCCTATCTTCAGGGTATAATCCGCAGCTTACTTTTTTGCACACCAAGGCATCCACATAGGGTTGTTATGTCCGGAAAAGCGCAACAGCAATCCCGTCTCAAAGAGCTCATCGCCCGCGGTCGCGAGCA
>Ga0172382_10005774_pt1 | contig 18292 bp, 14 predicted proteins | sample Leawel138RmetaG_FD_122245 | JGI IMG/M metagenome (GOLD analysis project Ga0172382, IMG submission 122245) | Leachate microbial communities from a municipal landfill in Southern Ontario, Canada - Leachate well 138R metaG | ecosystem: Engineered > Solid waste > Landfill > Unclassified | place...
ACCCGGCGGAGGCGGTTGGGAATTGTGTCGGCAGCAAAGATCAGGCGCACTTTGCCCGCCAGGAGATTTGTCTTCACCTTCTCCCAGAACATATCGGGATCGACGGCGCTTCCAAGGAAATCTGCCAGAGCCTCATCCGGATCCGTTCCCTGTTTTTCACACGTTGTGATGTACATCCCCCGCAACCGGTCGATCGACCAGTATGCCACGGCGTTTGCTGCGTAATCGAGCATCTGCCCAATAACCTCCCGCCGGATACGGGTATCAGTGCTTCGCTTCACCTCGACAAGTGTAGGAATCCCCTCGCGATCAAGGAAGAGATGGTCGAGGGAGAAATTGTCCCTTTCGTTCTCATCTCCAGGAACGCCAACTTCCTGCTTCACTAGCAGGAGTGCCGGTGCATCGTCAACATTCGAGAGCAAGAGTTCTGGGTGGTTCGCAAGGAGCTCCTGCAGGTCGGCCTCATACTCGTAGAGCGCCTCTCTCATCGGTACCAGGGTGTCATCTTTAGAAACAAGGTAAACTGGATCAGCCATGGATCATCTTTCCCGGTGGACGTATATCGGGCTGTTCTGGTTGTTGCTGGACTGTGAGTGTTGCAGGGCTTTCGCGTGTGTGCCTGTCCGCCTTGTAGAATAGTGTTAGTGCTCGACACCTAAAGGTGCCGGATTGTTTGGGGGAGAGACCCCTTCTCATTCCTCAAAAAGAGTGATAACCCCATCCGCTCCCTGACGATCTCTTTCCCCGCAAAAATCTCCCAACCGCCCGACTCCGGGGTCTCCCATCCCTCTTCCCACGCGGTTTCAATCCAGAGGTCGATAGCCACCTTCATTTCTGTGAACACCTCCTCTTCGGTCTCGCCGAACGTGGAACACACAGGCAGTTCCGGGACGACGGCGATAAACCCCTCGTCCTCGTCGCTGTAGAAGGTCATGATTACATAACTCTGCCGCACCTCAATCGCTCCGAACATCACCGCGGTCATGTGGAATTCTCACCGGGCCGTTGAGTGTAGAGTATGACACAATCCAGCGCCCGTTCAAACGCTTCCTCGAAATCCGGGACAACCTTCATCTGAGAATTACTATTAACCCATCCACCTTCTAGGTTCGGCGCCTCCCCCGCCCATCTTCTCTAACTAATCAGGATATGGAGTTTGTAGCCGAACTGCGACTTCGATCCTTTCTTTACCCAGGTGCCGTCGCGGCTCCGCCGCGTCCGGGCCTGGTCGCTCCAGGGAGTAGCCGCGGGGGCATGTCCGGGGCAGCGGTGATGAACGTCGCATCCTGGATGACCTCTCGCTTGATCGTAAGCCCTTGTACTTCGAGTTGCCGCTGAAATCCCTCCCTGATCATCGCATCCTTACCCATCTGGGCAAGACGTTCACGAAACAACCTGATCGTTGACCGATCCGTTGCCTGACGTTCCAGTTCGGGATCGGACAACCCATAACCACTGCTGGAGCACCAGCAGGTGGAGCATGAGGACAACGTCACAGTTCGGGCGACCGCCTTTATCGATATCGTTCGTATACAGTTCCGCCAGAAGAGGGCGGAAAGCATCCCACTCAATCAGAGATCCCGGATCTCGCCTAAGTAGTCTCCCAGGGCAGCAAAAGAGGTGTATTCAGTATAAATAATGAAATTGATGAAGGTACTCATGACATGAGAAGAGCACGATCGAGAACTATAAAGTACTTTGTGAAATAGCACTGTACCCAATCCAGGAGTTATAGGGTGACATCAGATACAAAAGACAATACACTGAGTTATGAGATTGATGGACGTATCTGAGGCTCGGATAACAATCCTAATATAATTCTCTTTCTTATTAAGTATTTGGGCGACTAAGCGTGACTGACTTTGGCCAAAGGCTTCTTACTTTCATCCGTGCGAAAACCCCCATCCTCCAGATCATAAGTTATGAAACTTTACGTATTCATGCTGCATTGAACTACGCAGCAAAGGAATGTTCGCTTCGACCTTATGTCTGGAACAGAACAGAAGGTCTCTTAGGATACGATCTGCAGACAGGAAAGATGTTTGCTGAAGATTCTTCAATGAGAGAACCATGGCAAATTCTTGAGTGGTTCTCAGAGGAGGAGCAAACCGACATCATTCTGCTGTTGGAGGATTTTCATCCGGATCTGGCAGAGACACAGCCTCAAACCATAAATCGTCTTCGCTGTATATCTAGAAAGACTTCCCTTCAACAACTGAAGAACCGCACCCTGATTCTGTCTCAACCTATCCATTATCTCCCGGTTGAACTGGAAAAAGAGGTTCAAATACTTGAACTCCCGCTCCCGGGAAAGGATGAGCTTCGCAAGATAATACTGACGATAAAAAAGCAATTTGACCTATCTGATCGAGATTGTGAAGAGAATTCATCCAGGCTCCTTGATGCTGCCCTCGGACTATCAACAACTGAAGCCTGGTCCGCATTTGCCTGCGCAGCAGTTGAAAAACATCGGCTCACTGAATTGGAAATTCCACTGATCATATCGGAAAAGGAACAGGTCATTCGCAAGAGGGGGCATCTCGAATTTTTCCAACCAGAACAGGACCTCAGTGATATCGGGGGCCTTAACCGATTGAAGGATTGGCTCCGTCGGAGAGAAAGAGCATTCACAGAGGATGCACGAGATTTCGGCCTTGACACTCCACGAGGGATTCTTCTGCTGGGTCTCCCCGGCACCGGGAAGAGCCTAGCAGCCAAAGCAGTTGCAAGTGCATGGCAGCTTCCACTTCTTCGCCTGGATATGGGAAAGGTATTTGGAGGAATTGTTGGTCAATCCGAAGAAAATATCCGAAATGCTCTTTCAACAGCTGAAACTCTTGCACCCTGCATCCTCTGGATCGACGAGATCGAAAAGGGCATGTCTGGCCTACAGAGTTCTGGCGCAACAGATGGAGGGACAACATCCCGCGTGCTGGGAACATTCCTTACCTGGATGCAGGAAAAGAAAAAACCCGTCTTCGTGGTTGCTACAGCAAACAATATTGCGCAATTACCGCCAGAATTATTGAGAAAAGGGCGTGTTGACGAGTTATTTTTTGTGGATCTTCCAAATGCAGAGGAACGTAAAGAGATTCTGAGTATCCATCTTGAGCGAAGAAATCGTCCAGCTTTTTCGGATGCTGAAATGGAGGAACTTTCACAACTATCAAAGGGGTTTACCGGTGCAGAACTTGAAGAAGCTGTTAAAGAAGCGATGTATCGGGCATTTGATGAAGGGCATCAACTCACTGCCATTGAGGTAAAGGATGCGATACGTGAAACAACTCCACTCTCTCAGACGATGAGCGAAGTCATTAAAGGAACACGGGAATGGGCCAAAGGACGTGCTGTTCCCGCAAGCGATCGGATGCCCGAAGATCTGGGCTCTGATGATGGTGACAAAAAGAAACGCCCTCGCCTGCCTCAAGAGATTATGAACCCGTTCACTCTGGAGTAGTGCATGGCAGCTCCATCCGGGTTTTTTATTGCAATGGCAGGCGACAATGCCCAGAGCCTAATAGAGGATGTAGATAGATCGCTCAGACCTTTTATCAATTATATACAGAGGGCCATAAAAACACTTGAAAAAAAGAATGTTAAGTGCCGTTGGGAGCCTCTAGACCGAGGAGGATGGGCTCTCACTCCCAGGACTCGACTTTACGCAATTCAACCACAGACAAAAATTCGTGTGCAGGAGCCCGAAAACGGATGGGTGGATCTTACTGTTCATGAGAGAGATGCAGCAGCCCTTGAAATGTATGGGATCGCTGAACGTGATTTCTCGATTCAGTGGGGAAGAGGTGTTCAACAAGGAAAACTGGAGTTATCAAAGGATCTGGTGCGGAAGACAGATCGTGGTACCTGGCAGATGAGATTTTTGGATAATGACGAACCCAAGGATCTCACTATCACATGGCAGGGCTACCAGTTTGATTGGAAACGTTGCAGGTCTCCATTTGAAGAAGAGAAATTTGAATTCTCCGTTCAGGGGAATGAAATAACTGCAAAACGCTCAGGAGGGGATGAACTTACATTTATTCTGGATACGCTGATGAAAGGAGACGATGTTCTCCGTATCAATGGGGTGAGAATGGGTTTTAGAATTCTGCAGGGCTTCGATCAGGACGGATTCAAATGTAAATATCCTAATAGCGTTCTGTCACGGCATTCAGAGTGGCTTATCCCCGGTACTGAAAAACCCACATTTCCGTCATCAAATTGCAGAGATATCACGGATCGTACCTTGAGAGACCTATGTCTCTCAGACTTGATCCTTGATGACACCCTCCTAAATCAGGAAAAATGGGCATATGATAGCAGCACCAGGATGCTGTTCTCCTTAAAAAATGAGGATGTGCCCCTTGACGGGACACTTGCATATCGACATTGTCCGGGCTGGAACTTTTCGTATGAGAAGGCGCAGCCTAAAGACAAGTGGATTCAGCTTCTTGAGATAGAGAGATACTACGATGAAGACACTATCGAAAAGTCAGAACTCGATTACTTCTTTGATGATAATGTGAGTATTTATCAAACGGATAAAAGAAAGGCACATGAAAAATATCACATTCTTAAGAGCAGGCCTGAAGAGTACCAGATCCTCCTTTCTCGCGAAAAAGGGAGAGGTGCGATTTTTCCAGACAGTAATTATCTGTACCTGAAACCAAATGTAGGGGAACTGAAGAATCAGCTGACCGCACTCCGTACACTTGAAAGCAGACCTTTTCCAGAAAATCTCCCTCTTGTTGAACTGATGCAGAATCGGGAGAGCAAAAACTGGGAACTATTCAAATCGCTATCGACTCCGAAGTATGAGTGGAAAGTTCTGACAGATTCTTCGTATGATGGAACAGATAAGCAGAGGCAGTTCGTCTGTACTGCACTTGCTACCCCAGATTTTGCAATACTCGACGGACCGCCAGGTACGGGTAAAACTACAACAATCCGTGAATTGATCCTCCAACTGATTCTCGACGGGCAACGAGTTCTCCTTGCTGCATCGACAAATGCCGCCATAAATAACGTTCTGGAACGTCTCCGGGATGAAGATAAAGGTAAGGCTCCAGTTCATGCGACAAGGCTCGGGCAGAAAGAGAGAGCGATGAATGTTGAAGAGTATGTGCTTGATGAACAAGTAAAAAAATGGATGGATAAGCACAGCCTGAATGAGCATGAAGCGAGACGCCTGATTATTGAGAGTGCCAATCTGGTGTGCGGAACGACCAGCGGGATCCATCGCCTTTTCAACTGGGAAAGGAGGGATTTAGATTCCGATCCACTAGATGATCTGACCCGTGGTGGAGCGCCGTTCGATGTGATGATCATCGATGAGTGCAGTAAAACAACTTTTCAGGAGTTCCTGGTGCCCGCAAGGCTGGCAAAAAAGTGGATCATCGTCGGAGATGTGCGCCAGCTCTCACCATTTACCGATCGCGGACAGATTGCCACAAATCTTGAAAACATTGAGGGGTTGACTCCTGCTCGCCAAACAGCCTGCGCATTGCTCCAGCAGCTCCATCCCTATACAACCAATCTGATCGTTCCGGTGAACAAAGCGGTTATGGAGATACTGAAGGAGGAATACGATGCAAGAACATCTGGTGAAAAGCCAGACTTGTCGTTGAAAAAGCACGTAACGCTCATCTCATCCGAAAAACTTCTGCTGGAAAGACCTGATATTTTGTACGGATACAACACGCTGTTCATCACTGATACATTGCTCGAAAAATATGTGGACCGGATGCCAAAAGATGCAATTCTCCTTAAAGAGGGCTGGATGGAAACACCACATGCATTCACCCACTTTTCCAACAGAAAATGGTGCCGAAATCACTCCTATAGAGATCGAGGTAAAACAGCCTCTGAAGCTGAAGACGTTTATACTAAAATATTAAGGAAAATAGATAAATCGTGGTCTGATGAAATCTGTTGGCGATTAGAGCGTGAATACTGGCTACGGTTTTTGCAGAGCAATAGAGGCAAAACAGGTAATCTTAAGCAACAGATTAATCACCTGCTGCCTACATCCAGGGATGTTTCCGGGCTGGTATACACGATCCGCAATATTGCATTCCCATCGATCCTAGAGAGCCTTTCCGGTACCGGGATGGAGATGAAGAAAAGCCTTGCATTCACAACACTGACAAAGGGTTTTACCAATGATGAACTGAACTGCCGCCTTGTAACCTTAACACATCAGCACCGGATGCACCCCGACATCTCCAGCCCTCCCCGAGAGTTATTCTATACGGTTAACTCGGGAAATCAGCGCCAGGCACGTTCACTTCTTGATGGAAGCCGAGTTACCGGCAGAGAGTGGTCATATGATGTCTACCCGTCCCGTCGAGTATGGATCAATTGTGATGGACAGGTTGGGAAGAGAAATAGCAATCTTGAAGAGGCTAAGAGAATCCTCCACGAGGTTAAAAAATTCGGCGATCGGGCCGGGGATCGCCCGTACGAAATTGCAATTCTAACATTCTACAAAGGCCAGGAGGGGCTGCTGAGAGAGAAATTGAAAGAACTTCCCGGTCAGAAAAACAGGTACACGCATTTCTCCTACCGTAATTGTAGTATCAGGCTTGCAACTGTGGATTTCTTTCAGGGGCAGGAGGCTGACATTGTTTTCCTCTCCATGGTAAATACATTCAGAGACGGTTTTTTAGACACGCCAAACCGGCTGAATGTGGCTATAACCCGGGCACGCCATCAGATGGTGATTGTAGGGAAGTACTCATATTTCAAAAATGATTCTCGGACGAGGGAACTGAACAAACTTGCTGAGATGTACATGAGGATTGACTGAAATGAAGATTGTGCTTGAGAGAAACTTGAACTTTGAACGCAAAGAACTTGTTTGCCGCATGCGACTGATGCAGAGCCGCCCGGATCTTCAGAAGATTATGGGAATGAATTTGAGTCAACTTCCTGAGCGACTTTCAGACTATCTGAAAAAACTGAACCTTCTGGATGCCGGTGGATATCCGACAGAATTAGGAGAAAAATTCCGTAGTGATGGGCAAATTCCTGTCGAAGAGTATGGCCAGTACGAAATATGGTATCTCATAGATGACTCCTGGTTTGGAACGCGCCCTGTCGCTCTACGCCGCATCAAAGCGGGTAATTATAGTGATCAGAAAGGGGATAAATGGAGAGACCGCGCGAATTACGACAAAATCTGGAACATCGAAAACTCAGATGAAGAATACCCAGTGCTAGATTCAGATACTGGTAATCATACGTGGCTCCGTTCGCTATCTGTTAAAGCAATGCGAAAGACACAGTTAGAACAGGCAACGGGAACGCTTCGCTGCGAGGCAGAGAATATCGACGAATCCAGTATACAGTGCGAGATCTCTGGGAGCCTCCATTGGAGTACCAAGGAGCGAAACTCGGATAATCTAAAAATTCCAGGTTCATATTCAGAAACTGTTAAGAGTCTGCTTTCTGACGTGCTTGGCGCAGAGTATGATCCTACCCGCAACGCACTGATAAGCAACTCTGTTCCGGGCGACCCTCAAGAGCTTACCTCTTTTGTAAGACAATTGTTTGAGAGAAAAGATGTTACCTCCAATAAGCATGGCATTTTTTCAAAAATCTCAATTGAAAGAATGTCTCTACGTGCATCAAATTCAGCTATTGCCAGGGAATGGCTCATGAAACTCATGCGGTATTCGTGGGCAAAACGCTATGTTCCGCGAGAACAGGCTGAACTTGAGCAACTCGAGTGGCTCCAGAACCCTGCATTGAGTGACATGGGCTTATCTTCATTTTCAGGTGAAGAACTGCTCAGTATCCTCGGCCGCGAGAGCGGCGAGGCATACTGGAATATTGCAGCTATGCATGACCTCGTACCCTCCGGTATAAAAGTAAGTATGCCTTTCACTCTTTCAAAAGATGAGCAGCTTATCGACAGGAAAATCCATCGTCACCTCTTTGACAGACGTGAAGTGCGAAAAGTTATCATCTCCGATCCATACGTTAAACCGGAGTCATTGCCAGCCCTTAAACGCATTTTACCGGAAAATATATCTGTTGAGATCTATTCCCACAAATACGATCTGGAAAGTCACCTTCCACCTCATTGGGCGCATAAAAACCTTCCAAAAGGAGATACCCATGATCGGATCTGGCTTGTCCACAGCGGGAAACAGTGGGAATACTGGAATTTCTCAACGTCTGCCGACCAATTTGGTGAAAAAGGCGGGGTGATTTTCATGAATAAACAGATGACGATTACTCCGATAGAGAAACTCCCACAATACCTGCAGGATATTGTCGATATTCAAACAACTGGAGGGATATTCTGATGATCAAGAGAAATGAGTCATTCACCATAAATCAGAATGAGATCTCATTAAGCAATGTCTTTGTCAGAGTTTCTGAAGTTCATCCATCCTCTAGCACCAGAGTTCCGGGATGGGGAGCGCAATGGTCCGGCGATATTTCTGGCTTTACGGACGCATTTCCCAATTTCAGACCTGATGAGGGTAATGTAATTTGTATTGCGGCGGATACCCTGCCAGACGACAGAATAGCATACTGTATACAGATGGTTGAACGGGGAAGACGTGTATATCTTCTCCTTGGTGATAAGGAGAGGAACAGGCATGCAATACAGCGTCTAGCAGGCACCTGCCTAATAAGGACGGGTGTTTTACAATACGGATCCCTCCTGCTTCATGACGGGAATAGCAGCAATGCAAAAGCATGGACTTATCCAACTGATGTAATGGCAGACTCAGCTAAGGTGGAGGTCGGGAGTGATGCAGCTAAATGGCTCTACCAGACATTTTGTTATCTATTCTGGAAAGAGGCGAAGCACGAATTCATCTCCCAGAATACACCACCAAAAGAACTCAATCAGAGCGAAAATCCAGTTGTAGAGATCCAGATTGACGAACCATACGCACGTCCGGGGAGATTGTTTGATGCTTTGCGGGAAGATTTAGAAAAGGTACAGGATCCTATCGACATTCTATGCAATTTGAAAGACAGCGGGTGGATATCAAGTGTTTTACCTTCTGGAAAGCAATACCGGGACCTGATATTCACAGTTCGGGATGGGGAAAAACAACTTCCTGACATTGGGGATCTGTGTAAATCAGCTAAAAACGTTTCAATATCAGAGCATCAGGATATTGGCAGGCACAATATCATTTTCGGAAAGAAGATCTACCATCTCCCAAAGTACGTAAGAAATGATGGAGTAAACTGGATCCACGTTGAAAAACCCGACAGTTCGCAAGATAAAATCCGGTCAGCACCCATTAACTGGAGGTTGAGGAGAACCTGTAAACTGGGTGAACTGGCAGCAGTGACAGACATTCGTTTTGCAGATCAACCCTCCATAATATACAGATTGGAATCAAGGAAAGAAAAAGATCTGGGAGAGATCAGTGTAAAACATATTGATGATTACCTTGAGAAATCTCAGGAGGCGCTCTGCCGCGAAAATTCGCTTCTTGAATTTAATAGGGACCGATTAGCGTTAGAAATAAACTACACCATAGAAATTCGGCCTCCAGCACTTCCGCCGGGTGTAAAACGTGATGATTTAGAGAGTCAATGGAAGTCGGTGCAAGAAAAATGGGAAGAATTACTCACAAAACTTGAGCGGAACATTGCGGAGAATGAAGAGGGAAAAAGAAAATGGGGCCAGAAAATTCGCGACCACCTCTCACAATTAATCATCGGGCAGGATCAAAAGATCAACGAGTACAGGAAGGAAATTAATGACCTGCGGTCAACAAAACTTGGTCAAACGTCAAGAGGGGTGCGCGAACAAAAATGGGAGAAGTTTCTGGAACTCAACAAAAACGTCGCACGTCTGGTGAAAAGAACTGGCGAGGAAAGGAAACTTGCTGAGGAGTTTCTAAAATGGAAAGCAGAAGAAGAGAACCTCAACCGAAAACTGGCTGAGTTTCAGGATAGGTTCTCAAAGGAGTCAGATGAGAAAAAAAGGGAAGATTTTGGTAAACAGATCGAGAGACTGAAAGAAGATGTGACCAAACATAAAAATAATCCCCCAAAAAGTGCTTCTGAAGATATTAGTGACCAGTTTGAAAAAGTGCTGGGAATCACCGAGAAGGAGCACCCCAAGAAGTTATCCTACCCCTCCGAAGACCTACCTTCAGAGGGTTCACTTTACAGAGATATAAACGATCGATATCTTGCGATCACATCACTTGAAAGAATTGATCTGGTAAAGAAGGATGCAGAAAGACTGAATGCAAAAATTTGTGTAAAGACGGAGTAAGTTATGACTGAGCAGCGGATAACAATTGAAATTGATGATGATGGGAAGATAACTGCAAAAACTGCGGGATTTTACGGAGAAGCTTGTCTTGACGCGCTACAAGACTTGCTGGATATGGAGGATATACCTGCCGTGATCAAGCCAAGTGATGACTACTATCAGCACCGAAGACTAACTAAAAACGAAACAATCCAGCAGAAAGGAGGGAGAACATGAGTGCAGTTGTGAAGACGTTGACCCCCTTTGTTTCCCGCGAACTGTTGCTCGAAGCACTGGATGCATTGGGCGTCTTATACACCTGCAAGCAGGATCAGATCGTAACTGATAGAAAAGATTACTACGGTCATCAGATCTTTTCTTACTCACATAGTTCTGGGAAATACGTTTTTCAGCATGATTCCAGTGCAAATGTGAATAGCAGATGGACTCCGTATCCCTGGGGAGCAAATTTTAAGGAATGGACTACTGTCTCTTCGTTCCTTGGATCAGTAGAATCAGAATATAGGAAGGCGTATATCCGACTGGAAGAGAGAGTCGAGGAAGAGAAGCGACTTGAGTTAGCACGCCGGCTTGCTGAGGAGGAGGAGAAAAAGCGGCAGTTTGTTGAGAAGCAGAAGCAGACGATACTGGAAAAAGCAAAAGAAAAAGGCTATTCGGTGAAAGAAACAAAGCAGGGTAACAAAACACATCTTGTTCTGGTAAGAACCATATACTGACACTATGTCCCATGAATATGGCACATCCCTGAATGTTGCACATATCGAGGCCAGAAATAGTATATACGGGCCTGGTGTCCGATACGTCGTCTGGTTTCAGGGGTGTTCTCTTCGGTGCCCGGGGTGCTGGAATCAGGAGATGTGGAGCACACAGCCGAACATGCTTATCGAACGAAAAGTTCTTTTAGAGCAGATACTAGAAGAAGGCATTGATGGCGTAACATTTCTTGGCGGAGAACCACTGCAACAACCTGACAATCTCTTATGGCTTCTACGTAATCTGAAGGAAAGAGATGTCCATATTATGCTCTATACCGGGTATGAAAGTGATGAGATCTCAAACAATCATCTCTATAGTGAGATCTGCCAGATCGCAGACATTTTGATCGCCGGGAGATACTACGAGCATGAACGGGACCTCTACCTGCAATGGAGAGGTTCACGTAATCAAAGGATTCTTATTCGCGACAGTAAAACTCAATATTCTGATGGAATTAATCAGATAGAGATTGTTATCGATGATGATGGTTCGATCAAATGCCTTGGGTACCCGGATGATTCTATTCTAGATTCTTTTTTATAATAAATGCATTTAGATAGTTTTTCTTCCATTTTCCAGCGTAATTCATTCTATATTACTCCCAATTCCAAATATTGCGATAGGCCTGGTTTCCCAGTGAATTAAACATATAGTATTTACCGTAAATCCCCTTTATCCCCTGTAGTCACGAGATCTGCACCAATTTGATGCGCTTACTAGATAAGCACATCTCCAACTGTTGAATATTGGTTATCTCGGCAGAAAACATGAAAAACAACGCAAAAATCTGGATACGCTGGAGATATGCACTTAACTGCGCGGGAAGTCAGAGTATTCAGTATGAATAATGAAATTGATGAAGGTACTCATGAGAAGAGCACGATCGAGAACTATAAAGTACTTTGGGAAATGGGGAGGTTATTCGAAATTCTCATTAACCATGTTGGAGGTGTCAAGTGACACCATACCGCAACACCTCCAGTTTCTCAACGCTACGGATCATCTCATCAATGTAGTGCATTCTCTTGCCGGCGTTCTCCTTCAGAACCTGCAGATCCTCCATCACGCGCCCAGTGGGCATCACGTCAACGATCTGCTGCATGTAGCGGCTTATATCAAGTGAATACTCACGGGTTTTCACCTCATCCACATCAACAACGCGTGAACTACCGTCCACCGTTTCGTAACGCTGATACAGTTCCACAATCTCGCTTACCATATCAGGACTCAAGGTGTTCTGCGGTTTTCCTTCAATGACCATTGTACTGGCATCTATGAAGAGAATTTTATTGAGTCGCTCCATCGTTTTGACCCTCCGCAATATCAGAATCGCATACGCCTGTGGATTCGCAGAGTACAGCTTCGGTGGCAGCTGGATAACGGCTTCAACAATGTCGTCCAATATCATGTTCTTCCGAATTTCGCCTTCAGAACGCTGTTTATACAGTACCCCCGGCGGTACGGCTACCACGCATTTTCCGCCGGAGACCGTGCGCTTCCAGAGCGCAGCAAGGTGGGAAAACTCGCTTCGCTTATTCAGCGGGATGCCGTAACTGGCTTGGCTCCCCTCAATGTACTCCTGTTCAGATTCAAGTCTCTTCTGAACTTCGACAGGAATCGATCCGATTACGTGCGTATGCTCTCCGATATATGGGTACTTTTTCGCATCCCGGTTTCCAAACGCGTAGTCGATAAGCGGTATCGGGCAGATTTCTGCACGATAATGATCCTGCAGAAACATCCGCATGCAACAAATAAAGAACAGGCAAGGGTCAGACTCAAATGCATCGATAGGCATAGTTTGCTTGTCAAAGCCCAATGAAACCATTTCCGGATTTGCAGCCAACTGCTCGATGATCTTATGGAGAATCTTTCCTTCTCCACAGGGGGCAACGGTGATGATGTTACTTTTGATGTCCGAGAGAGCAATGAGCAAGTCTGCCACGTGTTCGGGTATGACGTAGCGTTCTGGTTCTTGGGAGACAAAGGACTCGATCAGATCATCGACTGCACGACTGAGGGTGTTCGTATTCTCTAGTGCATGGTTGCCAAGACCAAATGCAGAAATGTATGACAGGGCTTCAGACCACAATCTATCCCTCTCATCTGGATGGCCAAGTAGTGGTGAGTTAAAATCAATCATGCTCATATCCACATGGCGGAGTACCCTGCACGAGTCGCTGAGGGGACCTTGGGAGTTTGTCTGCAGAAGTTCGGCAAACCCGGTATTCAGGGCGTCGCCAATCCCTGATTCCAATTGAGTGTAGTGTTCCCACCGTGACGCCGTAGGAACGATCATGCCGCTCCGATAAACGATGTTCTGTTTGCGCTCGGCATCCACATCATAAGGCGGGGTGAACAGATCTTCATCGACTGCATCCCACATCATCTTCGCTTCCGAGTACAGGTCGTTGCTCCGCTTCAGCACCAGAAGCGCGAGAATGTACTTGCATATCGTTGCCTTCGGGACACTCTTATTGAAAAGATCGCCAACCAGCAAACAATGCCGCGTAATCATATCCTGTGGTATGTATCCCATCAGTATCCCTCCATATAGGTTCCAATTACTGCATTACAGGCGCTTGTCAGCGTCTGCTTTTCTTCTTCGATCTCTTGCAGGTACCGATCGGCTGAATCCAGAAATCGGCTGAGTTCCTGCTGGATCTCCAATGGGACCATCGGCATTCGCATGTTTTCCAGACTCTTCAGCGACAGCGATTTAACGCGAGTACCTGTGGACATCATCTCAAGATACTGCTGCCCCACAGGGGAATTCAGGTATGCGGCAATAATTCTTGGCTGATGCCAGTTCAACCTGAAGCAAGCCAGATTTTCATCAGGGTATGTCCTGCCGATGTACTGCCGACCGTTTGGATACTGGTCTTCCGGATTAAAAACAGCCGCTTTAAAAGAAGTCCCTCTGAGCGTAATGATCAGGTCGTCCTGCCGGAGTGCCAGACGGCCCTTTGATTTAGGGATAACAATCTGTTCCTCTCGAATCCCGTTAAAATTTATTCTCCCGTCCTGCAGGTCTTTTACTGAGAGAATGTAGTTGAGTTTCCCGCCTTCAGGGTCGATCTTCACCTGAATTCCCTTGAAGAATTCAGCACATTGGGTTCCCAGCCGTCCACTTCGCATAAACACCTCAACACGTTACTAATTTCTAGTAACATGTTACAATAAGAAAAATGCATTACTGGAATATATACATTCCGATTTGCATCCTGCACAGCAAAACGACTGTGAACAGTCGATTTCGTGCGATCCCCCAGAATATAAGGGCACCCTTGACCCGTGCCCCGAACGCGGAAGTATGCGTGTTCACCATCCGTCCGCCAATCGATCAGAGTGGAACCACAGTGGCGGCAGGGAACCCCTCACGACGCACCGGGGTGCCACAGAGAGGGTGCGGCAGGCCCCCCTTTGCCTGTGATGAGTGACCATAGCCCCAATATCGAAATGATGGTGAGGTGCAAGATTTTATGACACCCCATTATTACTACGACATTCAAACGATTCGAGCCGAAAAAAGGCTATTTTGCGCCCTATATTCGATTACCATGGGGCTATAAGCGCCGACCGATTGGAACGCCAGTAGCCACATATGAGATCGAATATGGCTACGCACTCGTGACAGATTTTAAGAGGTTTAAACCCACTATTTTCGATTCGGAGGACGTGGACGCCATCCAACATGAGATTAACGACCAAGTTCCGGTTGCGACCGTAAAAAACGCCCCCCCCAGGGGCTGAATCAGAAAAACAGTATGCTGCTATGGGGATTCGAACCCCAGTCGCAGGAGTGAGAGTCCTGCATGATTGGCCGGTCTACACTATAGCAGCGCATTGCACCTAAGTGCTCTACATTGTTGGCATTTATCCTATTTAAACCTGACTCGCACCCCGCCATCACGGATCACGCTGTCGGCCGGGTAATCTAAACCTAATACGGGCGGGAATTTCCTCTCGGGTTCATGATTTCCATCATAGACATCCATAAGTAGCTTCCGAGCATACCTGTATCGGCAGCAATGAGCAGCGTCGAAGAGCAGATACGGGAGATAGAGGACGAGATCCAGAATACCCCGTACAACAAGGCGACCTCCAAGCATATCGGCCGCCTCAAAGCGAAACTCGCAAAGATCCGTGACGATGCGGTAGCCCGGGCCATGGCATCCTCCGGAGGAGGCGAGGGATACTCCGTGAAGAAGTCGGGGGACGCCACCGTCGTCCTGGTCGGCTTCCCGTCCGTCGGAAAGAGTACGCTGCTCAACAGGCTCACCGGCTCAGAACTCAGCGAGACGGCGGCTTATGCCTTCACGACCGTCTCCGTCATACCGGGCGCGATGGAGCACCGGGGCGCGAAGATCCAGATCCTCGATATCCCCGGGCTGATCGCCGGCGCTGCTATGGGCAAAGGCCGTGGGAAAGAGGTCATCGCCGTCGTCCGGAGCGCCGACCTGATCCTCATCCTGGTCGACGTCTTCAACGAACAGCATACGGATGTCCTCCTCCGCGAACTCCATGACGCCGGTATCCGGATCAACCAGGAGAAACCCGATATCACTATCAAGAAGGCCGGGAGCGGCGGTATCCGGCTGAACACCGTCGGCGCCGTCGATCTTGATGTCGAGGAGATCCGGTCGATCCTCGCGGAGAGCAAGATCGTCAACGCCGACGTCCTGATCCGCGACGGCGTCAGCCAGGACGACTTCATCGACGCAATGATCGGGAACCGCGTGTATGTCCCGGCATTCATCGCGGTCAACAAGGTCGACCTGGTCGATGGGACCATGCGGGCGGAGATAGAGGGGGAACTGACCGGGCGGTTCGGCGCCCCCCCAATCATGGTCTCAGCGCACAGCGGCTATCACATCGAAGATCTAAAAGATGCCATATTTGACAACCTGAAGTTCATGCGGGTCTACCTGAAACCGGTCGGCGGCCCCGCAGATATGGAAGAACCGCTGATCATCCGGAGTCCGGCAACGGTCGAGGATGTCTGCAACCGCCTCCACCGCGACTTCGCGGACAAGTTCCGTTACGCAAAGGTCTGGGGCAACTCGGCCAAACACGACGCTCAGCGCGTCGGTCTCGCCCACAAACTCGCGGACGGGGACGTTCTCACCATCGTCACCCGCCGCTGACCACTTCTTCGAGAACCGGGAGCGGGGCATCGGTCTTTATCGCCGTTCCCGAGTAGTGTGCGCGGCTCGCCCGATAGCCGAGAGCCTGTAGCCGCCCGACGACCCCCTCGATCCCGCCGGGAGAGACCCGCAGACGTTTTGCGATGATGTGGTAATCGTAATGGCTCGATGTATCGAGTTCCTGGCGGCAGGTCGCGAGCAACCGCCCGATTCGCGCCCCGGTCCCGGCCGTGACCGACGGCAGGGCCTCCTCCATAGCGGCAAGCGTCGCATCGTCGTTGATCCTTCCCGTCCAGAGAGGGCCGACCGGCACCAGGTTTGCGCCGCAGAACGGACACTCTTCCGGATCAGGAAGCATTCCGGCCTGTTCCGAACGGTAGAGGCACTTCGGGCACTGCATCACGTAGCCGATCCGCGCCAGCGCCCGGTCGGCCGCCGCCGCCCCGTGCCGGATCCGGAGGTGCAGACGGTGGAAGTGCTCGTGCGCATAACAGAAGAGCGGCTCCACCCCGCGATCGTACTTGATCACCTCGCGCACCACAAACCCAAGCAGCGTCCGAAGGCCGACCTCGGCGTGGTATTCCGTATTCCGTGGACGGGAGAAGTAGCGGCGCATTCCGGCCTTCAGGTGCGCCCCGCAGAGTGGTGCGGTATCGGTGGCGGTGACGAAGAGGTACCTTCCCGCGCACCGTGTCGCGGAATCGACAAAAGGCGCCGGCGTCCCGAAGGGATCGAGATCGACGGTATCGAATGTTCTCCCGCTCATCAGGACATTCGCATCCCCGTGAATCACCTCGGCAGCAAGACCCAGCGCTTCCGCATTCCGCCGGGCAAGATCGACCGCTCTCTGGTTCCAGTCGTTGATCGTCACCGGAATCCCGACCTCGTTTGCCACCCTGAGACCCCGGGCGCCGGATGCCCCCATCGCATCGAGGTAATCTTTCGGCTGGATGACGGCGAGCAGGAGGATGGTGGCGTCCCGGTTCATCTCCATGCGCGCGTTGTAAAAGACCGGGCCGCTTCCCGGCGGGAACTGGAGGTGGGGATCCTGTCTTGGTACAAGAAAACTGGTTCTTCCTTCGATAACCTCGACAACGTCCATGCTTCCCGAAAAGGTGGATGCTCGATACCCTTATACCTTCTTATGAGCAATACTTTTACTCCGAAATATGGGCTTGTGGCCTAGTCCGGACATGGCGTCAGCCTCCTAAGCTGAATGTCGGGGGTTCAAATCCCCTCAAGCCCGTTCCTTTCCTCAATTCCGCTCCAGAAGAATCCTCTGGTTATTTATCCTCTCCCCGAGAACCTAACTCTTTGAGAATGAGCGTCCCCGCATTCATCCGGATCACCCGTCCGCACAACGCCGTCGTTGCCGGCCTTACCGCGCTCATCGGTTACCTCATCGCTACCGGGACGCTCACACCGCCGTCGCTCCTGCTCGCCGTGATCGTCGCGCTCATCACCGCCGGTGGGAACGTCATCAACGACGTCTGTGACGTAGATATCGACCGGATCAACCGTCCCGACCGACCCATACCGGCAGGAGATATCAGCCTTGTCGGTGCAAAGGCGTACGCAGCGGCGCTCTTTATCGCAGGCATCGCGATCGCCACCCTGACACCCCCGCTCTGTCTTGCGATCGCCGTCATAAATTCTGCTATCCTCGTCGCCTACGCCGTCTGGCTGAAACGCATTCCCGTCCTCGGCAACATCGCCGTCGCCTACCTGACGGCAAGCGTCTTCCTCTTCGGCGGAGCGTTTGCAGGCATCGAAGGGCTCGCCCGGAACCTCTCTCTTGCGACGCTCACGTTCCTTGCGACGATCGCACGAGAACTCCTGAAAGATGCGGAGGACGTCGATGGGGATGCTGCGGGAGGCGCACGCACCCTTCCCATGATCGTCGGTGTCCGGGGGACGGGGATACTCGCATTTGCCTGCGCATGCGGCGCTGTGGTGGTGAGCCTCCTCCCTTCCGGCGACTGGTGGGGTCTTTTCTACCTCGCCGGCATCGCAGTCGTGGATATCGTCATCCTCTTTGGGGCATTCAGGGGTCTCTCGTGCACGACACCAACCTGTGTCCGGGAGTCCGGTGCGACATCGATACTGCGGATGGGGATGTTCGCCGCACTTG
>Ga0172382_10005776_pt1 | contig 18287 bp, 17 predicted proteins | sample Leawel138RmetaG_FD_122245 | JGI IMG/M metagenome (GOLD analysis project Ga0172382, IMG submission 122245) | Leachate microbial communities from a municipal landfill in Southern Ontario, Canada - Leachate well 138R metaG | ecosystem: Engineered > Solid waste > Landfill > Unclassified | place...
AACCGATTTTCTGCCCGATGGCACGCCCGGTGACCAATACCTCGCCCGTTGCCTTGAGCCGGTAGCGCTCTTGCACCTCGTGCTGGGTCTGCTGGGATTTGACGGTTTCAGGCCGGGCCTGCAGGATGTACAGCTTGCCGTCGATGCCGTCGCGCCCCCATTCGATGTCCATCGGGCGCCCATAGTGGTTTTCTATGATCGTGGCATAGCGCGCGAGTTCGATGATTTCCTGGTCGCTGAGCGAATAGCGGTTGCGCTCGGATGCCGGGACTTCGACCGTGCGTACGGCGTGGCCGGATTCACGCTGCGCGTCGAACTCCATCTTGATGAGCTTGGAGCCGATGCGCCGGCTGATGATCGGATAATGGCCTTTCGCCAGAGACGGTTTGAACACGTAGAATTCATCGGGGTTTACCGCGCCCTGCACGACGGTTTCACCCAGACCGTAGGACGAGGTGATGAACACGACGTCGCGAAAACCGGATTCGGTGTCCAGGGTAAACATGACCCCAGCGCTGCCCCGGTCGGCGCGCACCATGCGCTGGATGCCGGCCGACAAGGCGACGTCGGCATGCGCATACCCCCTGTGCACCCGATATGAAATGGCGCGATCGTTGTATAACGAGGCAAACACATGATGGATTTTCTCGAGGATGTCGTCGATTCCGACCACGTTGAGGAAGGTTTCCTGCTGGCCGGCAAACGAAGCGTCGGGCAAGTCTTCTGCGGTGGCCGAGGAGCGCACGGCGAACGAGCCTTGGCCGTCGCCGTCCAGGGCGGCAAACGCCGCCCGGACGGCTTGTTCGAAAGCAGCGGGAAAGGGCGTTTCCATGACCCACTGGCGGATTTCCGCCCCGGCGGCCGCCAATTCACGAACATCATCGGCGTCGAGGGCATCGAGCCGGGCATTGATGCGCCCGGCCAGATCCGATGCCTGGAGAAACTCGCGGAACGCATGGGCCGTGGTGGCAAAGCCGCCCGGTACCCTGACCCCTGCGTCAGCCAGCTGGCTGATCATTTCGCCCAACGAAGCGTTCTTGCCCCCTACCGAGTCTACGTCCGCCATGCGGAGCTGCTCGAACGATACGACATATGACATGGTGTCACCCTTGAGATGGAATAAAGCGTGTTTGCCTGACACACACGATGCAAGGCCGATGCCTGTTGCGACCACGGTATGCGCCTGGCAAACCTGCCTTGCCAGCACCTCGAGGGACTGGTAACCTTCGCGAATTGTACCTTTTCTACGACAGGATGGCTGGGCTCGCCATGAGCGATGAACCTCTGGAACAAACTGTATTCATCGTCTCCGACAGCACGGGCATCACGGCTGAAACGTTCAGCCACGCCGTGCTGTCTCAATTTGAATCGATCCGGTTCCAGGCGGTGCGCCTGCCGTTCATCGATTCCACCGAAAAGGCCGAGGCCGTCGCGCGTCGCATTGCACGTCAGGCCGATTCAGGGGGCCCGCTGCCGCTGGTGTTCAGCACGCTGGTGGACTCCGACATTGCCGATCGCATCCGCTCGGCCCCTTGTATTTTCATCGACTTGTTCGGCACCGTCGTCCAGCACCTCGAGGGGGTGCTGGGCGCAAAGGCCAGCCAATCGGTGGGGCGTTCGCACACCAACGGACTAAGTGAGCAGTACAACAACCGCATCGAAGCCATCAACTTCAGCCTGGCGCACGATGACGGCCAATACGTGCATGGCCTCGAACAAGCCGACGTGATTCTCATCGGGGTTTCGCGTTGCGGCAAGACGCCCACCAGCCTGTATCTGGCCATGCAATATGCCGTGAAGGCCGCCAATTACCCCTTGATCCCCGAGGATTTCGACCGCGCTGCGCTGCCCGCCACCCTGCAGCCGTTCAGGCGCAAGCTGTTCGGCCTGTCCATCCAGCCCGAGCGTCTGGCTGAAGTGCGCAATGAACGCCGGCCCAACAGCCAATATGCCTCGCTGAAGCAATGTCGCCAGGAAGTCGCCGATGCCGAGCGCCTGATGCGTATGGAAGGCATCCCGTGGCTGTCGACCACGACCCGTTCGATCGAAGAAATTTCCACGAAAATCCTGGACGAAGTCGGCCTCGATCGCATGAGCTATTAGGGGGCCGGGCCGCCGCGGCGTTGGCGGCGCTGCTCGAACAGGCAGACCGCCGCGGCCGCCGCCACATTCAGCGATTCCACACCGGCGTCCTGGGGGATGGTCAAGCGCCATTGGGCGCGCCGCATCAATTCGGGCAAGACGCCCTGCCCCTCATTGCCAAACAGCCAGACACAGTCGGGGCGCAAGTCCTGGGCGTACAGGTCGCTGCCGGCCTCCAGGGTGGTGGCCGCCAGAGGAATCTCCAGGTGAGGCAGCAAGCTGGCCAGATCGACCTTTTCGTACACCTGCAGGGCAAAATGAGCCCCCTGCCCGCCGCGCAGCGCCTTGGGCGACCAGGCGGCCGCGCACCCCGCGGACAGGAATGCCTGCCGCAATCCGGCTGCCGCCGCCGTACGCAGCAGGGTGCCGAGGTTGCCCGGGTCCTGGACCCGATCGAGCCACAGGCACGTTTGGGCGATCCGATTGGGCAGAGGCGGCCTGGGGGGTTCGACCACGAAGAATACGGCGGAGCCCTCGTGAACCTGGGACAGGGCATGGGCCAGCGCGTCCGCTAGAATGACCCGCGATGCCTCTGCGGCCGTTTGCCAAAGGGCCTGGACGGCGGGTGTCGCCAGGTCGGTCTCGCCCGCCAGCATCAGGCCGGGCAGACCCTGGTGGGTCAGCCACGCATCGCACAAATGCAGGCCTTCCAGCAATACGCGGCCGTCACGGCGCGCGGGCTTGCCCCGGGCCAGCCTCAGGCTCAGCCGATAATCCGGATTGTCGCGCGAGTGTACGTGGCGGACGGCGGGTGGCGGGCTCATGGCCGCGGCTTCCCGCCGTTTGTCAGACGCAGGGCTTCGCGCACTGGAGCAAAGCTGCGCCGGTGTTCCGGGCAGGGTCCGTACAGACGCAAATTGGCCAGGTGGCGCACCGTACCATAGCCTTTGTGGGCATCGAAACCATAGTCCGGATAGCGTTGGTGCAGCGTCTGGCAGTAGGCATCGCGCGACGTCTTGGCCAAGATGGATGCAGCGGAAATGGCCGGCTGTCGCGTATCGCCCCGCACGAGCCCGTAGGCCGGGCAAGGCAGGCCGCGGGGCACGCGGTTGCCGTCTACCAGCACGAGCCGGGGAATACGGCGCAAAGAGCCTACGGCCCGCTGCATGGCCAACAGCGTGGCCTGCAGGATGTTGAGCCGATCGATCTCTTCTACACTGGCGTGGGCCACGCTCCATGCAACGGCCTGTTCGCGGATCTGGCCAGCCAGCTGCATCCGCCGGGCGGGTGACAGCTTCTTTGAGTCGGCAAGGCCTTCGACCCCATTGGCCGGATGCAGGATGACGGCCGCCGCAAAGACCGGACCCGCCAAAGGCCCACGGCCCGCTTCATCCACCCCCGCCAGCCATTCGATCGGGCACCCTGCTGAATCGAAGCCCGTCAGCCCAGCCATGTCAGGCGCCATGGCATACCTCCAGAATGGCGCGCGCAGCCAGCTGTGGCGTATCCCGATCGAGGCTTTGATGCAGGTGCGTGAAGCGCTCGGTCACCCGCTCGATGAGCGCCTTGTCCGTCAGGGCAGCCCAGGTCGCCTGTGCCAGCGCCTGGGGGCTGGCCGCCTCTTGGAGCAGTTCGGGCACCACGAACTCGCGCTCGAGGATATTGGGCAGGCCCACCCAGGGCAGGCTAGGCGCTTGCTGCCCGGATTTCCAGGCCATGATGCGCCGCATCCACGGCGACAATACGTATGAAATGACCATGGGCCGCTTGAACAAGGCCGCTTCGAGGGTGGCCGTGCCGCTGGCCACGAGCACGGCATCGGCCGCGGCCATGGCATGCCAGGCGACGGGCCACGACGGGGCGGCCGAGCTGGGACGGGCTGGCTGGTGCGTGGCGCCAGGATGACGGGCTGTTTCCGTCGCGGCGGACAACGCCCCGTTCAAGGGATGAATCAGCACACGGCACTGGCGGATGGCATATTGGGCGAGGAGTGATTCGAATTGCTGCCTGCGAGCAGGGTTCACCATGGGAACCAGCACGTGCAGATCAGGATCCTGTTCCTGCAGGTGTTGTACGGCCTGCAGAAATCGCGGTGCCAGGAGGCGGATTTCAGACGCCCGGCTGCCCGGCATGAGCGCCAATACCCGGACATCATCGCTGATCTGCAGAAATTTTCGCGCGGCCGCGCGATCCGCCTGCATGGGAATCAACTCGGCCAGCGGATGGCCCACGTAGGTGACCGGAATGCCTTCCCGCTGATACAAATCGACCTCGAATGGAAACAGCACGAGCATGTGGGATACGGCGCGCCGGATCTGATGAATGCGTTCGTAGCGCCAGGCCCAGATCGACGGACCGACGAAATGGACTGTGGGAATGCCATGGCGGCGCAGCTGTTCTTCGAGCCGCAGGTTGAAATCGGGCGCATCCACGCCAATGAAGATATCTGGCCTGAAGGCGATGGCCTGTCGACGGGTATGGCGCCAGGTGCGGATCAGCCCCGGGGCGCGCCGCAAGGCATCGACATAGCCGAATACGGACAGGGCATCCATCGAATGCCACGCCTGCAGACCCGCCGCCTGCATCGCCGGCCCGCCAATACCGGCCAACTCGAGCCGACGGGTACGCGCGCGCAACCCTTCGATGACCCGGCCTGCGAGCAAATCGCCCGAGGGTTCGCCCGCCACGATGACGGTGCGCAGGGTCATGGACGGACGATCCCGCGCTCCGAGGTTCGCAGGAAATCGACCAGTGCCTGGACGGCCGCCGTTTCGTTGGGGTGCTCGGCCTGCAATGCTTCGAGGGCGGGAATGGCTTGCTCGACACTGAGCTGGCGCCGGTACAGGGCCTTGTAGGCTTGCTTCAACACCAGGATGTCGGCCGCCGTGAACCCGCGCCGACCGAGCCCTTCGGAGTTGATGCCGACTGGACGAAAGGGATCGCCGGCGCCGATCATGTAAGGCGGTATGTCTTGCCGAATCGAGCTCGTGCCACCGACCATGGCATGGGCCCCGATGCGTACGAACTGGTGCACGGCGGATAGCCCGCCCAGGATGGCCCAGTCGCCCACGTGTATGTGACCCGCGAGCTGCACGCCATTGGCCATGACAACGTGGCTGCCGATCTGGCAGTCGTGTGCGATGTGCACGTAGGCCATGATCCAGTTGTCGTCGCCTACCCGGGTCGTGCCGACATCCTGGACCGTGCCGGTGTTGATCGTTACATACTCGCGAAAGGTATTGCCCGAGCCGATTTCAAGTGCGGTGGGTTCCCCACCGTATTTTTTGTCTTGTGGAATGCCGCCGATGGAGCAGAACCGGTAAAAGTGATTGTCCGGCCCAATGCGGGTATGGCCATCGATCACGCAATGGGAACCGACGCGCGTACCGGCGCCTATCGACACGTGCTCGCCGATCAGACTGTAGGGCCCGACCGAAACGCCCTCTTCCAGCGCGGCCCCCGGCGCCACGATGGCTGTGGGGTGAATCTGAACCGCGCCCATCACTCCTCCAGGATGCGCACCGCACACATGATCTTGGCCTCGGCGACGATGTGGTCATCTACCTTGGCCACGGCGGTATATTTGCAAATGGACCGGCTGAGCTTGTCGGCCGAGACCTCCATGCGCAGCTGGTCGCCCGGCACCACCGGGCGCCTGAAGCGGGCGCCATCCACCCCGACGAGATAATAGGCGATTTTGGTGCTGGCCAGGTTGGGGGCGCCCGCATCGGCAAACGAGAAAAGCGCCGCCGCCTGGGCCATGGCCTCGATGATGAGTACCCCCGGCATGACCGGATGGTGTGTAAAGTGTCCTTGGAAAAATGGCTCGTTGTAGGTGACATTTTTGATGGCGACAATGCTCTTGCCCGGATCCATCTCAAGCACACGATCCACGAGCAGCATCGGCTGCCGGTGGGGCAGCCGCTCCATGATGTCTTTGATATCGAGTTCCATTATCGCGAATCCTGACTGTTTTGCATTGGCTGCCGCATGGCCGCCTGCCGTTCGGCAGCCCGCAGGCGCTTGCGCAGCTGCGCGAGTTGCCCTATGACGGCTGCGTTGCGCTGCCATGTGGTGTGCTCGGCAAGCGGAAAAACGCTGGTGTAGCGCCCGGGTTCCAAGACATCGGACATGACCGTCGTACCGCCTGAGATGTGTACGTCGTCCGCGAAGGTCAGATGGCCGCCGATCATGGCCGCCCCCCCGATCATGCATCGTTTGCCCATGGTGGTCGAGCCGGCCACGCCGACACAGCCTGCCATGGCCGTGTGCGCGCCGATGCGGCAATTATGGCCTATCATGATCTGATTATCGAGCTTGACGCCGTCCTCGAGGATCGTGTCTTCAATGGCCCCCCGGTCGACGGTGGTGTTGGCGCCGACTTCGACGTCATCACCCAGGACGACCCCGCCCAGCTGCGCGATCTTGGCCCACATGCCAGGGTTTCGATGATCCGGCGCAAAGCCGAAACCATCGGCCCCAAGCACGACGCCCGCATGCAGAATGGCGCGCGCGCCCACGCGTACGCCATGGTACAGCGTGACGCGTGCATGCAGCAGGCTGTCGGGCCCGATCACACAACCCGCCCCAATGATGCACCCTGCCCCGATCCGCGCCCCGGCGCCGACCCGGGCGCCGGCCTCGATGACCGTCAGCGGGCCCACGTGAACGCCATCGGCCAGTACGGCATCTGGATCGACGATGGCACTGGGGTGGATGCCTTGCGGCAGCCCTGCGAGCCTGTGCTGGTCGAACCACTGAGCCAGCAAGGCATACAACAAATAGGGCTGTGCACACAGGACCGGTATCCAGGCCGGCGCGATTGCGTGCCGTGCGCGGTAGGCTTCCCAGTCTTCGGGCCGCAGGATCACGGCCGCAGCGGCGCACCCGGGCAGTTGATCCTGCAAGCGCGGGTTGGAAAGAAAGCTGATTTCGGATTGCCCGGAAGATGTGAGCGAACCGATCCCGGCGATGGGAACCTGACGAGGGTCGCCGACCTGGGCAGGCAGCGTCAGGATGTCGGGTTTCAGGCCGACTGTGTCGGCTGCCTCGAGCAACTGGCCAAGAGCCGGAGCCCGCTCGGGCGCAAGCAGCACCGGCATGGGGAATCAACCACCCAAGGCAGAAATGACCTGATCCGTAATGTCGACGCGAGGGCTGACCGTGACCGCATCCTGAATGATCAGGTCGTAGTTTTGTTCTTCGGCGATTTTCTTGATGGCGGCATCGGCCTTTTCAACGATGGCCGAGAACTCTTCGTTGCGACGACGATTGAAGTCTTCCTGGAATTCGCGCCGCTTACGTTGCAGATCGGAATCCATGTCCTGCAGCTGGCGTTGGCGCCGGATGCGGTCGGATTCGGACAGCACGGGGGCGTCTTTATCCAGTTTCTGGGCTTCGTTGCGCAGTTTGTCGGCCAGTGTCTGGAGTTCCTGGTCGCGTTTCTTGAATTCTGCCTCGATCTTGGTTTGGGCCGCTTTGGCGGGCTTTGAGTCGCGCAGGATGCGTTCTGTGCTGACGAAGCCGATTTTCGTGCCTTGGGCATAGACAGGCACGGTGAATGAAGCAGCCAGCCCTATGACAGCCGCCACGACGAGCGCCCGATGGCGATGAACGGTGCGTTGGATGATATCTGAGACGGACAGACCGGAAAGAAGCATGATATGAATGACCTGTATGGACGGCTGCAAAGAGGGTTATTGTGCCATTAAACGAAAGGAATCAGAAGCCGGTACCGATCTGGAACTGGAACGCCTGTTTCTTGTCGCCTTCCTTTGCATTCAGGGCGCGGGCAAACGACAATTGCAGCGGCCCCAGGGGCGATTCCCAGGACAGGCCCAGGCCGGCGGAATACTTCCAGCCGCACGGATCCGCCACTTCGTTGTATTCGCCCCGATAGCACGGCATGCCATCGGTGGTGTCGATCTGGCCGATGTCGCCGAATACGAACCAGCGCAGCGTACGATCCCGCGAAGCCCCGGGGAACGGCAGGTACAGCTGCACGTTGCCCACGATGCGCCGCGACCCCCCGAGGAAGGTGTTGGTGAGCGGGTCGCGTGGCCCAAGCGAGGCGCCTTCGTAGCCGCGCACCGACCCGATGCCCCCGGCATACATGTTCTTGATGACGGGGAAACCCTTGCCGCTGCTGCCGTACGTCTTGGCCCAATCGACCTGGCCATTGACGGCAAAGGTGAAGGCGCGCCCCAGCGGCCAGTAGTATTGCTGTTGTGCGCTGAGCTTATAGTAGCGCAGGTCCATGGTGGATATATCTGCCGACAACCGTGTATAGCTGCCCTTCTTGGGCGCCACGCCGCTGTCTCGGGTGTCCTTGGCCCAACCCACGCTGAGAATGGCCGCGTTGGTGGTATCGCCGTAGGTGTCTACGAACTGTTGGTACGCCCAGGGCGCAGGATCATTGACCCCGCAATCAACCCCCGGATAGCCTGATTGACAGCTGCGGATGTCCTTGAGCGAGTTGCGCTCGAACGTCAGGCCTGCAAATATGCGGTCGACCTCGGTGATGGGCACGCCGAAATTCAGGCCCAGCCCCATGGACTCGACCGTGTACCACCCGGAGTCGTCCCGGTCGGAGACGTCGTAGGGTGTCGTGCGCCGATAGTATAAAGACGTCGTCTTGCTGATACCGTCTTTGGTCCAGTAGGGGTTGGTATGTGAAATGACCAAGGCGCGGTTGGTGGCGCTGGTGTTCACGCTGAGGGACAGCGAATTGCCGCTGCCAAAGACGTTGTCCTGGCTGATGCCGGCCGACAGCAGGAGCCGGTCGGTGGAGCTGTACCCCGCCCCGAGGCTGACCATGCCCGTCGGCTTCTCTTTGACGTCGATGTTCACGTCGACCTGGTCGGGTGCGCCGGGTACGGGTTCGGTGGTGATGTCGACGTCATTGAAGAAGCCGAGCCGATCCACCCGTTCTTTCGAGAGCTGGATGCTGGAGCCGTCGTACCAGGCGGCTTCTTGTTGCCGGACTTCGCGCCGCAGGACTTCGTCGCGGGTATGGGTGTTGCCCCCGACGTTGATGCGGCGCACGTACACCCGGCGGCCTGGATCGATGTAGAACGTCAGTTGGGTGGTGTGGTCTTCGCGATTGAGCAGCGGACTGGGGTTGACGTTCGCGAACGCATAACCCAGCGAACCGAGGTAGTCGGCGATGGCCTTGGCGTCGAGGTTGGTCTTGTCGGCGGAGAAGAGTTCGCCGGGCTTGACGGTGACCAGTGCCTCGAGCTGGTCTTGCAGACCCAGGAGATCGCCGGCCAGATCGACCCCCGAGAGGGTGTACGGCTCGCCTTCGTGCAGCGAGAACGTGACGTAGATGTTTTCCCGATTGGGGGAAATGGTGACCTGGGGGGGCTCCATCGAGAATTCGAGATAACCGCGATCGAGATAGAACGAACGCAGGCGTTCGACATCGCCCTCGAGCTTTTCGCGCGAATACTTGTTGGTACCCGTGTACCACGTCATGAAGCCACCCGTGGTGAGCTCGAGCTCGTCCAGGAGCGTGCCATCCGAGAAGGCCTCGTTGCCGATGAACTCGATCTTGTCGATGGTGGCGACATCGCCTTCGAAGATGTCGAAGGACACCCCGACCCGGTTGCGTGGCAGCGGCGTGATGACCGGCGTGACCTGCACCCCGTATTTACCCTTTGCCAGATACTGCTGCTTGATTTCGAACGTCGCGCGCTCGAGCATGGCTTCATCGAAGATGCGGCCCTGCCCAAAGCCCACCTGCATCAGGGCGCTGGTGATTTCCTTGGCGTTGAATTCGCGCATGCCGTTGAAGGTGACGGATGCGATGGTGGGACGCTCTTCGACGGTGACCACCAGGACATTGCCCAGGGCGTCGATCTGCACATCGTTGAAGAAGCCCGTGGCGTACAGTTTTTGGATCGCCGTAGCCGCTTCTTCTTGGGTGAAGGTTTGACCGGGCTGCACCGGAAGGTAGGTGAAGATCGTACCTGGATCGACGCGTTCCACGCCCTGGATCTGGATATCCTGCACGACGAAGGGGGTAAAGGCCGATGCCGCTGCGGGCGCCAACAGGGCTGCCAGGAGCAGGGAGATGACACGCTTGGGCAAGAGGGGCTTACGAATCAACGGCATTCTGGAGTTCCTGTCTGGCGGCGGCATTGTGAAAAATGTTTCCGATGCTGATGCCGGATTGTAAGTCACAACCTGATCAGCTGAAAAGCCGATGAAAATCATTGAATAACGCCAGGGTCATCAGCCCCAGCACCAGGCTCAGGCCGACCCGGTGAAGCATGTCACGCACCTGCGTGGACAAGGGCCGCCCGCCTCTCAATGCTTCGATACCATATAGCAATAGATGCCCGCCGTCCAGCATGGGAATGGGCAGCAAGTTGAGCACCCCCAGGCTGACGCTGATCAGCGCCATGAAATTCAGATAGCTGGCCAATCCAATGCGCGCCGACTGCCCGGCGTACTCGGCAATGGTGACCGGTCCGGACACATTCTTGACAGACAGATCGCCGGTCAGCATGCGGGCCATCATGCGCAGCGACACCCAGCTCATGTCGAGCGTCCGGGTCAGGCCGGTGACGACGCTCTCGAGCGGCCCCTGCCGAACCATGACCATGGGCAGATCGGCTTGCAGGATCACGCCGATCCGGCCCGCCGTCGTATCGTGCTCGGCCACGGCATCGGGGGTCACCTGCATAGTCAACCGGACGTCATCGCGTTGGATCGACAGGGGCAGCGGCTGCCCTGGATGCGCCTTGACCTGCTCGACCAGGGTGCCGGGGTCCGGATCCTCGAGGCCCGCGACGGCCCGTATTTTGTCGCCGCGTTGCAGCCCGGCCCGCTCGGCGGCACTGCCCGGCATCACGTCGCCCAGCATCACGCCGGGCGGCCGCAGCTGCAGCCCGGCGGCCAGCAGCGGATCGCCGAGATCCGGATCCAGCGAATGGGCGGGCAGATGGAGATGGACCGTGCGCGTGGCGCCGGATGGCGCACGCAGCAGCAGCTGGACTTCACCCCCCGTGGCGACGGGTTCGGTCAGGCGCCAGCGGGCCTGCGGCCATGACGCGACCGCCTGCTGGTCGACCGCTTCGATGATGTCTCCGGTGCGAACGCCCGCCACGGCCGCGGGGGTGTCGACCTGCGGTGCCCCCAGCAGCGCGACGGGCTCATGGACGCCCCAGGCCGTCAGGCCGGCATACAAAATCGCTGCCAGCAGGAGGTTGGCGAGGGGGCCGGCCAGCACGATGGCGGTACGCCGGGGCAAAGACTGGGTATTGAACGCCTGTCGACGCGCCTTGGGGTCGGCGTGGTCCCTGGGTCCATCCTGCATTTTCACATAGCCCCCGAGCGGGATGGCCGACAACGCCCACTCTGTGCCGTGTGCGTCGCGCCGACTGAGGAGTACGGGCCCGAAGCCGACGGAAAAGCGGTGAATGTGCACCCCAAACCCACGCGCCACGGCATAGTGGCCGAGCTCGTGGAATGTGATCAACAGCCCCAGGGCCAGGGCGAAGGCAAGCAGCGTAAACAGCATTAGGATGTCAGTGAGACAGGCGACAGAAATCTGCAGCCTTGCGTCGCGCCCGGGAATCCAGGTCGAGTACTTCATCCAGCGACTCAGGCAGAGCGCCTGGCAAGGATGCCGCATCATCCAGACAGTGCGCAATGATGCGTGCAATCTCAGTATAGCGAACGCGGCCGCGTAAAAAACCATCCACTGCGATTTCGTTGGCGGCATTCAGGGCGATGCACGCGTGCTGCCCGAGGCGCAGCGCGTCGAACGACAATTGCAGGCACGGAAACCGCTGCATGTCGGGCGGCTCGAAATCCAGGCGCCCGAGGCGCGTGAGCTCGAGCAGGCCGACGCCGCTGTCGATGCGTTCGGGATACGCCAGACCGTGCGCAATGGGTGTGCGCATGTCGGGCTGACCCAACTGTGCCAGAATCGATCCGTCTTCGTATTCGACCATGGAATGCACCACGCTCTGCGGGTGGATCACGACCTGGATCCGCTGGGCGGGCATGGCAAACAGCCAGTGCGCCTCGATGACTTCGAGCCCTTTGTTCAGCATAGTGGCGGAGTCGACCGAAATCTTACGCCCCATCCGCCAGGTCGGATGGGCGCACGCCTGGTCTGGCGTAACCGACTCCAGCCGCTCGAGGGCGATCTCGCGGAATGGCCCACCGGATGCCGTCAGGAGAAGCCTGCGTACGCCAGGCGGCGGCGTATCCGGCGCGTGCGCGCGGCGATCGGCCTGGGGCAGGCACTGGAAAATCGCGTTGTGCTCGCTGTCGATGGGCAACAGCTGTGCGCCGGATTGCCGCACGGCCCGCATGAACAGGCTGCCGGCTGCAACCAGAGCCTCTTTGTTGGCCAGCAGGACCCGCTTGCCGGCACGGGCGGCGGCCAGTGCGCCGGGCAAGCCGGCGGCACCGACAATTGCGGCCATCACGGTCGTGACCTCGGGCTCGGCCGCAGTGTCCGCCAGCGCCTGGGCCCCCACGCGGATCTCGGGCAGAGGCTGGGGGCCGGTCCAGAACTGAAGGAAGCGCTGCCTGGCCCGGGTGTCGGGCACGATCACGATGCGGGCGGCATGGACTTGCGCCTGGCGCGCCAGCGCCTCGATGCGGCTGTGTGCGCTCAGGGCATGCACTGCAAAACGGCCCGGGTGCCGGGCAATGACATCCAGGGTGCTGGAACCGATGGATCCCGTGGATCCGAGAATGCAAAGACGTTGCTGGGTCGACATGACTCATCCGGCAGAAAGTAGCAGCACCGCCAGTGGTGCGACCGGCAGTACGGCATCGATGCGATCATATACCCCGCCGTGGCCCGGCAGAAGCTGGCTGGAGTCCTTGACGCCTGCCCGCCGTTTGAGCAAGGATTCGAACAGGTCGCCCAGGATGGACCAGACGGCCAGCACCAGGCCTGCCGGCAACAGCCCCCCCCATCCCAGACGCTGCTGCAGAAGTGCGCCATAACTGTCCGGCCACCAGACCGCCGTGGCAAATAGCCACAAGACGGCTGCCAGGATCCCCGCCAGCGCGCCTTCGCGGGTTTTGCCCGGGCTGATGCGTGGCGCCAGCTTGTGCCGGCCCCATAGCCGCCCGGCAAAGTACGCGACACTGTCGGCCGCCCAGACCAGCGCCCAGAGGCTGATGAGCGCACTGGCGCCATGGCGGATGAATAACCACGCCAGGGCGTACCAGGTGGCCAGCAGAACCAAACCGCCCAGAAAGATCGGGCGGGCGCCTTGCCAGAAAACCCCCAGTTCGCCGCGCCACAGGATGCGGGGGGCGAAAATCACCCAGAACAGGGCGGCCAAAGGCAGGACCAGACGATCGAAAAGCCGCGTCCAGTTGGCTTGGTGCAACGCGGCGGCCCAGTCGGCCGGTACACCCGGCGCCGGTCGCGCATCGGGCAGGCCGACGGACAAGGCCAGCAACAAGATGAGCAGCAGCAGCGCCAGCCAGGTGGCGCCCGAATCGCGAAGGGGGATCAGGCGCAGCCATTCCCAGCCGGCACAGCCCGCCATGGCCGCCAGCAGGACGAGCATGGGCCACGGCCCTGGCGCCATGACGGCGGCCACCACGATCGCCAACAGGACGCAGGCAGTGATCAGGCGTTGTTTCAGCATGCCGGCTCTTCAGGCGTCTGCGCCTGACAGCTGGGCACTGGTGCGGCCGAAGCGGCGTTCGCGCTGACTGTACCAGTGGAACGCCTGGTCGAGTGAGGCCTCGTTGAAATCGGGCCACCAGCAGTCGGTAAAGTAAAGTTCGGTATAAGCGAGCTGCCAAATCAGGAAGTTGGATACGCGCTGTTCGCCGCCCGTGCGGATGAACAGGTCGGGTTCGGGCGCATAGGACATGGCCAGCCAGGGGCTGAGCAAGGTTTCGCTGATGGCCTGTGGCTGCGTCGCGAGATCCGGATGCGCCTTGAGCATGGCTTGCATGGCCTGCAGGATGTCCCAACGGCCACCGTAATTGGCTGCGATGGTCAGCGTCAGCGCCTGGCATTTCGCGGTGTGTTCTTCGACTTGCGTAATCAAATTGCGCAGGCGGTCATCGAACGCGCTCAGTTCGCCGACGACCCTCAGCCGCACGTCTTGTTCGCGCAAGCGGTCGGCCTCTTTTTCGAGCGTGCGCACGAACAGGCGCATCAGGAGAGACACCTCGCTGGCCGGCCGGCGCCAGTTCTCGGTGCTGAAGGCAAACAACGTGAGATAGCGCACCCCGCGCCGGCCACAGGCCTCGACGATGCGGCGCACGGCCTGCACCCCGCGCATGTGCCCGGCCGTGCGCGGCAGGCGCCGCTGCGTGGCCCAGCGACCGTTGCCGTCCATGATGATAGCCACATGGCGGGGAACCGGGCTGGTTTCCAGCACCGTCATGGTAGATGAATGGACCAGGCTCATGGCACCGGGACGTTCTGCATCAGGGGCCGTCAGACCGTCATGATCTCGGCTTCTTTCTGCGCGATGATCTGATCGATTTCGGCGACGTGGCGATCCGTGAGCTTTTGCACTTCGTCTTGCCCGCGCCGTTCGTCGTCCTCGGAGATCGCCTTGTCCTTGAGCAGCTTTTTGAGGGACTCGTTGGCTTCGCGGCGCAAGTTGCGCACGGCGACCTTCGCGTCTTCGCCCTCGGCGCGTACGACCTTGGTGAGGTCGCGGCGCCGTTCTTCGGTGAGAGCCGGCATGGGCACCCGCAGGTTGTCGCCCATGGCAATGGGATTAAGGCCCAGATCGGATTCACGGATGGCCTTGTCGACCACGGCCGCCATGGGTTTTTCCCAGATCTGCACGGACAGGTTGCGGGCGTCGACCACCGTCACGTTGGCGACCTGGCTGACGGGTACGAGCGAGCCGTAGTACTCCACCTGCACGTGATCGAGAATACCCGCATGGGCCCGCCCCGTACGGATTTTGGCGAGGTTGGTCTTGAGGGACTCGATGGATTTTCCCATACGCTCGCCCACCGAGCGGCTGATGTCAGAATAACTCATGCTGTGGATCCTATACCTGGACCAGGGTGCCTTCGTCCTCGCCACAAATGACGCGCCTGAGGGCCCCGGGTTTGTTGATCGAGAAGACCTTGATGGGCAGCTTCTGATCGCGACACAAGGCGAATGCCGTCGCATCCATGACTTCGAGCCTGCGCACGATGGCCTCGTCGAAACTGATGCGTGCATAGCGCGTGGCACTGGGATCCTTGTTCGGATCCGCGCTATAGATACCATCGACCTTGGTTGCCTTGAGTACGACTTCAGCGCCGATTTCCGCGCCGCGCAGCGCGGCCGCGGTGTCGGTCGTGAAAAAAGGGTTGCCGGTGCCTGCGGCAAAAATCACGACCTTGCCTTCTTCGAGGTAGCGCAAGGCCTTGGGCCGGATGTAGCGCTCGACCACCTGATCGATGTTTAGAGCGGATTGCACGCGGGCATCCGCCCCCTGGTTTTTCAGGGCATCCTGCAGCGCCAGGCCATTCATGACGGTGGCCAGCATGCCCATGTAGTCGGCCGTGGCGCGATCCATCCCTTGGGCACCCGGTGCAACCCCGCGGAAGATGTTGCCCCCACCGATGACGACCGCCAGTTGGACCCCCAGCGACACCACTTCGTGGATTTCCTCGGTCATGCGCAGGATGGTTGCCCGGTTGATGCCAAAGGCATCGCCCCCCATCAACGCTTCGCCCGAAAGCTTGAGGAGGACGCGTTTATAGGCTGGTGTGGACATGCCGTGATTTCCTGTCAGGAACCGCTTGCCGCAGCGGCCACCTCGGCGGCAAAATCTTCGGATTTTCGCTCGATGCCTTCGCCCACGACGAACAATGCATAGCGGTTGATGCTTGCCGAATGCTCTTTCAGCATCTGCTCGACCGATTGCTTGTCGTTTTTGACGAATGGCTGTGACAGCAGCGTAACCTCTTTGAGGAATTTTTGCACTGCCCCATCGACCATCTTGGCGACGATGTCGGCCGGCTTGCCGGACTCGGCTGCTTTCTGCTGGGCCACGGAGCGCTCGGCGGCGATCAGGGCGGGGTCGACGCCACCCGCGTCCAGCGCACGCGGCCGGGATGCCGCGATATGCATGGCAAGATCCTTGCCGACTTCATCGGCCCCGGTGAAATCGACCAGCACACCGATCCGCCCGCCGTGCACGTAGCTGCTCAGGCGGTCAGAGGTCTCGAACCGGCGAAACCGGCGAACGGCCATGTTTTCACCGATCTTGCCAACCAGTGCAGCGCGCGTGCTTTCTACGGTGCCCTCGCCCATGACCAGGGCATTCAGGCCTTCGACGTCGGTTGGGTTTTTATCGGCGACGATCCGCGCCAGGTCATTGACGAAAGCGATGAAGTCATCGTTTTTAGCGACAAAGTCGGTTTCGCAATTGACTTCGACCACGGCACCCGTCTTCTGGTCGTCGGCCACGTACAGGCCGATCAGGCCCTCGGCCGTGATCCGACTGGCCGCTTTGGAGGCCTTGCTGCCCAGCTTGACACGCAGGATTTCTTCGGCCCGCGCCAGATCGCCATCGGCTTCGGTCAGGGCCTTCTTGCATTCCATCATGGGCGCGTCGGTCTTCTCGCGCAATTGTTTGACCATGGCAGCAGTGATTTGGGCCATTGTGTTCTCCTGTTCGATCAATGCGTAAACCGGCCGATATGGCCGGCCCGAGGCTGCAGCCCGGGGCAGGTGAGTGCCCGACGGACTGCAGGCGCGTGAAGCAGGACGTCATTCCTGCTCGGGTTCTTCTGTTTCGATTTCGATGAACTCTTCGCCTTCGGCGAGCTCTTCGACCAGCCCATGCAGGCTTTGTTCGCGACCTTCGAGCACAGCATCTGCCATGCCATGCGCATACAGCGCAATGGCCTTGGCAGAGTCGTCGTTGCCGGGAATCACGTGCTCGATGCCTTCGGGCGAATGATTGGTGTCGACCACGCCCACCACGGGGATGCCCAGAGTACGGGCTTCAGCCACGGCAATTTTGTGGTAGCCCACGTCGATGACGAACAAGGCATCGGGCAGGGTGTTCATGTCTTTGATGCCGCCGATGGACTTGTTCAGTTTGGCCATTTCACGCTCGAACATGAGCGCTTCTTTCTTGCTCATTTGCTCGGTTGCGCCATCGGCCATCTGGGTTTCCATCTCTTTGAGCCGCTTGATCGAGGATTTGACTGTCTTGAAGTTGGTCATCATGCCGCCCAGCCAGCGGCTGTCCACGTACGGCATGCCACAACGCTGGGCTTCGGCCGCCACCAGTTCGCGCGCGGAACGCTTGGTGCCCACGAATAGAATGGTGCCCTTGCGCGCCGACAACTGGCGCACGAACTGCGCCGCTTCAAGGTATTTTCCGACCGTGCGCTCGAGGTTGATGATATGAATTTTGTTACGCTGACCGAAAATGTATTCGGCCATTTTCGGGTTCCAGAATCGGGTCTGGTGGCCAAAGTGCACACCCGCTTCAAGCATATCGCGCATGAGGCTCATGAAGGTTCTCCAGTAGGGTTCGGTCTTGTACCAGGCCAGTATCCGGGGCTAACATGAACCCCCATCAGACACCCTTGGGCGGCCGTGGCACGCTATTTTTTAAGCATTGGCTAACAAAAACCAAGCCAACTATTCTACTATTTTTCTCATCATACGATCAAGCACCCCATGATTCCTCTCGTCACCGATCCTCGCGAACTCGATCAGATGCGCGCCGCCTGCCAAGCCGCCGCCAGCGTTCTCGACTACCTGGCTCCCCATGTAAAGGCCGGCGTCACCACCCGGGCGCTCGATGAACTGTGCATGCAGTATCTGACGGACGAACTGAAGGTCGAATCAGCGACGGTGGGCTATGCGCCACCCGGCTACCCCCCCTACCCGGCCTCTATCTGTACGTCCGTCAACCACGTGATCTGCCACGGTATTCCGGGCGACAAGAAGCTCAAGAATGGCGATATTCTGAACATGGACATCACCATCATCAAGGACGGCTGGTTTGGCGACACCAGCCGCATGTTCTGCGTGGGCGAACCCTCGATCCTGGCCCGGCGCCTGATCGACACCACCTACGAGTGCATGTGGCTGGGCATCCGCCAGGTCCGTCCCGGTGCCACACTGGGCGATATCGGCCACGCCATACAGCGGCATGCCGAGCGGGCCGGTTTCTCGGTGGTGCGGGAATACTGCGGCCACGGGGTCGGGCGCCGCTTCCACCAGGATCCCCAGG
>Ga0172382_10005777_pt1 | contig 18283 bp, 17 predicted proteins | sample Leawel138RmetaG_FD_122245 | JGI IMG/M metagenome (GOLD analysis project Ga0172382, IMG submission 122245) | Leachate microbial communities from a municipal landfill in Southern Ontario, Canada - Leachate well 138R metaG | ecosystem: Engineered > Solid waste > Landfill > Unclassified | place...
ACAATCTGACTTGCCGCCGCATGTCTGAGCGCAGCGAGCGCCGCGCAAGCGGCGGGAGCGAAGCGAGTTCGGCGGCAGGCCACGAGACCGAGCACCACAGGGAACCCCTGCGTCAGCAGGGGCAAGCACCCGGCGCCGGACCCCCGCCCAGCCCCCGTACCTTGGCCCGCCCCATCGTTCGCACGCGAAACCGCCTCAGTCCGGCTTCTCGTTGATCTGCACGAAGATCTCACCCGGGCGGATCATGCCGAGGTCGTAGCGGGCGCGCTCCTCGACGGCCTGCCGGCCTTCACGCAGATCGTCGACCTCGGCCGCCAGCGCATCGTTGCGGGCCGCCAGCCGGCCGTTGACCACCCGCTGCTGGGCGATCTGGCGGTCGAGTTCCCAGACGCGCAGCCAGCCGCCCTTGCCCAGCCACAGCGGGTACTGGATCAGCACCAGCAGCCCGGACAGGATCACGGCCAGCGTGCGCATCGGCCCGCCTCACCTCAGGTTGTAGAACGCCGACCGGCCCGGGTAGCTGGCAATGTCGCCGAGATCCTCCTCGATCCTCAGCAACTGGTTGTACTTGGCGATCCGGTCGCTGCGGCTCATCGAGCCGGTCTTGATCTGCAGCGCATTGGTCGCGACCGCGATATCGGCGATCGTCGTGTCCTCGGTCTCGCCCGAACGGTGCGAGACGACTGCCGTGTAGTTGTAGCGCTTGGCCAGCTCGATGGCCGCGAAGGTTTCGGTGAGCGTGCCGATCTGGTTGATCTTGATGAGGATCGAGTTGGCGATGCCTTCGTCGATACCCTTTTGCAGGATCTTCGTATTGGTGACGAACAGGTCGTCGCCAACCAGTTGCACACGCTCGCCCAGCGCATCGGTGAGCAGCTTCCAGCCCTCCCAGTCGTTCTCGGCCATGCCGTCCTCGATCGAAACGATCGGATAGCGATCGCACCAGGTGGCCAGCAGATTGACCAGATCGCCCGAGGCCAGCGACAGCCCCTCGCCATCGAGCTGGTAGCGCCCGTCACGGAAGAACTCGGACGCCGCGCAGTCGAGCCCGAGCGCCACCTGCTGACCCGGCTCGTAGCCGGCCGCCGCGATCGCCTCTAGGATCAACTGGATCGCCGCCTCGTGGTTCTTCACGCTGGGTGCGAAACCGCCCTCGTCACCGACCGCGGTCGACATGCCGCGATCGTGCAGCAGCTTCTTCAGGGCGTGGAAGACCTCCGCTCCGCAGCGCAGCGCCTCGCGAAAGCTCGGCGCCCCGATCGGCAGGATCATGAACTCCTGCATGTCGAGGTTGTTGTTCGCATGCGCGCCGCCGTTGATCACGTTCATCATCGGCACCGGCAGCGCCATCGCGCCCGAGCCGCCGAAGTAGCGGTACAGCGGCAGGCCCGATTCCTCGGCGGAGGCGCGCGCCACCGCCATCGAGACGGCCAGCGTCGCGTTGGCGCCGAGCCGCGCCTTGTTCTCGGTGCCGTCGAGGTCGATCAGCGTGCGATCGATATAGGCCTGTTCCGAAGCGTCCAGGCCCATGATGGCCTCCGAGATCTCGGTATTGATGTTCTCGATCGCTCCCAGCACGCCCTTGCCCAGCCAGCGCGAGGCGTCGCCGTCACGCAGCTCGATCGCCTCGCGCGAGCCGGTCGACGCTCCCGAGGGCACGGCTGCCCGACCCAGCACGCCCGACTCGAGCAGGACATCGCACTCGACAGTCGGGTTGCCGCGTGAATCGATGATTTCCCGGCCGATGATGTCGACGATGGCACTCATTGCTCGTCCGCCCCCTGGACCACGACCATGTTGAAGAACTCGGTGGCGCCGGCCCGCGCATCGCGCGCCTGTCGATACAGGACCGAATCATAGAAAGCCTGGGCCTTCTCGTAACTCGGGAATTGCACCACGACCAGCCGGTTGGGCCGCCAGTCTCCTTCGAGAACCTGGTGGGGGCCGCCGCGCACGACGAACTGGCCGCCGGCCGCCGCGACCGCACCGGGGCTCAGCGCCATGTAGCCCTTGTAGCGTTCGGGGTCGGACACCTTGACATCGGCAATCACATAGGCAGTCATCGTTGCTCCCCAGGGTTGGTGAAATCGGTTTCGGCGAAGCCGTCGCGCTTGACCAGCGCATCGAGCGCACACAGCGTTGCCAGCAGGCCGGCCATGCGTGCCAGGGGCCAGGCATTCGGGCCGTCGGACAACGCACGCGCCGGATCGGGATGGGTTTCCATGAACAGGCCGGCCACGCCGGCGGCAACTGCCGCCCGCGCCAGCACCGGGATGTGCTCGCGCTGCCCCCCCGACGAACTGCCCTGGCCGCCCGGCAACTGGACCGAATGGGTGGCGTCGTAGACCACCGGGCAACCGGTCTGTCGCATGATCGCCAGGCTGCGCATGTCGGAGACCAGGTTGTTGTAGCCGAAGCTGGCGCCGCGCTCGCAGACCATGATGTTGTCGCCATCGCCTCCGGCCTCGCGCGCCGCCTGGCGCGCCTTGTCGACGACGTTGACCATGTCGTGCGGCGCCAGGAACTGCCCCTTCTTGATGTTCACCGGGCGCCCGGCACTGGCCACCGCCCGGATGAAATCGGTCTGACGGACCAGGAAGGCCGGCGTCTGCAGCACATCGACGACCTCGGCCACCGGACGGATCTGGTCGATTTCGTGCACGTCGGTGAGCACCGGTACGCCGATCCGGCTGCGCACCGTGTCGAGGATCTTCAGACCCTCGTCAAGCCCGGGGCCGCGAAACGAGGCGCCTGAACTGCGGTTGGCCTTGTCGAACGACGACTTGTAGATGAAGGGCACACCGAGTGCCGAAGTGATCTCCTTGAGCCGGCCGGCGGTCTCGATGGCGAGTTCGAGGCTCTCGATGGCGCAAGGCCCGGCAATCAGGAACAGCGGCCGGTCCAGGCCGGCTTCGAAATTGCACAGTCTCATGACGCAACGACTCCGTTGCCGGTGTGGACGGCCCCGGGCAGGGCCGCCCCGGGCAGGGTCGCCCGGGTGAGGGCCGCCCGTTCCAGGGCCGCCTCGATGTAGGCGCGAAACAGGGGATGACCATCGCGCGGGGTCGACGTGAACTCCGGGTGGAACTGGGCGCCGATGAACCACGGATGGGCCAGCGGCCCGCTGCGCGGCAGTTCGATCATTTCGGTCAGGCGCTCGGTGGGGGTGGCAGCGGCGATCACCAGGCCAGCCTGCTCGAACTGCGGCACGTAACGGTTGTTGACCTCGTAGCGGTGGCGATGGCGTTCGTTGACCGTTTCACCGTAGATCTCGGCGGCCAGCGTATCCGGCACGATCGGGCAGCGCTGCGCGCCCAGCCGCATCGTGCCGCCCTTCTCGGAGTCGTTGCCGCGCCGCTCGAGCCGACCCTCGCGATCGAGCCACTCGGTGATCAGGCCGATCACCGGATGCGGGGTGTCCGGATTGAACTCGGTGCTGTTGGCGTCCTGCAGGTCGCAGACGTTGCGCGCAAACTCGATGACCGCCAGCTGCATGCCCAGGCAGATGCCCAGATAGGGCACGCCCCGCTCGCGGGCGAAGCGGATCGCCGCGATCTTGCCCTCGACGCCACGCTTGCCGAAGCCGCCCGGCACCAGGACGGCGTCGAAGCCTTCGAGCATCGCCGTGCCCTCGGCCTCGATGCGCTCGGAGTCGATGTAATCGATCGACACCCGGCTGCGCGTGTGGATGCCGGCGTGGACCAGAGCCTCGGACAGCGACTTGTACGATTCGGTGAGGTCGACATACTTGCCGACCATCGCGATCCGGACTTCATGTTCCGGGTGCTCGAGCGCATGCACCAGGCGATCCCAGACACTGAGGTCGGCGGGCCGGGTGTCGAGCCGGAGGATCTCGCACAGCGTGCGGTCGACACCCTGCTCGTGCAGCATCCGCGGAATCTTGTAGATGCTGGTGGCGTCCCAGACCGAGATGACCGAATCGAGCGGCACGTTCGAGAACATCGAGATCTTGCTGCGCTCTTCGTCGGGAATGCGACGATCGGCCCGGCACATCAGCATGTCGGGCGAAATGCCGATCTCCCTGAGGCGCTGGACCGAGTGCTGGGTCGGCTTGGTCTTGAGCTCGCCCGCCGACGGAATGAACGGCACCAGCGTCAGATGCACGAAGCAGGAGTTGCCGCGGCCGAGCTTCAGGCTCATCTGCCGCACGGCTTCGAGAAACGGCAGCGACTCGATGTCGCCGACCGTGCCGCCGATCTCCACGATCGCCACCTGTGCCGCATCCGGCGTGCCGACCGCGGCACCGCGCTCGATGAAGGCCTGGATCTCGTTGGTGATGTGCGGGATCACCTGCACCGTGCGGCCGAGGTATTCGCCGCGCCGCTCCTTCTTGATCACCGACTCGTAGATCTGGCCGGTCGTGAAGTTGTTCGTGCGGCGCATGCGCGCCGACACGAAGCGCTCGTAGTGGCCCAGGTCCAGGTCGGTCTCGGCGCCGTCTTCGGTGACGAAGACCTCGCCGTGCTGGAATGGACTCATCGTGCCGGGATCGACGTTGATGTACGGGTCGAGCTTCAGCAGGGTGACCCGGATGCCGCGCGACTCGAGCAGCGCGGCGATCGACGCGGCAGCGATGCCCTTGCCCAGGGAGGACACCACGCCACCGGTGACGAAAACGAATTTGGTCATGAAGGGTCCGCCGGTAAAGCGCGATTATAGCCAGCCGACGGGCACGGACCGCACGCCTGAGCGGGGGTTCGCGGGCGCCGATGTGCGGCGCTTATATAATCCGGGACACTTCCATAGCCCGGAAGCCTTCTGACGACCCACCGAGGACCCCGATGAGCAAGCTTTATCCGAGTGCTTCTGATGCGCTGGCCGGCATCGTTGAAGACGGCCAGATGGTCGCCGTCGGCGGTTTCGGTCTGTGCGGCATCCCCGAAGCCCTGATCGCGGCGCTGCGTGACAGCGGCGTCAGGAATCTGACCTGCATCTCGAACAACGCCGGGGTCGACGACTTCGGTCTCGGCATGCTGCTGCAGACCCGGCAGATCAGCAAGATGATCGCCAGCTACGTGGGCGAGAACAAGGAGTTCGAGCGCCAGTACCTGGCGGGCGAACTCGAACTCGAATTCACCCCGCAGGGCACACTCGCCGAGAAGCTGCGCGCCGGAGGCGCCGGCATCCCCGCCTTCTTCACCCAGACCGGGGTCGGCACGATCGTGGCCGAAGGCAAGGAAGTGCGCGAATTCGACGGTCGCAAATACGTGATGGAACGCTCGCTGGTGCCCGACATCGCCCTGGTCAAGGCCTGGAAGGCCGACCACTCGGGCAACCTGATCTTTCGCCGCACGGCGCGCAACTTCAACCCGAACGTCGCGATGGCCGGCAGGATCACCATCGCCGAGGCCGAGATCATCGTGCCCACCGGCGAATTCGATCCGGACGACGTCCACCTGCCCGGCATCTACGTGCACCGGCTCGTGCACAATGCGTCGCCGGAAAAGCGCATCGAGCAACGCACCGTCCGCACGGCACGCTGAGGAGAGAACGCCATCATGGCCTGGACCCGAGACGAAATGGCCGCGCGCGCGGCCCGTGAACTGAAGAACGGCTACTACGTCAACCTCGGCATCGGCCTGCCGACGCTGGTCGCCAACCATGTGCCGGACGACATGGAGGTCTGGCTGCAGTCCGAGAACGGACTGCTCGGAATCGGCCCGTTCCCGACCGAGGACGAAATCGACCCCGACCTGATCAACGCCGGCAAGCAGACCGTGACCACCCTGCCCGGCTCGTCGATCTTCTCGTCGGCCGATTCCTTCGCGATGATCCGCGGCGGCAAGATCAACCTGGCCATCCTGGGCGCAATGCAGGTCAGCCAGACCGGCGACCTGGCCAACTGGATGATCCCCGGCAAGATGGTCAAGGGGATGGGCGGCGCGATGGATCTGGTCGCCGGCGTGGGCCGTGTCATCGTGCTGATGGAACACACGGCCAAGAAAAAGGACGGCAGCGAAGAGCACAAGCTGCTCGAAACCTGCTCGCTGCCACTGACCGGTGTCGGCGTCGTCAACACCGTGGTCACCGACCTCGGTGTCATCGAGGTCACCGACAAGGGCCTGAAGCTGGTCGAGCTGGCGCCCGGTGTCTCGAAGGAAGAGATCGTCACCAGGACAGGCTGTCCGCTCGACGTGACGGGCGTCTGAACCCGGGCCCGGCGGGTCGACCGGGCCTGTCCCGGCGAACGGTCAAGCAGGCTTCGACCCGCCCCCGGCCCCGGCAGCGCGGATCGCCTCGGGCACCGGCACCGATTTGCGCTGCGCGCGATCGACCCAGACCACCTTGGCACCGCCTTCGGCATAGACGGTGTCCGGGTCGTCGCTGCGCGACAGCGTGGCGAGCGTCTCGAAGCTGGTGCGGCCGATCGTGCCGACCGACAGGCGTGCCTGCACCACGCCCGGATAGCGCAGTTCGCGCAGGAAGCTGCAATGCGCGTTGACGATCACCGGGCCCTGCGGGTCGCCCTGCTGGCCGAGGCCCAGCGCGTCGAACCAGCTGATCCGCAACTGCTCCAGATAGCGGAAGTAGACGGCATTGTTGACGTGGCCCATCGCATCCATGTCACCCCAGCGGATCGGAATCTCGATCTCGTGGACGACACTCCCCTGCTGGCCGCCGGTGTCGGGCACTGCATTGCTCACTGTCTTCTCCGCACCGTCATCGATCGTTCACACTCCCCGGCAACGGCTCAGAGCGCAAGGCCGTCGTCGGCGGCAATCACCGCACCGTTGATGAAACCCGACTGCTCCGAAGCGAGCAGCAGGATCACGCCGTCGAGATCCTCGGGCTTGCCGACGCGCCGGCGGGGCAGCACCTGGACCAGTTTCTGGCCCGCTTCGGTCTGCCAGTGGTGGGCGTTCAGCTCGGTTTCGATGTAGCCGGGGCAGATCGCGTTGACGTTGATGTCGTAGCGACCCCATTCGAGCGCCATCGCCTTGGTCATCTGGACCACCGCGGCCTTGCTCATGCAGTACAGGCCGATCTGGGCGAGCACCTTGATGCCGGCCACCGATGCGATGTTGATGATCCGCGCCGGACGGCCCGGCGTTTCCCGGGACCGCGCGATCATCCGCCGCGCCACGGCCTGGGCAACGAAGAAGGCGCCGCGGGTGTTGGTGTCGAACACGAAGTCGTAGTCCTCGGGCGCCACATCGACCAGCCGCTGGGTCGTGCTGACACCCGAGTTGTTGATCAGGATGTCGATCGGGCCGGCGTCGGTCTCGGCCTGCGCGATCGCGGCTTCGATCATCGCGTTGTCGGTGACGTCCAGCGCAACCACGTGTGCTTCGCCACCGGCCGCTTCGATCTCGGCGCGCAGTTCCTTCATCCGCTCGACGCGGCGTGAAGCCAGCACGACCTGCGCACCGTTGTCGGCCAGCAGGCGTGCGAAGCGCGCCCCCAGCCCGCTGGAGGCGCCGGTGATCAGTGCGGTCTTGCCGGTAAGGTCGAACGAAGTCGTCACAGTCATCCCCGTACGGTCATGGTTGGTGCCCGATGTTATCCGAATCGAGTTTGCACCCGGATATCTCTTTCCGGGACAATCGGAGTTGGCGAATGCATCCAACACGCATCTTCGGAGAAAACATGGACGTCCAGCGCGACTCGATGGAGTTCGACGTGGTCATCGTCGGCGGCGGACCGGCCGGGCTGGCCGCAGCGATCCGGCTGAAGCAACTGGCTGCCGAAAAAGGCACGGAGATCGGCGTCTGCGTGCTCGAAAAGGGCTCGGAGATCGGCGCCCACATCCTGTCGGGCGCGGTCATGGACCCGCGGGCCATCACCGAGCTGTTTCCCGACTGGCGCGCCCAGGGGGCGCCGCTGAACACCGAAGTCAGTGAAGACCGCTTCCTGTTCCTGTCCGAAAGCGGCGCCCGCCAGGTACCGAACTGGATGCTGCCGGCCTGCTTCCAGAACCACGGCAACTACGTGGTCGCCCTGGGCAACGTCGTGCGCTGGCTCGGCGAACAGGCCGAAGCCCTGGGTGTCGAGATCTATCCCGGCTTCGCAGCGGCCGAGATCCTCTACGACGAAGCCGGCTCGGTGAAGGGCGTGGCAACCGGCAACATGGGAGTCGGCCGCGATGGCCAGCCGACCGACGCCTTCCAGCCAGGCATGGAACTGCACGCGAAGTACACCTTCTTCGCCGAGGGCTCGCGCGGCCATCTCGGCAAGCAGCTGATCTCGAAGTTTGCGCTCGACTCCGGCCGCGACCCGCAGAGCTACGGCATCGGCCTGAAGGAGCTCTGGGAAATCGACCCGGCCAGACACCAGCCCGGACTGGTCATCCACACCGCCGGCTGGCCGCTGTCCAGTGACACCTACGGCGGCTCCTTCCTCTACCATCTCGAAGACAACAAGGTGGCGGTCGGCTTCGTGGTCGGCCTGAACTACAGCAACCCGTGGCTGTCGCCGTTCGAGGAATTCCAGCGCTACAAGACCCACCCGGCCATCAGCGCCTTCCTCGCAGGCGGCAAGCGGCTGTCCTACGGGGCCCGTTCCATCACCGCCGGCGGCATCAACTCGCTGCCCGACTTCACCTTTCCGGGCGGCTGCCTGATCGGCTGTGACGCAGGCTTCCTCAACGGGTCGCGGATCAAGGGCAGCCACTCGGCGATCAAGACCGGCATGCTGGCTGCCGAAGCCGCCTTCGACGCCCTTGCGGCCGGACGCAGCCAGGACCGTCTGACCGCCTATCCGGAAGCCTTCCGGGCGTCGTGGCTCTACGACGAGCTGTATCGCGCCCGCAACTTCAAGCCCGCAATGGGCAAGGGTCTGTGGCTGGGCACTCTGCTGGTCGGCATCGACCAGGTGGTCTTCAAGGGCAAGGCGCCGTGGACGATGCACACCACCAAGCCCGATCACGCCTATCTGAAGCCAGCCAGCGAATCCACGCCGATCCAGTACCCGAAGCCCGACGGCAAGCTCAGTTTCGACAAGTTGTCGTCAGTGTTCATCTCGAACACCAACCACGAAGAAAACCAGCCGATCCACCTGACCCTGCGCGACCCCTCGATCCCGGTCGAGACCAACCTGGCCGTCTACGCCGGCCCCGAGCAGCGCTACTGCCCGGCCGGAGTCTACGAGTTCGTCAAGGACGACGACGGCAAGGACCGCCTGCAGATCAACGCGCAGAACTGCGTTCACTGCAAGACCTGCGACATCAAGGATCCGCTCCAGAACATCGTCTGGGTCGTTCCGGAAGGCGGCGGCGGACCGAACTATTCCGGGATGTAAGCCCGGCGGATACGTCGGCTGCATCCCGAAGCGGGGCGGGCGGGCAACCGCATCCGCGGCCACCGACCGGTGATCCTGAAGCGCCCGGAGCGCTTCAGGAGTGAACAGGATCAGTGGCCGAACTGCCGGGCCCGTCGAGGCCCGCCGCGGCCGCCGCCATCACCACGGCCACCCTCGCCGTAGCCGCCGCGATCACCGCCGCCACCACCGCGATCACCTCCATAGCCGCCACGATCGCCGCCTCCGCGGTCACCGCCATAACCACCGCCGCGGTCGCCGCCGTAACCACCGCCACCGCGGTAGCCACCGCCGCCCCCTCCTCCGCCACCTCCCCCGTAGCCGCCGCCACCGCCTCCATGGCCGCCGCCTCCGCCACCCGAGCGGCGCCCGCCACCTCCGAAGCCGCCGCCGCCCGCCTGTTCGCGAGCCTCGTTGACCACGAGACTGCGGCCCTCAAGCGAGTGGCCGTTCAAGGCCTGGATGGCCGCCTGTGCAGCCTCGGCCGCAGCCATCGTGACAAAGCCGAAGCCGCGGGAACGGCCGGTTTCACGATCAGTGACGATGCGGGCATCGGTAACTTCACCATGGACCCCGAACAGCTCGGAGAGCTGGGCGTCGGTGGCCCGCCAGGGCAGATTGCCCACGTAGATCTTGGTTCCCATCGGGTTTGCAAATCCTCGAACCGTTTCGAACATTGCATTTCGGGGAAAACCGGAGCAGCAGACCGTGAAATGCAATTCCCGGGCCCCTGTCGACAGGATGGCCCTTGATGACTGTGCCACAAATGCCGGGGGCTGCACAGAAATTTCCGGATCGGCCGGATAAAAAAACAGGGCTTGATCGCCGGACGTATACTGTACGAAAATACAGTTTCCGACCTGCCTCCTCTGCCGAGCCCTCCGATGCGCGCACTCACTCCCAGACAACAGGAAATCCTTGCCCTGATCCGTCACCATATCGCCGATACCGGTTTCCCGCCCACCCGGGCCGAAATCGCCCGGCAACTCGGCTTCCGCTCGGCCAACGCGGCCGAGGAACACCTGAAGGCACTCGCGCGAAAGGGCGTCATCGAACTCGCTTCAGGCACTTCCCGGGGCATCCGGCTGCTGCAGATCGCCGACGACGGACAGGCTTCGCCCCAGGCCGTCGGCATCGGATTCAGCCTGCCCCTGGTCGGCCGGGTGGCGGCGGGCAGCCCCATCCTCGCCCAGGAGCACATCGAAACCAGCTACACCCTCGACCCCGCCCTGTTCGCCGAGCGTCCGGACTACCTGTTGAAAGTGCGCGGCATGAGCATGCGCGATGCCGGCATCCTCGACGGCGACCTGCTCGCCGTCAGGCGCAGCAGCGAGGCACGCAACGGCCAGATCGTCGTCGCCCGGCTCGACGACGAGGTCACCGTCAAACGCTGGCAACGACGCGGTCCGATCGTCGAACTGCTGCCCGAGAACCCCGATTTCTCGCCGATCGTCGTCGATACCCGCCACGAAGCCCTGGCGCTGGAAGGCATCGGCGTCGGCCTGGTCCGTACCGGCCACGGGCTCTGAAGCCGCACGCCCGTCCGATGACCCGGCAAGCTGACCCGAACAACACCGCCTTGCCGGACCCGCCGGCCGACCTCCTGTCACCCGGATCGCTGTGGCGGGCCAGCCAGCTCGCCCAGGCCGGCGTCGAAACCCTGCCCACCGGCTACCGCCTGCTCGATGCGGAGTTGCCCGGAGCAGGCTGGCCCGCCGGCATGCTGACCGAACTCATCGTCGGCAGCCCCGGCATCGGCGAATTCCGGCTGCTGGTGCCGCCGCTGCGCCAGCTCACCCGCGAGCGGCGCATCGTGATCCTCCTCGCGCCCCCGATGCTTCCCTACGCACCGGCCCTGGCCGGATTCGGCATCGACACCGATCACCTCCTGGTCATCCAGGCGCCCAATGCCGCCGATCGCCTCTGGGCAATCGAACAGGTGCTGCGCAGCGCCAGCTTCGGCGCACTGCTCGCCTGGCTGCCGCAACAGCGCTGCCGGCCCGAACATCTGCGGCGCATGCAGGCAGCGGCGCGCGGCGCCGGCGGCCCGGTCTTCCTGCTGCGTGAACCCGCCGCACAGCTCCAGCCCTCGCCGGCCCCGTTGCGCCTCCTGTTGCTGCCACGCCCGCAGCAATGCCTGTCGGTCCGCATCCTGAAGCGACGGGGCCCGGTGATCAGCCACCCGCTGACGATCGAGTTGCCCGTGCCCTCGACGGCCATCCGCCTGCCAACCAGCCGGGCTACCAGCAACCTGCCCGCAGGCAGCGATACATCGCAGACCACCCCCGAGGCTCTCCTGAGCCGCTCCTGAAACCTGATTGCAACTGCCACGGCCGCCCATGCTCTGGCACTGCCTGCGCTTCAGCCCGACGGCGCTGAGCGCCAACGATTCATTGTCGCTGCTGGCCACCCGGATGATGCGTTTCACGTCCGCGGTCAGCCTCGACCCGCCGGATGGGCTGCTGCTCGAGACTGGCGCCAGTCTGCGTTATTTCGGCGGCATCGATGCCCTCGAACACCGGCTCCGCGAGATGCTGGCCGACATCGAACCGGACCCTGCCCGGAATCAGGGCCACGCCCAGGGCCAGGTGGCCATGGCTTCGGCACCCACCCCCCGGGCAGCTTCGCTGCTGGCGGCATGGCGCGACGGCGCCCGGTGCAGCGAGCCCGCCGACCTGCCGGCCAGCCTGGGGCCCTTGCCAGTCAGACTGCTTGCCTCGGCGGCCGGGCAGATCGACGCCCTCGAGTCCGCCGGCCTGTACCGGATCGCCTCGCTGCTGGCCTTGCCGCGCGGCGGTCTTGCCCGCCGCTTCGGGCCGGCCCTGCTCGACGAGCTCGATGAGGCGCTGGGCCGGCGCCCCGACCCCCGACCCCGTCACACGCCGGCACCCTGCTTCGAGCAGCGGCTCGAACTCCAGGCCCATATCAACTCGGCGCCCCCGCTGCAGCGGGCCGCTGCCCTGCTGGTCGAACGACTCTGCCACTGGCTGCAGGCCGGCAAGCTCGGCGCTCGCCGCTTCGAGCTGGCCATCGGCCATGACGAGTTCGCCGACACCATCATCGCGCCCGGACTGGCCGAGCCCACCTGGCAGGCCAGCCGGCTGAACACCGTCCTCAAGGAAAGGCTGGCTGCAACGACCTTGCCGGCCCCGGCCACCCGCCTGTGTCTGCGCTGCAGCGAAATCGACGCCGTACGGCTGAGCAGCGGCTCGCTGTTCCCGGATCCGCTCAGCCTGGCCGAAGCGATCGCGCCCCTGCTCGAACGCCTGCAGGCCCGGCTCGGCCACGATCGCCTCCACGGCCTGCAAACCGTGTCCGACCATCGGCCCGAAAGCGCCTGGCAAGTCGCGCCGATCGATCTCGCCCGACTGCGTCAGGGACTGGATCAGGCCAGTCGCACGCCACGACACCGCATTTCACCGCACCAGGCCGGGCTCGCTCCGCAGACGCAGACGCAGACACAGGTCCCGGCCGACTGTGTTCCCGGCCTGCCGCGACCGCTGTGGCTGCTCGAATTCCCCCAGCCCCTGGTGGAACTGCAGGGCAGACCATTTCGCGACGGGCCGCTGAGCCTGCTGGCCGGCCCGGAGCGGATCGAAAGCGGGTGGTGGGACGAACCGGCAGTCCAGCGCGATTATTTCGTCGCCGAGGATCCTGCCCACCGCCTGCTGTGGATCTATCGTGAACGCCTGCACAGGGACGCCGCCGGCGGCTGGTTCCTGCATGGCTGCTTCGGCTAGCAACCCGAGGTTCAGGAGCCGGAGCCCCCCGGCTGTTCGGCCCGGGTCTGGCAGTCGATGCAGCGCAGGGCAACCGGCTGGGCCTGCAGCCGGGCCAGCGGGATTTCGATGCCACAGTCGGTGCAATAGCCGTAAGCCCCCTCTTCGATGCGCCGGATCGCACCCCGCAGCGCGCGCCACTCGTCGATATCGCGCAGCGCCTCCGACAGATCGACTTCGCTGCTGATGACTGCCTGGGCGAGATCGCCGGTATCGCCGACACGATCGAAAGCACTCAGATCGTCGGTGCTGTTCCCGAGCTTGCGGGAAATCTCTTCCTCGAGCACCGCCAGGCGCTCGCGCATCGTGGCGAGCAGTCCGGCAGTCTGCTCATTCGACAGGGGCATTCGTCTCTCCAAGGATGTCTCATGATTGTCGGCGATCGTTGCGGCCATCCGTGTTGACTGCCATCAATCGCAGCGCCGATTCCGATCATCGGTAAATGGCCGGCAGGCAGGCGGCCCGTGGCAACTGTAATACTGTTCAAATAAACAGTATCATGACCAGATGGTCGACTACGCCGAGCTGCACTGCGTCAGCAACTTCTCGTTCCTGCGCGGCGCCTCCCACCCCGAGGAACTGGTCGAACGGGCCCGGGCGCTCGGCTACCGGGCGCTCGCCATCACTGACGAATGCTCGCTGGCCGGTGTGGTGCGCGCCCATCTGCGCGCCCGCGAGCTTTCGCTGCCCCTGATCATCGGTGCCGAATTCGCCCTACCGGCCCTGACCGACCCGGCTGCCGCCGACCTGCCGGGCTTCCGGCTGGTCCTGCTGGCCACCGATCGCGACGGCTACGGCAACCTTTCCGAGCTCATCAGCACCGCGCGGATGCGTGCCACCAAAGGCCGCTACCGGCTCATCGAGACCGACCTGGAGCACGGCATCGCCGGCTGCCTCGCCCTGCTGATCCCGCCGCCGGCGGCAGCGATCTGCGACCCCGGCCCGTTCGCGGCCACTGCGCGCTGGCTGCGCGAACGCTTCGATCAGAACGGCCGCATCGGCATCGGCCTGCATGCGCGCGGCCACGATGCGGCACTGCTGGCCGCTGCCCGCGATGCCGCCGGGCAGAGCGGACTCGCGCTGGTGGCGGCCGGCGACGTGCACTGCCACCTGCGTTCACGCAAACCCCTGCAGGACGTCCTGACCGCGATCCGGCTCGGCGTACCGGTCGGGCAACTGGGCCGGGCGCTGGCCCCGAATGCCGAACAGCATCTGCGCAGCCGGCTGCGGCTGGCCCGGCTCTACCCTGAAGAACTGCTCGCGGAGAGCCTCGTGCTGGCCGAACGCTGCCGGTTCTCGCTCGATTCACTGCGCTACGAGTACCCGGACGAGATCGTGCCATCCGGCGAGACTCCGGCGAGCTGGCTGCGGACCCTGACCCTGCGCGGCGCCGCCGGCCGTTATCCCGACGGCCTGCCGGACACCCTGGAGCGGCAGATCGACCACGAACTCGCACTGATCGCCGAACTGCATTACGAACCCTATTTCCTGACCGTCGCCGACATCGTCGCCTTCGCGCGCAGCCGCGGCATCCTGTGTCAGGGCCGCGGCTCGGCGGCCAACTCGGCGGTCTGCTACTGCCTGGGGGTTACCGAGGTCGATCCGGGCCGCGGCAATCTGCTGTTCGAGCGCTTCATCAGCCGCGAGCGGGCCGAACCCCCCGACATCGACGTCGACTTCGAGCACCAGCGCCGCGAGGAGGTCATCCGGTATGTGTACGACAAGTACGGGCGCGAACGCGCCGCGCTGGCCGCCACCGTGATTCGCTACCGTTCGCGTTCGGCGCTGCGCGACGTCGGCAAGGCGCTCGGCATCGACGCCCGTTCGATCACGGCGCTGGCCCGCTCGCGGCAGTGGTGGGAGCGCTCGCTGCAGCCCCGGGCCCTGAGCGATGCAGGGCTGTCCCCCGACTCCCGCACGGCCCGGCTGTGGCTGTCGCTGGCCGCCACCCTGCATGACTTTCCCCGCCATCTGTCGCAGCACACCGGTGGCTTCGTCATCGCGCGCGATCGCCTGACCCGGCTGGTGCCGGTCGAGAATGCCGCAATGCCCGGACGCAGCGTCATCGAATGGGACAAGGACGACCTGGAAGCCATGGGTCTGCTGAAAGTCGACGTCCTGGCCCTGGGGATGCTGACCGCCATCCGGCGATCGCTCGACTTCATCTCGGCGCGCCGGGGCCGGCCGTTCCGGATGCAGGACATCCCTCACGAGGATCCGGCCGTTTACGAGATGCTGTCGAAAGGCGACGCGATCGGCGTCTTCCAGGTCGAATCACGGGCACAGATGAGCATGCTGCCGCGGCTCAAGCCGCAGCGCTACTACGACCTGGTCATCGAGGTGGCGATCGTGCGCCCCGGCCCGATCCAGGGCGGCATGGTCCATCCCTATCTGCGCCGCCGCCAGGGGCTGGAACCGGTCGTGTTCCCGCGCGAGGAGATCCGCCCCGCGCTCGAGCGGACGCTGGGCGTGCCGATTTTCCAGGAACAGGTCATGCAGATCGCGATGCTGGCGGCCGGTTTCAGCGCCGGCGAAGCCGACGCGCTGCGCCGGGCGATGGCCGCCTGGCGGCGCCGCGGCGATCTCGGTGGTTTCCGCGAGCGCCTGATCGAGGGAATGACCCGGCGCGGCTACGAGGCCGCCTTCGCCGAAGCCATCTTCCGGCAGATCCAGGGTTTCGGCGAGTACGGCTTCCCGGAAAGCCATGCCGCAAGCTTCGCGCTGCTGGTCTATGTCTCGGCCTGGATCAAGTGCCACGAACCGGCAGCCTTCCTGGCCGGCCTGCTCGACAGTCAGCCGATGGGTTTCTACGCGCCGGCCCAGCTGGTCCGGGATGCACGCGCCCACGGCGTCGAGGTGCTCGGCGTCGACGTGCTCGACAGCGACTGGGGCTGCACGCTCGAAGCGCGCGGCCAGTCGCAGCCGGCGGTCCGGCTCGGGCTGCAACAGGTGCGCGGACTGTCCCGCAGTGCCGGCGAGCGCCTGCTGGCCGCTCGCAAGGCCCGCCGTCGGCAGCGGCCGGAGCACCCTGCCTTCGACGACACCGACGATCTGGCCCGCGCTGCCGGCCTCGACGCCCATGCGCTGCGCTGCCTGGCCGATGCCAACGCCCTGGTGGCACTGGCCGGCCACCGCAGGCAGGCAGCCTGGGAAGTCGCCGCCGTCGCCAGCGCTCCGGCCCTGCTCGCCGACGCGCCAGTGCACGAGCCCCGCACGAAGCTGGCCGCTCCGAGCGACGGTGAGGACACGGTTGCCGACTACCGCTCGCTGGGCATCCCGATGGGTCGCCATCCACTCGAACTGCTGAGGCCCCGGCTCGCCCGATGGTCGCTCGAAACGGCCGCCGCCCTGCTCCGGATGCCCGACCGGCGCACGGTCATGGCAGCTGGCCTGGTCACCCACCGGCAGCGCCCTGAAACCGCAGGCGGTACCCTGTTCGTCACACTCGAGGATGAAACCGGAGCCATCGACCTGATCGTGCGCCCCCGGGTATTCGAACGCCACCGCAACGCGCTGCTCTCGGCCCGTCTGTTGCGTGTTCGTGGTATGTTGCAACGCAGCAATGATGGCGCGGGCAGCATCGCCCAGTTGATTGCCTGGCAACTGTTCGACGATTCGGCCCTGCTCGGCAGCCTCGTCACCGTCAGCCGGGACTTCCGCTGAAACCGCTTCCGGATCATCGATCGCCTGGCCAGACGGCATCTGCAAAGGCGCCGAACGGCAGACGATTCCGGGCGGAATGGGGGAAAATGCACACATGCCCGCAAGAGACCGTGCCATGTTCAACAAAACCATCGACAGTCTTGCGTTACCCGATCGACCGGATTCCTTCGGCCTGCTGCGTCGGATGATTGTGCGCTTCGGTGTCGGCCGGTCGGTCGCCGCACTCACCGTGCTGTGCATGGCCGGATCGCTGGGCCTGACCTTCGCCATCCACTATGCGATGAGTTCCACGGCCTCATCGGTCAGCCTGATGATCGCTACACTGGTCCCGGCGCTGCTGACCCCCCCGCTGGCCTGGAGCGCGATGCAGCTGATCAGCCGGCTCGATCGCAGCGAACGCACCCATCACTATCTGGCCAGCCACGATTCGCTCACCGACCTGTGCAACCGCCGCGAGTTCTTCCGGCGGATCAGCCAGCTGTACGACCGCGCCTATGCCGACGACGGCCGGCTCTGGCTGCTGATGCTCGATCTCGACCGCTTCAAGGCGGTCAACGAACAATGGGGCCATCTTGCCGGCGACCGCGTCCTGCGGATGGTGGCCGACCTCTGCCGGGCCGAGGCCCGTCCGTCCGACGTGCTCGGGCGCTACGGCGGCGATGAATTCGCGCTGCTGATCGCCGGAGCCGATCGCGAAACCGTCCTCGCGCTCGCCAAGCGGCTGCATACCCGGATCACCTCGACGCCGCTGGCGCTGTCCGACCGCAGCCGGATCGACATCATGCTGAGCGTGGGCATCGCCCCGTTCGAGGCGCGCGAATGCTCGCTCGACCAGGCGATCGCCCGCGCCGACGAAGCGCTGCGTCACGCCAAGCGGATCGGCCGCAACCGGATCTGCATCGCCGACGGCGAGCAGTGCGTGCCGCTCGCTGCCTGACAGCGCGCCCGCTCCGGCTCACGACCCCTTCGCGTTCGAACGAGAAGCGGCACGGCGGGCCAGGACGCGGGACGAGGCTTTCGGCGCATGCCGGGGGCCAGGGCACGGGGCGAAGCTTTCGGCGCACGCCGGGTGCTTGCCCCGCTGCGCGGGGTGCCCTGCGGTGCTTCGGGCTCGTGGCCTGCCGCCGAAACTCGCTGCACTCTCGCCGCTACGCGGCGCTCGTTACGCTCAGACAGTCGGCGGCAAGTCAGATTATTGGTGCGCGCTACGCGCGCAGGCCACGAGCCCTGCGCTCCTCGGCTGCGCACAAGGCGTGCGCCGAAAGCTTCGCCCCGCGTCCTGGCAGACGGTGGCCTGGGATCGAACGCAAAGCGATCTCGGTACGGCCGGGCTGCACGACCGGAACCTGATTCGGCGGCAAACCTGACTCGGCTACGAATCGGACTTGGCAGCCCGATCGGGCTGCGCGCATCCGGCTGGCGTGATGACCGCCAGCGAGCCGGCAAGGTCCTCGCTGCCCGAAACCGGATTGCCGTGGCCCCGGAGGGTTTCCCGTCGAATGGCACGACGTCGCCGGCCGAGGTGCGGGGGGCTTGGCCTGGCCGGCGCCTTGTGCGCAGCCGAG
>Ga0172382_10005780_pt1 | contig 18277 bp, 16 predicted proteins | sample Leawel138RmetaG_FD_122245 | JGI IMG/M metagenome (GOLD analysis project Ga0172382, IMG submission 122245) | Leachate microbial communities from a municipal landfill in Southern Ontario, Canada - Leachate well 138R metaG | ecosystem: Engineered > Solid waste > Landfill > Unclassified | place...
AATCCATGTTTTCCCTTGGCCGAATCCAGATCCAAACGACCCACCCTTGCCTTTGGAAGCAGTAACTCCAGTTCTTCTTCCAAGCGCTCGGTTCCAAACCCCTTGCTTTCAATGTGAGTGGAACCGCAGGCCGGACAGATTTGCAGCGGATCCTCCATAAATCCACAATAATGGCAATGCAGTTTGCCGGTACTTTTGTGATAGGTCAGGCTGACATCGCAATGAATACATTTGGCAATGTAACCACAAGTCTTACATTGAGAAACCGGAGTGTGCCCCCGCCTATTTTGGAATAAAATAACTTGCTGCTTATTGGCAATCGCCTCTTCCATGGCCTTCAACAGTTTGCCACTAAAATAGCTGAACATCTGCTCCTGACGAGTGGCTTCCTTGAGGTCCACTACTTCTATCAGCGGCATCTGGGATTCGCCGAAACGGCGTGTCAACTGCACAAATCCATATTTCCCCGAACGGGCATTATAAAAACTTTCCAGAGCAGGAGTCGCTGATCCCAAAACCACCTTTGCTCCATGCAAGTGCCCCAGAAAAACAGCCGTGTCCCGGGCATGATAACGTGGTGCCGGATCAAATTGTTTGTAGGAAGTCTCATGCTCCTCATCGACTACGACCAGTCCCAGTTGGCGGAAGGGCAAAAACACCGAAGAACGTGCGCCAATAATCAATTGCAGTTCTCCTTTCAAAACTTTAGTCCATATTTCTGCCCGTTCCTGATCGTTGAAACGGGAATGGTAAACCCCCAATTTGGTTCCGAAATGCAGGCGGAGTCTTTCGGTTATCTGTGTGGTCAGCGCAATCTCGGGCAATAGATAAAGCGCCTGTTTTCCGGTAGCCAAAAACGATTCGATCAAGCGTATATATAACTGGGTTTTGCCCGATGACGTCACCCCATGCAAAAGCGTCACCTCCTTTTCTTCAATAGATTGTTGCAGTAATCGTAAGGCGGTTTCCTGTTGTGGGTTGAGGGTAAAATCTTTGGTCAGGACTACATCTTCGCCACCGATCCGGCTTACCAACTCCTCCCTTTCCACAAACACCTCCTTTTCTATCAGTGACCTGACGACTTGGGTGGTGACACCCGTAGCTTCCACGATCGCTTTCCGGGTAACTTTGTCCGACTGCTTGCGCAATTGCAAAAATCCGAGCACTGCATCCTGTCGTTTGGGCGCTCTATTGAGCGAGTCCAGCAACAAACGCTTGCCTTCCGCATCTGAAAACTCGGCGGCCAGCTCCAGATAAATCTGTCGCCGAGGCCTGAATTTTGGCGCCAGCTCCTCCGAAATCAACACCAAGCCCTTATCAAACATCCGTTTGAGTATTGGAAATACCGTTTTTTGGCCCAATAGCTTGACCACATCACTGACTTTCAATTCCGGAACCAAATCCAGCGCATCCAAAATCAAAAATTCTTTTTCATGCAAATGCTCCCAATCCCCTCCTGCATCGGGCCCTTTGGTAATCCTGGTTTCACTCGCCAGTTTCAATACCGCAGGAAGTGCGGCCTGCATGACCTCACCCAAGGTACACAGGTAATAATCCGCAATCCATTCCCAAAGCCTGAACTGTGCTGGAGTAACTATCGGTTCCTCGTCCATCACATCCAGAAAATACTTTGCTTCGTAGCGTTCTGGTGCCCGCTCCCCAATCTTATAAATCAAGGCAGAATAAATCCGGTTTTTCCCAAATTGCACAATGACACGCCGGCCTTCTCCCACCTGATCAATCATGTCGGCAGGCACACGGTAGGTGTAGGTCCCCTGAATCGCAAGAGGAAGCACCACATCAACGAATAACGTCTTGCGGTCCATCCGCCCTCCTGTAGTCAATTCAATCAACCCTCCAGAATTTAGTTTATAATTATTTGTTTTTTAGCGTAGCTACAAACAAACCCACCCAACCCACAATAAATGCCAGGCCACCAAGGGGAGTTACCGGACCCAGGATGGCCGGCTTTAGAAATCCAGTCAGCGAGTAGGTGCTCAACAAATAAAGAGATCCGGAAAACAATAGGATTCCGACCACAAAACTGACAAATGACACGCGTATAAAGTTGTTTTTGGCTCTGGAAAATGTAGAGAGAAATAGCAGGGCTATGGTGTGATAAAATTGGTAATCAACAGCAGTTTCCCAAGTCTCCAACTGTTCTTCCGAAATCCTGTCTTCAAGCCCATGTGCACCAAAAGCGCCAAGTGCTACTGCAGAAGCTCCAAATATGGTTGCAGTCAAAATAATACGTTTATTCATTGTGGTTTATCATCAAGTTTACCAGAAAGCAAATATACATAAACTGGCTCAACTTTATTAGCATATAAAATAAAAGCAAAATAACTTACCTTTGCAGACATGGCGACAATAGAGGAAATCAAGCCCTATAAGGAAACAGAAACGGCAAAGAAGCAGCAGGTTGCGGATATGTTTGATAATATTTCGGGCACCTACGATTTTCTGAACCATTTTATGTCACTGGGTATAGATATTTTGTGGCGGAAAAAAGCGATCCGCTCGTTGAAAAAATACAAACCCCAACTGATGTTGGATGTCGCTACAGGGACGGGGGATTTTGCGATCGAATCCATTCGGCAATTGAATCCTGTCCGGATTATCGGGGTGGATATTTCGGCGGGAATGCTGGAGGTTGCCCGGGAGAAAATTGCTAAAAAAGGCCTGGAGGGGCAGTTTGAAGTGCAGCTTGGCGATTCGGAGGGGCTGGCGTTTGAGGATGAATATTTTGATGCGGTCACCGCAGCCTTTGGCGTGCGGAATTTTGAAAGCCTGGAAAAGGGTCTGGCGGATATTTGCCGGGTGACCCGTCCCGGCGGCCGGGCCGTTATCCTGGAGTTTTCCAAACCCCGCGTTTTCCCGGTCAAGCAGTTGTATAATTTTTATTTTCATAAAATCACGCCTTTTATAGGACGGATGTTTTCCAAAGACAACCGGGCTTATGAGTACCTGCCCGAGTCAGTAGCTCAATTTCCGGACGGCGCCGAATTTACCGCGATTTTGAAAAAAGTCGGCTTCAGCGAGGCCATCGCCCGTCCTCAGTTTTTCGGGGTCTGTACGATATATATAGGGGTGAAATAAAGGTTTACACAGCACGAATCAATTGAATAATGAAAATGAAGAATTACTTTGCCCCATGTCTTTTAATACTCGTCTTTGCCCTCATTAATGTTTCTGAATCAAGTGCGCAAGGTTTTTTAGATCGGTTTTGGCAAAAGCACAAAAGAAATCTTGTTTTTATGGGTGAATACGATGATACTCTTCCTTTTTACATTGGCATTACTAGTGAATTTGCATATTCCCACTACTTTATTGAAAAAGCTGCTGATTGGAATACGATACCCGTAGAATTACCAAACGGAGTAACGGATCATTTTTCAAGCATTACTACTTCAAGAGGAGGTGAAATCGGAATTGGTATTCCACTAAGGATTAGATTAAATGAATTTACTAGTGTTGCCACCGCAATAATGTGGTTCCCGTATCGGGGAGATGGTTATACTAGCACGAATCCTGATTCAAAACCGATAGGTACACATTTGGCCTATAATTATGCCAATCCAAATAATCTACCTTCAGTTTTATTCCAAAGTGAAGAGCGTACATCAAATGGTGAACGTGGGAATTTTAAAACGTTTGAAATACCGCTACATTTTAAGTTACATTCAGATAAAAAATTTATGGGTACCCATGATATTCATCCCTATCGATTGTATTTGCTGGGTGGAGGAAGGTTCATCAGCAACTTAAGAGCGACAAGATTTAACGGAGATTCGAAAAATTTTGACAAGAATCACGAGATTCCCCTCAATTTCAAATCCGAATACTTTCAGTTAGAAACTGGAATTGGCTTAGACAAATACTTCACCTATTTCAAAGCTTCTGTTGAATTAAGATATTCCCAAAGCTTGGGAAATAATATTTTGAATCATGATCGGTACGAAGAAATCAAAGACCATTATAAGACTCATCCAAAACCAAATTATACCAACCCCTATATGGATGCAATCAAGCAATTAGGAATACGCGGATGGAGGTTGAGCATTATTTTGGAATAACCGTTCCCTCAAGTCAGGAAATTTTGGTGTAAAACCGGCTTATTGTCCGGAAAGCAGCCATTTTTCCACATTCAGAATCGCTATTCCTTCGTCATCAAACTCCAATTCGTCAGTGGTAAGCAATACCTTCCTGTAATGGTCATTCAGTTTTTTGAATGGTGTCAGTTCTCTTTGCAGGGTACTTTCCTCTTTGGCCGTATAAGCTACCTGATAATATTCGGTAATGCCTTTTTCATTCTGTACTACAAAATCGATCTCGTTTTCGTTGTATTTTCCGGTCCATACCTTATAGCCTCTCCGCAATAACTCAAAATAGACGATGTTTTCAAGCAGGTGTCCGACATCGGATGTTTTGGGTTTTCCGATCAGCATTCGCCTGAACCCCAGATCCACCAGATAAAACTTGCTGATAGTACGCAATTGCTCTTTACCTTTAATGTCAAAGCGCTTACTTTCATACAGTACAAATGCATCTTTCAGTGCCTCCAGTAATTTAAAAACCAGACGACTATCCACAACTTTATGATCGGATTTCAAAAATTTGGAAATACTATTGGGAGAAAGTGGACTACCAACCGAATCGAATGCAAAGCGTGTCACAGCAAACAATTCCTGCGGACTGGTAATATTGCTACGCGTGATCACGTCCTGTAATACAACAGAATTATATACATCATTGAGATATTTCAGCGAATAGTTTTCACCAAGTGAAAGCATATCCATAGCACCAGGCATGCCGCCGGTATGTATATAATCATTCAATGTAGCATTGGGCAAATATTGCTTATATTCTGCATAGGAAAACGGCAGTACATTTATTTCAAAATACCGGCCCGAAAGCAGGGTGGCCAAACCGGATGAAAGCATAACGGCAGGTATTGTACATTCCCACACGCCATAGAATTGCTGAATAAAAAGTAATCGGACGTGTTCACTATCCTTACCTCATATCCCGATTTGGAAGATTATTTGTCGCCCTTTATGGATGCTTGGCAAGGTGGAGCACAAGACCAATTACAGGGGCAAATCGCATCGGCGAAAATTCCTTTGTCAAGAATGATTAGCCCGCAGTTATATTGGGTTATGACGGGCGATGATTTTTCGCTCGACATCAATAACCCAAAAGAGCCAAAGATATTATGCGTAGGTAACAATCCCGACCGCCAAAATATTTACTCCGCAGCTTTAGGCTTGTACAATTCCCGAATTGTCAAGCTCATTAACAAGAAAGGACAATTAAAGAGTTCGGTCATCATAGATGAGTTGCCTACGATTTATTTTAGGGGACTGGACAATCTTATTGCAACAGCGAGAAGTAATAAAGTAGCGGTATGTTTGGGCTTTCAGGATTTTTCGCAACTAACACGGGATTATGGCGACAAAGAAAGTAAGGTTATTCAGAATACCATAGGTAATGTTTTCAGTGGGCAAGTTGTAGGCGAAACGGCAAAGAGCCTTTCGGAACGTTTTGGAAAAGTATTACAGAAACGCCAAAGTATGACGATTAACCGAAATGACAAATCGACTTCAATTTCTACGCAATTAGACAGCCTTATTCCGGCTTCCAAAATTTCAACTTTGACACAGGGTATGTTTGTTGGCTCCGTATCGGATAACTTCGATGAAAGAATTGAGCAGAAGATTTTTAACGCAGAAATTGTGGTAGATAACGAAAAGGTGGTTGCCGAAACCAAAGCGTATCAGAAGATACCTCAAATTTTATCCTTTGTTGACGAAAGTGGAACAGACAATATGAAACAGGAAATTGAAAGCAATTACAAGAAGATAAAATCGGATATTCTGCATATTGTTGATAGTGAAATAGAGCGTATCAAGGATGACCCAAACTTACAGCTTTTGGTGCAGGAGAACTAAAAATTAAAGTGCCAAATATTGTCCATTAAAAAACTATCATTACCTTTGTGAGCGAATACTAACTTAATATGGAAAAGTTTACAGACAGACAAATAGAAATAATGGAAGCTGCAACGGCTCGGATTGATGCTTACGGTATTCAAAACCTGACTATCAAAACGCTGGCTGCCGATATTGGTTTATCCGAACCGGCTTTATACCGTCATTTTAAAAGCAAGAATGATATTTTACTTGGTTTGCTCAACTATTTCATAACAGGAATGAAAAACCGCATCAGTAACATTCCTGTAAATCCTAATGCAACGGCAGGAGATGAATTGAGGGATATTTTTAAATCGCAACTGCAAGCCTTTACTGATAAGCCTGCGATTGTCAGTGTCATTTTTGCGGAAAACATCTTTCATTATGACGAAGGATTGAGCTATAAAGTTTCCGAAATAATGGAATTAATGCACCAATACGTAAATGCAAACATTGAAAAAGGACAAAAAGCTGGACAATACGGCAAACTAATCAATGCTTCCACGCTTACCACTATTATACTTGGAGGAATGAGAATGATCGTATTGAAATGGAAAATGTCAAAACATAAATCAAACCTGATAAAAGACGGAACAGCCGTATTAAACGGAGTTTTAAAAATGATTGAAAAAAAATAATTGAGATATGAAAAAAGTAATTGTACTTGGAATGAGCCTTATGCTTTTGTGGAGCTGTAATAATGCAGAAAAACCAAAAACAAGCGAAGCAATAAACGAAACTCAAACGGCAACGCACAAAGAACCTCATCACAACGAAAGTCCCGATGCGATTGAATTGGTCAATGGTGAAAAATGGACAGTAAACGAAGAAATGAAACCCTTCGTAATGAAAGGAGAAGAATTGGTGAACGACTATATTCAAAATAATCAATCAGATTATAAAGTCCTTGCCGTACAACTGAAAGACCAAAACACCCAGCTCATAAGAAGCTGTACGATGACAGGCAAAAGCCACGACGAATTACACAAATGGCTACACCCGCACCTTGAAATAGTAAAAACGCTGGAAAGTGAAACCGATGAAGCAAAAGCTAATCAGATCGTTTTGAGTTTGCAAAAATCGTATCAGGACTACCATCATTATTTTAATTAGTCTAAATAGCTATTTGCTTAATAATCAAAAGAATCTGTTGATTATTTATTCAAATTGTTTATAGAACAAGTATCTTTGTAATGTGAGAAGACTTTTGGCAATATTATTTCTCTTTACCTTTCTGAATGCAAATACTGCATTCGGAGAGGTACTGAAATTGCCAATGTTGGTGCAACATTATATAGAGCATACACAAGAAGACAATAACACCTCGCTCTTCAATTTTTTAGTACAGCACTATACCGGAGACATCAACCACCATCATCAAAGCGACCACAACCATCACGATAAATTACCGTTTAAAACAACTGATGGTCATTTTTCATCAATTGTTTCCATCGTGTCACCTCCGTTTTTTGTAATTACTCACAAAACCGTTGTAACGGCAGATCTAAAACTTCCTGCCTATAATCAGCAAAACTATTCAAACGCCTACCTGAGTACTATCTGGCAGCCGCCGCGCTTTAGTTAATCATTTTTACCATTCTTTTTTTACGAGAAGCATTTACTGCTTTTTGCATTGATGTCTGTATTATTATGTAATACGGTACAACTTCTAATGATTAATTAAAATAGTATGCTGAATAAAATCATTGAGTTCTCCATAAAGAACAAACTCATTATTGGGCTATTTGTACTTGCCCTAATCGGATACGGTATTTACGAAGTAAAAAAACTTCCGATTGATGCTGTTCCCGATATAACAAATAATCAGGTACAGGTTATTACCACTGCTCCTGCCCTGGGAGCACCTGATGTGGAAAGGTTGATTACTTTCCCCATCGAACAAGTCAACAACAATATCCCAGGACTGATCGAGCTCCGCAGTTTTTCACGTTTTGGCTTATCCGTTGTTACTATTGTTTTTGAAGACAATATTGATATCTACTGGGCGAGACAGCAAGTTGCCGAACGCCTGCAACAAGTTCAGGAACAAATCCCTAAAGGCTTTGGAACTCCTGTATTAGCACCTGTCACGACAGGATTGGGCGAAATATACCAATATACCGTTCGTCCTAAAAAAGGCTACGAAGACAAGTTCGATGCAATGGAACTACGTACCATTCAGGATTGGATTGTCCGCAGGCAATTATTGGGTGTAAAAGGCGTAGCAGAAGTAAGCAGTTTTGGTGGATTGCTCAAACAGTATGAAATAGCTGTTGTTCCCGAAAAACTGATGTCGTATGGAATTACGATTGCTGATGTTTTTGATGCCTTGGAAAAAAATAACCAGAATACCGGTGGTTCGTACATCGAAAAAGGGCCTACTATCCTGTTCATCCGCAGTGAAGGTTTGGTGGGCAATATGGAAGACATTCAAAATATTGTTGTCAAAAATCTACCCAATGGATTACCTCTTTTAATCCGCGACGTAGGCGAAATACGTTTGGGAAGTGCACCACGATACGGAGCAATGACCTATAATGGTGAACAGGAAGTTTCGGGTGCCGTTGTGATGATGCTGAAAGGCGAAAACAGTAATGAAGTCATCAAAAACATCAAAGAACGGATTGCACAAATAGAAAAAACCTTACCCGAAGGTGTAATGATAGATGCTTTTCTGGATCGCACAAAAATGGTTAATAATGCCATCAGCACCGTTTCCACAAACCTTTTAGAAGGTGCTTTAATTGTAGTATTTGTGTTGGTCTTGTTTTTGGGGAATTTTCGGGCAGGATTGCTTGTGGCTTCGGTCATTCCGTTATCGATGTTGTTTGCCATTATCCTGATGAACACCTTTGGTGTGAGTGGCAATCTGATGAGTTTGGGAGCTTTGGATTTTGGCTTAATCGTAGATGGTGCCGTTATTGTCGTGGAAGCGGTTTTACACAAGCTGTCCCACAGCAAAGCTTTTAAAAACGTCAGTAAACTCACCCAATCTGAAATGGACAAAGAAGTAAAAGCTTCTGCTTCAGGAATGATGAACAGTGCCGTTTTCGGACAGATTATTATCCTGATTGTTTACCTGCCAATCTTCACTTTACGAGGAATAGAAGGAAAAATGTTTATGCCGATGGCACAGACCGTTGTTTTTGCTTTGCTTGGGGCTTTTCTGCTCTCGCTTACGTATATCCCGATGATGAGCACCTTGGTTTTGAGTAAAAAAATAACACACAAACCTACCTTTTCAGACAGGATGATGAACCGTTTGGAACGCTTTTATCAAAAATACCTGTCCAAAACTTTACACCATCAAAAAACAGTTCTTGCAACTGTATTAGTACTGTTTGCAGCTGCGGTTTTCACGATGACAAAATTAGGTGGCGAATTTATACCTGCATTGCCCGAAGGTGATTTTGCGGTTGATACACGCGTATTGCCCGGCAGTAACCTAAACACGTCTGTAGAGGCGGTTTCAAAAGCCTCAAAAATCATTCTCGAAAAATTCCCGGAAGTGGAAAAAGTGGTAGGAAAAACCGGAAGCAGTGAAGTGCCTACCGACCCGATGGCTGTAGATGCTTCGGATATGATGATTATTCTGAAACCCCGAAAAGAATGGACTTCCGCAAAAACGTATGCAGAACTGGAAGCTAAAATCTCCAAGGAACTGGAAGCCGTTCCGGGGGTTTCATTCGGTTTTCAATATCCAGTAAATATGCGTTTTAATGAATTGATTTCGGGAGCAAGACAGGATGTGGTCTTAAAGATTTTCGGAGAGGATTTAGATACATTGGCAACTTATGCCGCTCAATTGGGCAAAATCAGCAACAGTGTGGAAGGTAGTGAAGCCGTTTATGTAGAATCTGTCACCGGAATGCCCCAAATTTTAATAAAATACGACCGTTCAGTCATCGCCCAATACGGTTTAAACATCAGCGATATCAACCGTGTGGTCAATACCGCATTTGCCGGTGAAAGCAGTGGAATGGTTTATGAAGGCGAAAGACGGTTTGATTTGGTGGTTCGGTTGGCTGGAGATAAACGGAAAAATCTGGAAGATGTACAGCAATTGTTGATTGCTACACCGCAAGGCACACAAATTCCTTTAAGCACCGTAGCCAATGTGGATATTATCGAAGGGCCTAATCAGATCCAGCGGGAAAATTCGCAACGCCGGATTATTGTCGGGTTTAATGTTCGTGGCAGGGACATTCAAAGTACGGTCAATGAATTACAGGAAAAAGTAACAGAACAAATAAAATTACCTTCGGGGTATTACATCACTTATGGTGGTGCTTTTGAGAATCTGGAAGCCGCCAAAGAACGTTTATATGTAGCTGTTCCGCTGGCTTTGGCACTTATATTCCTTTTGCTGTATTTTGCTTTTCGTTCTGTAAAGCAAGGTTTGCTCATTTTTTCAACCATCCCGCTTTCGGCCATCGGGGGAATTTTCGCTTTGGCTCTCCGTGATATTTCTTTCAGCGTGAGTGCAGGTATCGGTTTCATAGCTCTTTTTGGCGTTGCTGTGTTGAACGGAATAGTGCTTATGGCAGAATTTAATCGCCTGAAAAAAGAAGGTTACACCAACCTGAAACGTATCGTAATAATGGGAACAAAAACCCGGTTACGCCCGGTTTTGATGACGGCTTTTGTAGCATCACTTGGTTTTTTACCTATGGCACTCAGTCAGGGTGAAGGTGCGGAAGTGCAAAGACCTTTAGCAACGGTTGTTATCGGAGGCCTATTGGTGGCTACATTCTTAACCCTTTTTGTTTTACCTATTTTATATATGATGAAGCATAGAAAGATTTCAATCAACAAAAATACCGTTGCATTGCTGATTGTATTTTCTGTTTTTTCATTTCAGGAAATAAATGCTCAAATTCCCATCACGCTTCAGCAAGCAGTAGACACTGCTTTGACCAATAATCTTTCCGTAAAAAACGAACGATTAAAAAGCGAGTACCAACAGAAGCTCATTAAGTCCGGGACAAACATTCCGGCAACGGAAATCATTGGCGAATACGGACAAATCAACAGCTTTTATACCGATACGCGATTGGGGATTTCGCAACGTATCAATTTTCCAACGGTATATAAACGCCAGAAAGACTTATTGAATGAGGAATGGAAAAGCAGTGTGCTAAATATAGGTATACAGGAAGCACAGCTTAAAAAACAGGTTTCTCAAGCTTTTTATACACTTGTCTATCTTCAGCATAAAAAAAATTTGTTGCAGAAAACAGATACGCTGTTTACAGAATTTTTAGATAAAGCAACACTTCGATATAAAGCAGGCGAAAGCAATATTTTAGAAAAAACCACAGCCGAAAATCAACGTGGACAAATTGCTTTGCAAGTTTTACAACTGGAACAGGATATAGAGCTGGTGCAGTTGCAATTTCAAATGCTACTTAATACCGAGACAGTTTTCATACCTGTTGAAATGGAACATCATAACAATCTGATAATTGAATTAAATAATACTGCTTTAGTATCACATCCTCAAATTCAGTTTTTAAAGCAACAACAGCAAATTGCAGAGGCGAACACCAAAATGGAACAATCCAGATTACTGCCCGACTTTACATTTTCATACAACCTGATGGGTATGCGGGGAATGGGGGCCGATGATAAGATTTACGATGTGTCGCCAAGGTTTCATTCGGTTCAACTCGGTGTGGGTATTCCCATTTTCACAGGTGGTCAAAAGGCTAGGATAAATGCTGCAAAAACCAATGAAAGCATCATTGCAAACGATTATGAATTAAAGTTACAACAATTTGAAAATGCATATCGTTCGGTTTTGATACAGTATCAAAAGTATGAAAAAGCTTTAAGCTTTTTTGAAAATACCGGCTTAAAAAATGCGGAAACCATTACCATAACTGCCAACAAACAGTTTTTAAATGGCAACATTAATTATCTGGAATGGGTGCTGCTGATCAATCAGGCAATTGCTATTCAAAGCGACTATATTGAAGCGGTGAAAAACAGGAATGAAGCGATGGTGGAGCTTAGTTTTTATAATAATTAGCAATAGGCAATTAGCAAATAATAAAATCTTAAATCAAAAAAAATGAAGTATATCATAAATAGCACGAACAAAATAGCAATGGCAGTTTTGCTCATTGCAAATTGTATATTGCTTGTTTCCTGCGGTAATAGCGACAAGCAAAATGAAGCAGAAGCAACAGGGCAAATCCAAGAAAATAGCATTACACTGACAGATGCTCAATATAAAAATGCGGGTATTGAAACAGGAAAATTTTCAACGCTCAATATCTCACCGGTGCTGAAACTGAACGGAAAAATAGATGTTCCACCTCAAAATATGATTTCGATAAGTGCTCCTTTGGGCGGATATCTGAAATCGACCCGATTGATGCCCGGAATGCACATCAGCAAAGGCGAAGTATTAGCCGTAATGGAAGATGTACAATACATTCAAATCCAGCAGGATTATTTAACAGCAAAAGCTCAGTTTGCATTGACCGAAAGCGAATACAACCGCCAAAAAGAGCTGAACCAAAGCAAGGCGACGAGCGACAAAGTGTTTGAGCAGGCAAAAGCGAATCATCAGTTACAATTGGTACAGATAAAATCTCTGGAAGAAAAACTGAAACTCATTGGTCTTAATCCACAAAATGTAAGTACGCATAATATTTCAAAAAGCATCCGTATTCATTCACCCATTACCGGTTTTGTTTCGGCTGTAAACGTCAATATCGGCAAGTATGTAAATCCTAGTGATGTGTTATTTGAATTGGTCAATCCGAATGACTTTCATTTGGTACTGACTGTTTTTGAAAAAGACATCAACAAACTTTCCATTGGGCAAAAATTATGGGCATATACCAATAACAGTCCACAGAAAAAATATGCTTTGGAAATCATACTCATCAGCAAAAATGTTTCCAGCCAAAACACTGCCGAAGTGCATTGCCATTTTGAGCAATACGATAAGGCTTTGTTACCAGGTATGTTTATGAATGCAGAGATAGAATTGACCAGCAATAATGTGGTCGCATTGCCCGAAGATGCTATTGTTCGTTTTGAAAACAAACAGTATGTCTTTGTCTCCAAAGGCGAAAATCAGTTTGAAATGAAACAAGTAAAAATCGGAAATTCAGAAAATGGCTTTACCGAAATTATTAATGCGGATCAGTTTGTCAATTCGGATTTTGTGCTAAAAGGAGCCTACACTTTGTTGATGACTTTGAAGAATACGGAAGAGGAGTAGAAATTTAATATTCATAAAAACTTCAAATTATGAAAACAACGCATAAAATCCAGTTTACAGCCATCCATCGCATATTGCATTGGGTAATGGCTTTGACTATGCCTATTCTGTTCATTACAGGTTTTTTAAGAATGTATTGGATGAATAAGAACAGCATTATTGGAATTATTCAAACCAAAGCATCAGCAATACCCAAGGAAACGATGACCGAAATTGCCGTCAGCATTCGTGAACCAATGTGGCAATGGCACGAAGTATTTGCACAAGTTATGGTTTTTGCTTTTATAGTCCGAATAATTTATATGATTATAAAAGGAATTCGCTTTCCCAATCCCTTCAAAAGCAATCTCACTGTTAAAGAACGCTTGCAGGGCTTTATTTATGTTTACTTTTATGTTTTTGTTCTTATTTCTGCCATTACAGTTAACCAATAAAAAAGGCATCGTATCTAAAATGATTGGCGGGAATTAATCAGGAAATCGCCTCACAAGATGATTTGGATTTGGATTTTAATCCTAATGCAAATGTCAATTTAATAAAGCATTCAATACAATAGATACATCTAAACAAAATTATTTGAGTAAAATAGCAGAGTATGTAATACATCTGTTTAATTCACAGGCTACTTGTGAACTATGTTATCACAACCTGGAACATACAAAGGCTGTTGTGAAAAACGCTACTGAAATGGCAGATTTCTATCATTTAAAAAATAAGGAGCGATTTGTTTTGTTAGCAGCAGCTTGGTTTCACGATACCGGTCAGTTATTTGGACCAATGGAGGGTCACGAAGAAAGAGGAGCATATATTATGGAACAATTTTTACGAAGCCATAAAATTGACACCAATATTATAATGGAAATAAACAATGCGATTATGGCGACACAGATTAATAGAAAACCTGCCAATTTAATCGAAGATATTTTACGGGATTCTGATGTGTACCATTTAGGAACCAAAGATTTTCGTCAAATAGATGAAATTGTATGGAAAGAAACAGAGCAACGTTCAGGACAAATAATTTCAGATAAATTACAGAAATCATTGGACTTTCTTAATAAACACTGTTTTTATACAACATATTGCAAAGACAGATTATTAAGTGGTAAGAAAGCCAATATAGAGTATCTGAAAGGTTTAATAAAAAGAGAATAAAGTTCAAATAATTATATTGTTTAATTTTAACGTTTACTACAAAGAGAATCATTTTAAATGAAAATAATTTTAAAATATGGCGACTTATAATATACCTGACCATTTAAAAGGTCTAAACGATAATGAGGTAGCTACTTCAAAAAAGAAGTACGGCTACAACCGGATAGATAGTACCCGGAAAAGTACAGGACTGGAATTGTTGCTGAACATTCTTAAAGAACCGATGCTGCTTTTGCTCATTGCCGTAGCGATTATTTATGTCATTGTCGGCAACTATTCAGAAGCGTTGTTTATGTTCGGAGCTATTATTGCCGTATCCGGAATTTCGTTTTATCAGGATAACCGCAGCAAAAAAGCATTGGAAGCTTTGGAAAAACTGAATGAACCTTTGAGCAAAGTGATCCGTAATTCAGATGTTATAGAAATTCCGACACACGAAATTGCTGTTGGCGATTTGTGCATTACCGAAGAAGGAAAAATGATCAATGCAGACGGAAAGATTGTGCACAGTAATGATTTTTCCGTGAATGAAGCATCTTTAACAGGCGAAAGTTTATCTGTATTCAAAAGCAGCGAAAGCGATGATAATAACATATATAGCGGTACTGTAGCCGTGTCTGGACTGGCAGTGTTTGAAGTAGAAAAAATTGGAGCAGCAACCCGTCTCGGTAAAATAGGTCTTTCTATTTCCGGTATCAAAGAAGAAACTTCGCCTTTGCAGCTTCAGATTCGAAAGTTTGTAAAAGCAATGGCTATTGCGGGTATTATCATTTTCTTGTTGGTTTGTGTAGTGAATTATTACCATACCGGCAGTTTGATAGATAGTCTGCTCAACGGGCTTACAATGGCTATGTCTGTTTTGCCTGAAGAAATTCCGGTAGCTTTTACTACGTTTATGGCTTTGGGAGCATGGAAGCTTATGCGGGAAGGCATCATTGTCAAAAGGAGCAGCATCGTGGAAACCTTGGGTAGCACTACGGTTATATGTACCGATAAAACCGGGACCATTACTGAAAATACAATGCATCTGAAGCATCTTTACGATTATCGTTCAGATAAGATTGTTGATGAAAAAGAGTTCAATGATGATTCACTTTCTACCTTGATTAACTATGCGATGTGGAGCAGTGAACCTGTACCTTTTGACCCAATGGAAAAAACGCTTCATAAGGTGTATGAACAAACGCAAAAAAGTGATACCAGAAGAGAATATCAGATGTTTCACGAATATCCACTGGAAGGAAAACCACCTATGATGACCCATCTTTTTGAGAATGCAGAAAAGCATCGGATTATTGCCGCTAAAGGAGCACCAGAAGCTATTCTGAATGTTTCTACGCTTTCGGAAAATGAAAGAGTTAAAGTACGGAGTATCATCAAAGATTTAGGACAGATGGGATTCCGGATTTTAGGCGTGGCAAAATCAAATTTTGAAGGAGACAACTTTCCGGAAAAACAACAGGATTTCAGGTTTGATTTTCTCGGGTTGGTAGTATTCTATGACCCACCAAAAAAAGGTATTCAGGAAGTTTTTCAGCACATTTATGATGCCGGTATAAAAGTAAAAGTAATTACGGGCGATAATACGGATACTACCAAAAGTATTGCTGCACAGGCAGGAATTATAAATACTACTGAAGCCATTGAAGGAAAAGAAATTATGGAGAATTCGGAAGAGCAACTTTTACAAAATGTTGAAGAAAAAGTATTGTTCACCCGAATGTTCCCCGATGCCAAACTTACTGTAGTGAATGCCTTAAAAAAGAAAGGTGAAGTGGTAGCTATGCTGGGGGATGGTGTAAACGACGGTCCGGCTTTGAAAGCAGCACATATTGGTGTGGCGATGGGAAGCAAGGGAACCGAAATAGCAAAAGCGGCAGCAGCCTTAGTAATTACCAATGATGATTTAGATAAAATGATTATCGGTATAGCTTCCGGTAGAAGGATCTATGCCAATATTAAAAAAGCGATACAGTACATTATTTCTATTCATATTCCTATTATTCTGACAGTTTCTTTACCGTTATTTTTGGGATGGGTATTTCCACAGATATTCACTCCGGTACACGTTATTTTTTTAGAATTGGTAATGGGGCCAACCTGCTCCATAGTCTATGAAAATGAACCGATGGAAAAAAACACGATGCAGCAGAAGCCAAGAAAAATGACCGAAACATTCCTGAATATAAAAGAATTGGCTATCAGCATTGTTCAAGGATTGGTAATTACCGCAGGTGTATTGTTCGCTTATCAATGGGCAGTTCAGAATGGTGGCAATGAAGAAACCACAAGAGCTATGGTGTTCACAACTTTGATTTTCGCTAATGTATGGTTGAGTTTGGTTAACCGTTCATTTGTTTACAGTATATTCGAAAGTTTTAAAAATAAAAACAACTTATTCCCACTTGTTATCGGAGCAACTTTAGTATTACTCTTTTCCATTTTATATATTCCGCCATTTGCTAAATTCTTTCAGGTAGCAGAACTGAATATAAAAGAATTAGGAATCGCAATGTTGATTGCAGCAATATCGGTATTGTGGTTTGAGGTATATAAGTGGGTAAAAAGGAAAAATAGATTAAATTAAAATTAGCCGGAACTTTTAAAGATAATTGGCTAACCCAAAAACAATCCCTACCTTTGTTAGCGAACACTAACTTATAATCTTTATTTAGCTATGGCAACATTTGAAAAAGAAACTATTTTCAATCTCGAAAATGCGATTGAATATACAAGCGGCGGTGTAATCAGCAAACAGGTTATCAAAAGCAAAGGCGGTAATTTGACTTTGTTCTCGTTTGACAAAGAACAGGGATTATCCGAGCATAAAACGCCTTTTGATGCCATTGTGCTGATTTTGGACGGTGAAGCAGAGATTACTATTGGTGGTAAGCTTCATCTTTTAAAGAAAGGCGAGAGTATTATTATGCCGGCAAATGTTCCCCATGCACTGAAAGCGGTTGAACGCTTTAAAATGCTGCTGACAATGATACGCGATGTGTAAAACAATAAAATAAACAACTCAAAAAATAATTAATTATGAGGAAGATATTTATCTCGATCACAATACTATTAATGATTTCTGCCTGTTCGCAGTCAAGCAAGAACGAGCAAGCACTGCAAAAACAAATTGATGAATTAGAGGCTAAAATAGACAATGCCTATAAACCCGGTTTTGGTGATTTTATGGGCAGCATCCAAAATCATCACAATAAACTATGGTTTGCGGGTATCAACGAAAATTGGGAATTGGCAGATTTTGCGATGCATGAACTCGAAGAATTGTTTGATGATATAAAAACAATGCATCCCGACCGTGATGAAACAAAAGCTATACCGATGATAGAACCAGGAATGGCGGCTGTGGACAATGCCATCGAACAGCAAAATAAAGAGGAATTTAAACGAGGATATATTACGCTTACCAACAACTGTAACACCTGCCACCAAGCTACCAAACACGAGTATATAAAGATAAAAATACCCACCGCTCCTTCTTATAGCAATCAGGATTTTACTCGTTGGTTTGATGAAATGAAAAATAATACACCCAACAATAACAAAAATTAAATAATGGAAAAAGCTGTCATCCCAAATGTTACGGTACTTGCGACGGGTACCGATTTTGCCACTAAACAGATGCAAGCCAATGCAGGGGAAGTAATGCCTCTGCATCAAGCTGATCAGGAGTCGATGCTATTCATTTATGAAGGCGAGTGTATTTTGAGAATCAACAATAAAGAAATCTTTTTGAAATCTGGCGAAGCAGCAACCATTCCGGCATTAGTAAAACATCAGATCAAAGCCGTTAGCGATTATAAAGGAATTCACTTTATGCCAAAGGAAATAAAATTTGAATTTTTCAAATAGAATGAACATATAAAATAAAAAAAATTTACTTGCTTATGTTAGT
>Ga0172382_10005782_pt1 | contig 18275 bp, 25 predicted proteins | sample Leawel138RmetaG_FD_122245 | JGI IMG/M metagenome (GOLD analysis project Ga0172382, IMG submission 122245) | Leachate microbial communities from a municipal landfill in Southern Ontario, Canada - Leachate well 138R metaG | ecosystem: Engineered > Solid waste > Landfill > Unclassified | place...
CGCGGCGAGAAGCACATTTTGGCTCTGCCGCATTGTCCACACTTTGGCAACGTGTCTAGTTGTGGTTGTGTATCAACAGAAGGAAAGAACATAATTAGTCTCCTTCTATCAAGTCAAACTTGCATCCTGGTGGAAGAGGCTGGGGCTTCGTCAGTTTAACGTCATCAATGAAAGCACCTTCCTCATACAATAACACAGGTCCCATAAAGACGCCCTGACGGCCGTCCCGCAGTGTCAGGATAACACGTTGGTACATGTCGTTTCGTTGTGTTTCGTCAGTCATTGCTTTGATTCTCCGCCAATTCAAGGGCTGTCACAAACTCAACATTGTCGAGAACAACCTTCATCCGTCGATCTTCCACAAGGACTTTCGTTGTCTGTGATAGGACATGCAGCAAAAACTTAGGATGCACATGAAAGACCAGATCCGGTCCTCTGTACTTGCATTTTCTGCTTTCCTTGTACCAGCCTGCGTCCTTCCGAGAAGTGATATGCAGCATGCCCTCCACAATCTGTAATTTGACACGAGCATCCGGCCCTGTCTCCGTCATAGCTTCCGCACGTCCTACTATTTCAGCAAGGTTGGATGGCAGCTTGACGGTCGTAGGCTTGCTCATGGACAGTACAGACTTGACCGTTTTCTCGTCAAGAGGTTCGCCTTGGTGACAACGAACGCTCAAACGGATAGAGGACTTGTATCGCAAGTGCAACCATCCGTTAGTCACCGCGTAGTGTACAGGCTTCCTCTTAGAGTCCAGACACAGAATATTTCGCGCAGGGATCATAGTGACGCCTTTAGCCCCTGTTTCCACTGTCGCCCTGTATATCCTGTTTTGCTCTGCCCCAGTGATGGTGTCTGGTGTTACGCACGCGCACGCGAGGCAAGGTTGTGACTCGTCTTTGCCGCATGTCTGCGCTGCCTGAAACAGCATTGCCCACGTATCATCCGTCATATCAATCCAACCCTTGGGTGTCGGCACTTCTGCGAAAGGTAGCCGAATCTTAGCCTCACAAGCAATGCCCGCTTTCTTGCGTTTCCCCTTTATCACGATTTCCTGCTTGTCTTGCTGAATGTCCACTGTATCGTCTGGGAAACGAGACAGCATGGAGACGAAAGTGTCGGCGTTCACTGCGCACGATAGACCGCAATCTGTTTTTTGCTTGGTGAGGATATCGTCATTGAACGTATACAGGTATCCTTCACTAAACACGAAACAGTCCGATTGTTCTAATATAGGCTTCGCAGACACACCCAACTTAGCCCAGTTTAGTTGTTCCAGCAAGTTATTCTTTGTGACTTCCATCTGTGTTCTCCTTCAGAATTTTAACCAATCGTCTATGACACCGTCCGCTGCCTCTGCGCAGTGAGAAATGACTTAACAATACTCCTGCTGATTTGAAGTCCTCAGGGTGTTTTGCCATGAAGTCCTCAATTTCCAGATTTTCTCCGCTCAAGTAAATTATGGTCATGATGTCCTCATAACAATGATTCGCTTTTAATCATCGCCTTACGAGGCCAAGGTAGGCTGTCAGTATATTTAGCGTAGAACAAAGCATTCCAGAAGCACCGATGCTCCCAATCATTAGTAATACCTCGTACCACTTGTATCTCCTTGCCGTCCTCATATGTAGACTCACCGAACACACACCCCATACACTCCAAATACGACATAACCATGGCGTGTTGTCGGGGAGGCAACGTGTTCAAGTGCTCGCCCGGGATGCCTATTTTAGGATGGCGTGGGATACGCCGATCTTTAGTGGAGGTATGTCGTATCGCCAGACACCTCCTTTGTTGTATGGGATTAACATATTGCCATTGATACCTACTTGCATCCATGAAGTAGAGTCCACAGAGTACCATGGATATCGGGCCATGAGTTTGAAGGACGTAACAGCAAATCCATGCACTTTGATCCTGGGTTTCATATCATCCGTGAGAAGATACTTTAACCACAGATTGTCAAGTATAGGTATTAGTGTACTCGTAGGGTTAGGCGTCATACCTCCTAAGCATATATGTTTATATCCTTCATCAAGGTAGCGAAGCAACCAAGATATGTCCCCGCCGATATGCCACACAGGGAGCGGAGTGAGTCCACGAGCCTCAAGCCATTTCTGGTTCTTGTAGGTTAGTTCAGGGTTATTGATAACATCGAGGTTAGGGTACTCTGTGATGCCCTGCTTGTTAGTTCGCAAGAATTTGGCGTACCGTCTGCGATACTGCTTGTATTCTGCGGTGTCGGTGTAGGCAAAATCATCGTACCTACGATACTTCATGTGGGCACCTTGATGCCCTGACCCTGGACGCTTGGACAGCTTGTTGTATATGCTAGGCGCTCCGCAGTCTATGAATAATCTCATGATATCAGCCTTTCGAGGTGCTCTGAAATTCGCTTGATTGCTGTACTACCTTTATGCTGTAACGTCCTGCTTACAACATCGGCACGCGATAAAGCTTGCGAAGGGTCTCTAACAGCCCACAGGATCTTTTCTATGCATTCTGCCTGACTGTTATATAGCATGTCGGCTGGATACAACTCAGGGTATGCGAGTCTGTTGGGCATGATGGGGAAGCATCCTGAGAACAAAGCCTCTTGCATAGCAATGCCCCAGGTCTCCTGTCTTGCGATACTGACTGCAACGCCCGCCTTAGCCAGTATGTTATAGTATTCTGCCTTTGTCTTGCATACCTCTGCCGTACAAACAAACTCGCATTCCTTTAAGGCAGGTTCTCTTGCAAGAATCTTGAATTCCTCATAACCTTTTTCCTTTGCAAGACGATGAGGAAATACTACTAGGTTATGTTGTCTGTTTTCGAGTGGCTCTGGAGTAGGCATATGGTCTGCATATATGGGGAAGCCTGTCGTATGTATCTTTGAATCAAGCCTCGTGACCTGCCAATTGTGACAGTTCACTATCAATCGCCGATGGAACTCTGTTGCCACAAAGATCATATCTGTTAGAGACAACATAGACCGCTCAAACGACAGACCCCATTGTCCCATACCTTTCTGATTCAGAAAATCAAAAAAGTCCCACAGACCGGCGTGAAGGCAACCAGCTATCTTGAAATTGACTCCGCTTGCATCCCGTATATATGCAAGAGCCTCGATGCCTGGGAACCATAAGTCATGGAAAAACAGAACATCATTGTCCTGTATGTTGCCGTTGTTTAAGTTGACAACCAGCATTTCAATTTGTTGCGCCTTCCACGAGCATGTATCATGAGCGTCCAAGAATTGCCCTGTTTGAATGTCGTCCCTGAGCCTGCGATTGGGCTGAACCCAAACACCAGGGATGGACATATGTTGCTTGAACCAGTCAATCCACTGTTGACTGTATCGAGCCTCTAACGGTTCTATAGGAACATGCCAAATTGTCATTGAATGACTCCTAATCTGCTGCTGATTGCCAATGAAAGAATACCTTCCTCTGAGATGTCCCAATTGAGGATCGCTTCGGAGATTCTCTGTCCTACATATGAGGACATTGGAGGGTTGACACGATACAACCTATACCAGTATTGCTCTGCCGCAGTCACCTCCCGTTGGCTATGGATGCGGCTGTCCAAGAAAGATATAGGCACATAACTAGGGATCAATCGCAGAGGACGGGATGACAGTATTATGCCTGTATTCTGTGCCTCGTAGAACCCCGGTGTGCCTTCGTAGAGCGTAAAGAACTGCCCCAGCCCGCCTACAGTGCCGTTAGTGACTATGCGGGGATACAGGTGATTAGGCTGCATACCATGTTTTGTGAGAAAGCGTCCCGTCGCCCCAAGTGTTTCTATGGTTTCGCCTGGTGCAAACGTCATAGTCAACCAGAGTATAGGGACTGTACATTGTTCCGCCAGCTGCTCACACAGAAGAAAGTCCTTCCCTAACGCCTTTGATTGTTCTGCATCCGCAGTCTCCAAGCCCACCTCAATCAACTTAAATCCTGCTGTATGCAACAGCCCTGCCCCGTATGTGGTGAGGAAACGCAGCAGATTGTAGGCAGAACTTAAGGCGATGATTTGCCATTTGCATTTCCTCGCGCTCAGCCACTTTGCAATCTTTGCGGTTCTGTTTGTGTCGAAAAAGAAGTCCTCATCGGTAAAGTGAATGTTTGTCCTGCCTTGTGATTCCATGTACTCAAGCATGTTGAGGACTTCATTTAAGGGAAGTGTGATGCGTTTCGGCTGATTGGCGGATGATGGACAGAAGGAACATGCATTAGGGCAGCCGTATGAAGTGCAGAGCGGATACACCTGTCCTTGATACTCTGCTAAGTGCATGTCACAATCACTTAGAAGGACATGCTTAAATTCGTTAAAGTATTTGGGAGATGCTGCCATGCCCTGCCGTAGAATTTCCGGGTCTACGCGATGGAATGGCATTTGGTGATGCTTAATCAAATGCTCATATCCGAATACTGTAGCGGAGCGGTCAGGGAGGAAACGCAGCAGAGTCCTCACTTGCTCCAATTGTGAATGGCTCCAGAATGCTATCCAGTATTTTGGCCGGTGTCTTGCATCGTTAATGTAAGGTAGGCTGTCGATGTTTGCAGCATTGAAGTCCTCGACAAGCACCACATCCTCCATGTGTCCTATTGTCTCCTTTAAACCAGCATATATGTAATACGGCTGATAACAAAAGCTGCCTCTGTTAAACTCGGGACACGTTGGGTCGATAATTACATTACTCATATTGCCTCCTGTTCGACAACTGCGCCATTTTCCATGTCTTCCCACACCTCACAGCATGAAGCATCAGGAAACGCATTAAGAATCATGCTTGCGATGGACTCGCAACTGGCGACCTTGCGCATCAACACAGGACCTCTGTTATTTGTGTCTATGCGGTCGGTCGGCATTTCCCAAAGAGGTAATCTGCCATTGATAATCCTCCGTAAACGCTCTTGCATCATGAGGAACTCTTTTTCTCTGTCACCGTGGATCGGTATGTGCAGTCTGACAGTGAACAAGTGCCGATGCCAGCTGCGAAGGAAGGCGACATCATCCGGAGCCTCATCCCACTTATGTATACCTTCAAATGTGTGGGTTACAATGATCTTTGTCTTTCGTTGTGCCATGCTCATTTGTTTGATTATCCTTTTACAAGTCTGAGAAATTCATCACGCGCCGCTTCCTCCCTCATACAGCCTCGCAACGCAGAAGTAACCATAATGCTGTTTTGCTTCTGCACGCCGCGAGAAGTCATGCAAAAGTGCTGAGCCTCGATCATACACGCCGCTCCCCGTGCCCCAACATGCTCCATGATTGCATCTGCAATCTGCTGCCCCAGCCTCTCCTGTATCTGCAACCGTCTGCTGTACATTTCAACAAGACGGGCCAGCTTACTGACTCCCACCACTCGCTTGTTGGGAAGATACCCGATATGTACCCTGCCGTGGAAGGGCATTATGTGATGTTCGCAATGGCTGTAAAATTCTATATCCTTCAGTAGCACCATTTCATCACATGCCCCGTCCTCGAAACATCTAAGGATGTCTTGAGGTTGCTGCTTGTACCCGCCGAACAATGTGTTCCAGCTTCTAACAACCCTGCTGGGCGTGTCACGCAGCCCTTCGCGGGACACATCCTCCCCTATATATTGGATCATGCGGGTGACGTTCTCTTGAGGTCCGCTTTCACTCGTCATTTGTTCCCAGGGAAACACGATCCATGCTTTTGTCTTGCTCGGGCTGCCTCTGTACAGAACGCTTACCATACGAGACCCGCCTTCAAAGTCTGTGATGTTATTTAGGACTCGCTCTATAGTGTTGCCTGTGTCCCGTATGTCGTCCACAATAACGTCGGAGGCATTGGGAATATCGGTGAGCGTGTTCTTGACACCTATCCGAGTCAAAGCCTCAGATATTAGTAACGCTGCATATATGCCGCCTCTTGGGATGCCGTAAAGTACAATGTCCCTGTTAAGATTCGACCCTGCATCCGCTATTTCACTTGCCGCTAGTTGTGCGTAGTGGCGGACGTCTTTCCAAGATAGTTCGATCTTCTCCATTAGACTTTCCTTTAATCTTAAAAGTATCGATATGAAAAACGGTGAGGATCGGCGCGAACCGATCCCACCGCACAACAGCAACTAGGCTGCCTTATTCTTCTTCTTGCCTTTGCCCTTCTTGCCAGCCTTCTCAGGGGCAGAGGCTTCTTGCTTCTTTGCCTTCTTGTCGGCCTTCTTAGCCGTCTGCTGCCCACGCCGTCCCTTTGGGGCGTTGGGGTCGTGCTCGGTCTTGACGAAACAGACATTGCCTTCCTTGTCCGTGATTTCCTTCAAGTAGAAGCCGAACGGATTCGACGGCTTCCACAGTTGCTTGACCCACGCCACGTATGAAGTGATAGTGGCGTCTGCTATGCCTGCCTTCTGCATTGCTGCTATGGTCTCTGCTTTGTTCCATCGCTTGCCTTTTGCAAACAGGTCACGGAACACGGCGGCTGCGCCGGTCTTGTGTTTGGGCTTGGTCTGCTTATCAGTTTTCTTCTCTGTCTGCTCGCCTTCGCCTTCCTCCTCCGCCTTCAGTTCCTTTTCATACTCCTCCACCGAAACGATGCGTTTCTTGTTCTTGCCCTTCTTGCTTTTGCCCTTCTTACCTGCCTTTTCAGGGGCAGCAACGAGACCCATTGCCGTCAGGACACTTTGTTGCTCTGCTGTCAGGTCTGAAGGAACGCCCCTCTTTTCGATTCGCTTCGCCAGCTTTGTCTGGAGACGTTCAAGGGACACCTTGTCCGTGACTTCCACACCCATTGCTGTCAGAACGTCCACTAGAATTTGTCTTTCATTCGCCATTTCATTGCCCTTTCTTAAAAGTAGTTTGGTTTGATGGCTGCCCTGTCTCATTAAGTTATCGCTTACTGGTGGCCGATATTATCACCTTATTCCAAGTATTTTGTGTACCTGCACAGAAAGCTTCCAGCCTGGGTGTTTCTTGACCCATGCAATCGCTCCGTGAGTGTTGTCCTCCTCATCTTGACCCATGCAAGGTTGTACATACCAATTAGAGAATCCGAATCCCAGCCAATCCTTGACCATCTGCTCAAAAGCCGTCCGCTCCTTGTGAATGTACAACAATTTCAAAGTCATGGGTCTGGCTCGCAGTGCAAGCCATTCACATACTTGCCTGCTGGGAGGTGTCTTTGGGGATATGGTAACGTCCAGTTTTTTAGACAGGAGCTGGTTTCTCCTGTCAGGAGCAATAGTGCCGTTTGTCTCTATGCACACCTGCTTGTGTGTCCAGCAATTGACAGCCTCAAAGAAAAAGCTATCAGCATGTAGAAGAGGCTCGCCGCCTGTAACTATGATCCTTGAGTCCAGCAGATCCACACCGTGCTCTGCGCATGCGTTCCTTGCATCGTTAAACAATTCCCCAACTGTCTTTTGTACGGCTGCCGTGTGCTGAGTGTCACAGAATGGACAGTCTAAGTTACATCCAGCAAGCCTGATAAATACCGCCGGCTCCCCGACATGCAGACCTTCTCCTTGAATGCTATAGAACACCTCGTTAATGGGGTATGTCTTGGAAAACATGGGGTTTCTGCTTTTCTCCTCAGGTGAATAAACATCCATCACATAACCTCCCCAAACTCTGCCCACCCTGTGTGTGTCTCGTGTACGCGAACCTTCTGCAACTTGAGGTCTTCGGGCTCATTGCCACCTGCCTCTTGTATGTCTGTAAAGATTCGCTGATATATCCATTTGGCCATGTTTTCTGCTGTCGGGTTCTCTGTTGTCACCAACGTTTTCTCAGGAAGATTCTGGTGCTGGATTGCGATATTGGAGGGCAAGAATAAAGCATGATCCCATTCCTCCTTGATGAAACAACATATCTTTGAAACCAATCCAAAGTCCATAACCATACCTGCCGTGTTCAAGGTACGGCTGACGATATATACATCCACTATGTAAGAATGTCCGTGTATACAGTCTGAACATGCTGCTGAATAGGCTTTCTCTAGTTGATGGGCCGCCTCGAACCTGAAACGCTTCCTTATTCTGTACATTGTTTGCCTTTCCATTTTGCTAAGTTTCGTTGCCGTCTTTCTTCTCTGCCTTTTTGTCGCCAGTAGTCTCCTCGCTTATGCAGCAGACTTCGTATATCCTCTAACAAAGGCTTCCAGTGAGAACACAAAGCAACTGCCAATATCTCTTTGTCAGTTCGACCTCGCTTCGCCATCTTCTTTACATAATCCCTTGCTGTTGTTTTTTCTTCTGTCATAAAGCACCGCAACAAAAAGCCCTACCTAGTTCCACACATTGCACTATATAGAGACAACGCCTCGGATCGAAACGATGCTCCCTAAGTGCAATCCAATTAAGTCTCATTATTTGATGTTCCTTCTCCTTCTCTGTTTGATTCAGTCCTAAGATACCTGTTACATGTGCATTCTTCCGTTTGTCCTCGCTAAAATTCTTCATCTTTTGAGTGTGAACGTCATACGCCTCTGCGTTTGCTTGCGTAGGCGCTATTACCAAGGCGTGGCGTTGCTGAGACAAACGCCTCAGAGCCTTCCAAGTGTCATTTACTTGGTTACGTGCATCCTTACGAGGATCCTCAGGTGCTAGAATGTCTGCATAGTCAATAATGATAACATCGGGAACAAACTCTAGCTCCCATTGCCATCTGTCCAAGACCGTGTCTATCTGTGCCACGTTAATTGTCGAATTAGGATACACCCCAAGCATCAAGGATGGGCTGTTACGTGGAAGCCCATGTGCTCTGAGCCATTTCCGCGCCGCCCTACGACACGCCTGCTTATTGATAGGCCTGTCGATTCTTTGTGTGACATACTTAATAACAGGTCTTGTTATCTTCTTACCCTGGTCATCTATGTCCTTAACAAGTTTTATACGCTTCGGGATCTGAACATCGCCGCAAGCGTCCGGCCACAACGGCCGCCCTGACAGTCTCGCCCCTATTCGCATCATGATTTGGGACTCTGATAAGTCACCGACTTGAAAGAAGGCGACCTTCTTTCTCGATTGCAAAGCCCTGATAGCCATTTCAATACAGGTAAAAGTCTTGCCTTTTTTCTCCGACCCCTGTATTGCTATCAGGGAATCACGAGTCAAGCCTGGATTCAAGAACTTGCCAGCATCACCCGGGAACACAATGATAGGCTCTGGCGGGGACTCGAAAGTCCTTGTCCAAGCCGCTCTGTCATTCAGTACGTCAATACCCTGCCCCAGCCCCGTATCCACAGACCGAAACGAAGTGATAGCATCCAATGCTTCGCTCGTCTGTCCATTGAGCATGTACGCCGCCACATCGTCATTCAGCTTTGCGACCTTGCGAGATGTTAAGTAGTTGCCCAACTCATCCAGCAAATGGGGTACGTTTATATCTTGTGCTTTGTATTCGTTTGACAAGCTGCTGAGGAAGTCATGTACGACCTCTACTTTGTCCTCGTTCCGCTCCTTCTCAGCCCATGCATGGAACACTGTTTCGATGTTGCGTCCGGGAGCCTCTTTGTGCCGCTGGAAGTATCGCAGGCACCAACGCGCGATTTGCTGCATGTGCTCTGCCTGCAAGAGGGAAGGATCTATCATGTCTGAGGCACTGCTCAAAAACGTCTTATTTGTGATTAAGGCAATGAGGAATCGACGTTCCAGCCCAGAATCAACTTTTTTACGCTTCATGACGAGTCCTCACATAGCGATTCCGCTGCCTAGCGTCGCCTGAGACAGCCTCCGATAGGCTTGGGCGATAAACTATGCATTCTGTCTGCTGCTGGCTGTCTGAGGCGATGTTTTTGCTCATTTCCAATGATTCTCCACCTTTACTCGCTTGTCCATATGCTCAAGGACGCGATTTGTCTTGGATCGTGTCGTTTTCTCCACGATTGCTGTTATGTCAGGATCGGACTCTGTGTGCTGGTCTTGCTTGTGGCGTTTCATAGCCATCTGGAGACGAACAAACTTTTTCCTGAAAGCTGCTCCAGACTCGATCACCAAGAAAAACTCGTCACCCTCTGCTTTGGGGTAGTGAGTGCAGTACCAGGACATGGCTTTGGTTATGTCGGGGATGGTGGCTTTGTCTTTGGTGTGGAGTAAGCGAATCTGCTTAGCCCAAATGGATATATTGCTGGTGTAGTTGACCTTGTGTCTTTTTTGGATGGCGTTGCACAGTTGAGTTGCCAGCTTTCGCCATCTAGGGTGGTCTGCCACACCCGGCTTTGCCGGTGCTGGCATATAGTATTCTTTTCTTTTCTTTGCTTCTTTCTTTTCTTTTCTTGCTCCCCATGTAAGACTTTTTGACATGGCGCCATGTAAGACTTTTTGACATGGAGGCAAAGTCAAGGGCGGGGCAAAATTCAGTGCCTCATGCCACGTGAATACGTACACATCCGCAGCATGTTTCCACCTAAGTTTTTGCGCCGGTTTCTGTCGTTTGATTAGTGCCTCCTCTTCTAGTATTTGCAGCATCATCCCTACTGTTTGTCGGCTTGCCCCTATTTCGTTTGCGAGTGTCTTTTGACATGGGTTGACGATGCCTTCACCATCTGAGTGGTTGACGAGTGCGGCAAACAACAATTTGGCGTTGGGAGGTATGTTTAGCTTGAGAATAGCAGAGGGAATCCAGATGCCTGCAAAGATGTGGCGTGGAATATATCGCTGTCCTGTTTTCATGCTTCCTCTTTCAAAGATAAGAGAAAGCCTCCTGCCGCGTCCCAGCAACGCCCGGCCACCGAAGCCCAAAGGAAAGAAAAAGCTTGGTAGATTTAGCAGGAGGCTTTCGTACTTTCGTTTGTGTTGTCTATTGCTGGGTAGACTGCGAACAATTAGTTATCGCTCGAACCCGAGTTTGTGCAGGACTTTTTTGACAAGCCTTCTTGAAAACTCTCCGGGGTCTGTACAGAATCCGCTTAACACTGTCGTGGTGCCGGGGAATGTAGATAAGAAGTTTGCAAGCTTGTCCGCCTGCTCTTGTGCTTGCTTCTCAGGGTCGAATAGGATGTATCTGTGCTGTATCTTCCTCAGTTGATTTGCCTGCTCCATAGACCAATCAATCCCGAGCGTAGCAACAGCATTCCCCGCCCCTAGTTTCCAACATCCTGTACAGCCTTCAACAATAATTACTTTGTCCTTCTTAATCTTGTCGATGCCGTATATCAGGGATCTTGGGTTGACGGGGATCTTGTTCTTAGCGGTCATGCGATACTTGGGTTTTACTTCATCACGTATTGTCCGGCCCTGATACGCCACCACTCTCCCTGTTATGTCCCTAATGGGGATGACGATACGCCACGCCCATTCTCCGCTCAAGTGTGAGCATCCCTTGATTCCCCATTCCTCCTCCAGTTGCGCAGCATCAAAGCCTCGTTGCTCAAGGTACTTGATTTGCTGCGATTTCAGAGGCCCCATGTGCGGTGGAGGTGTGACTCGTCGTGGGCGTGTTTGTATTGCACGCGCAACAGGGGCATTGGATGTGTAGTTTCGCAGAAGTGCGGCAGCGGACAATCTTGTGCCTCGTGTTAGAGCCTGAATGACTTCGCGGGTCTTGTGCTTGCCGCACTTCCAGCAGTTAAATGCTCCTGTTTCGATATGAAAGCCCAGATGCCAGCCTTTGCTCTCGGGGCAAAAGGGACAATGCAATTGCACCCATCCTTCTGTGCAGTGATGATGTCCGCCTGTGAGGAAGGGTATGTTGTTTTGTTCGCACAGACTGATTATGTCAATTCGCATTTATATAGTCCTTCATCAATTCGATAATGACTATCTTCATGCTCGTGTTGTTAAGTGAGCAACATCCCTTAAACCTCGCCTTCAGTTCCTTAGGGATGCCCCATATAAGCAATTGAGTCTTGTGGATGTCTGTTTCACGTTTCTTGGTGAACTTCTTAGCCATGTTTATACCTTTCGTGTCAGTTCTTTTAATACTGAGTTGACCAGTGATTTGTTTGCCTCGTGCTCGCCATTGAGGACTGTGTTGACGACCTTCATTTTCCTCTCCAGCGTTTTAACTACGGTTTCCTCTATAGTGTCCTTTCCTATCATGTAGAACACATTCACACTTGACGCCTGCTGCCCCAGCCTTCTGACCCTGTCCGCTGCTTGTTGGATCTGAGTCGGTGACCAGGTCAATTCTGCGAACAGTACAGAACTGGCGGCCGTGAGTGTGATAGACTCACCTGCTGCTGCTATGTTCCCAAAGAACAATCTACATTTATCATTGTTTTGGAATCGCCTTACCTCCCGTTTTCTCAGTTTGCGTGGTGTTTCGCCTGTGATTGATGCGCTTATGTTTCGATATTTGGCGTATAGAGTCTGCATAACAGCCTTATGCACACCGAACACCACCAACTTCTGTTGTGTGTCCTCTAGCCAATCATCAATCCAAGCTGTTATGTGATCCATCTTGCCTTCTGCCACTACACGTATCAAGTGGGACAGCTTTACATGAGCCTGCATAAACAAAGCGCGTTTTGCCGCTGCTTTGCCGCGTGTTTTCCTGAGCCAAGCAATGAAGTTCTCTTTAACTTGCATATACTCTTTTCGATTTGTGATGGTTACGGGGATTGTTGTTGTGACTCGTGCAGGCAGTTCGGGCAGAACATCTTCCTTCATACGTCGGATCATGAATGCGGAAACCCTGTTATGCAGCTCATGCAGATTCCGTGGCATTTTGAACTCCCATCCTATGCCTCTGAACCCACGAGTAGGACGGGTATACCGAAAAGCGAACTTCCAGAAGCTAGGAAACTCCTCAGGGGCTATCATGTTGAGGGTGGGGAAGAACTCAATTGGGTTATTGTTGATGGGTGTCCCCGACAAGCACACCACATACTTGCACTGTCGGGCCAGTATCATGCAAGCCTTTGTCCTCTTCGCTTGCATGTTCTTTGCTCTGTGGCATTCATCAAGGATAATTGCTTTGGGCGATGCATCAAGCAGAACGTCAGTCCAGTATTGCAGAATATCATAATTAAGTATGATGATATTCCGCTTGATACGTGATGGGGTTCGTCCTTCTGCTGTAAATACTTTGATCCCTGCATGTTGTTTGAACTGAGACTCCCACACTGGCTTTGCAGAGGCAGGACACACAATGACAACCGGGCGTATTTTGGGACGTATCTTGAGCCATGCGATAGCCTGATATGTTTTTCCTACACCCATATCGTCGCCAATAAGTGCCCTGCCTCTTTTGCTATGCAGAAAACGGACGCCTTGTATTTGGTACTTCTTAGGCGGCGTTCGCATTCGCCTGCGTATGCATGCCCCTATTGAAGGCATTCTGCGACCTCCATCCATGCTTTGTGCAGCTTGTTATATGACCAGCCCAGGCGTTGTGTCATGTAGGCACGCAGTTCTGACCGTGCCGAGACTTTAGCGCGTGTTGTCAACACGTTCTCAAGTTCACGCGGAGCGTTGGTGACGATTTGGACGAGCGTTAAAGCATCGTCTCCGAGGTCGCTCATGAAGCTACGTCGGCAACGCCGTGCTTGCGGTTCGTCATATGATTCCATGTCGATAGCACTAAAGGGTACTGTTTTCGTGTTCTTGCGGGTGATGAGTGTAAGCAACTCCTTGTTGATGCAAAAGTACAGCCATGAAGTGGGCAGACTCTTGCCGGGCTTAAAGTGACTGTCCCAGTCCGCCGCCTTACTACCCAGGATGCTCATAGCCTCATCCAGCACCTCATGAAACGGCAATTTGTAGTGTGCCGCGAATCGTTTAGCCAGATGCTTTGCTATGTGCAATCCTGAGTAGTAGATGGCTTGTTTTTCTGCTTTTGTTGTACCTGTGCTTGTATCCTGAACCGTTTTAGTATTCGCACCACACCTTCTGCTTTTTGCCTTGTTGAAAACTGTTTTGCTGCTTCCTTGCTTGTCGTCCATTTTGGCTTCCTTTGTGTTATCGAGTAATATAAATCATCCGATACGAGTTTTACGATCCAACACCGTTTATGCATCCTGCATCTTGTGAGTGTCATAAGTAGTCCACGAGCAATCCTCACAACCTCCTTCCTCATACTCGTGGACAATGATGCGTCCATTGCATACGGGACAACGCTCGTCCGCATATGCTGCTTGTTCCCTGAGAATCCTGACCGCCCTTGCCACCCTCCTTAGTATGAGGATGGCGATGGGGGTCACAGTGATAAGAATTACTGCTAGCCAGATCATGTCTTTTCCTTTTCTCAAAATGAAACTACCTCGCCAAAGGGCGGCCTTCTATATCTGCTGCTCGTCATAGCCCATATAACAGGGTAGTCTGGTTGTTCGCATGTACAAGCACCCATGCCGTCGGTCAAGTAGATAAGACATGCAGGGTGTTGCCCATTCTTTTCGACCCAATCGAAAGGAGCATCAAACAGAGTACCGCCTCCTCCTTTCGCGTTTAGTGTGAGCGGCAGGTCTTCTCGTGTCACTGTCTGCACCTCTTTGATGGAGGTATCACAATACAAGATTGTGATGGTAGTATCGTATTGCTCCAGGATCGCCGACACCTCTGCCGCGAACTGTTGAAGGATGTTGCTCGTGATGCTGCCTGACGTATCGCAGGCAATGACAACCTCGGGCAATGATTCAGAGAGTAGGCTTGGTAGCACAAAGCCGCGCTGCATGTAACGAGCATTTGGACGCACCCAATTGTAGTCATTCCGTGCGGCAAGCTCCACAAAGTCTCGTAACAGCACCTGCCAGGGCACTTTTGGCTGTAATACGCTGTCAACAAAGCGTTTCAGGTCTCCTGACAACGTTCCTGCTCGTTTTGCAGCCATTGCAGCCTCAGCGACAGCCGTTTTCCACTCTGTTTTGTTGGCGGGTTGTTCGCCAACCGGCGTATCTGTCACGCCTCCGCAGCACCCAGGATCGTTCTGATTTGCCGTAGAATCGCCCTGCGTTGCCTGTGCTGGCGATGCTGAGTCCCCGGCACTGCTTGACTTGTCGCCGCTGCTTGGGGCTGTCTGAGGCGATGCTTGAGCCTGCGATGGCAGCTTGTTGAAAATCTGCTCCGCTGCCATGTCCTTGAATCGTGCATCCAGCAGAGCACCCTTTGGCAACGTCAAGCTGTTTGCCACGAGCAAGGGGTTAATCGCGTAGTCACAAGCAACGTTCCATTGTCTCATGTCTCGCTCGTCCCTTCGCCATGTGTGACCGTTCGCTATGTGCATCACCTCATGGGCAAGGACGCCCATTATCTCAGGCACTGTCAGAGCCAGCAGCCAATCGGGGTTGTATCGTATATCAAGTCCGTTTGTTGCTGCTGTCTGGACACTCTTGTCCTCAACCAAGGGGAGACGAGACACGAGCGTCCCGAAAAACGGATGGTCTAGTATTAACAACGTTTTTGCTTTCTGTATCTTGTCCATGCTCACTCCTCTATGCCCATGAATTCCTTCATGGCGTTTGTTATCTCTTTTGCCTTTTCTGCTGCTTGCTGTCGCTCGTCAGGGTTCGTCCGAAGTTCATTCGGCACAAGCTTTGTCAGTTTGCGAATGCACTGCCGGCGCATCTTTTCAAGGTCTTTGTCGCCTGTCAGATTGAGGTCTGGTAATATTTCACAGACTTCCACGACCTTCCCCACCAGCGAGTCTCGGATGATGGCGTCAGGGTCGCCTAGACGTTCTGCCATGTGATTCACAACCTTGAACAGCCTACTCCAAACATCGCCAACAGCCTTCTGCATTGTTGCTCGGATGTTTCGCTCTACGCTGTCCTTAATTGTCTTTGCCTCATCCGTGCCAATGTCAACACGAAAGTCCCGGCTGTCGGGCATAGGGAGGACATCAAGACGCCAGCCGAACTTGCTACGCACAATCGAAGGGCTGGGGAAGGCATCAGGATCAAATAAATCACCCAGCCTGTCTTTTGCTTCGCGTATCAACTCAGGATATCGTTCGAGAAAAGCATCCACTGCCCTTGTGAATATGATGTGGTGCTTTCGCATCTTTTAAGACATTTTGAGGTACAGTGATGCTGGCAAGATTCTCGTGCCGTCGTCCTTCCACGGCAATGTGATAGCCTGCAGTTCTGACCGTGCGTAGTTGATAGCAGAGAAGATGTCCTTCAATTCCTCACGCGGCACAGCATACGTCCACCAGCTGCCTGTGCCCTTCTCTGCCTTCTTTGCCTGTTGCGTTTCCTCAGTAACATTCTTGTCCCTCTTGCGTCCAGTCCAAAACGAGCAAGAAAGATCGACCAGCATTGCCTTTTCACGTAAATCTGTCATTATCATTCTCCTTGTGTGTTGTGTTCGTTGTTGTTGTGTATCATTAGTTCAGGACGTCCTGATTCTCAGTAGCCCACCGAATAAAATCTTTGTTGTTTGCTGCCTCAGGGCATCGCCCCAGCGCATCACGTATGCAGAGCGTGGCGAACTCTTTGGGCATTCTGTTCGCGTATCGCATAACTCGCGGTGCGTTGTCCACTGTTGTCTTTTCTGCCAGCACTGTTGCAATTGCGTACAACGCGGCGACCTCTGTCGGTACTTTTGCAGACTCAGGGGAGAGTAAGATGGCGTCTATGTTGGGCAACGTTTGCCATATACGCATGAAGCCAATGAACTCTGCCGCGAAGCCTTCGCCGACAGCCCCTGCCAGCACCTCTGCATTGTCGAGTCCTGCCTTCAACAGTTTGCCTACGTTTGCTACTGTGCGGGGACAGGCACGGTTGACAATATCATTAGTTGCAGCGGTGGGGCTTGTCATTAGAGCGGGACGAAAGCGGACGAAGGCGATAAGTTCTGGTGGCATGTCATTAGTAATTGCCCACTTGCACCACTCGTCCACGTCCACTGTCAATTCGACAATTGAAGCGAATCGAGACTTGACGGGCTCGAGGATGCTCGTGACACCCGCTTTATCTTCTCTGCGATTTGTCGCCGCCGCAAACACCACATGCTTGCTCACTGCATGACCGTTGATTTTGCGTGCCAGCAGGAGCTGCATCACAGATGCTTGTACAACAGGCGGGGCCTGTCCCAAGTCATCCAAGAAGGCAACTGTCGGGCGTTTCGCAGTGAGCAACAGCCTCAAGTCCCCGTAGGGCAGGAACTCTGCTTTGTCATTCACGATTGCAGGCAGCCCTTTGAAGTCTGTTGGGTCAGACACAACGGGATGGAAGATATGTAGATCCATTTCCGCTGCCTCTGCTGCTTGTGTGATTATGTCAGTTTTACCTATGCCTGGTGCTCCTTTAATAAGGACAGGCAGTCTTGCTTTGAAGGCTTTCGTCAAGGTGTCTTTAAGCTGGGTTGCGTTCATTTGTCTTTCCTTTGAGAGTGAATGGGAAACGCTCAGCGACATTCGCTGATTAACTTTTCGATATCTTCGGATTCGCGGTTCGATATGAACGCGAGGGCCTGAACCAATCGTTCGAGGACGAGCCCGAGGTCGCCTGCGTAGCCCCAGTCCTTCGGGTTCGCCTTCGCGTCGGTCTTGTGATTGTCGAGTTCGAGATTGATCCAGTCCATCACGCGGGCGATGTTCTCGATTCGTTCATTGTACAATTCTATTGCAGTTTGTTCCGTGGCCATGGTGTGGTCCTTTCGTGGTTTAGCGTGCGGCGGCCATCAGCTCGATGAAGTCGCCGGTGAGCGTGTCAATGTCGTCAATGCCTTGGGCCTTGAGCATCTTCTCGTACTTCTCGCGGTGTTCGCCGTCCTGGATGTGGCTCTCGGCGATCTGGAAGGCACGCAGCATCAGGATCATAGTGGTCTTCGCGTTGTTGCGGTTGGTATTCATGGTTCTTTCCTTTCGTGAAGATTCATTGCCATGTCCGCCAGCACTTCTGCATCCACGCCGTCAATTGCTGCATAGGGGCCGGCACAGTCTTGGATAGCGTCCCACATGTCTAACTCCGTTCGTCCATGCAGGTAGTTTGCTGCTGCCTCAAGCAAACCCCATGCATGAGCCTTTGTTACTCGCGGTCGTTTCATGATGTTTTCCTTTGTTCTTGTAAGTGTGTTCAATCGTAGTAAGAGGTCGGCATTCTCTTTGCCTTCTTGTGACCTACTATCGTGATTTGCCGTGTGCTCTAAGAGCCTTGTGGATTCTGTTCCGATGTATCGGGCGTTTAGTTCTGCTGTCGTGTGCTCTAAGAGCCTTGTGGATTCTGTTACGTATCTTCATTGCCGTTTCACTCATGATACATTCCTTTGATAATCTCCGCACCATTGCAGAGAAAGCCCCGGCGGGAGGCGAAACCCGCTATCGCGTTCGGGGCGGGGTTTCAATCGACTACGTTCGTGTCTGTGATGTCATAAAACATCAATCCTGGTCAGATTCGACCGTGCTGTATTGCCCCCAAAGCCCATCGACGACTACCGTGC
>Ga0172382_10005783_pt1 | contig 18274 bp, 18 predicted proteins | sample Leawel138RmetaG_FD_122245 | JGI IMG/M metagenome (GOLD analysis project Ga0172382, IMG submission 122245) | Leachate microbial communities from a municipal landfill in Southern Ontario, Canada - Leachate well 138R metaG | ecosystem: Engineered > Solid waste > Landfill > Unclassified | place...
AGATCGCCATCACGCCGAGCGTGCGCGGGGTGGCGAGCGCCACCCGAAACACCCCGAGCTGGCCGGTCGCGAGCACGAGCGCGAGGAACGCGAGCATCCCCCACACCGCGCGATGCGCGACCAGCTCCACGGGATCGACGTGATCGAGCAGCTTCCAGTACGCGGCGATGACGCCCCAGAGGCCATAGGCCAGGACACCCTGGAGCAGGCCCTTACGCTGCTCGGTCATGCGACGGGCGCTAAGCTACCACCGCGATGTGCGGACGCTACACGCTCACCCGCCCGGAGGGGCTCGTCGAGGATCTCGAGGCGACGCTCGGCGAGTCCGCGCAGGGCGACTGGTGGAGACCGCGGTTCAACGTCGCGCCGACCCAGCCCGCGCCGGTCGTGATCCTGCGCGACGGCGAGCGCCGGATCGAGCTGATGCGCTGGGGTCTGATCCCGTCCTGGGCGGGCCGGCCGGGTAGCAAGCCGCCGCTCATGATCAACGCCCGCAGCGAGTCGCTCGAGGACAAGCCGATGTTCCGCGACGCCCTCGATCGCCGCCGCTGCCTCGTCCCGGCGGATGGCTTCTTCGAGTGGAAGAAGCTCGACGACCGCAAGCGCCCGCGCAAGCAGCCCGTGTACCTGCACCCACAGCCGCCGCGCCTCTTCGCGTTCGCCGGGCTGTGGGCGCGCGCGCGCACCGAGGCCGGCGAGCAGCTGAGCTTCACGATCATCACCGGCCCCGCCAACGAGCTCGTCGCGCCGATCCACGCTCGGATGCCCGTCGTGCTCGCTCCGACCACCTACGCGGCGTGGCTCGATCCCTCGCTCGACGCCGCCGCGGCCCACGCGCTCCTCGGCGTGCCGCGCGTCGGCGACTGGATCGGCGAGCTGGTGTCGCCGCACGTCAACCGCGCCGACCACGACGACCCCGAGTGCATCGCCCCGCTCGCCGACGAGCAGCCCGCGCAGGGCTCGCTGTTCTAGGATCGCGGCGACGACGCCGGCGGCAGGTACTGGACCTGCGGCGCGGCGGGCTGCAGCTGGAGGTACGCGCGCTCGCGGAGCTTCTTGTTGTGCTCGGTGGCCGCGTGCGCCGCCCAGATCGCGCAGGCGGGGATGGTGAACAGGGCGCCGGCGCCGAGCGTCAGCGGCAACAGCACCAGGCTCACCATGAACATGATGAGCGCGCCGATCCCGGTCGAGTAGATCATCCCGAGCGGGCCGAAGAACAGGCCGAGCACCGCGGCAAACAGCAGGACGAGGCCAAGCGCCAGGGCCTGGCCGCGCTCATGCCGGGCCGTAAGCCCGCCACGGCGCACCGGCCGGCGCCGCAGCGGCAGACGCCCTCCCGGGGGAACCACGAGGATTCGAGCCATTGCACGGTGCTCCGGCCGGGCTCAGCGATTGCTGAGGTTGTAGTTGTCCAGCCCCTTGCGCTGATCGGCGTTGTTCGAGGCGGTGTTGGCGTTGTTCTGCGCATTGCCGATCGCGGCTCCGGCGTCCTGGCCCGACATCTCGAGGGCAAGGCCGGCCGTCTGGTTGCGCAGGGTCTGGCCGAACAAGGTGTAGATGCCGATCGCCGCAACGGCGATCAATGCAACGACAACGATGTACTCGGTCATGCCCTGCCCGAAGTGGCGGCGACGACGCTGGAAAGAGAAACCCTGACTCATGGTGTGCTCCTGGTTGGCGGGACGTGACGCACCGGAACGTGCGGTCACGGGAGCAATCCTGAGATCAGGCGGGCGGGCGCGCCATTGCACGGAGCGCTTAGGCCGGACGGCGCTCGGCCGGACGATGTTCATCCGGATGGCCTTGGTTTCGGCCGGAAGTCATCTTGCCGATCGGGGCGCTCACGGTGTACCGTCGGTTGACCTTCGCCACCGGCTCCTGCGCTCATCGCTCGTGCCCCCGCCCGTTCCATCCGCCCCGGCTATCCCGCCCATGGCACCCGCCACACCCGCTGCATCTGCCGCCCCCTGGGCGATCTCCCGTCGAAGCCTGCTGGGGCTGGGCACCGCCACGCTGGCCCTGCCGGGCTGCGCGCTACAACCGAGGTCGAAGAACGCGCTGGAGAGTGCGCCCCCGGTGACGCTGCCGGACAGTCGACAGATCGACATGGTCGCTGGCGGGCATGTCCATCGGATCATGATCGCCGTGCCGCCGGCACCGCCCCCGGCCCATGGTTACCCCGTGCTCTACGTGCTCGATGGAAACCTGCTGTTCGCCCTCACCGCGCAGCTGATGCGCAACCGCTTCGCGCGCGGGCCGGGCGTGCCGACGCAGGGTGCCGTGATCGTGGGCCTGGGCTACGCCGGCGCGCAGGTGCTCGACCTCGACGCGCGCAGCTACGACTACACGCCGCCCGCGCCGGGCCCGGTGCATGACGAGCGCGGCCGCCGCGAAGGCGGGGCCGATGCCTTCCTCGACTTCGTCGACGCCACGGTGCGCCCGCTGGTGGCAGACACCGCGCCGATCGACGACGCCCGCCAGACGCTGTTCGGGCACTCCTATGGCGGACTGTGCGCGCTGCACGCGCTGTTCACGCGGCCGGGCGGTTTTCGAAACTATGTCGCCGCGAGCCCGTCACTGTGGTGGCGCGATGGATTCATCCTGCAGGAACAGCAGCGCTTCCTGGCCGGCAGGCGTGTCGACGCGCCGCCACTGAACCTGCTGGTCAGCCAGGGCGAACTGGAGGCCCGGCCACCTGCCGACCCTGCCCGCGCCATCAGCACACGCGGCCAGCGCAACGTGGAACTTCTGAGCGCGCTTGCCGATGGCTTGCGTCGCGCACCGAACCTGGAACTGCGCCTGGCCACCTTCCCCGGGGCCGACCACGGCAGCGCCATGGTGCCTGCTGCGCAGCAAGCGCTGGCGCTGGCCATCGAAACCACCGCAACGCTCAAGTAGCGGCCACCTCCCGCCGGCGCACCGACCAGACGCTGTCCTGCGGTCCGTTTCGCACCCGCCGCGCCGTGGCCCGCGCCATCCAGACCAGTGCCAGCGCCCCGGCGAGCGCGGTCAGGTCGACGCCCAGCAGTGCGCCATCGGCCCACGAACCGGAGCCCGGCGCCAGCCAGCCCAGCAGTGACGAAAGCGGAATCGCTGCCGTGCAGGCTGCCGTCAGCCACAGCAACGACACGGCCGCCCGTGCCGCGCCCCGACAGAATGCCCAACCCACGCTGGCGAAGAACACACCGTAGTAGATCCCCACATGCCAGGCGGCCAGATCGTCGACGCGCCCCGGCAGCCATTTGGCGGCGGCCATGGTCAGGGAAATGCCCGCCATGCAGCCAAGACACACCCCCACGGTGGCCGCCGCCATGATGGCCGTGTCGCGCCGTTGCACCGGCATGTCCGCCCCCCGGCGCTGGGCCTTGCGCCGGGTTTCTACCCAAAGCAGGTTGCCGCCGTAGAACAGCCAGGCCCCTGCGAGACCCAGGAGGAAGTACAGCCACAGCACGGCCAGGCCGCCAAACGATGCCATGTGCAAGGCGAAGAAGCTGCTGATGATCAGATTGGGCGTGCTCTGCGCCCCGGACAGGTAGTCAGCTGAAAGCAGCTCACCGCTGTATGGGTCGATCTCGGCGAAGCCACCCAGGGCACGCGGCGAGATACCCTCCGGATGCTTGCCCCAGACCCTCACCGTGGGCCTTGGTCCGGTCACCCGGGAGTACTGCAGGCCGCTGGGCTCGAAGCCGGGCGAAGCCACTTCTGCAATGCGCACCAGCTTCGTGGGTGTCAGCATCTCGGCAGGGTTGCGGGCCGGCGCTTCGGCGGGATTTCCACGCGGCCCGGCGAACGCCTGCGCCCACCTGCCCTCGTGCACCAGCTGATCCTGTACCGCGTAGATCTGATCATGGAAAGCGAACACCACGGCACTCAAGGCCATGACGATGTGGAACGGCAGGCTGACGATGCCGACCACGTTGTGCGCATCCAGCCACATCCGCTTCAGGTTCCTGCCCACGCGAAATGCAAGGAAGTCCTTGACCAGCGACGGCAGCAGCACCACGACCCCGGACACCAGCGCCACGAAGTACAGGGCCGAGATCACCCCCATCACCCAGCGGTTCGGGTCCGAATCAACCGGCAGCCCGACCACGCGATGCAGCACGTCGATGAACTCGACGAGACGGGAAGGCTGCTGCTCGCTCACCTGCACCTTACCGGCAGCATCCAGCCGGGCCTCATAGTGGCGAGCGGCGCTGTCGTCGTGGTCGTCGGCATTCGGATCCCGTACCGTCCACTCCAGGCGCGGGACAGCCTGATCACCCTGCAGCCGGACGACAGCGCCGCGCCCGGTGGCCGGCGTGTTCGCCAGGGTCTGCACGATCAGCGACTGGACCTCGTCCATCGGCACCGGCTGCAGGATGGCAGCGGGTGGCGTCGCCCAATCCCGGATCGGCTCCTTGAAGACCGTCAGCGCTCCGGCATAGAAGGCGATGAACAAGGCCATGCCGCTGACGATGCCGGTCCAGGTGTGGACCGATTTGTAGATCCGGATGAAGTCCGCCCTCATGCCACACCCCCTGGGCGAACCAGCCACCAGATGCCCAGGGCCAGGACATTGACGCCACCTAGCCACAGCCAGGCACGCAGGCCGCTGGAGAAAAAGTAGACGAATGACAACACCCCGAGCCACACGGGCGGCACCAGCCACATGGCCAGTTGCCCGCTCACCGGCACCGGCATGCCGATGAGCAAGGCCGCCAGCAGCCCGCTGCAGGTCAGCGCCAGGCTCAAGCCGAGCAGCACCCCGGCCAGGGTCTTGGAAACCCAGTCGGGACGGATCGGTACCGGCCGGGCGCGCCGGGCAGGGGTGGACTCAGTGGGCGCGCCGGGCATGGCGCCAGGCTCCGACATAGGGCAGTACGACCAGCACCAGCATCAGCGTGGTCAGCAGGGTAAATGTGGCCGTCAGATACTGCATGTCCCGGACAAAGGCCAGCCAGGCCGACATCAGCAGGCCTGCGCTCGCGACGCGCGCGGGTCGCGCAGGCCAAGCTGTCGCCCACAGCTTCTGGTTCGGCGACGCTGCATAGAGGCACAGGCAGGCCAGCGCAGTGACGGCCAAGCCGGCAATCGTGAACACGGGCAAGGAAACTCAGACGGATACGATCGTCACAGCGACACGGTTGCCGACAGCCTGAACGTGCGCGGTGCGCCCGGCATCACGAAACCGTCGTTGAAGATGCCGATCCAGTAGTTCTTGTCCGCCACGTTCTCCACGCTGGCGTTGAAACGCACCGGGGTTGTGCCGAACTTGGTCTCGTACCTCGCCACGAGGTCGAAACGATTCCAGGACGGCACGCGCATCCGGTTGCCGGAATCCGCCCATTGCGAACCCATGTGGATCGCACGACCGCCAACGGAGAACCCCTGAACAGGTGTCTCCCAGTCGGCGCCGATCCGCACGCGCAGCTTCGGCACGCCGTAGTTCTCCCGATCGGTGTTGAGCTGGCGTGACTTGATGTACTCGATGCCACCGAGCAGCGACAGCGTCGGCGAGATCTTGCCGAAGGCGCTCCACTCCAGCCCGCGCAGGCGCTGCTCACCATCCGCCACCTGGAAGTTGGCGGCATTCGTGATCACCGAAGGTTTCCTGATCTGGAAGGCGCTCAGGGTATGGGTGACCTGCCCGTGCTGCAGCTTCACGCCGATCTCGCCCTGCTTGGTCTGCACGGGCTCCAGCGTGTCGCCCTCGTTGGCGAAGCCGACCCCCACGGTCCGGCCGGGCTCCAGGCCTTCGGTGTAATTGGCGTACAGCGAGACCGCGTTGCCCCAGGGACGCGCCACCACGCCCATCATCGGAGACAGGCGACTTTCGCTGTAGTCGGACGAAGCACCGCTCACCATGGGCGTCTTGACGGTCTGGTGACGCGCGCCGATCGTCAGCAGGACCTTGTCGTCGGCAAAACTCATCACGTCGGCCAACGCCACCGAACGGAATTCGTTCTCGGTGGTGTAGTTCCGCCAGGTCGGCGCCGCCGGGAAGACCGGCGTGACCGGCGCATACATGTTCGTGGTGTAGCAGTAGTTGCAGGCCGTGTTGACCGTGCCCTCCTTGTGCTTGAGGATGTTGAACGACAGCTGCAGCCGGTGCTTGACGCTGCCGGTATCGAACTTGCCGATCAACCCCGCCTCGGCCGTGCGACGCTCCGACTTGGTATGCACGTGGTAGATGGCGCCGCGGGTGGTGCCATCCATACCGGTCACGAAAGCGCGAGTGCCGAACAGCAGGCCCTTGCCCTCGGCCTCGGAGCCGCCCACCGCAAAGTAGCCTTGCCAATCCTGCGTGAAATCGAGCTCGGCACGGGCCAGCAGGCCGCCATTGTCGTATTGGCCGTGCGTGCCGCGAAACATGTTCACGTCACCCTTGGGCGCCGGCAGCAGCACGCCTACGCCGGGATTGGCCGCGTTGCCGAGAAAGTTGAACATGCCCGGGCTGCCGCCTTCGATCTTGTTGACGCTGTCGTACAGATCGAGCGAGAAGCGGGCCCGGTCTCCCAGGTAGTCCAGGCCCAGCGCACCGACCCTGCGTTCCTGGCTCTCGCCATCGGCGCCCATGTCGCCCGACCCGTAGACGCCATTGACGCGCAGCCCCAGGCGCTGCTCGGGGCCGAACCGACGGCCCACGTCGGCATGCAGCTGCAGGTAGGAATCGGATATCCAGGTCGCGGTCAGATCGGCGATCGGCCTCCCCAGCGCACGCTTGGTGACCATGTTGACGGAACCGGCAACACTGGCCAGCGGCGGCATCCCCGACAGCAACACGTTCGGGCCGCGCATCACTTCCACGCGCTCGAACATCTCGATCGGCACCGAGTTGGCCGGCGCAATCCCGTACAGGCCATTGGTCGCGATGTCCATCGCCGTCACATCCAGGCCGCGCAGATTGAAGTTCTGCAGCAGGTGCCCCTGGTTGGTCGTGAAGACGACTGCGGCCTCATTCTCCAGAACATCCTGCAGAGACAGGGCCGACCAGTCTTCAGCCAGCTGGCGGGTATAGGCATTGACGTGCACCGGCGCATCGACGATGGCGGTCGCCCCGAGGATGCCCAGCCGAGCCCCCTGGGCAGCCTTGCGCCCCGGCGCCAGAACCGGCAGGTCCTCGCGCTCGTATTTGTCGGTGACGATGACCGCCGGCAGATCCTGTGACGTGCCACCGGAACGCTCGCCAGTCGGCGCAGCCCACTGGGCGTTCGCTGTGGAACTCAGGCCGGCCGCCAGCAGGGCCAGAACGATGGTGTTGAGTCGCGGCTTGCAGACGAGCGCACGCATGAGATCGACCTTCCCTGCAGTTATATGAATAAGTTCGATTCGCATTCTACTCTTGGGAATCAATCAATAAAAACGCTCTGTTGCGGGCATGCATTCCGATTTTCTGGTCACCAGCTACATGAATCGTCGCATCGTCTTGGCCTTTGCCGCCTCTCTCACCGCTGTCGCCACCCTCCCGGCGACCGCACAATCCAGCTACCCGGAACGCCCGATCCGTTTCGTGGTTGGCTACCCCGCTGGCCAGTCCGTGGACATGATGGCGCGCACCTTTGCCGAAGCCATGTCGAGAGAACTCGGCCAGAACATCATCGTGGACAACAAGCCGGGGGCGAACGGAAATACGCTTCAGGACTTCACCCCGATCGGCCTGCTCGGCAAGGCACCCGTGGTGCTGGTTGCACACCCCTCGTTTCCTGCAAACGATGTGCGTGAACTGATCGAACTGGCAAAGAAGCAACCGGGCAAGATCGATTACGCGTCCGGAGGCAGCGGCATCACCGCCCACTTGGCGATGGAGTTGTTCAACGACGCCGCCGGCATCCAGCTCGTCCACGTTCCCTACAAGGGATCCCCCGCTGCAATGAACGATGTCATTGGCGGGCACGTACCACTGATGATGGAAAGCGTGGTGGCTGCCATTCCGCATATCAAGTCCGGCAAGGTCAAGGCGCTGGGAATTTCCTCGACCAACCGCTACGTCGCATTGCCCGACGTAGCAAGCATCCACGAACAGGGCGTCAGGAACTACGAGGTTGCTGCCTGGTCTGCCATGGTGGTCCCGGCGGGCACCCCCGCGGAGATCGTGTCCAAACTCAATGCCGCCTTGGTCAAGGCCGGGCAGGATGCCGCTGTGCAGCGGGTCATGCAGGCCGCCGGCGTCTACGAGCTCGGCAGCACGAGTGACGAACTGAAGGCAGTAATCACCGCGGAAATTCCGAACTGGACGCGCGCCGTCCAGAAATCCGGCGCCCAGGTGGACTGAGGGGCCAGGCATGAGCCGCGACACTCCGGACCAGATCTCCGTACGCTGCGTGTTGATGCGTGGTGGCACCAGCAAGGCCTTGTTCTTCCACGAACAGGATTTGCCGCCACCCGGCTCGCGTCGTGACCGGTTCCTTCTTCGCGCGATGGGCACGCCCGACGTGCTGCAGATCGATGGCATGGGCGGATCCCGGCTCGTGACTTCGAAAGTGGCCATCATTCGAAAGTCCGAGCGCCCCGACGCCGACGTGGATTACACCTTCGCACAACTGGATGTAGATCGTGCGCTGGTGGTGCATGATGGGAACTGCGGAAACATCTCTTCCGCAGTGGGCCCGTTCGCGATTGACGAAGGACTGGTGGCCGCCGACCAGCCGCTGGCCACGGTGCGCATCTTCAACACCAATACCGAAAAGATCCTCGTTGCCAAGGTACAGGTGGCAAGCGGAAAGGCACGCGTGATCGGTGATTGCGCCATTGCCGGAGTTCCTGGCACGGGTGCCGAGATCCTGATGGACTACGCGGGTACGGTCGGTTCGAAGACCGGCCATTTGCTGCCGACCGGTAACGTCCTGGACCGGATCACTCTCGAGGATGGCCGCCAGATCGAAGTCACCATTGCAGATGTGGTGAACCCATGTGTATTCCTTGCTGCCAAGGATCTGGGGCTGACCGGGAGTGAACTGCCTGACGCGATCACGAACGACCATGCCCTGATCGAAACCATTGGCGAAATCCAGGGCAAGGCCGGCACCTTGATCGGCCTCTACGACCATTGGAAACAGCATCATCTTCCGGGGTTGCCACTGGCCGTCCTGGTCGCCCCGCCGGCGGACTACGTGGACGTCAATGGCCAGACTCAGGACGCCCGCACCATCGATGCGCGCGAACGCCTGGTCTTCCTGGGAAAATGCCATGACAGCATGGCCGGATCGGGGTCGATGTGCTCCGGAGCGGTCTCTCGAGTACCAGGATCGGTCTTGAACAAGGTGCTCCCGGCGGGAACGACTGAGACCGCCTGGTTGCGGATCGGCCACCCACTGGGTGTGATGGAGGTGAAGGTCATGCTCGACCCGGCCAGCGATCCGCCACAACTGGCCTTCGAAACGCTCAGCTTCCCGCGCACCGCGCGCCGGCTGATGCAAGGCGAAATACTGGTGCCGAACGATTTCGCCTGACCGAGTTCCGCACCTCGATCACTGACGGCGCTCTCCTCAGCGCGGCCCCAGCACCTCGTCCAGCTGCCGGCCCTGCGGCATGCCGTTGTACTTCTTCAGCATGCCGTCGGCGGCCAGCACGACGATGCCGGGCGTCCCGCGGAAGCCCAGCGACGCCATCAGCAACTGGTTCGCCTCGAGCGTCTCGCCCGCTGATTCGGAAACGGCTTCGACCGGTTCGATCCCGCCCTGGGTAAATCGGTGTTCATTTTCCAGCAACGCGGCTGAAGGATCGGCGGCTTCGAGAATCGCCGCGGCCTTGGCGGCGCTGTCCGCCCGGATGACGCCGACCAGCAGATGCCGCAGCTGCACCTTGCCGGAATCGACCCAGGGCCGGGCGGCCGCCCAGAAGCGGTTGCAGTATGGGCAGTTGGGGTCACTGAAGGTGTAGACGATGCGCGGGGCCTCGGCCTGGCCGTCCCGCACCCAGGTGGCCGACGCCAGTTGTGCCCAGGTCCGCTGCGCCATCGGCCGGGCGACCAGCTCCTGGAGCGTCGCTTCGTCGAGCGGCTCGCCCTCCTTGCTCAAGCGCGTGCCGATGATGGCATTGCCGTCGTCGGTTACATAGACCGCCACCGGATGATCGCCTGCCATGCCGGCAAAGCCGCGCAGGCCACTGCCGGGATCGAACTCCTGCACGTCGGAGAAGCCCTGGGCCTCCAGCGCCTGGACGACCGCAGGCCGGTCCGCGACCCCGGGCCGGTCGGCGCTCGCGTTCTGGTCCGGGCTGCAGGCAGTTACCAACACCAGGCTCAGGATGGCGATGAACGATCGGTATGGACGTTGCTTCAGCATCAAGTCTGATTCCTCTGTTCGTGTTCGTTCACCCTGCTCTCGTGGTCAGGGCGATCTCATCAAAAGCGGCGCGACACAGTCTCTCTGAGTCGGGCCATCGTCAGCTCGCCCATGTGTGAATCGACCAGCCGCCCGTCGGCATTGAAGAACAGGGTAGTCGGCAGGCCGCGCGCGCCGGTTGCCTGCATGGCCTTTGACGAGGGATCGAGCAGCACGTCGCTGAGCGCCAGTCCCTGACGCCTCAGGAAGTCGCTGGCCTGGCTTGCCGTCTCGCCCTGGTTGACCATCACGAAGGCGATGTCCGGAAATGCCTTCTGAGCCCGTTCGAACACCGGCATTTCGCGGCGGCAAGGCGGGCACCAGCTCGCCCACAGGTTGAGCACCACCGGGCGGCCTTTGTAGTCGCTCAGGTCGACGCGTTGCGCATCGAGGGTGGTCAGCTGCAGCTCGGGCAAGGGCGGCGCGGCGCGCTGCAGCAGCCCGAGCACGGCGCCTGCGGCCAGCCAGACCGTCAGGCCGGTCAGCATGCCGGCCAGCACCGGGCGGCGCAGCGCCCGGTGCGAACGGGTGCGCCAGGCAACGAAGGCAAGCGCCACCAGCACCCCGGCCCACCAGGTGAAGCCGCCGTCACCGATGGCGAGCATGGACAGCGGCGCTGCCGAATATTCTTCCCACCAGCGGGCGACGTAGGCCAGGCGGGCACCGAGCACTCCCCAGAATGCTGCATCGAGGACCAGGCTGCCCGCAGCCTTGAAAGACTCGCCGGGGGCGAGGCGTCTGGTCGCCACCCGGGCAAGCAGCCAGGCCAGTCCGATGGCCGAGACGACGACCACGACCCGGATGGAGAAGGGTCCGACTCCGATCATGGCGGTCCGACTCGGATCGGGGGGCCGACTCCGATCATCGCGTGCCTGTCGTCGGCCCGGGGGTTCTCGCCGAACCGGTCAGGCTCAGGGCGATCAAGGCCAGCACCAGTGGCACGAACGACACCCACAGCACCATGTCCCAGTCATAAGTCGCCAGCAGGCCGCCGGAAGCAAAGGAGCCCACCGTCATCGTGCCGAACACGATGAAGTCGTTGAGCGACTGCACGCGCGTCGTCTCCTCGGGCCGATGGCATTCCAGCACCAGGGCGGAAGCGCCGATGAAGCTGAGGTTCCAGCCCAGGCCGAGCAGGATGAGGGTCAGCCAGAAATGGCCGACGTCGATCCCCGTCAGGCCGACTGCGGCAGACAGTCCGATCAGCAGCAGACCGGCCATCACGATGCGGCCGGTGCCGAAGCGGGTGATCAGCCGCCCGGTGAAGAAGCTCGGTGCGTACATGGAGATGACGTGCCACTGCAGCCCGAGGTTGGCGCTTTCCTGGGGATGGCCGCACAACTGCATCGCCAGGGGGGCAGCCGTCATCAGGAAGTTCATCGACATGTACGACACCGCGCCGCACACGACGGCGATGATGAACAGCGGCTGGCGCACGATCGTGCTCAGCGGCCGCCCGCCGGCCACTGCGGCCGCGCCCGGCATCGGCAGGCGCACGCCGAACAGGACAATGGCCGACAGCGCCGCCACGGCAGCCTGGGCGACATAAGTGGCGGCAAACATGTGCGTCGGCCACAGGTACATCGTGTAGGTGACGAGCTGGGGCCCCACGATTCCGGCCAGGATGCCGCCGCCCATCACGAAGGACAGCGCCCGGGCACGCCGCGGTGCCGCGACGCCATCGGCCGCCGCAAAGCGGAAGGTCAGTACCACGGCTGCATAGGCGCCGCCCAGGAAGGTGGCCGTGCAGAACAGCCAGAACGAGCCCAGCACCACCGCCAGCGCCGCCAGCAGGCCGGTCAGCACGCCGCAGCCGGTGCCGGCGAGGAAAGCCGTGCGTCGGCCGTAACGCCTGGCAACGGCACCGAACGGCAGGATGCACGCGGCCATGCCGACCACGAAGATCGAAATCGGCAGCGTTGCGAGCGCCTTGTCCGGCGCCAGCATGTGTCCGATGATCGCGCCGGTGGCATAGGTCACCACCGTGTTCGCCCCGGCCAGCGCCTGCGCCACGGTCAGGCGGGCGATGTTGCCGCGTTGGTCGCGCTCCGACAGGATGGGAGGGTGGGCTGCCTGCGATCCCGGCTGGACGGCGGCGGTCAATCCAGGCTCCCCATGGTGAGGACCACGCGGGACTTCGCAGCGCCAGAGCGCATCTTTTCAGCACAGCCCCCGTCGCGGCTTGCTCCCGTGACGGGCTGGTCGAGGCAAAGCTGGACAGGCTCGATCAGTTCGAGGAAGCCGGGCCGGCTGGCTTGCATCGCGCGATAGGTGCTCTTCATGCTTGTCATTCAGACGCCGACGGAGAATGGCCGGACACGGTCGTGCCGGCTTCCCCACGGCGAATCGGACGATGTTACAGGAGATGGATCAGGATCTTGTGTCATCACGCCCGTGCCCTCATCATCGGTGACGGCGAACCGCCCCAGAACGAAACAGGAGACCGAAACCGTGCAGCCCAGATCCCCCCGCCGCCGCGCAATGACCACGGCCCTCGCCGGCATCGGCGCACTCGCGGCCCTCACCCCGATTGCCGGGCCGGCGCTGGCCCAGCAGTATCCGGCCCGGCCGGTCACCCTGGTCGTGCCCTTTCCGCCCGGTGGTGTCGCCGACACGGTGGGCCGGCCGGTGGCCGACGCCCTGGGCCGCTACCTCGGCCAGTCGGTCGTCGTGGAGAACCGCAGCGGCGCAGGCGGCGGGATCGGCATGGCCCATGCGGCGAAGGCCACGCCCGACGGCTACACCCTGCTGCTGGCGCTGTCGTCGATCACGATCATTCCCGAAGCCGACAAGGTCCTGCAGCGCTCGCCGATGTACCAGTTGAACCAGCTGGTGCCGATCGCACGCTTCACCGCCGACCCCACCGTGCTCGCGGTGCGGGCCGACAGCCCCTGGCAGACCTATGCCGACTTCATCGCCGACGCCAGGGCACGGCCGGGTGCGCTCACCTTCGGCTCTTCGGGCAACTACGGCACGATGCACGTGCCGATGGAAATGCTCAAGCAGGCCACCGGCACCTTCATGGTCCATGTGCCCTACACCGGTGCGGGTCCCGCGATCGTGGGCCTGCTCGGCGAGCAGGTCGACGCGCTGGCCACCGGCCCGGCCACCGTCGTTCAGCATGTCAAGTCGGGCAAGCTGCGGGTGCTCGCGCACTGGGGCACCGGCCGGCTCGCCGCGCTGCCCGACGTGCCCAGCCTCACCGAACTGGGCGCCAGGGTGACGTTCTCGCAGTGGGCCGGCCTGTTCGCGCCGGCCGGCACGCCCGGGCCGGTGATCGACGGATTGCGCGACGCTTCCCGCAAGGCCGCCGCCGACGAGAAGGTAATCCGGACCATCGGCACCGCCGGTACGCCGATCCAGTATCTGGATGCCGCCGAGTTCGCCCAATTCGTGGCCGCAGACGCCAAGGTCATGGCCAAGGTCGTGCAGCGGATCGGCAAGCAGTAGCCGGGCGTGAGCAGCAGGCGATGATCGGTCCCCGGTGCGCTGCGTCTCAGGAAGCGCTGTCGTCCCGGGGTACATCCGCCGCGCCCAGCCACTCATCGGGCAGTTTCAGGGTAAAGCAGGATCCGATCCCCGCACGGCTGGCGAAGACGAGCTCGCCGCCCAGCAGGCCGGCCAGCCGGCGGGAGGTCGCCAGTCCGACACCTACCCCGGGCACGCTCCGCGATATGCTGCCGCGAAAGAACCGATCGAACAGCTTTGGCTGTTCCTCGGCAGGCACCCCCGTTCCTCGATCCTCGACGCTGAAGCACACCTGACGGCTCTGCGCCGATACGCGAACGATGACCGGCTCGGTCCGGGGTGAGTACTTCACGGCGTTGGAAACCAGGTTCATCAGGATTTCCTGCGCCAGCAAGGGATCGGTGTCGATCTTCGCCGGGGCCTCATCGGCGATTTCGATGCGAATGACCCGTTCCGGAGTCGCTGTCAGCTGGCGGGCCCTCGTGCGGGCAACGAGTTCGAAAACGTCGCAGGACCGCGGCTCCGCCCTGACCTGCCCCGCATCGAGACGCACGACGTCGAGCGTTGCGGCGATGAGTGAGGTCAGCCTCAGGATCTCCGAGCGCACCTGATTCGCCCGTACTTCGATCTCGGGGTACGGCATCCGCCCGCGACTGCGCAGCAGTCGCTGCATCGACGAATCGATGATCGCGAGCGGCGTGCGAAACTGATGTGAGACGAGCGCAACGAAATCCCGGTAGATCTCGGCCGTCTCGCGCTCGCGCGACAGAAAGCTGCGGATACGTTGCCGCTCAGCCATCGCCCTTACCATCATCACCGACAGCACGATGCCGAGGACCACGATCCCCAGGACGGCGACGATGACCTGGACGATCGCCTCGCGCCGCCCGTCCAGCCTTGCGCCGGTCGTCTCCCAGTCGTTGACCATGGAGCGGTTTGCGGCCCGTCCCAGGTCGTCGATCAGCGGTCCGATGGCATCATGCACCGCGGTCGCCGTCTCGGCCCCGCCGAACGACAGATCACGGATGCGGTCCTCGAGCCCCAGCACGGTGAGCATTGCGTCGTCCAGCGTCCCGCTCAGTCCGAGGCCCTCCATGTGACGGGCCTGCGGACCTTCCGACAGCAGGTGGAGCCGGCTGAGCAACACCTGATAGCGCCGCTCGATATCCGGCTCGCTTCCCGGAATGCCGGCACGTCGCGCAATCGCCAGATCGAACAGCAGGGCCGACGACTGCGCCTGGGAAATGGCCCACAGCATATTGTCACCCCCGGTGCTGCGCATCTCGGCCTCGGTTGCGAAAAGTCGATGCAACGCGAAGGCAAGCAGGATGGCAAACGAAAAGACCGCGATTCCGGCAACCACAAAGGCTGCGATGTCGCTCCTGCGGGTCACTGGACCTCGAGCCGGATGAGCTGCCAGACCCAGCGGTAGTCGTAGCGGATGTCCTGGAGCTCTTCATGCGCATCACGTGGATAGACGATCCACAGCGGGCCCTTGTCGCGGGCCAGGAGGCGGACGCCGTCCATGTGCGTGGCTATCAGTACATCGAAGCGACGGAAGTCCTCCATCGGAATGTCGATGACGTAGTCGTTGAGCGCGGACGCCGTCACCGTGTGCCCCTGCGCGCCAACCATCTCGAGCAGGTCACGCATCAGGAAACCTTCGAAACGCCTGACGCCGTCGGTCACGACGGTCGTCGTTTCCACGACATGCCGCGGCAACGTCTGCAGGGTCGTCTCGTCGAACGCAGCAATACCTGGCGGATCACCGTTGCGGATGTTCCCCGTGACAGTCAGAAGTATGTCGCCTGCGGGCGGCGCAAGCGGCTGGTTGTCGGCATGCGCCGCGATGCCATGCATACCCGCAAGAAGCACGAACAGCAGGCCCGCAACCATCCCGAGAAAACCGGCTCGCCGTTCGAGACGGGTACCCCCACGGGCCGATCCGTCGTCCTGCATTCCCTTCCCCCATCGTCTGTTTGAGCATGCATAACATGAAAACAGTTCTGTGTCCCCCCGGCGCCCGGATGGGAGACATGCCCGGATCGGACGGTCCGGACACCGGGCGGGAACGGGATCAGGGTTCGGCGGATGCCGGCCCGGGTGCCGGCGGGGCCTGTGGCGGCTGGTACGACCGGGCCTTCTCCTTGAGCTTCCCGAACTTGCCGGACAGCTGGTCGAGCTTCGCCTCCCACGCCGGGTCGGGCACCTGTCCCGCGATGCTTCGGAAGTAGACCTCCATCATGCACGCGATCGCGAAGGGTTCCAGCAGGGCAGCCTTGACCGACCAGGCGAAGACCAGGGCAAAGACGATGCCTCCCGCCGACCACGCGCCCGGAATGAGGTAGACGGCGAGCGCCGCCGGGGCGAGCATGACAAGGAAGATCAGGATGGACAGGCCATAGACGAAGAGCGCCAGCCATGCGGCGTTCTTCAGCATCGGCTTGTAGTTCTGAGCGTAGAGGATGAGCCCGGTTCGCGCCGACGCCCAGGCGTTGTCGGATCTCGTTCGGATCGCATACGCGAGGATCACCTCGTCGACGAAACCGATGGCGACGTACAGGAATGCGCGAAGCACCGACACGAACTGCTGTGCCCCGGGAATAGGGAGAAATCCGATGATGCCCCGCACCAGCCCGGTAATTGCGCGCAGCACCCCCTTGATGAGCTGGTCGACACCGAACAGCACGCTCGCCTGCGCGAATCGCTTCGAAACCTCGTCCCGCGCCCAGGCGATCTGGGACTTTCCTTGCGGCATCCCTTCGTCACCATCGAGCATCGTCACGAGCACAGCGATGTGTCCGGCCTTGACAATGTACAGGATGTACTCGCGCAGCAGGTACATCACCACCGCGACCGCGCCCAGGCCGATGACGCCGCCCCACAGGGTCGTGGCGGCGCGAAAGCCGGCATCGCCGAAGCCGCCGATGCCCCAGCCGATACCGGCCCCCACGCCGGATACGAGCACATAGGCCAGGGCCGCGCCAAAATAGACGGCCATGCGCAGCAGGATGAAAGGCAGGGTTCGCCCCATCAGGCCCAGTGCACGACCGATCGAGAAATCCCACATGTGTCGAGGCGCTCCAGTGTCGATTTCCGCTCGCGCCGAGCTTAGCCCGGCCGCCATCGGGAGTCCCCCTGCGTTTGCAGGGGGAGGATCACGACCGTTCCTGCTAGAAATCCACTGAAACGAAGGAGGCCGTGGGAGGCATGTCCGAGAGGGGGACGAAACCGAGGATTCTCTGCGTCGAGGACGAAGTGCATCTTCGACGCGACATCGTCGAGGAGCTCATCACCGCCGGATACGACGCCATCGGAGCCGCCGACGGCCAGGAGGCGCTTGCTCTGCTCGGGCATGATCGTCCGGACCTGATCCTGTGCGATGTCTCGATGCCGCGGTTCGACGGATACGACCTGCTCGACACCGTCAAGCACGCTCACCAGGAACTGGCCGACATCCCGTTCATCTTCCTGACGGCGTTCGACCAGCGCGAGCATGTCATCAAGGGCAAGCGCGCCGGCGCCGACGACTATCTGGTCAAGCCGATCGACTACGACCTGATGCTGGCCACCATCGAGGCCCGGCTTCGTCAGGTCAGCCGGATCGACGATCGATCCAGGCAGGAGCTCGCAACCCTGCGCCAGGCGCTGGCCGATTCGCGCTCGGGCGTCGACGGGAGGACGAGACAGGTCATCGACATCCTGGCCTTCGGCGTCGTCCTGGTCTGCGACACCCGGATCGTGTTCGCGAACCGCGCCGCCACGGCGATCCATCGCGACGGCGACGGACTGGCCGTCGCCACGACCCTGCATACGGGTTCACATCTCGTCGACAAGACCGTCAGGTCGATGCTGGACGAGGCCTGCGCTGCCGCGCGGGAAGGCCGGGACCATCTGGCAAGCCTGTCGATCCCCCGACCGTCCGGCCGGCGCGACTTCCTGCTGACGGTCTGTGCCCTTCCAGCAGATCCGGACCAGCCCCATGACGATGCCCGGGCCGTCGTCTTCATCTCGGATCCGGAGCGCCGTCCCGTGATGCCCGGCCAGGTGCTGTCCGGCCTGTTCGGCCTGACGCCGACGGAGGCGTCCTGGCGGCGGTCCAGCGTGAACTCGATGCCGACCAGGCCGATACGCCCGGGCGCTTCCAGCTCCAGCGAGCCGACTCGCCCGCTGACGACGAAGCGCTCGCCGGCGGTATCGGTACGATACAGCGCGGATAGCCCGGAAAACGCTCCCTCGACCTCAGCCCCGTTCCAGCTCAGCGGCGCCACCCGCAGCTCGCCGCTGATGCCCTGGCCATAACCGATGCTGCTGACCAGGGTAACCGGAGGCTGCCCGCCACTGGCCGCGAACAATTCGCTCAGCTCCGCGGTCGGCTCCAGCTGCGCGTGGCTGACCGCCATCACCGGCAGCCACTTGAACGAGCGCAGGCGCGACAGCGGCATGGGACCATGCTCGATGCGATCATTGATGAACAGGTCGATGGCCGGCTGGTCATCCCG
>Ga0172382_10005784_pt1 | contig 18271 bp, 21 predicted proteins | sample Leawel138RmetaG_FD_122245 | JGI IMG/M metagenome (GOLD analysis project Ga0172382, IMG submission 122245) | Leachate microbial communities from a municipal landfill in Southern Ontario, Canada - Leachate well 138R metaG | ecosystem: Engineered > Solid waste > Landfill > Unclassified | place...
CAGCCGCGTGACCCCGCCAGACGCGCGCCGCCGCAGGGAGGGGCATGCCCCTCCCTGCGGCAACAAACTGGCGGTCAATTGATGTGCTACCTGCGTCGGTCAGTTTCATTTGCTTCCGACAGTCTCTGGCGCTTCCGGGTTGAGAGCCGAAAACATGCATGAAATCAATGCCATGTCATGCCGGGCACGCCCGGCGAAGCGAGACTTACCAGCAACTTGAAACGTCTTCGCGGGATGCCCGTGCACCGGGGGTCACGACGGCAGCCGTCACCGGCCTGATTGCCCGCGCGGTCAAGGTTCTGTGTCCGTCCCTGCCGCCTGCCGCCGTCCATCTGCTTATCCTTCTGGTTGAGCACGTCCACGGCGATGACAAGTGGCGCCAGGGCCGTCTGCGGGTCATCCCCAGCAACGCCCGCTTGGCGATGATGCTCGGCACCTGCGAGCGCCGGGTGCGCAGCCTGTTGGCGCTCCTGGAAGCCAATCACTGGATCATCCGGCGTTACACCGAGGCCAACCGCCGCAACCGGCCCGAGGCAGGGATCGACTTGGCGCCCGTCGCCGCCCGGCTCGCAGATCTGCGCCGCGCCGCCGACTGGGTGGCCGAGGAGGGCCGCGAGGCCCGCCGCCGGTCGGATGCCGAGCGCGACGACGCCGACGTGAGCCGGTCCGATGAGTCCTCCAGGGAGGACAGATCCGACCGCCTGAAATCCTACAGTGTAAATCCTGAGCCTACGGCTCCTGTACAGCCCGCCAGCGATCCCGGCGAATTGGTGAGCCTGATGCTGCACGCCTCGCCCCGGCTACAGGCGGCGATTGCCCCCCAAGACCTCGTTGACCTTCTCAGCCCACGACCACCAGGACCGGCCTTGCACCGGCTCGCGGCGGCCGTGGGCTTTTTTGTGCGCGAAATGGGGCTGTCAACGAGCGCCTGGACCGATGGCGTGAGGCGCCATGAGTGGGCCGCTCTTGCCGCCGCCGCTGTCGCAATGGAACGACAGGGGGTAGAGCGCAGGCCGGGCTATCTGCGGGCGATGCTGCGTCATCCGAACCTTCAGAGCACCGTGCGGCATAGCCTGCGGCGGCTGATCGGAGGCCACTGACATGCGCCAGGTCTTTTTGCTGATCGGCGGGCTTCTGGTGTTGGCCGGTTCGGCCCAGGCGGCTTTCGGCTCGGACGCTGTGACGGGGGCCGCGCGGGTGATCGACGGCGACACCCTCGCAATTCAAGGCGTCCGGGTGCGCCTGTGGGCCGTCGATGCGCCCGAGATAGACCAGACCTGCCGTTCCGCCGCCGGGCTGACGTGGCCGTGCGGCCTTGCCGCAGCCGAAGTGCTGAAGGAGCGGCTTCGCGGCCAGTTTGTCACCTGCTGGCGGCGCGACACGGATCGGTACGGGCGGATGGTGGCGACGTGCACTGTCGGCACCACCGACGTTGGGGCGTGGCTGCTTATCAACGGTTGGGCAGTCACCTACTGGCGCGAGGTTCCGGCCTACTCGGACCTGGAGCACATGGCCAAGTCCAATAAAGCCGGAATCTGGTCGAGCAGGTTTGCGGCGCCTTCCGAGTGGCGGAGGGCGCAGAAATGAGCCTGAGCATTCACCCCTGTCGTCAACCATCTGAAGTGCGCCGCGCCAGTGCGCGACGTGGGATCAGGACGACAAGAGGAAGTGGCTTTGGGAACCGAACCTCATTCCTCCCGCAGTCGCACGCCCGGTCCTCCGGGGCCAGTGTAATCGCCGGAGGCGATGAACATGATCCCTGCCTTTTCAAATGCGGCGCAGAGCGCGTGAATCGTGCCCGCATGAGCCTTCAGAGGGCCAGGAATTGTCTCCAGCCGCTTGATCGACGGAAGCGACACGGATGCTCGTTCAGCAAGATCCTTCTGCTCCCAGCGCAGCAGCATTCGGGCCGCTCTTATTTGCTCGCTCGTCAACAAAATGATACCTCAGGTATTGTTTTGATCATTTCTCTATGTTATACCTGAGGTATCAAAACAGCAAGGGCCAACGCCATCTCAGGTAGCCCAGCACATAGGAGAGCCGATCATGACCCAGACCGCCGCACCCACCCCCATCTCTTTGCTCGACCACGTTCGCGCCATCGCCCCCGAACCGAGTTGGAACCTGCCCCTTTATACTGATCGTGATGAGGTTAGCGCCCACGGCCTGCCCAATCGCCGCTGGGTCATGGTGAAGCGTAAAGCTTCCGACAGCTACGAAGTCACGGTCTACCGCTCCATCCGCGAAACCCCGGACAGCGCCAGCCCCAGGCCTCAGAGCTTGACCGCTGGCCGTCGTCGAAGCGGGCCGGACCTTGCTGCCATGGTGGCCGAGGCCCTGGCTGACCCGCTGGACGCTGTGACGGTGGCCGGGCTGGTGTTGTGGCCTGACACGCTCTCGTTCATCGAGGGTTATACCGACGACAGTGGCCGGTATAGCTTTTCTCGCCAGAGCAACGGGTGGGAATGGCGGGTTAACAGCAAGGCCGTCGAAGCGGCCATGGGCTTGCTAGGCCGCCTGTCCTTCTACGGGTTTGGAAACACGGCCCCCACCCTGCCCGAGGCGGTTGCCGATGCGGTGGATGCGCCGCGTCGCTTCGCCGCCATGGTCGAAATCCTTGCCGTCGAGTTGGCCCAGGCCGCTCCGAACCCCGACCCGTGGACCTATGCCGCCGTGATCGCCGCCCAAGACGGTGAGCGGGCCTTTGTGGGGCCGTGTGCCGCCCTGCTCGATCTCAAGGACCAGCTTCGTGCAGCCGAGGCTCCGTTCATCGGCCGCATGGACACCGACGCCTCGTACATCGTCGCCGTGCCGGTCGATCAGGCCGAGGGGCTGGACGCCGCCGGTCTGATTGATCATCCGGCTGCCGTGCGCCTGAAGCGCTATTGAGGAGGATTGTTCCATGAGCGCCGGAACTCTTATCGACCATCATTCCTGCCCGACATGCCTCGGCCACCGGAAGGTGTTCGGCGGCCGCGACGTCCAGGGCGATTTTGTCGACAAGGATTGTCCGACATGCCTCGGCTTGGGAGTGGTGGCGCGGGATCATCCCTTTTTGGAGTGGCGGGACTGTCCGCACTGCGGCGCGAGCATCCGCACCGAACACCTGAGTATGGGCGAAGGGGACGGCTGCACCGAATGCGGCGGGGCCGTGGGGATGCAGATCGACGGCACTCTCTGCGCCGTCGACTGGGACGACATGCAGTTCTGAGGGAGGCACGACCATGAGCGAATATGACAAGTTGATGGCCCGCCTGGACGCCTTGATGCAGTCCAAGGGCGCCAAGGTATCGCCTTGGCTCAGCGATCAGTCGCGGCTGCCGCAACAGAACCGGGTCATTGACGCTCTTGCCGATCCGCAGCCCGCCCGACAGGCACACGACACGGATATTTGTCCATCATGTGCCGCCGCTGGCTGGTTGTTATGGCGCTACGCCCAGGAGCGCGGCTCTGACGATCAGTCCAAGTAGCTGCCTCCCTGCCGTCGCGTTTTTCATCTGACACGAAGAAGGGACTCCACCATGACGACTAACAACACCCCATGGGAAGCCGGTCGGGTCATAAAAGTTCGTAGCACCGCCGTTGGTCGCGCTTATGACTTCACTCCCGGCGAGGCGCCGGGGCGGCACGAGTTAGCCGTTGTACCGACCGGCTCTGGCATGACGGTTGGGATGACCGAAAACAGCGAGATCGACTGCACCGCTTGCGCCAAGTACGTCCGCGCAGAATTTCCGCGCGGCACTGGATGCAAACGGGACGCCGATTATCGGCGCATCGCACCTGCCCGACAGGCTTGCGGCGGGAAAGACTATGAGGCCGCCCAAGCCTTGGCCGATCCGCAGCCAGCCCGGCAGCAGCACGACATGGACCTCTGCCCTTTATGTGCCGGCGCTGGCGAACTGCTAACGCCCAATGGGGAAACCGCATGGTGCGGTGCCTGTGCCGGCACTGGTGAGAACGACCAGGAGGGAAAGCCGTGACCATTCCATGGAAGGGAGACCTACTCGCGTTGCAGGCGCGCATCTACAAGGCCCGGCGGGCGCAGAAGATCACTCAGGCGCAGGCCGGAAAGATCATCGGTGTATGCGACCGCACTTACCGCGACTGGGAAGGTGGCGAGACCGACATTCCGGCGTCCAGCCTCTTCCTCTTGGCAGCACACTTGGGTATCCGGGTGTTTGAACCGGGTGCTGAAAACCGGAAAAATTCTTCCGGTTTTGGCGCTTCGTCTAAAGCCTGCGATGGCAGTGCTGATTTTGTATTGCGCAGTACAAAAGAGGCTCTTCCGCCCCTGGCCTCAGGAGGAAGGTAGCATGGCGCAACCGACGGCGGAAGCGTATGCCGAGCTTCAGAAAGCCTTCGACCATTTCAACCGGACGCTCTTCGACGGCTCCCTGCCCGACTGCCTGATCAGCATCAGGACTGACGGCGCCAGCATGGGCTATTTCTCCGGCAGCCGGTTTGTTGGCCGCGCGACCGGCGAAGTCGTCGACGAGATCGCCATGCACGCCGGGTACTTCGGTGTGGTTCCCATCCGAGAAATCATGCAGACCGTGGTGCATGAGATGGTTCATCAGTGGCAGCACCATCATGGGACGCCCGGCCGGGGCCGCTACCATAACCGCGAATGGGCAGCCAAGATGGAGGCCATCGGCCTGATGCCGAGCAGCACCGGCGAACCAGGGGGCAAGCGCACCGGCGACAGCGTATCCGACTACATGATCGAGGGCGGGCCGTTCGAGGCGGCCTGCAACGCCCTGCTGACCCAGGAATACACTGTGTCCTGGATGGATCGGTTCCCGCCCGTGCCTCCCGAGGCGGCCGCGCTTGCCGCTGGCGATGGCGCCCTCCAGGCGGCGGTGAGTTTGATCAAGCTGCCCGAAGTCGGCGCTAAGCCCAACAAGTCTAACCGCGTCAAGTACCGCTGCCCGAGCTGCGGGGCGCAGGCATGGGGCAAATCGGCCCTCGCCCTGCTGTGCGGCGTTGAGGGGTGCGACAGCGCGCCGCTGGAGGCCGTGGTGCCGGGAGAAGCGGTGCTCTTGCCTAACGCATCAGGGACATTTGAAAAGGAGTTTAGCGGTCATGTCGACAGACAGTGACAGGATTTCCTTGCTGGGCCAGCGGGTGGAACTGGCACGCGAGGGTTTCACCATTATTCGCAATCTTCTTCGCGATGCGACAGCCCGGCGGAGTGGTTGGCAGTCTCTGCTGTTCCGGTTCTCCGGCCATTCAGGCATTCTGGAGGCATTGGAACTGGCGGAGGCTCTGCACAACCTGCCTCGGGGGTCGGAACCTTTTCAGGAAGAAATGACCTACGCCCGTTTGCATCAGTACGTCGGGCGCTACCCAAGCCACGCTGGCTTGCTGAGGTGCTGTCCCCCCAGTGACGACGAGGCCGAGAAACGTTGAAGACCTGCAATCTCCGTAGTGGGAATTGGTCCGGAAAGTAGTCCCATTCTTTCATTGATCAGTTTTGCTGCTTCCATCCCTTGCACAAGGATAGGAAAGGATGGACATCGATTGTGGAGCAGCCAAAAAGTGCGTGTCACCCCATTAGCGAACATTATCTGGATGCCTTTGTGCCTCTCCATCGCCGAGACTTCTGCCAGCGGTACGGGTGACGGTAAACCCCTACTGAAACCTTCGACAGCCCTCTGATACTTGTAGTCTTTTGGCATCAGGCGGCGGGGTGCGCAAGCGTCGCCTCGTGGGTGTGCCACTGTAGAACATAGCAACCAAGCACCATAAAAACGCTCAGCATGGACATAGACCACATATTCATCGGCGGTGCGGTGGAGCAGGCGCAAGTAGTGCCGGCTGCTTTGGTCCGCTCGAACTTCCCAAACGGTCTGCCGAGCATTGTGTTCCACAATTACGGGTATCGCTGGGAGAGGTTCGGAAAGGCTCGCTGAGAGTGCCCGCTTTGCCTCTCTGGCAGCCAGAAACCTGTAAAATAGCCCCCCCAATTGCGCCCCCTCATATTTCAGAGCCGGTTTAGCGTGTTCATGCCTTCTCAGCCAACTCCATGATCTTCGGCACGTCGAAGACGGCCCTTACGGTGCGGCGCCTGCTGTGCGGCTGGTCGGGCGCGTCCAGCGTGGCGACCTCGAAGCGCTGAACGCAGGCGCGCAGCGGGATGGTGAAGCGGTGGTCCTCCGGCGCCGTCCGCAGGCGGGTGAGCAAGGCCCGGAAGCGGGCCAGGGCGGCATTGACGGCGGCTGGCGCGGGCTGCAAGGCGTCGATCTGCCGCTGGTGATGGGCCTGCTCGAAGCTCAGGCGGCGGATTTCCTGCTCCTGTTCCTCCAGGACCTGGCGCACGGTTTCGGTGCGGGCCTGCGGCCCCAGGGTGGTCAGCATGAGCCGTACCGAGGCGCGCCGGTCGCCGATCTGCTGCGCCAGGCCGGCGACCGCCGTTTCGTGCTCCGCCCGGAGGGCAAGGCTGGCAGGCGTTGCGAAATGCGCCTCGATGTCCCCGGCCGACAGGCAGCCCAGTGCGTCGAAACACAGCGGCATGAGTTCCGGCCAGCCGAGGTTGCGGGTGGCGCATCCATCGTGCGGGCAGGCATAAAAGCGGTGCCGCTGCGTGCGGATCTTCACGTCGTGGTCGGCGCAATGCAGGCGGCCTGAAAACACCGCGAAGGTCTTCTGTGGCTTCCGGCTCTGCTGGAGACGCCACTGGCGCATGCGCTCCGCGTCGCGGTCGGCCTTCGCAGCGGCGTCTTCGGCGTGGCGGGTCTTGGCCTCCTCCTGGCGGGCCGATGAGCGTTCCACGATCAGCCCCTGCACGCGGTCAAACAGCGCCGCATCGAGTATCGCAAGGTCAGGCAGGGGGGCCTGTATCCATTCCTCCGGCGGCCGGGGAACCGACAGGCGCTTGCCCGTCTCGGGATGCTTCCGGAACTGCATCCGGTTGAACGTCACCACGCCCTTGTACATCGTCTGGCGCAGGATGCCGGTGGCGCGCGACGCGCTGCCGATCAGCGTGGTCTGGCCCCACTTGCCGCCAGCCGGGGCCGGGATGCCAAGCGCATTCAGATCAGCACAGATGCGCTTGAGGCTGGTGCCCTTGGCATAAGCGGCAAAGATGCGCCGGACGACTTCGGCCTGTTCCTCGTTGATGGCGCGGGCGCCACGGATGGGTTCTCCGTTTTCATCCAGGCGGCGCACGATGTCGTAGCCGTAAAGCTGGCCCCCCGGCACCGAACCCCGACGGACCGATGCGATCATGCCGCGCCGGGTCTTGTCGGCCAGATCCTTGAGGTAGAGCGCGTTCATGGTGCCCTTCAGCCCGATGTGCAGTTCTCCGATCACCCCTTCGGCGACCGTCTCCAGCACGATATCGGCAAAGGCCAGACGCTTCCAGAAGGTTGCAATGTCACCTTGGTCGCGGCTGAGGCGGGAAAGGTCCTCGGTGACGATCCGCTCGAATTGCCCGGCCAGAGCGGCCTTCATCATGTGCTTGAAGCCAGGGCGGTTCATCAACGAAGCGCCTGAAATCCCGTCGTCCCGAAACGTGCCGACGATGCCATAGCCCCGGCTTTGGCAGTGCTGGAGGCAGCGGGCGATCTGGTCCTCGGTCGAGCCTTGCTGTTTGTCGGAGGAGTGGCGGGCGTAGATGGCAACCAGCATTTCAAACGTTCCCTGCATTTTTGCGAGGGATAGGCGCTGGTTCCTGATGGTGCAAGCCGTAAATAGCCCGACCGCTGGAGGATCGCGTTCCGGGCGCGTGTTTCCACAAGATTCCACGAGTTTCTACAAGTTTCCACGTCTTTCCACGTCTTTCCACAACTTTACCTGTCGTACCCGTGGCAGGATATGTCGCGTAGGCCCACTCGTGGACCTCCCCGACCGCCCTCCGGGCGTCCTGCCCTTACTCGCATGGCTGCGCCATGCTCGACGGGTGAAAAAAGCTCCGCGCCAGCCGTGGCCTTCAGCCACGAAATAAGCCGCCCTGGATGGGGGCGGCTCAGGGGGAAGGGGCCGGTTTACGACGTGGAAGGGCTGCCGTATCCTTTGCAACAATCAGTGATTGCCAGAAGGGGGAGGCCCATGGAACTGCCTGTTGCTGCCTACAATCCGCGGATATTGCAGGCCCCGTTCGGGCCGGCTGTAAACCTTCGCGACCTTCATGCCGCGCTTGCGGTCGGCAAAGACTTTTCGAACTGGGCGAAGGACCGGCTGAAAAAGTACGGCTTCGTCGAGGGGGAGGATTATCAGGTTTGCTCGCCAAATTTGGCGAGCAAAGTGCGGGGAGGCCACAATGCCCTCGATTACCTCGTTACCCTCGACACCGCCAAGGAACTGGCGATGGTCGAGAGGAACGAGCGGGGCCGCGCAATCCGGCGCTATTTCATTGCGGTCGAGAAGCGGGCGCGGGTTGACCACCTATACGCGGTCAAAGAGGTTATTCTGCGTCCAGATGGGCCGTGGGGCCGGGTCTGGGCTATCCCGGTGTACATGGTCGACGGCGCAGAGTACTGGAATGTGCCTTTGTTTCTAGAGGCGTTCTTCGGATCCAAGGTGACGATTGACAGGGCGGCGCTTGATGGGCGTGCTGTGAATCTAATGCAGATGCATCCTGACCTTGCCGGGGCCGAACCCTTGTGGGTGAGCCGTGAGGAACACTTGGACGCCATACTGAAGGATGCGGCTGGCTGCTGGGATGCCGCAACGAAGCGGTTTGTCGAACAGGCCAGGGCGGCGTCCCGCGCTGTTCTGACGGCATAGGGGGCAGGCGCAGGCCCTTCAGCCACGAAAAAGCCGCCCTGGAGGAGGGCGGCTTCGTGATGACAGGCAGTCCGGTCAGGAGGGCGACGCAGCTTCCAGGATCTTGCGGCGCTGCCACGCCACCCATTCCGGCATGAGTGCTCCTACCATGCCCTTCATGCGTTCGGCGATCTCGTCGTCGGTGAGCGCCGTTTCCTGGATGAGCAGCGTCGCGGTGGCCTCATGGCGGGCAAAGTCTTTGCTGTTGCTGCTCTTTTTCAGGCTGCCGATAAGCTCCTCCTGGACTTCGATCAAGCGTGACATGACCGCGCTCCATTCCTTTAGCGGCACTGTCAGGACCGCCGGGATTTCACCGGCGGCGGGCCGGGGTGAGGCCACCGCGCCGTAGTGGCCGGTTCTGCGGATGGCGGGCAGGACTTCGCCGACCACCCATTCCTCGAAGCGCTCCGCCGCAGGCAGCTTCGAGCGCATGATCAGGCGGTACATATCCCGCTCGGGGATGATGACCGTCTGCGGGTCCAGGGTGAACGATACGTTCACCCCTACCGGCTGGGCAGCCTTGCAGTGATCGCGCGCAGCTTTCTGTGGATTGGCATAGCCCAGCACTTCGGCCACGTCCTTGGCGACGAACCAGGGTTCGCCGTCGATGCTGAGGCCGCGCACGGCCGCGCCTTCAAACTCGAACGGAATAATCTCGGTGCTCATGATGCTGTCCTCCAGGTCGATGTATGAGATAGGGGTGAATGGGGTTACAGGTCCGGCTCCCGCTCCGCCGGGCGGGCGCGCTTCAGGCTGCGCGGCTCCAGTCCGGCAGCCTTGATCGCCGCCTGGATCTGTCGGCGCCGGTCGCGGTTGCCTCCCGGTTCAGAACCATGCGGCAGGGGCAGGCGCTCGATCTCCAGTCCGTCCGGGGCGGCGCCGCTGGATGCGAGGACCATGCGCCGGTTGGGCAACTGTTTCCGTAAGGCGGTGAGGGTGGCCGCGACGTCGCCCACGGTGTGAACGACGGTGGCCTTGCTGTCGCGGTGGACGGCCAAGGCCGCCGTCAGATCGTCGGCGATGACCAGCGGCGCCGCGTCGTTCTTGCCGAGCCAGCCGCCGAGGACATGGAACAGGGCGTCCGGTTTGTTCTGCGCCAGGTCATCCAGGCGCCAGCGGTCGCGGCCATCCGCATCGACGGCCAGCAGGCCGGAAAGCCGGAGGTCGCCATTCCGCAATGGCAGCAGCACGTCGCCGGCGTCGGTCAGGCGGGCCGCCGCAGTCACGCGCCCGGTGCCCAGCCAGGAATGGGTCGCGGAGTCTTGTTCGCGGGCGCAGGGCCGGGCCGCATTCCAGCGCAGGAACACCTGATCATCCAGGGCTTCGGCAAACACACCGCGCAGCGTGCCGGCGTGTTCGCTTCTGGTAAGGTCGGCAATGGGCTGAGCAATCACCGTCACGCCCAGATCGGCGGCGGCGGTCGCGGCGATCTCCGGCGCCGTCGCCAGGACGACCCGCGCATTCGGATGCTTTGCTTGCAGGGCTTTGGCTATCTCCGGCCACTGGGTGGCGTCACCGGCCATGACCACGGGCGCGGCGGTGGCGCGGTGGATGGCGGCGGCTTCGGCATAGCTGGTGGCGATCACCACCGGGCCGTGGCCGAGGCGGCGGCGCGGGTCGATCACATGCACCAGAGGTTCGGTAGTGGCGGCGACGGAAACCCGCCGGGTGCCGCCATCGGCGCCGATCACTTGCACGTCCTCGATGCGGCCAGCGAGGGTGCGTAATGGCACGGCCACGGCGCCGTCTTTGGTTAGACGCACACCGATGCCGGGCACGCCGTTGTCCTTCAGCCACGCGCAGTTTGACGGCTTGGCCCATTCGATGGTGGCGTCCCAGGCCACCATGGCCATGTCGTCCAGCTCCGCCGCGAACAGCGACCGCAGGACGTGCGGCGGTCTCTTTTCCGGCAGTAGGACACGGGGGCAGGAGACGCGGGCCGTTACCTCCGGTGTCGTCGCGGCGAGAACCGGGCGGATGCCCTTGTGCATCTTTGCGAGGGCGGCGATCACCACCGGCACCTCTGCGTCCGAGGAGGCCACCACCACCGGCGCACGGGTGGCACGGCGGATGGCGACGGCGGCGGTGTAGTCGGCGGTGACGACGACAGGCGCGCCAGGGCCGAGGGTGCGCCGGGGGTCGATGACGTGCATCGCCGGGCCATCCACCGCGCCCACGTCGAGATGGCGGCCGGACGGGGCGAGCAGCCGCACGCCCTGGAGCGCGCCGGTGGCGTCGCGGAAGGGGATGACCAAGTTGCCAGCTTCGTCAACGCGGGTTCCGGTACTGACAAGATGCCGCTCGTCGCGCCACGGGGTTTCGGGATTGTCGTGCCAGCGGTTGGCGAGCCGCCAGCGGGCCAGCGCGCCGGCGATCTCAGGCGAAATCCGTTTGGGCGGCGCCGGCTCGTCCTCCCCGAACACGATGTTCAAGAATTCTTTGTGCGCCATGAGGATGACGAAGGCGAAGGGGTCGTTATACGCCTCCATCATGAGGAACATCTTCCAGTTCCGCGCCACCTTGCTCAGCAGCGTCGGACGGCTTCGCCCGCGCTGCTGAAGATAGCGCCGCCACAACGGCGCAAGCCCCGGCTGACGGGCCAGCGGGCGCGGGCGGTAGCGCGCCACGGGCACGGGCGGAACCTTCAGGGGCGGCGGCTCCTGCCCCGGAGCAGGGGGTGGAGGGGCTGCCGGTTCCATTTGGGGGCGTGGCTCCGGGGGAGGGACCGGGGCGGCGGCATCGTCGTCAGCCGGGGTCAGGCTATCTTGCTCGGGGGAGGGAATATCGTCCGTCGGGCCAGCCGCTTCTGTCGTGAACTGTGCTGGCTGGAAGGGGCCGAACCGTGTCTCCAGGGATTTTTTGCCGCAGGAGCGGTGCAGTGCGCTGGCCTTCATGGTCTGGCGGCCGGTCGGGTCGGTCAGGACCAGACCGGCGCCATGGGGCTTCAGGCGGATGTCATACCGCGCCAGGACCGCGTGCGCGTCCTGCCAGCCGTCCGCGTCTTTCAACTCTTGCAGGATTGCCGTCCGATGCTCCAGGACATGACGCTGGAAGCTCTCCTGCCACGTATTGGCCTCGAAATCCCGTGCGCCGGGAGACAGGGCCGCCTCGGGTTTGGGGTCGGACATGCCCCGATCAACGGTCAGGCCGTACTTCTTCTCCATCGCGCGGGAGACCTTCTCCAGCGCCTTGAAGTCGTTGTAAGGGGCGTGGACCTTGAAGGTTCCGGGATGGACGCGGTTGAACGCGATGTGGACGTGGTAGTTGTCGGTGTTGAGATGGCTGCCCGCGACGTACTGGTGTTCGGCAAAGCCCAGGGCCTCTGCGTAGTGGCGCACGATGTCCTGGAGGGCCGTCTTGTCGAGCTTGGCCTCTTCGCCGGGGTGGAGGCTGAGGACCAGATGATAGGTCTTGTTGGCGACCTCGGGCTTTTGCATGCGCACCGCCTCCACCTCCGCAGCGGCGGCATCGAGGTCGGCCAGATCGGCGCCCGCGTTGCAGTTGGCGATCCAGAACTGGTCCAGTTTCTCGCCTTCCTCGCGCGCGGCGGCGATGTACTCGGCGAGATGGGTGAAGTCGTCTGGGACGTCGGGGGCTTTATCGATGCGCCTGTGGATCATGCCTGTCGCCAGGACTTGGCAGCGTGATCAGCATACTTTTGTAGGACTTTTGATGCTTCTTCTGGCCTCATGTAATGAGTGAGAAGCTCCATGGCGAGGCATATGCAGCCATATACAAAATGCCTCTCTGAGACGCCTTTCGCCTCTATCGTGGCCGTTATCTCCATGCCACCAAACGTTGCAGTACCAATGGCGCCGTCTTCTCCAAAACCGAAGCTCATTGTCTCGTCCTCTTGTCGTGATGGGCTTTCGTCGCGTCTAGGTGCAGTTGCCGACGATCATGCCTTGCGGCGGGGCTGGAGGTGGCGGCGCAGGTCGACCACGGCGGCCTTCAATTCGTCTTGCGTGGCGGCGATCCGCTCGGCCAGTGTCGTCAGCCGGGCGGGAAGTTCTGCTTCCGGCGCTTGGTTCAGCGCCAGCTTCATGAGGTTGCCGAGGCGGGCGAGGTCGGCGTTGATCGCGGTGAGGTCACGGATGTGCTCCCACCCGGCGGCGGCCTGCGGGTTGGGCAGGTGCTGGCCGAGAATGAGGCGGCGCAGAAGTTCCGACCGCGACAGATGGGTCTGCGCGGACAACTCATCAAGCCGGGCGCGCTCGTCGTCGGTGAGGTAGGTTTTAACTTGGTGCAGGTTCGAGGGCATCGGGGGCCTCACATGCCGGGGCCGCTGGCCATGCCCTTGCCGCGTTGCGGCGGGGGCAGGGCGAGGGCTTTGCGCTGGTGGGCGGCGTAGAGATGGTCCGCCGTGCGCATATTGGCCTTGCGGGCATCCAGAAGCTGCTTTTCCTCAGCTTCCAAGCGCGAACGGTCTTGATTGAGAAGACGAACAGCGTTGGACTTAAAGAAGCGGCGGGCGGCGTCGTTGGGCAAGGCGCCGATGCGGCTTTTGGGATGTCCATGTCCTTTGTCCACCGCGTCGTACAGAACCGGGTCATTGACCAGGGGAAGGACGGTTTCCGCCGCCTGTAGTTCCGTCAACGCAGCCTCCAGGCTGCTTTTCATGCCCACGCTGTTAGCGTACTCGGCCAGATCGTTTTCAAGAAAGCGACGTTCGACGGCGAGAATGAGAGAGAGGTCTTGTGACTGCCCCACTTCCTGAACCATCACACAAATGCCTTCGCGAGTTCGCTTCCGACGATGAGCCAGCGGCGTCTTGTCAAGTTCGCTGCTGAGGCCCTTTTCTTGAAGAAATTTCAGATTAAACCGCTCTATCAAGCCAGTCTTTTCCATACGCCTTCTCCGCTGCTTCCGTTTTCAGCCCGCGCTTCTTGATCCAATGCGAGCCGTTGGCTCGTTTGGCGGCCAATAAGGCATGTGCTGGAAGTTCTGCCTGCTGCAGCCATTCCCACGCTGCCTCAGCATCACCCGCTTCATCTGCGGCGACAGATTCCATGAGGTAAATCGCGTTCTCGCTCATGCCGATCTTCTCGTCTTCGGTCAGATAACTTTTGGGCATGGTTCGTCTCCATGTGCTGATTTTCCTGATCGTCAGATTACTTGTAGGGCCTGGTCCGGGCAACCGCGCCGCCATCGGCCCCCAGGCTGTATGAAGGCTGCATGAGCTTCGTGCAGGAGAGCGGCGCAAGACCTTTCGAACGCTCCGCCTCGGTGAACGCCGGCACGATGACCAGACCGTTTACCGCTTGGGCGGCGCCGTTGGCCCGTTCCACGCCGGTGTTGGGCTTGTTCTTGGCCTCTAGGTGGTGGTCATTATCGGCAGCAATGACGATGGCTGTATTGGGGTACTTGCCCCGCAAGGCTTCGGCCACAGGCTTCAGGTTTCCTGCATCGAACGCGACGGCCACGGGGCGGCCCGTCGTCTCGTGCATTGTGCTGGCGGTGGAGTACCCCTCGGCAATGATCAGCGGGCCAAGGCCCGCCACCCTGTCAGGGTCTATCATGTGGTAGAGGCCGGTTTTCTCAGCGCCGGTCGTGTAGCGCTATTCGCCCGAGGGCGAGATCGACTGGACGTTTCGGATTACGCCAGCCGTGTTGTGCATCGGAATGAGCAGGGCGCCGTCCTTGATCCAACGGAAAGGCTTTCTTCCGCTCCAGGTAAGGGTGCTGCACGTCACTGTCGAGGCGCTCCGCACCCCGAAGCAGGCTTCGGGCCACTTGCGCCCCCCGCTCGGCCAGTTCGGCCCGCTCGGCCGGATCGATGGTCGTTCCCGTAGCGACCCACTTCACGGCGTCCTTGCCGGAGGCCAAGCGGGGAGCGACCAGTCACAACCAGCGCCGCCTAGCGATCCCCTTTGTCAACACCCCATAGGACTAAAGGCCTAGGAAATAAAGCGTGCATGCATCCATTGTGATGGGCATTCTTGCCGGCCTGACAGGCTGGCGGTTTTACCGCTGGCGGGGGGGTTTAAGGGGCACGGGGACCGTCATGGCGCACATCACAGAAAAGTACCTCGGATCGGTGATCCGTCGGCAATCAGTGGGCGCTATGCAGGCGTGGCGGGTTGTGGTCCTTGCGGGTGCTCTTGCGGCGGGCGCTGCCCCGGCGGCACTGGCTCAGCAGATCCCCTCCGCCGCCGAGCCGGGGCGCGAGGCTCCACGGCCGGTGATGCCGCAGCCGCGTATGCCCGGCGGGGCTATCGTCGTTCCGCGGGCGCCCTCGACGGAGGCGCCGCCCCGAGCCGAAACCGTGAGCCTTACACTGCGCGGTATCGTGATCGATGGAGCGACGGCCTACACGCCCGACGTGCTGCGCGGCCTGTACGGCGACAAGATCGGGCAGGACATCACCGTGGCCGATGTGTTTGGCATCGCCAATGCCATCGAGGTGATGTATCGCGCCGATGGGTACATCACCAGCCAAGTGGTGGTGCCCGAACAGACCATCGAAGACGGCGTGGTTCGCCTTCAGGTGATCGAAGGTTTCGTGTCCGAGATCGTCTTCAGCGATGATTTTGGACCCGCCCTGCCAGCCGTGCAGCGGCTGGTGGAGCCATTGCGCGGCATCACGCCGATCAGTGTCGCCGAGATGGAACGCCGCCTGTTGATCGCCAACGATCTTCCTGGCCTGACCATCCGGGCAAGCCTGGAGGCATCGCCGACGGTGCTCGGCGGGTCCGTGGTGACGGTACGGGGCGAGCGCAAGGCGGTGTCGGCAACCCTGTCGGTCGATAACCGCAATTCACCCTTCATGGGGCGGCGCCAAGCCACAGCAACGGCGGCAGCCAATTCCATCGGCCCACGGGCAGATCAACTCAGCATGACGGTCAAGTCCGCGTCGACCCTGCGCCAGTCATGGCTGGTCGCCGGTGGGTATCAGGCGCTGCTTGATGACAATGGATTGACGTTCGGCCTTAACGCCAGCATGTCCAACTCGCGGCCGGGCCTGACCCTCAAGCCGTTGGATGTCCACAGCAAGACGATTTCCGGCACCGGCACACTCAGCTACCCGCTGATCCGCTCGCGGGAGGAAAACCTCCGGCTGGTCGGTCAATTGGAGGTGCGCAACGTCTCCACCGACTTGCTCGGAGCGCCCTTCACCCGTGACCGCCTGCGCATCGCGCGGGTTGGCGGCAGTTATGACCGCCTCGACGGATGGGATGGCATCACGGCCGTTCGCGGCCTGATCCACCAGGGCATTCCAGTGGGCGGAGCGACCGAGCGAGGCGACCCAGAAGCATCGCGCGCGCGGGGCCGCAGCGACCACACCAAATTCACGCTGGACCTGACGCGGGTCCAGCAGTTGCCGCACAATTTCAGTGTGCTGGCGGCATTTACAGGGCAACGGGCGCTGACCCCCTTGCTGGCCAGCGAGGAAATCGCCTTGGGCGGCGGTTCCTTCGGTCGCGCCTTTGACGAAGGCGAGATCAGCGGAGACAACGGCTGGGGCGGGGTGCTGGAACTGCGCTATTCTCCAGACCTTCCGGCCACTCCGTATGTGCAGGCGGTCCAATTCTATGGATACGCTGACCGGGGCGAAGTTTGGAGCCTGTCGGGCGCCAATGCCCGTGACCGCACCGCCGTAGCGTCGTTTGGCGGCGGCGTGCGGGCGTCCGTTCTGGAGGACGCCGTGTTTGCCAGCCTGGAATACACCAAGCCGCAAAATCGGCCCGTCGCGACCGCGGGTGATTACGGCAGCCGCATTTTCTTCAATCTAACCGTTCAATACTAGGCTGGGTGGGGCAACCATGACTGATATTTTCTTCGGCACGCCGTCCTTCCCTTCCCTCCCGGCCCGGTCCCGTCATCGCGCGGTGTCCCTGCGCGGCCGCCTGCTGGCATCCGTCGGTCTGCTGATGGTCCAGGACGGGATCAGCCGCCAGCCGCAGCGCGGCGCCGGATCACGTCGGCTGCGCCGGGCCGGCATCGTCGGCGCTTGTGCCCTGTCGTCGCTGATGACCGGGGCGGCCTATGCCAACCCGACCGGCGGTTCGGTGGTGGCCGGTCAGGCGTCCATTCAGGCGGTCACGCCGAATACGCTGGACATCCTGCAATCCAGTGACCGGGCCATCATCAATTGGCAGTCGTTCAGCATCGGCGCGGGCGAAACCGTAAACTTCCGCCAGCCTTCGGCGGCCAGCGTGACGTTGAACCGCGTTGTCGGCAACGATCCGTCGGCCATTTTCGGGTCGCTGACGGCCAACGGCACGGTGATGCTGGTCAACCCCAACGGGGTGATCTTCGGTGCCGGGTCCAGGGTGGACGTGGGCGGCCTCGTGGCGACCACGGTCGATATTTCTGACGCCAATTTCATGGGCGGCCAGTACATCTTCGACAAGCCCTCAGGCATTGCCGGGGCCGCCGTGATCAACGAAGGCGACATCACCATCGGGGACAGCGGGCTGGCCGCGCTGGTCGCCCCGCATGTGCGCAATTCCGGGGTCATTCAGGCCCGCCTGGGCCGCGTTGCCCTGGCCGGTGCCGAGCGGTTCACCCTGGACTTCCACGGTGACGGTCTGCTCAGCTTCGACGCCGGGTCGGCGGTGCAGTCGGCGCCGCGCGATGCCGACGGCAATCCCGTCGGGGCGCTGGTCGTCAACTCGGGCGCGATCTCGGCTGATGGCGGCACGGTGGCCCTGACGGCGCGGGCCGTAAAGGGCGTGATCGACACCGTCATCAACACCGATGGTGTCATCAAGGCGACTTCGGTCGGCAGCAAGGACGGCAAGATCGTCCTGTCGGGCGGTTCCTCGGGGAGCGTGGCGATCAGCGGCGTGGTTGATGCCAGTGGTCTCGGCGCGGGCGAAACGGGCGGCGCCATTGTCGCCACCGGCGAGACCGTCTCGGTGGGCGGCGGGGCCGTGGTGACGGCTGACGGCAGCACGGGCGGCGGTTCCATCGCCATCGGCAGCGCCACCGGCACCCGCGATGGGTCGTGGTCGGAACGAGCCAGCGTCGCCGCCGGAGCCGTGCTGTCGGCGGACGCGACGGAAACCGGCACGGGCGGCACGATCACCGTGCTGTCCACCGAACGGACCGCCCACGAAGGCACCATCACGGCGCGCGGCGGGGCCGCTGCCGGGGACGGCGGCTTTGTCGAGGTATCGAGCGATCAGGACATCATCCTGAGCGGGTCCATCGACCTGTCTGCCGCCAACGGCAAGACCGGCCTGTTCCTGCTCGACCCGGAAAGCCTGCGCATCGTCGCGGCGGGCGGGGGCAGCCAGAACACGGCGGCAAGCGGCGGCACTCTGGCGTCCGGTGCGGCCGACCAGGGCACGGGGTCGAACGTCAACACGCTGTCCAGCAGCGTCCTGGAGGCGATCAACTCCAACGCCAATATCGTGCTGGAAGCCACGGGTCTCATTTCCGTGGAAACCAGCCTCAACCTTCAGACCGGAACAGGCAACAGCTTTACCCTGCGCTCCACAGGGGTTGGCGGGCAGATCACGTTCACGAACGTCGCCCATGAAATCCGCACCAATGGCGG
>Ga0172382_10005785_pt1 | contig 18270 bp, 16 predicted proteins | sample Leawel138RmetaG_FD_122245 | JGI IMG/M metagenome (GOLD analysis project Ga0172382, IMG submission 122245) | Leachate microbial communities from a municipal landfill in Southern Ontario, Canada - Leachate well 138R metaG | ecosystem: Engineered > Solid waste > Landfill > Unclassified | place...
CATGGGCGTGGACGAAGGTTATATGATTATATATAACGAAATGAACAGGATCCTGGCTATTAGCCGCTAAAAATTCAGAGATATGGAAGAACTCAGGATACTCTCCCCTACTGCCATTCTCGGGTATGGCTTCCCGATGGAGTCGTTTGAAGAGGGAATGAAACGCAGGCCGCATGTGATTGCGGTGGATGCAGGCTCCACCGACCCGGGTCCCTATTATTTAGGTGCCGGAAAATCGTTTACCGACCGCAATTCGGTAAAACGCGACCTTGAAATCATGATCCCTGCCGCCATTGAAGCCGGAATTCCCGTTATCGTGGGAACGGCGGGCGGTTGTGGCGGACGCCCCCATGTGGAATTTGCCGTGGAGATCGTGAAGGAAATTGCCCGTGAAAAAGAGCTGTCGTTCAAATTAGCTGTCATCCAGTCAGAATTCGACCGGGAATTTGTGAAAGAAAATATCCGTGCAGGCAATATTTCACCGCTTTTCCCTGCCAAGGAGATAGGTGAGTCCGAAGTGGAGGAGTCGGTGCGTATTGTAGCACAAATGGGAGAAGAGCCTTTTATCGAGGCGTTGGACAACGGCGCCGACGTGATCCTTGCCGGACGTAGTTACGACCCGTCGGTATTCGCCGCCCTGGCAATCCGGGAAGGATTCGACAAGGGGCTTGCCATCCATCTGGGCAAGATACTGGAATGTGCCGCCATTGCCGCGCTGCCCGGTAGTGGAAGTGATTGCATGTTCGGTTATCTCCATCAGGAAGATTTTGTGCTCGAACCGCTCTCGCCATTGCGTAAATGCACCGTGCTCTCGGTAGCGGCACACACGCTCTATGAAAAGAGCAATCCCTATATTTTACCCGGTCCCGGCGGCAGTATCAATCTGCATAGCGCCCAATTCGAACAAATAGATGACAACAAGGTCAGGGTGAGCGGGAGTCGTTTTGTACCTACCGACAACTACTTTGTAAAGCTGGAAGGCGTACGCCGCACGGGATACCGCACAATTTCCTGTGCAGGCGTGAAGGATCCGGTTATGATGTCGAAGATCGACGATATTGTAAAGAGCGTGAAGGCCCGTGTGGAGAATAATTTTGAGAATTACGGGATCAAAGATTTCTTCCTCGACTTCAAGATTTACGGGCGGAATGGCGTGATGGCGATGTTCCCGGATATCACTCAAAGCACAGGCGATGAACTGCTGATAATCATTGAAGCGGTAGCCGACACTCAGGAGCAGGCCGACACTATCTGCGGATTTGCCCGCAGCACCATGCTTCACTTTGGCTACGAAGGACGTATCGCCACTGCAGGAAACCTCGCATTCCCCTTCTCCCCCTCCGATTGCAAGATGGGAGAGGTGTATGAATTCAACGTCTATCATCTGATGAAGGTGGAAGATCCGAAAAAACTCTTTCCTATTGAATATCTACAATTGTAAAAACAATAAAAATGATGGAATACAAATTAACCGACATAGCATCTGTCATCCGAAGCAAGAATTCGGGACCCTACGAATTGACTTTCGACGTTATTTTCAAGGATTTCGAAATGTACGAACGGGTGAAAGCAGCCAATATATTCAATCCTGCCATGTTTGCCCCGCTATATGGCATTCCCGAATCGGATATCATCAGCCTGGTCTACTTCGATCCCGCAAAAGCAGTCAAAATCACCATTATACGCCCCATCCCATCAGGTGCTCTCGGCGAGACCGACGTATACGGGGCACAGCAGCATGCACCGCTGATGGGGGTGAAATTTGAATTGTGACATACGGACAAAATACAGATTAAGAACCAAACTCAACCGAAATGAGAAATTTCATTCAGGAATACATGGTGTCGTCGCAATACTACGCACCACGCGGCAAAGAGCGACTGATGTTCCTTGGCGAACAGATAGCACACCGGCACCTCAATTACAGCGACCGGCTGATTGGCGTTGTGGGAGATGCGGGAGCCGGGAAATCATCCCTGATAAAAGGGATGTTCCCGGGACTTCAACTCTCTAACGACGATGATATCATGAGTCCCCGGAAAATCATGCAGGTGCGCAGTTCACTGATGGAGGTGGAAGATGCCACCACCTTTCACATCGACATCCGCTTTCAGATGGCTTTCACCCAAATGTATGAAATTGTGGATTACGTGAATTCGCTTTTGAAACGTAAACGCAGGGTGGTAATCGAGCATTTCAACCTGCTCTATCCGGTGCTGGGTAAAAATGCCGATATCATTGTAGGTATCGGCGAGGAGATTATCGTGGCACGGCCAAGTCTTTTCGGCCCACAACCTCAAAGTATTTACCAGATTGTGCACGAGTCGCTCCGGTACCGAAAAATGGCACATTCGGCCGAAGATGTCACTACCGATGTCCTGCATGAAGTTTTCGATATCAAAGAAGAAGAGTATTATTTCTCCGATGTAAGGAACGGCTTTGTATTGAAATTTCCCAAAAAACCGGATGTCGACCTGGAAAAACTGGCTGTGCTGATTGATGAACGAATTGCCCGACACCTGGATATCTCCTATTACGACGAAGATCATATCATGCTGGGTGATAAGATCATGGAGTGTGATGGCCCACGATTTCACGTGAGCAACACCTCCGAAATCGAGAATTTCTCACTCGTCAGGGAGTTTATTTATGATCCGACGACCAAAGCCTACTGTCTGATCGGGCTGGTAGACAACTACACAAAGGATTTAGAAAACAGGAATACACACTATTTCTTAACCCGGGACTGTGCACGGAAACCATTCTCCGGTTACAAATAAAGGAGTTACCATCACATTTGAGGGAATTTCCATGGTGTCCGGTATCGAGGCTTTATATATTTGTTTGCTTCAGCAATATTGAATGATTGATTCTTGTCGTCATATTGCAAGGAGGCTCCACCCACTCTAGCGGCAATATTTCCCAAATGGGCATACTTAGCGCTTAAGCTTCCGGTTTCTATCGTGCATGCCGTGTTCCGGTCCCTTCTCTTCATACACTCCAGAAAATTAAATATATGTTCTTTGTGTTCCTGATGATCGGCTTTCACTATTTTTTCGGGAATCTTTTCTCTTTCGGGATAAACTTGCCAGTCGTCGCGATTGGCCACTAACGTACCATTTTTCCCGGTAAAGACCAATCCATAACTCTTGCCATATGGTCCCGATTCAATACCGGCATTATTCTCCCATGTCAACACATGGTCATCGAATTGGTATAATACCGATTGGGTATCAAAAGTTTCATGCATCCCATTCGGATATAGGAAGTTTCCGGCACTAGCCTGTATACTCTTGGGCATGCTATTTACTTTTTTTGCCCAGAGCGCCATATCCAGCAAATGTACTCCCCAGTCGGTCATAAGACCACCCCCGTAATCCCAGAACATCCTCCATAAACCATGGAAACGCTGACTATTGAATGTACGCTCAGGAGCCGGCCCCAACCATGTGTCAAAATCAATACCTTCAGGGAGATCGGAGTCTGAAACAGTATTGATTATCGCCGCATAATTGAAGTTGGCATATACATGTATGCGTGATATTTCTCCCAATATTCCTGAATCCAAGTACGCAATCATCTCTTTCCAAAGTTTGGCGCTTCTCTGTTGCTGACCAACCTGTACTACACGATCGTATCTGTTTGCAGCATCGACCATCACATCACATTCAGCGATGGAATTGGCTATCGGCTTCTCTACATAGACATCCTTACCGGCCCTGCATGCATCCACAAATTGAAGGCAATGCCAATGATCCGGTGTCCCAATAATAACCGCATCAATATCTTTACGGTCGAGTAACCTGCGATAATCACCATACAGATCGAATTTGTCTTCACGGAGTACGGCCAAATCTTTTGCCCGTAAATTCAAAATCGATTGGTCAATATCACATAAAGCCACACATCTCACCTCATCGGATTGTAGGAAAGTCGACAAATTGCTCCAACCCATGGAGCGACATCCTATCAATGCCACATTTATCTTATCGTTGGCAGAGACATCCATGGGAGCAGATCTTACATATGCCGGCATAACCAAACCTGTCGCTACGGCATAAGATGTTTTCTTCAAAAAGGAACGTCTTGTGATTGTCATACCAATAGCCTCTCATTATAGATTACGAATCCATATATTTCTGAAAGACACGGCAGTGCCATGATCTTGTAGCATCAGGGGTAATCGCCCATGGGCATTGTATTCTGGTAGTCCGATATAAGGAGTGTGTCCTTTCAATATATAGTTGTTTTGTACTACAATACCATTCAAGACTACAGTTATCATTGCCGGCGACTCGAGTTTGCCTTCCGATCCGAATATAGGCGCTTTCCAGTAAATATCATATACCTGCCATTCTCCATTTTTTGTATAAGCATTGGCCAGAGGGGCGGTCTGCTTATATATGCTTCCTACCATTCCGTTTACATAGGTATCGTTATTGTCACCATCCAGTACCTGTAGCTCATAACGGCTCATAAGGAAAATCCCACTATTTCCACGGTTCTGGCCATTATGATTCTCAGGATCCGGAGATCTGAACTCAATGTGCAACTGACAATCGCCAAAATGCTCCTTAGTCATAATTTCTCCGGTGCCTGGTTTAACAGACATAATTCCATTACTGACGTTCCATTGAGGAGTTTCTCCTTTACCATTTACCCATTTCGAAAGATCGGTTCCATCAAATAACAGGATGGCATCGGAAGGTGCGGCACCCGGAGTTTTACCCGGAGCAACTTTCTCTGGTACGGGATAATACCACTCTGTCTGAGCGGGGGTCCACTGCGTAAAAGCAGAGAGAGAATAAACGATACAGATCGTTAATAAAGTACTCTTTTTCATTATATTACTTTTTAATTACTATATTTTAAATCATACAGACTTTCCTCTATTAGCATAAGATATTAAACGAGATATCAGGTTGCCTCATCTTTTATAACCAGATATCGTCGGGATAAATCACCTTTTCCAGAAAAAGGGCATGTCCTGGTGCGGAGTCTCCCGCCATATTACGATTCTGGGCTTCGATAATGCGCCTGAATTCCTGTTCACTGAGTCGTCCCCTACCCGCTTCAAGCAATGTTCCCACGATAGCTCGCACCATATTCCTTAGGAATCGGTCGGCACGAATAGTGAACTCATACAACTCTCCCTTTTTTTTCCAGTGGGCATATTCAATACGGCAGTCATTGGTCTTCACATCGGTATGTAACCTGCTGAAACTGGTGAAATCGGTATATTCCTTCAACACTCCACAGAGTGCATTCATCGCTTCGATATCGGGTTGAAAAAATAACCGGTAGCTGTATTCATGAAGAAACGGGTCTTTCACCGTCGTCACATAATATGTATAGATACGTGAAATAGCACTGAAACGGGCATGCACGTCAGGGTGTACCTCTCGGATGGCTGAAATGGAAATATCTTTCGGGAGAAAATTATTAAGTTTATATATCAGGTCGTTAAGAGAAAAATTATCACCTCCCCAGTCAAAATGGGCAATCATTTCACGGGCATGCACGCCTGTATCTGTCCTACCGGCTCCTATCACCGCTATCTCCTGCCTCAGAATAGTTGAAAGCGCCTGCTGTAATGTTTGTTGCACACTCATCCCGTTAGGTTGGATCTGCCAACCCACATAATTTTTACCGTTATAGGAAAGTGCGATAAAGAAACGGGGCATTCTAAAACGAGTTTAACTATTCATCGAACGGAGCCTGATTTTCGTAAGTGCCTGTTTGGTATTGAGCGGGAAGTCGCCATCCATCATCCAGGCATAATAACTCGGCTCGTTATTAAGTACCTCCATTACTGGTTTTCCTTTATGTTTCCCGAAGTTGAAAAGTTCCACTCCTTTCTCATCGTAGATAAACCGTCCTGCAAAATCCACGTTGTTGTTGAAACTCGAATACTCTTTTGATAGCACTTCAATATCATTCTCCAGATCAGGATAACGGTCGAGTTGCGATTTCAACACCTCATAGGTAGCCACGGTATCTGCCTCGGCCGAGTGTGCATTCTCCAGCTTTTTATCGCAGTAAAAAGCATAAGCTGCCTCAAGCGTACGTTGTTCTTTTTTATGGAAGATGATCTGTACATCCACGAATTTGCGCCGGCCCATATCGAAGTCCACGCCGGCGCGAAGAAACTCCTCCGCCAGCATCGGCACATCGAACCGGCTTGAGTTGAATCCCGCCAGGTCACACCCTTCCAGTTGGTCGGCAAGCGAACGGGCTACCTGTTTGAAGGTAGGGCAATCTTTCACATCATCATCGGTGATACCGTGAATAGCGGTAGCTTGGGGAGGAATGGGTATCTCGGGATTGATACGGCGTGATTTGATCTCCTCCTTACCGTTGGGATGAACTTTTAAAAATGATATCTCTACAATGCGGTCGTGTGTAATATTAATTCCGGTCGTCTCCAGATCGAAGAAGACCAGTGGATTCTTAAGATTTAATTTCATTTAAACATTCTTAATCATTCAACATCATCGGCATCAATAGCGTCAGCATATCTTCATTTTCCTCTTTTTCCACAGGTAAAATCAATCCGGCACGCGAAGGATCGGAGAGTTCCATACGCACATCGGAAGAGGGTATGTTATCAAGAATATCAATCAGGAAAGAGGCTTTGAAACCAATATTCATCACATTTCCCTCATAAGAACAAGGAATAGTTTCTTCCGCGGTAGTCAGAAAGTCGATATCTTGGGCGGTCACCTCAATCTTATCTTCCGAAAGTTGGAATTTCACCAAATTACTAGCTGGATTGGAGAATACCGCCACTCGTTTGAGAGCGTTCAACAGTGTCAGACGATCCAATGTAAACATATTGGGATTGTTCTGCGGGATTACCGAATTGTAATTGGGATAACGTCCTTCCACAAAGCGACACACCATCTTGTAAGACGACATGACAATGTAAGCATTGTTCTCATCGAATTTAATCTCCACTATTCCGGACTCTTTCGGAAGAAGTGATTTGAGCAGGTTGGCCGGTTTTTTGGGCAGGATAAACGATGAGCGTCCTTCACCTTTGGTTTCGGTAGTGGTCACCCTCACCAGCTTATGTCCGTCGGAAGCCACAAAAGTGAGATCATCCGTAGTGATGTCAAAATAGATCCCGTTCATCACCGGACGTAGCTCATCGTCGGCAGTCGCAAAGACGGTCCGGTTGATACCGGAAAAGAGCGTGTCGGCTCCCACTGTCAACGTCATAAATGAATCTTTGAGCGGCTTTGGTTCCGGATATTCATCTCCTTTTAGGCCGACAAAATTATATTTTCCGTTGTGATAATAAAGGAATATCTCCAACGTTTCGTCATTGATATCGAACGTAAGAGGTTGATCAGGCAATTCACGCAACGGATCGAGCAGGTTTCGGGCATTGATGGCCAGGCTCCCTTCACCCTCCGCGCTATTCACTTCCACCGTCGTCTCCAGCCGGGTTTCATTATCGGCTGCGGTAAGTGACAAAATATTGCCTTTCAGATCGAGTAAAAAACAGTCGAGAATAGGCAATGTATTTTTAGAATTGATAACTCTACTTATGGCCTGCAGGTGACTCAACAGTGCGGCGCTTGATACTACAAACTTCATATGATTAAAAATTAGATCCAAGAGTCAAGAATCAAGACACAAGACTTTTTAAATATCTTCATGTGTGAACTCATCTCTCAGAAGCGTTGCATGTGTTTATTTATTTTTCAGCAAATATATAAAATTATCCCGCTGCATCGGCTGTTTTTCCAATAAATTTTCGATGATTGTTTGAAATTCAAAATTTAAAAATTATCTCATTCCGATTACTTGTTCCGATTCATCAGGATTAGTCTCATTGGCACTACTCGTCCCGACTTGTCGGGATTAGCACATTGGCACATTAACTTCTCGGATGATGTTCGATAATCTCCTGTCGAAGAAAATGGCGATCGATATGTGTATAAATCTCAGTTGTTGTAATCTTCTCATGTCCCAACATCTCTTGGATCACCCTTATATTGGCACCTCGTTCGAGCAGGTGGGTAGCAAATGAATGTCGAAAAACATGCGGGCTGATTTTCTTTTGCAATCCTATTTCCTCCGCATAGAGTTTGATATAGTGGAAAACAGTGACACGAGAGATAGCTTTTCCACGCGAACTGACAAAAAGTATATCCTCATTTCCTTTTTTAATAGGAATCTGATTCCTGTAATAAATCCACTCCTGGATCTTCTGTATGGCAACATCAGAAATAGGCACTAACCGTTGTTTACTCCCCTTCCCTTCCACACGTATAAATCCCTCCTTGAAGAAAAGATTCGAGAAACGGAGGCTCGTCAATTCGGATATACGGAGTCCACAACTGTATAATGTTTCAATGATGGCGTAATTACGAGTGCCTTCAGCTGTCGACAGATCAATAACGCCCAATAATGAATCGATTTCCTCCACTGATAAAACAACCGGAAGTTTCAATCCAATCTTGGGAGCTTCTAATAATTCAGAGGGATCATCCCTGCGGATTTCATCCAATAAGAGAAAGCGAAAAAATGATTTCAGTCCTGATATAATACGGGCAATGGAACGAGGTGAAAGAACTTTATCATGCAGCTCGGAGAGAAATTCTTCCAGATGAACCGTCTGTACAGATCGCATATCAATTCCTTTGCCTCCCATGAAATCAATCAATTTTTGCAAATCGGCCATATAAGCATCAATACTGTTGGTCGACAGCCCCTTCTCTAACAGCAAATAACGTTTATATTTTCCGATTGTAGGGTCTCGCTCCATCTCAATTTTCGTTGAACTTTTTTTTAAGGATTTCAGCCTCTTCGAGATATTCCTGAATCTTAGTCAATACAAAAACTCTCTCGTCCTCCGGTAAAGCCTTTCCTTTTTCCAATTTTTCCATAAGGCTAACCAACGGCTTATCACCCATTGACCGGAACAGTGGCAATATCTTATGGATAATTCCTTGGGCCACTTTTTCTTCTTTATTCTGAAAAGCTTCCTGTAGTTGAATCCGGCACATTCCGGTTTCATTGATAAAAGATTCCAATATAGCTACTGAAGCCCCTTTGTCATTGCTCACAAATTCAATTAACGCACTGACTCCTTTCTCTTCAAACAATTGTTTTTCTTCTGCTTCAAAAGCATACTCTCCAGAATTTCCACCTCGCACGTAATTCCAAATTATACTGTATAATCTATTTGAAGTAAACGGCTTAACAAGAAAATCAGTAAATCCTGCAGTCTTTATCTTTTCTTTCGATACATCCGATCTGGCAGACAATCCTATCACAGGCATATCCTTTATCCGATCACTTCCTAAACGACGAATCTTTTCAACAAGTGTAAGTCCATCGGTACCGGGCATTTGAATATCCATGAACAAGATATCGAATGGAGTCGACTCAAGAAGCGGCAACACTTTATAGGGATTCATCTCCGTCACATTCGTTATCTTCTTCCTCAAGAGCATTTCCGAAGTCATTGTCAACTGAACGGGATCATCATCCACAAGAAGTACGGAGACACCTTCAAAGTCTTGTTGCATCACGTCAAGTTCATTCTGGTCCTGTCTCTTGCTCTGCAGTTCATCCTCTTTTGCTTCTTTCAGCGGAATCTCTACAATAAATTCAGAGCCTTCTCCTTTTCGGGAATGGAGACGGATGGATCCTTTCAATGCTTCAATAAACCCTTTGGTAATAGCCAGTCCCAGACCACTTCCTTCCTCTCCCAAAGGATTATCGAGTTGTCTGAACTCTTGAAAGACAATCTGTTGATCGGCATCATCGATCCCTTCACCGGTATCAATGACTGAAAACACCAAGCGTTTCCAGGAATCGGCTTCCTCTAACCAGGCCTTGGCTTGAACACTTCCTTCCGATGTATATTTTACTGCATTGGAGATAATATTGTTCATGATCTGACGTATCATATAGAGATCGCCATGGACAACCAACTGTTGAGGCAGGTCATTGTCAATAGTGTATCGTAATCCTTTCCGCACGGCCAGCGGTTCAAATCCTGAAGCTGTACTATTGACAAGATCATTCAGATTGAAATTCAATTCCTTCAATTGCCAGCTTCCCTCCTCTAATTTATGATAATCGAGCAGTGCTGAAGCTAGTTCTAAAATATGCTCACCCGAATTTTTCATATTACCCAGATAGGTCTCATTCTTTCGATCCCCATGGGTATCCATCATTTCAATGAATCCAAGGATAGAACTCATCGGCGCCTTGATATCGTGTGAAATGGTAAGCATCAGTTTCTCCCGCGAGGCAAGCAGGTCTGAAATACGTTTATTCGACGCTTCCAATTGCCTTCGATAGCGCTGGCTTTTATTGATATCTATCAGAAACAACAAGGCAAAGACAAATGCGACAAGCAACGCTACACAAAACGCTATGAACATGGCATGTTGTGAGTTGGCAAGTGTCTCCTCTTTTTCCTTAATGAGTCGTATTGACTTCTGCAACTCCTCGTATTCAATACCTTTCAACAACTCGTCGATACGGGAAGTAAGCATCCGGTTAGTTTCATTCATCTTCTCCTGACGTTTAAGATAGGCCAATTGAAAATGCCTTTGCCGTTCCAGATCGAGCCTCTCCGAATAACGAACCTTGTTGATAATGGTATCTACAATCAGTTTGAGATCACTTTCGGACACAATTGATTTCTTCTCAATCACAACAGTGGAATCGCTACGGGCTACAAACACGTCTCGTACACGGTCAAGAAAACCCCTCCGATTACCAATCACCACACTTGTATCATTCTGGTTAGCATCTACACTGTTCAAATTCTTACTTTCCAGATAATCTGTTATCTCCCGGTTCAATCTCAGAGGTATATAACTGCTTTCTTTCTGTATCACGATTTTCGGTGCACGACGAATAGAATCAAGCAATACAGCCACTTCTTGCAGATTTACCCTTTTCTGGTCGACCAATAATTCAATGGTATCCAGTTTCTCTATCCGCGAGGAATCGACTGCCACCTGCTTCAATTCAACAAGATTGGCTTTGATCTTTGGAGATATAGAATCATACTTAAGGAAATATTGTTCTGCATTTTCAGCGTTGATCAGGTTTTGCTCGCTCTCAATCTCATAAAGCATGGATAGTGTGTTTCCTACAATCAGTAATTCCGACATATCCTCGCTGCTTATCCTTTTATTCGAATAGTCAACCAGATTACGATAAAGGGTAATAAGTCCGAATGCCATCACTGCCACCACAAGCAGATATCCTATAATGACAGTAAATTTGATCTTCATTGAGCCTTGCTCTTTATTTTCAGGTAATAATCGCATAATGTTTCTCAATTATTGGTAAGTACGTTATAGAGTTTAATTTTATTATAAAGTGTTTTCCTGTCGATATTCAAGATGGAAGCAGCCATCGTTTTATTACCTTTGGCCAGCTCCAGTGCTTCCATGATCTTCTCTTTTTCGTAATATTCTTTGCGAAGACCCTGTATCGGATTCAATAGTAGCGCACGATTTTCACTCTTCATCTTATCTCCGAATAATTGTGAGGTGATGGACTCCGGAATAATTTTACCCTCTGTAAGCAAGGTTGCTTTTATGATACAATTTTTTAATTCCTGTATGTTCTCCGGCCAGGCATATCCGGTCAGCCGCAGCTGAACGGCAGGATCAATAGCTTCTATCTGTTTATTAAGTGTGGCATTGGCAAACTGAAGAAAATGACCGGCAAGAAAGGTGATTACCTCCTTTTTACCTTTCAAGGTTGGTAAAATAATACAATCTTGTATCACCAGGTTATAAAGTTTGGGAATAAGACGCTTCTGCAACCCATCCTTACCGACATTAGTACTCATGATCACCTGAATAAAATCATCATCTCTCCTTTGCTTGGTGAGGATACTGAGTAACTCATCTTGCTGATTAATGTCGAAATAAGCTATTTCCCGTATATACAAAAGTCCCCCCTTTGCTTCACGGAACTTCCGCATAAGCGGCGACTTTTCATCACTCTCAGATAATACAGAGTAAGTATTTATAATATCTATAGATTTATCATTGTCGAAAATTACGAAAGGCTTCGACAAATGGGCCCTTTTTTCGTAGATATATTTAACCCCGGAAAATTTCCCCGTCCCCGGCTCCCCCATAATTAACCGGTGTTGGTTATTTTCCGCAGTCTGATCGAGCTGTTTGTAGAGCTCTTTATACTCCTCACCCGGAAACTTGATAAAATTATCTGAAAACCGGGTCTGTTTCAATATCCGCTCTTGGAGGATAAACGCTTCATCGATTTTTCTGAAGAGTTGCTCCGGTTCAATCGGCTTGGAAATATAATCTACCGCACCCGATTTCATCGACTCGACCGCCGATTCAATATCTGCGTAGCCGGTCATCATGATCACGAGTATATCCGAATCATATTTCTTTACCCAGGAAAGAAAACTGAAACCGTCTGCATCAGGCATCCTTATGTCACTCAGAATCAAATCAAAAGGTAGTCCCTTCACTTTCTGCTTGGCTTCGTTCACACTGGCGGCAGTTTCCACACCGAAACCTTTTTTTATCAACCACGATTTCAACATCAGACAGACAGTCAGATTGTCGTCAATAACAAGTATGTTTCTGTTTGTATTATCCATAATAGAATATTGGGTGCAAGACCTGAAATTTAGAGTTTATTTTTCTCTTTTTCCAATTCTCGGGGTATCATAACAGATGCATAAAACAGAAATAGGGCTGCTATGATCATGGCCAGCACCCACTCATTACGTTCCCTGAACATCAGATAGGTCGCCACAATCATCGATATGCATGAAAACAGCTGAAAATTGAACAATCTCTTACCACGGATACTCTTACCAGGATAGGGAGTCGTAAAGGTAAGGGCAGTAAAAACTACCACCGAGAAAGCCATTAGCCAGGGTGCCACAGCAGGCATGAAAAGATAGAGTGCCGCTGATAATAAAATCAAGACAGCCGAAATCCGAAATAAAACATCTTTTACACGATGCATTGTATATATGCTAATTTTTTAAGAAATATCAACCAAAATTCGATCATAAACCTTACAAATATACCACTTTTTTCAATTATTTCAACATAATCACTTATCACTTCTTTTCTTTAATAATAAAAACCTCCTCATTCTCTTTTTTCATAAGATAATTTTCCCTTGCGAACTTCTCAAGATCTTCTTTATTCGACTGAAGTTCATCCAGTTTCTCCCTATCTATTTCAGCCTGCTTCCGATAAAATTCGACCTGAGATTCAAGATCTCTTATCTGGGACTCATACCTCATTCTTTTGGAAATACTGCTGTCACTAAAGAAAAAGAGTATTGCAATAAGCACAAAAAGAATAATAATCTGATAGGCAGTAAGCCCCAGAATTCTTTCGGATCCGAACTCTTTTACATATTTATTCATCTGACTAAAACAAATTACTAATTACAAATTATCAATTACAATAACTACAATTCGACAACACAAACTCTTCCACATTCCCACCTAACCACCTAACCATCTTTCTTCGTAACTATTACAAAAATAGCCTCTTTTTCCCAATTATGCGAACCATTGCAGAGAAATAAATACAAAATATCCATTCTACCCTTTGGACTAATTAAACAAAATAAAGTATCTTTACGCTCAAGTTTAAATAAGGTATGGAGTCAGGTTTAAAAATTTAGTCTTTATTCCCCCGACTTGCGGGATTTTTGATTTGCTCTTTACTCTTTTATGCTAAAAATTGTATGAAGAAATTTATTGCTGCAATCGCGTTAATGTTCGTAACCTTTGTATCCTTTCCCTGTACAAATTTACTGGTTGGAAAAAAAGCATCCACTGACGGATCCACACTGATATCCTATGCTGCCGACTCCTATGCCCTGTATGGAGAACTGTACCATTGGCCTGCCAAACAATACAATCCGGGGGAAATACTCAAAGTCTATGAGTGGGATACGGGAAAATATATGGGAGAGATACCCCAGGTATTACAAACTTATAACGTAATCGGTAATATGAACGAGCATCAATTAGCCATTGGCGAAACCACTTTTGGAGGGAGAAGCGAACTATCTGATTCTACAGGAATTATGGATTACGGAAGTCTCATTTACATTACATTACAGCGTGCCAGGAGTGCCCGCGAAGCCATCAGCATCATGACCGGTCTGGTAAGGGATCATGGTTATTATAGCGAAGGGGAATCGTTTTCTATTGCCGATCCAGATGAAGTATGGGTGATGGAAATGATCGGTAAAGGTGCTGGCAATAAGGGGGCTGTATGGGTGGCCGTACGTATTCCCGACGATTGCGTGTCGGCCCATGCCAACCAGGCGCGTATCCAGCAGTTTCCACTGAATGATCCTGAGAATTGTATCTATTCGCCCGATGTGATCTCATTCGCCCGCAAAAAAGGATATTTCGACGGTGATGATGCCGATTTCAGCTTCGCCAAAGCATATGCGCCACTCGATTTTGGCGCACTCCGCTATTGTGAAGCACGTGTATGGTCGTTCTTCAACAAAATAAACAAAGATATGGCGCAATATGTGACCTATGCCCAAGGCAAGACCACTGACCCCATGCCGCTCTATATCAAACCCGACAGGAAACTGAGCGCACAAGATATCCAAGAGATGATGCGCGACCATTATGAAGGAACCGAACTCGATTGGCGATTCGATGTGGGAGCCGGCCCCTTTAACTCCCCCTATCGTTGGAGTCCGCTCTCTTTCGAAGTCGATTCGGTAGAATATTGTAATGAACGCCCTATCGCTACCCAGCAGACAGCATTTTCGTTTGTGGCGCAGATGCGCTCCTGGCTACCTGACGAAATAGGTGGCATCCTCTGGTTTGGTATCGATGATGCGGCACAGACAGTCTATTACCCGTTCTATTGCGGCCATACCGAAACACCTCACGAAATGGCCATAGGAAACGGCGATCTGTTCAATTTCTCATGGACATCCGCTTTTTGGATCCATAACTGGGTCTCGAATATGGTTTACACCCGCTACAGCGATATGAGTATTGACATGAAAGCGGTACAATCGAAACTTGAAAACCAATTCAGGGCTTCACAACCTGAAGTGGAAAAAGAAGCGGCACAGCTTCATGAACAATCACCTTCCCATGCAGTTCATTATTTGACCCGATACACCAACAACCTCGTCAAAGAAGGTGTGGAAGAGTGGAAAAAATTGGGTGAATATCTTATGGTAAAATATGTGGACGGTGTAATCAAAAGGGAGGAGAACGGGCAATTCAAGCGTAATCCTTATGGAGAACCCTCTTCACCTCTACGCCCGGGATATTCGAACGAATACTACAGGAAGATTATCGATCAGACCGGCGAAAAATACAAAGTACATCCTATTGAATAAACAATAAAATAAGAGTGTTTTAATATGGAACAAGAAACATTATTGGCCCAAGTCACCGACAAGGCTATCTATTGGATTAAAGGAAATTACGATGCCGAGACGAAACAAGAAGTACAACAGATGCTCGATAGCGAAGAGAAGACAAAACTGATCGACGCATTCTATAAGGATCTTGAATTTGGTACCGGCGGCCTACGCGGCATCATGGGCGCCGGCAGTAACCGTATGAATATTTATACGGTAGGTTCTGCCACACAAGGGCTTTCGAACTACCTGAAAAAAGAGTTTGCCCACCTCGATGAGATCAAGGTGGTGATCGGCCACGATTGCCGGAATAATAGCCGCAAATTTGCAGAAATATCAGCCGATATATTCAGTGCCAATGGCATCAAAGTATATCTTTTTGAGAGCCTGCGTCCTACCCCTGAAGTATCTTATGCTATCAGAAGATTGGGATGTCAGAGCGGAATTATGATTACCGCTTCACATAACCCCAAGGAATACAACGGCTATAAGGCTTATTGGGACGACGGTGCACAGGTAATTGCACCACACGATAAAAATATCATCGCGGAGGTTAACCGTATTAAATCGGTAGACGATATCCACTTCGAAGGAAACAAGGAGTTGATCGAAATTATCGGAAAGGATATGGACAAAGCATTTATCGAAGAGGTAAAGAAGTTGGTGCTCTCTCCCGAGGCCATTGCCCGCCATAACAACCTGAAAATTGTCTACACACCGATCCATGGCGCCGGAAGCATGCTGGTACCCGATGCTTTGAGGGCGGTAGGATTTACTAATATTATCTCTGTCCCCGAACAGGATGTGTTAAGCGGTGACTTCCCTACTGTAATCTCCCCCAATCCCGAAGAATCGGCCGCACTCGATCTGGCAATCAAAAAAGCGATTGAGACAGGTGCCGACCTGGTGATGGCAACCGATCCCGACGCCGACCGTATCGGAACGGCTATCCGCGATAATAATGGAAATTTCATCCTGGTCAACGGCAATCAAACAATGCTGATTTGCCTCTATTACTTAATGACCCGCCGCCATGAATTGGAATTGCTTACTGGAAAAGAGTTTGTGGTAAAAACTATCGTCACCACCGAATTAGTAAAAGAAATTGCCGATAAGAGAGGAATCGAACTTTTCGATTGTTATACCGGATTCAAATGGATCGCGGAAATCATCCGCCTAAACGAAGGAGTAAAGAAATATATTGGCGGTGGAGAAGAGAGTTACGGTTTCTTGGCCGGCGACTTTGTACGCGACAAAGACTCCGTATCGGCATGTACCCTTTTCGCAGAGATAGCAGCTTGGGCACGTGACAATGGAAAGAGCATGTACGAACTGTTACAGGATATCTATTTAGAATACGGCTATTCCAAAGAAGTAGGAGTCTCTCTGGTACGCAAAGGTAAGGAAGGTGCCGACGAGATAGAGGCCATGATGAAGAATTTCCGGATGAATCCCCCGACATCATTAGGCGGCTCTCCGGTCACCCTCGTGAAAGATTTTGCAAAACTCGAAGCGATGGATCATATCCACGGTGAACATATCTCCCTTGAAATGCCAACCACTTCAAATGTACTGCAATACTTCACGGAGGAAGGAACTAAACTCTCTATTCGTCCTTCGGGCACAGAACCCAAGATCAAGTTCTATATTGAAGTGAAGGGTGGCATGGCAAAAACAAGAGAGGCCCTGGAAGAGGCGGAAACAGTAGCCAATCGGAAAATCGCCACTATTCGTGAAGAATTGGGGATTTGATTGATGTGATGATTTACTGATGTGAATAATATACTCAAATCAGTCTTTACTCTTTGTTCTTTGTTCTTTATTCTTTGTTCTTTATTCTTTACTCTTTACTCTTCACTCTTTACTCTTCACTCTTCACTTTAAAAAAATGAAAAAAAAACTCACAATAGCTTTGGTGGCACACGACCACCGTAAAGCCGACATGGTAGAATGGGTGACGTTTAATTCCGACTTTTTGTCGTATCACCATCTAGTTTGTACCGGTACTACAGGTACGTTGGTACGTGATGCATTGCGGGAGAAGGGGGTTCACCCGGAGTTTACCATTATGAATTCGGGGCCGATGGGTGGTGATGCGGAGATCGCAGCCATGGTGGTCCGCAAGGAGATTGATCTGGCTATTTTTCTGATAGACGACCTCAATCCACAACCTCACGAAGCGGATATCATGATGTTGCTCCGCCAGTGCCGGGTACATAATGTTCCCATAGCCTGCAACCGGTATAGTGCCGACCTGATGATCACCAGCAATCTGTGGGATGATAATGACTATATACCATCTCCACCCCGGTATGAGAAATTTAACAGGGAGTCGTTGAATCTCTGAGTACAATGTTAATTAATCACTTGACCCCTCATCGGCAGACAATTGCTAATGAGGGGGTTTGTGTAATTCAAACCAGAAACGACTGCCCCTGCCCTTTTCGCTTTCCACATGAAGCTCGGCACCGTGTTTTTCGAGCAGCTCCTTACAGACAATTAACCCCAACCCGGTACCTTGCTCTCCTGCAGTACCGGTTTGCGAATGATACCGGTCGATACGGAAAAGATCCTCTACCTGCCTTTCACTCATCCCCACTCCCGTATCACTTACGGAGACTATCCAGACGCCCTTTTCACCCGGTTTAACTTCAAAGGTGACAGTGCCTCCTTTTGTCGTGAATTTCACAGCGTTGGCAAGTAAATTGCGCACCACGGTGGCAAGCATGTGGGTATCGCCCATGACAAGGACGGAAGCAGGCTGACACACATCAAATATAATCTCTTTTCTCCGGGCCATGTTCCCGGCCATCTCAATCAAGGAGCGAAGTTCAGCCACCAGATCAAACTGTGACGGGATAAAAGGCATCCGCC
>Ga0172382_10005787_pt1 | contig 18265 bp, 21 predicted proteins | sample Leawel138RmetaG_FD_122245 | JGI IMG/M metagenome (GOLD analysis project Ga0172382, IMG submission 122245) | Leachate microbial communities from a municipal landfill in Southern Ontario, Canada - Leachate well 138R metaG | ecosystem: Engineered > Solid waste > Landfill > Unclassified | place...
GATCAAACTCTCCATAAATTTTATGTTTTGTTTGTTTATAGCTCTTCTTTTTTTACTTCTCGATACACTCATCATCATTCAGTTTTCAAAGACCTTCTCGCACCCTCCCTCTCGGGCGTGCTTAATCATTCTATCATTATAAAATGACCTTGTCAATATTTTGGACTGAGTTTTAAACTCTATGCCACAAGGTCTATTTATGAATGGTGGAGGGGGGCAGATTCGAACTGCCGAACCCGTAGGGAGTAGATTTACAGTCTACCGCGTTTAGCCACTTCGCTACCCCTCCATTTTTAGGCTTGCTTTTATATTCTATCGTATCATTTAGAAAAAAGCAACCACTTTTACTATAAAATTGGGTTTTTAGGATAGATTCGTTTTATCGCCGAAAATAAAAGGTTGTTTATTCCCCCAGAAATGGATTCTTAAAGAGATATAACAACCGTTATTTAGTATTCTTACGTAGTAATAATTAATTTTCTTCAACAATGGATTTAATCTTTTTATCGAATTCCATTTTTAGCATCATAACTTCTCTTCCACATTTTTTACACTTAATTCTAACCTCAGCACCCGTGCGTTCTACAGTCCATAAATCACTGCCACAAACATGCTTCTTTCTTGTGATAACTAAATCACCAATTTGATATTTCATTTTTTAATCAGTTTCTCCATAACTTCATCCAGGTCATGTCCTTTATGATATATGACGATTTTATTTTCATCTATTTTAACTTTGAAACCAAGATACTGACCTAGATGCTTTTCTTCATCATTGAACACTGAGGTTTTTTTTCGTTCAATTTTGTTTGTTTTTTCTTCAGCTTGTGTAATTTCTTCAACTTGTCTAACACTTAATTGATTTTTAACAACTTGGTGTGCAAGTTTAATGATCTGATTGGTGTTTTCCAGTTTACTCAATGCTCGAGCATGTCCCATACTTATCGCGTTTGTTAGTAAAAGTTGTTGAACTTCTTCTGGTAGATGCAACAATCCCAAAGTGTTTGTAACATGTGATCTGCTTTTTCCAATTTTTTCTGCTAATTGTGCTTGAGTTAGATTAAGGCTATGCATCACAATCTTATACGCTTCTGCTTCTTCAATAGGTGTTAAATTTTCACGTTGCAAATTCTCAGCAAGCGCGATTTCGGCAACTTTGGATTCTTCATACTGTCTGATGATCGATGGTATTGTTTTCAACCCTACTTTCAAAGCTGCACGATATCTTCTTTCACCAGAAACAATGATGTATCCTAGTTTTACCTTTTTCAATATAATCGGTTGAAATACACCGTGTTCCTTGATAGATTGAGCTAATTCATTAATTTTTTCTTCATCAAAGATACGTCTTGGTTGAAATGGATTAGGTTTGATATCGTTTAAAAGAATTTCTTCTATAACTTCTCCTTCAAGTACATCGTCAATATGATGCTCGTGTAATAAGTCTGTAAATGTTCTTGCTTTTTTATCGTCGCTCATTATTGCTCACAATCTCCTTTGCTAAAGATTTGTATAGCTTTGCCGCTGGTGACTTAGGTGCAAATGTCAGTACAGGTAAACCATATGTTGGTGCCATTTGGGCTGCAACATTACTTGTAATAATGGTATCAAAGACACCTTCCTTGAAGTAATCCTTAATTTCATGAACGATTTCCCAACCCGCCTTGGTACGTTTATCAAGCATGGTGAGTAGAACACCTTCAATTTCGAGTTTTCTGTTATTAATCTTCATCTTCTTTTGCACAATTCTAATGGTATTTAACAATTGAGTCAATCCATCGATGGCTAAAAACTGGCATTGAACAGGTATTAATACGGAATTAGATGCATATAATGCACTGATTGTTAATAATCCTAGACTTGGTGGACAATCGATAAGTATGAAATCGTATTGATCACTGATTTGTGATAATTTGTGACTTAAAATATACTCTCGATCCTCATGGTCAAGTCGAACTTCGACATGTGCAAGTTCAATTGTTGCAGGAATAACATCAACACCAATGTCAGGTAGATGAATAATAGATTCTTTGATAGTTTTTTGATCCAACATGACGTCATAGATAGATGAGTATAGCATGCTTCGATTGATACCTAAACTTGTGGTTGTGCTTGCTTGTGGATCAAAATCAACGAGTAGAACTCGTTTATTATGTTCAGCCAATGCAGCGGACAAATTGACACTTGTTGTTGTTTTACCAACACCGCCTTTTTGATTGGATACTGCAATAATTTTGCCCATGGCTCACCTTCTATCTTTTCTATATTATTATAAGGCTTTATGCTTCATTTGTGCAAATGAGCGTGGATATCCTTCGACATGTTTTACTTTTTTAATCAAAATATTTGCACGTTGTCCATATTCGTATGGTAAATCAAAGGATTCTATTTTACTGATTTCAGCACCTAAAATATGGATTGCCTTTTTTGCTTCATTAACTTCTTGTTCAAAGTTTATTCCTTTTGGAGCAATAAAAAAGCCATTCACTTTAACCATAGGTAATCCCATTTCGACAATAAGAGCTAGTGATCCTAGAGCGCGAGCTGTAACAAGGTCATATGTTTGTTGCATGTTTTTTGCAAAGATCTCAACGCGATCATGAATCAGATGGACATCCGTAAGGTTGAGAAGATATATCAAATGTTCTAAAAAAGTGATGCGTTTTCCAAGTGAATCAATGATGGTGATCTTTAGATGTGGATAAGCAATTTTTAACGGTATACTTGGAAATCCGGCTCCAGATCCCATATCGGCTATACTAACAATCGAATCACATTTAATCACATTACTTAATGTCAATGAATCATAGAAATGTTTATAGTAAACTTCTTGACGATCAATAATTCGTGTCAAGTTCGTGATTTTGTTATATTCAATTAAATATTCATAATATGTGTTAAATTGCATCATTTGTTCATCGGACAAACGAATACCTAGATTGGCTTCAACATCTCGCTTAAAATTCATGTTTCATTGCTCCTGATTCGAGAAAAACAAGCAACACAGATATATCAGCTGGATTAACGCCTGATATGCGAGATGCTTGTCCAACAGTTTTGGGACGAATTCTCGCTAATTTTTCACGCGCTTCAGAGGAGATATTTTTTATGCTCTCATAGTGGATATAGTCGGGTATTGACTTATTTTCGAGTCGAATCATCTTTTCGGCTTCACGAAGTGCTTTTTGAATATAACCTTCATACTTAATCTTGATTTCTAGTTGTTCTGCAATATCTTCATTGACATTGCTTCCTAGAAAATGATAAACATCCGGTATACCTATTTCTGGACGTTTTAATAAATCAGCAACGCTTATGGCTTCAAAAATTGATGACGAACCTCGATTCTGAAGGTAGTCGTTATTTTCATCATTGGGCATAATACGTGTTTTTTCTGCCAAGTCGACAAGGGATAAGAATGTTTTCTTTTTATCAAGATAACACTGATATGTTGACTCATCAACTAAACCAATTTGATAGCCATAATCTCTAAGTCTTAAATCTGCATTATCATTTCTAAGTAACAATCGATGCTCTGCTCGTGATGTGAGCAAACGATAGGGATCAAGTATCCCTTTTGTAACTAAATCATCGATGAGAACTCCAATATATGCTTCATGACGTTTAAGAATGAGAGGGTCTTTTCCAGATAAGTTGAGTGCAGCATTGATGCCAGCCATTAAACCTTGACCTGCCGCTTCTTCATAACCGCTTGTTCCATTTATCTGTCCTGCACAATAGAGATTTTTTATTTTTTTGGTTTCTAATGTTGGATATAATTGTGTTGGATTAATGGCATCATATTCTATCGCATATGCATAACGAACAATTTTCACGTTTTCAAGTCCAGGAATGGTCTTAATCATTTCTTCTTGAACGCGACGAGGAAGACTCGTTGAAAATCCTTGGACATACATTTCATCAAGATCCATACTTTCTGGCTCAATAAATATCTGATGTCTTTCTTTATCACTGAATCTTACAACTTTATCTTCAATTGATGGACAATAGCGTGGTCCAACACCTTCGACAACACCACCATACATTGCGGATTCATCGAGATGAAGATGGATAATCTCATGTGTATTAAGCGAAGTGTGTGTTAAGTAACAAAGCTCTTTTGGATTTTTATCATAGTAGATATCATCAAAACTAAATGTATGCTTTATTTCATCTCCGGGTTGAGGAACCATTTTTGTATAATCAATACTATCTTTGGCCACTCTTGGAGGTGTTCCTGTTTTTAAACGAAGCACTTCAAAACCTAATTCTTTAAGTTGTTTGCTAATACCAAAAGTCGTTGGATCTCCTATTGGACCGCTGGTTGTTTTTTCTTTTCCCACAAGAATGTTGCTTGCAAGATAAGTTCCCGTTGTTAATATAACGGTTGATCCGTGATAAGCTGTTCCGTTCTCTAGGACAATCCCTTTTACGTGATCATTTTCTATGATTAAATGATCGACCAAGGCTTCGAGTAAATCCAAGTTCTTAGTTTCCTTAAGAACTCTTAACATAATCTTTGGATATTTGACTTTGTCAATCTGTGCACGAAGTGCTCTAACAGCAGGTCCTTTGGAGGCATTAAGCATCTTTATTTGAATTTGACCTTCATCTGCACTCTTAGCCATTTGACCACCGAGTGCATCAATTTCTCGAACAACTATCCCTTTAGCAGGACCACCGATCGATGGATTACAAGGCAAAGAAGCAACCTTGCTAAGGTTGCCTGTTACGAGTAAGGTTTTTTTATTCATTCTTGCCATTGCTAGAGCAGCTTCAATGCCTGCATGTCCGCCACCAACTATGATTCCATCATAGATCATTTAATCACATCTTTAGTTCAACTTTTTTAGAATATATTGGGCTAGTTCTTCTTTATTAAATCCGTAGTAGTTAAGTGCTTGATTAAGAGGTGCGCTCACACCAAACTGGTCAAGTCCATACACATTTTGTGTATATTTATACCACGAAAGTCTTGATCCCATTTCAACAGCAATAACTTTTGCTCGTTTAGGTAGAATCTCTTTTTGATATTTTTGTGTTTGTTTTTCAAACAAGAAGTGTGAGGGCATACTGACAACTCTTACATCGACTCCATGCTTCATTAATTCTTGTTGAGTTTGGATGGAAAGATCAACTTCTGATCCTGCTGCTAGTAAAATAGCATCCAGTTTTTTCTTTTCTTTGGATACAATGTATGCTCCTTTAATCAGCCCTTCATATGATGTTTCTTGATAATTATTAACACTTTGTCTTGTCAAGATAATCGCTGTCGGTGTCTTAGTCGATTCCACAGCTACCTTCCATGCAGCAAGTGTTTCATTGGCATCAGCGGGTCTGATAACATTCAAATTGGGTATTGCTCTTAATCCTGTTAACTGCTCAACCGGTTGATGTGTTGGTCCATCTTCGCCTACAGCTATCGTATCATGTGAAAAGACAAAAATGGAAGGAATTTGCATAATTGCAGCTAAACGAAGGGCAGGCTTCATATAATCGCTAAAGACAAAGAATGCACCACCAAATACTTTGAGACCACCGTGTAAAACCATGCCGTTGATGATAGCTCCCATTGCGTGTTCTCGAACTCCAAAATTAAGGTTACGTCCTAAACGATGATCTTTATCATAATGTCCATCTGCACCTTTTGCTTTGGTAGATGCTGTAAGATCTGCGGATCCTCCTATCAAATTAAGGTTCAATTGGGATAATTTTTGAATGATTTTTCCACTGATATTTCGAGTTGCTTCTTTAGCAACATTAACTTCTTCCTTAAAATCATCTAGATTAACCTTGATTGTGTTTTCAAAAAAATCAATAAACTGAGCGTATTCTTTTGGATATTTTTCCTGATATTGTTTTAACTGCTCATTCCACTTTCTATAAGCTCGTTGTCCTCTTAGAGCAACTTTCTTTCTAAAATGGTCATAGATGTCTTGAGTCACTGAAAAAGGAGCTTCATTCCATCCCAGTTTTATCCGTAAGTTTTTAGCTTCTTCTTCTCCAATAGGAGCACCGTGAACTTTGCTTGTTCCTTGAGCTTGAGTACCATAACCAATAATGGTCTTAATCTCAATGATTGATGGACGGCCGTCTTCTTTCTTTGCCTTGTTAATGGCTTTTTGTGTTTTGACCAAGTCATTACCATCTTCAACACGCTGATAATGCCATCCCATCGCTTCAAATTTTTGTTGGTGTTTTTCGCTATATGCTAAAGCGACTTTTCCATCAAGTTGTATATCATTTGAATCAAATAAAATGATGAGTTTACCCAATCCTAAATGTCCAGCCAAACTCATAGCTTCCATTGCGACGCCTTCTTGCAAATCTCCATCTCCACAAATGACATAAGTATAGTGATCGATAATATTGATGTCTTCTTTGTTAAAGCGAGCTGCTAAATGTGTCTCTGCAATGGCCATACCCACCGCATTAGAAATGCCTTGTCCAAGCGGACCGCTAGTTGTTTCGACACCTTCTGTATGTCCGTATTCAGGATGACCAGGAGTATTACCTATTTGACGAAAATTCTTAAGATTATCCATGGATATTTTATATCCTGATAAATGGTTTAATGCGTATAAAAGCATCGAACCATGTCCTGCAGATAATATAAAACGATCTCTATTAATCCAACGGGTATCTTTTACATTGATACGAAGATGTTCGGTAAAGAGCTGATAAGCCATGGGAGCAGCACCTAGTACAATGCCTGGGTGACCACTGTTTGCTCGGTTGATAGCATCAACACCAAGCATCCGAATAGCATTAATTGCCTTTTGTTCCATCATCTTCATCTTCCTCGCTTATTTCTTCTGTTTCAATGACTTCTACATCTTCATTTACAACTTCTTCTGTCGTTTGTTCTTCATTGAACTTGAAGTAATCTTGATAATGTTGATCCTGCGCTTTGATGAGTTCTTCAAACTTTTCATCACCCAAATATCTTCTGATATGGTCCTGTGCTTTAAGATTTTCCTCACGAACCTTGCGGTTGACAATGCGTCCTTGAATCATGTTACTCAAAACGACTAACACAATCATCCCGAGTAAGATTTGAAGCGTGTAATCCTGGAATAGGAATGTTGCTAAGCCTGCAATTACAACATAAAGAATGAGTGTAGGAATAATAAACCACATGTTGATCTTGCGGTTAAGTGCTCCAACACCTTCTAAAAAATCTAACCATATTTTATTGACTTCGGGTTGATAGAAGTCTTCAAGAGCTTCATAATATTTTTTTTCAATGAGCACTCTATAATTCACACCATCTGATGTCCAAAGAGCAAAGCGTCCTCTGCTTGCATATTGAAATAACAACGGTGTGTCATTCATGTGAATAAATTCAATCTTTTTCCCTTCTATTTCCTGTGTTAGAAAGGGTTCATTTGTTAATTGACGATAGACTCGTGCGTTTAGTTTCATCGGTAAATACCTCCATTATTTTCATTATATCATCACTTGTGATGTTTCTTGTGAATATGTGAAACATTGAAAATCCCCATCTAGCATCATCATCCACATAATAGACATGCTTATGGCTGCTTCAATCAAGACCTGACCAGGTTCACACGCTACTATTGAATGATGATGCTAGATGGGGCATTCTTTACTGTTTGTTTCTTAGTTTTTTAAAAAATAATTTAACCATATCTTGAGCTTCGTTTTCTAGTATCCCGCTCTCATAATCTATTTGATGATTAAAAGGAGTATCGAATAATTTAACAACGCTATCGATTCCACCTGCTTTTGGATCTTTTGTACCGTAGTATAGGTGTTTAATGCGTGACTGAATCATTGCTCCAGCACACATCGGACACGGTTCCATTGTAACATAAACATCACAGTCTTCCAAGCGCCAACTACCAAGTTTTTTTGCTGCTTTCATCATTGCTAAAAATTCCGCATGTGCATGAAAGGACTGTTTTTTTTCTCTTAAATTATGTGCTCTTGCAATAATCTTATCTTGATAGACGACAACTGCTCCCACCGGAACCTCATCAATTGCAGCTGCTTTTTCAGCTTCACGCAGTGCAGCTGCCATGTATTTATATTTTCTTTGGTTTTCCTGGGACTTCATGATAGTGTCTCGATCTGGGTTCGTATGATTCATTAGCACCTACTAAAATGGTTGGATCACTGTATAGTGCTGGTTTACCGTTGATGATACGCTGTGTACGCGTTGCAGGTAATCCACTAACAACACAAATAGCTGTCAATTTGGTTACGAATTCCGCACGTGCGAGTAATTCGGGCATAGGACCAAATGGATTTCCTCTAAAATCTCGATCGAGTCCACCGACAATAACACGAATGCCGCGATCAGCAAGTACTTCAGCTATCTCTACAATTTCATTATCAAAAAATTGTACCTCATCAATAACGACAGCATCCGTATTCTCTTTAACATAGGACATGATTTCCATACTTTTTTCAATGATAATGGATGGTTTTTTACTCATGTTGTGTGACACGATTTCTCCAACGGCGTAACGTGTGTCGATTTTGGGTTTAAAAACAAGCACGTTTTGCTTAGCATATTCAAGTCGTTTAATACGTCTGATGAGTTCTTCCGTTTTCCCCGCAAACATCGGTCCACAGACAACTTCAATAAAACCATTCTTGTAAGTGTGATACATAGAGGACTCCCCTTTCATCCTAAGATACTAATAAAAAACGTGATGAATGATCACGTTATTTGCTGTCTTGCTTCTTTTCGTTTAAACCATAGCGTTTATTGAATTTTTCAACGCGTCCAGCTGCTTGAACAAAAGTCTGTTGACCTGTGTAAAATGGGTGACAGTTTGAGCAGGTTTCAATGCGAAGATTGTTCGCTGTTGTTCCAACTTCATATTCTGTTCCACATGTTGCACACTTAACCTTGGTCACGTTATATTTTGGGTGAATTCCTGGTTTCATATGTTTTCTCCTTCCGCCATGACGTCTGTCATAGTAAGTTTTGCGCAATCATTATATCATTTGATATATGAATAATCAAGCCATAAAAGTACAAATCATTGCTTTATTGCAAATCCTTATTCCAAGTTTGCCATATCTTTAGAAAACGTTGTGCAATAATCCCCGTGACTACTCCTGCCGGAATGCTTAAGAACAACATAATCGGAAGATATAGAACAATCGCCGTACTACCTACAACAAAGTAACCACCGATAATCTGACCTATACAATGAAATACGCTTCCAAGCACGCTGACTCCTAATACACCGAAAAAGTTTAGTCTTCTAAAGAAGCCCATAGCGAATATCGCGAGTATTGCACCACTCATGCTCATATAAAAGACAGGTCCTAAAAGTTTTCCTGTCAATAATGAGACAAGAATGACACGCGATAGTGTCAGAAGCGATGAATCTTTAAATGAATAGACATATAAAACAATCAGTGTAACCACGTTTGCAAACCCAAGTTTTGCTCCTGGTACAGGAATGATAGGTATCGCAGATTCGATTATGTTTAGGACAATGGCAATTGCTAGGAAATTGGCTAACAAAGTCATTTTTCTGGTTTTCTTCATCGTAGACTAAACAGTGAAATCACCTTGATCATTTACAAACTCAACGCGTACACGATTGGGTAAGCAGATCAATGGCCAACCTGTTGATTCTCCTTCTCTACTGCAAATATGGTTAGGACTTTGTTCTTCAATAATTTGGACACTCTTTTTAGCAAAATCATATTTAATAACAACATCTTGTCGTATACCATCAATCATGTAATCACCTAAGATGGTAATCGTTTGGTTATCTTCGTCAATGATAGGATAGTCTTTTTCATAGCTTGCTGGAGTGTCTTGGTCATAATGACGAATGATTTGTTGTTCGGTGAAAGCAATCGTCACTATTGGATCACTTGAGGTACCATAATAAACATATGCCATGGAAGCATCATCCTTAAAGGCAAGCAGTCTAAATGCGATAAAGACGCCTCCCAATAAGATGAAAAGCAATACTGCTAACATGATATCTCGTTTCTTTTGGTTTCCTTGATTCATATTAAAAAGCCTCAAATACGGTGTCTAGCAAAAATGTCGATACAGTTTCATCATAATTAAAGCGTATCACTTCAAGATTCAGTGTTTCTTGATGCTCGTCGATAAACACTTCAAAATCATCTGATGACATTGAAAATAATGCTGTCGATAGTGCATCTAATAATCCTGCATCATCACCAATCACTGTCACCGTGTGATAATGCTGTGCGGGAAGTTTTGTTTTGGGTGATATGACATGATGATATCTTAAATCATTATAAAGCGCATACTGTTCAAAATTTCCGCTGGTATTAATTGCTTTGTTTTGTACATAGAGCATGCCGTATTGTCCATTTTCAACAGGATTCGCTAACGTGATATGATACATTTTTGATTCGCGATCAATCTTTTTACCAAGAGATAACGAACTGGTTCCTGCATTAATTGAAAAATAGGTGATACCTTCTTCGATTAAGTAATCATATACTAATTGTGTTGCATACCCTTTTGAGATTGCTCCAAGATCAAGCTTGACATCTTCATGCGTTAATCTGACATAATATGACCCGTTATCTTCTGTTAGAACAAACGGTTCTTCAACAACATCGATTGCTTGAAGTTGGATAAGTACTTGATCGAATACAACCTGAGGTATTTCTCTGTGAAAGTACTCATCATTGAGTATTATATCTTTCCAGATATCAACAATTTTACCAATGGATACATCGAAATAACCATTTGTAAGCTCATGAATGGTTTTTGCCTCCTGAAGAAGGTCATATAACTCTTTATCTATTTCAATCTCTTGATTGATCTTTTGATTGATTGAATAGATATTTTCTTTGAAATCTTCATCATTACTAAGCGGTCCATAATTATTCGTTAGGTCGTGATATGTCTTGTAGATTTCTTCGATATGTTCTAAGAGTTCACTTCTTTGTTTTTTATTGTATATCGGTATATCAATGACGATTAATGTGTCCATGTAATCATAAAAAACATGGGGTTTGGGTCTTGTGCACGCGACGAGCGACATCGATAGCATCATAATCATCATCAACGCAATGATTTTTTTCATGTATACTCCTTAAGTTCAAAAACAAATATGCATCAGTAAAGAAAAGGACAAAAGATGTCCTAAATCTTTACATCAATGATACTTCCATCTGGATTTGGATGATCCTTTAAATATTCCAAGATGGGGTTATAATGTTTATCCACCTTACCAGGTTTGCAGCGAGATAGGTTTTTTACTTCACCATCAACAATACCTGTAGCAAATGCACGACACCCTGGTGTCCCACATGCCCCACAGTTATAATTTGGAAGTAATTTTTCAATATCATCAATTCGTGGGTCTTCTTGTACTTGCAAGTATTGATTTGCCAACGACAAAACGATACCTAGTAAGATACCAAGTCCACCAAGAATGATAAAAGGAAATAGAGCGTCTATCATAATTTGACCTCCTTCAAAAACTCAATCGTATCGTTAAAACTACATGATGCTCTGCCACTTTTTGTTGCACAAGATTCACATGATTGTGCTTCGAGATACGCTTCTTTGCATGATTCTGGAACTTCAACTTTTTCGTTTAAAAACATCGTACCCACATATAAAACGATAAAGCCTGCTACAATACCTACAACAATTAAGAATTGCATTAGATAATACCTGATAATCCCATGAATGCCATCGCCATTAAACTAGCTGTAACAAACGCAATGGGAAGTCCCTTCATTGCCTTGGGTACATTGGCAGAATTAAGACGTAAACGAATAGCTGTAAATGTTATAATGATAAATGCATAACCTAAACCTGAACCAAGTGCATACATTAATGCTTCAGGATAACTCTGTGGTGTAGCGACATTGGTTAATGCAACACCTAAAACGGCACAGTTGGTTGCAATTAAGGGAAGATATACGCCGAGTGCTTTATATAAGCTTTGACTAAATCGTTTGATAACGAGTTCTGTGAGTTGTACAAGTGATGCAATGACCAAAATAAATGCAATGGTATCAATATATTGAATTTCAAGAGGTAATAAAATGTACTTATAAATAGGGTATGTGATGACTCCAGAAAGAAAGATAACTGTTATAACAGCGAGTCCCATACCAACAACTGACTTCATCTTTGTTGATACACCGAAGAAAGAGCAAAGTCCTAAAAACTGCATCAAAACGATGTTATTAATAATCATTGAAGAGATTAATATCGCAATGAGATTCATTATTTCTTAACCCCCTTCTTCTGACGAGCAGCTGTAATAATAGCAAGTATGATACCAATTACCATGAATGCTCCTGGGGGTTGAACAAGGACTGCGAAAGCGTACTTGCTTAAACCAAGAGTCTCAAACACGGTATATTCAAATCCGAGTGGTAATGTCTTACCTAATACGATGGTTCCTGTTCCTAAAAATTCTCTAAAGAATCCAATCATCATTAATGAAATACCAAAACCAATACCCACACCGATACCATCTAGTAACGCTTTAGGTACACTGTTTTTAGATGCGAAGGATTCTGCGCGTCCAAAGACGACACAATTGACGGTAATCAATGCGATAAATACACCGAGTTCAGTCGCTAACGCTGGTGCAAAAGCATCAACAAGCATCTTAAGTATCGTAACTTCGGTTGCAATAATAATGACATACACAGGAATACGTACTGTATCTGGAACAACTTTTCTAATAAGTGAAACTGAGGTGTTTGTCATGGATAAAACAAGAATAACAAGGATACCCATACCAAACGCACCTTCAAATGTCGAGGTGACTGCAAGTGCTGGACATAATCCAAGAACCATGACAAAGATGCCATTTTCTTTCCAAATTCCCTTTGTGAAAATATCCCAAAGAGAGGGTTCTTTTTCAACGGCAGCAACTTTTTTAGCGGGTACTTTTTTTGCTTCTGTCATCTTAGTTCACCTCTTCCACAAGTGCAGCTATCAAATCATCGACAAGATCTTTAGTCCAGGATACCCCTGAAACAATACTTCCTGGATTTGATAATGCTGTATCAAACTCATCAATCGTCGATCCAATGAGTAAATCAAGATAATTTTGGATTTTGTTCATTCTATCACCTGTTGTGTGTCCATAGAGTTCTTCAGGTAGTATGACACCAATCACTGCATCATCAACATCAAATGCAACTTTGATAGTTACTGATTGTCCTGTAACCATTCCATCGTAACCTAAGAAGTCGCCCGTTCCAGTCAGTGTGTAGACATAACCCAGATCAACATTTGATTCATTTTTGACAAGTTCTCTTTGTGTAACATACTCTGTTGTTGGATCAAAACTTGAATCAACTGTAATCACTGCATTTGAACCATAAAGAGTAATGAGAGGATTATCAACGATTAAATCAAAGTGAATATCGACGACTCTTTGAATGATGGCCTTAATGGCTCCTGTACTATCCGTTGCTGTCGCACCAGCTGTTGGATCTGCAGCATCGTATGTTGGTATGTTCGTTACAGATCCATAAGGAATGCTTTGGTACTTATCATAGATATAAGCTTGAATACCCTTGACTGTCCAATCAGATTGATTGAGTTCAACGATCTGAACTTTAACATTTTCAGCTGGATCAATAGCGACAAGTAGTTCAATCATGCCGAAGGCATCATCTTCATGATAGGTATAACCATTCTTAATTTTTACATTATATACTGTTCCTAAAAATGTTGATCCCTTGTAGGCTTCTGCTTTATAGTCAACTATTTGATAACTGCTAGATCCTGAAGGATCTTCAATATTGGTTTCATTTCTAAGTTCGACAACGGTACCAAAGAGATAATCTTTAGGTTCCTTTGGAACAGATGTTTCCAAAATAACAATGAAGAGTACCGTGATACCAACGAGTATTGCTGTATTGATCAGTAACCATAGATTTTGTTTTTTCATCCGCATCTTAGTTCACCTCTTCCAATAAAGCATCTAGAAGAACATTGACCAGATTTCTCGTGAACGAGGCACCTGCTGCAATCGCTTCTGGATCGAGCATTGCTGGAGCAAAATCAATAGGCTTCTTACCAATAAATGATTCTGCATAGCTTAGAATTCTTTCTCTAAATGACTTTGTATGTTCATATTCATCTTCAGGTATAAAAACGCCAATAACTTCATACTCGGCATCAAATAAAACTTCTAAATCAATACCTTTTCCGGTGAATACTTCACCACCATAACCTTCATAGTCACCTGTTCCAGTTAGGTAATAGACATAACCAACAACTTCATCAGAAGCATTTGTAGCAATCTTTCTGGAGATGACATGATCTGTTGGTTCAAATGCATCATCTGGATCTAAGGAATAACCTTCACCATAAGCATCGACATAAGGATCTGCTGGTGCTCCTGCGAGTAACCCATGTGCAATTGACATATCTAAAATGAGTGCTTTTATCGTGTTTAAACTGTTAGTAACACCAGCGGTGATATCTCCAATAGGAGTTGCGACTCCAAGATTGGATCCAACAAAACCGTTTAGATTATTTCTCGTATCATCAATACCTTTTGTTTGGTCAATCGCCAAAATACTGGTTCCTAAAATCTTACCCGTGGTATCGGCACTGACAACAATTGTAATCGAACCATGCTGATTTTTCATATACGCTGTATAGATATAGCCAATTACTTGACTGCTTGCATCCTTAGCTTCTACTGCTGATTGAATCGATGAGGGAACGCCAGCAATCAGATCAAGTTCCATAAAGTCTTGACCTTCTGGTAAAACCTGTTGATAGGCACGACGTTGTGCTTCTTCGAGGTTTCGCTTGATGATGGGAGCTGTAATAGCATTCATACCACCAATCATTAAGCCACAGACAATCGCAACAACTGTTAATACAAAGGTGTAGTGAATCATAGGTTTTTCAAAGATTTTTCTCATTACACGGTACCTCCTACACCGAAGAATACCACCAGACTAAATACGACAAGTAAAACGATATAACTCACGATAAAGGCTGGTTTAATTTTATTGGTTGCCCACTTAGGATAATCAATGAGTGGAACAAACATATTCGCAAATAAAATAGCAAATGCAACACCTTCAGGATAAGCTCCAAAAAGGCGAATGAGTACGATGACTACACCAACCAATAGACCATAAAGCCAACGACCTGGTCTTGTAACAGGTGATGTAACTGGATCTGTAACCATAAATACCATACCAAACATTAACCCACCTGAAAAGAGATGGAATAAAACATATTCTAATGCAAGATCTGGATAAAGTTTTATACCTGCAAATAACATGAGTACCGTAAATGTGAGTGCTGTTGATAACATGACGCGATAATCAGCTGATTTACGGATCAGTAAGTAAACAGCACCAATTAAAATCGCTGCAGCACTGATTTCACCCATTGCTCCTGGAACATTTCCGAAAAATAGTTCAATTAGTGAATAACTATTGAGTACACCTGGAAAACCAAGTCCTGAACGAAGTGATGTGAGCGCTGTCCCTCCAGCAACTAAATCAACACCTAAATAACTACCATCAAACATGTTAGTTACTGCTAAAGCAATGAAAATGCGTCCAGCAGCCGCTACGTTGAAAATATTAGATCCAAGTCCACCAAAAAGCATTTTCGCAATAACGATACCAAATGCAGCACCAATTACAACTGCGTAGATAGGTAATTTGCTTGGAACTAACATTGCAAAAATGACGGCACTGACAGCTGGTGCTGTAATGTTGTTGATCGTATATTCAGCATATCTTGACTTCACACGATCCATCCATTTATCAGCTTTTGCCGGTTTGTGCATTATACCAAACACCAAAGCTTCAAGACCAATCATGACAACAAGTGATACTAAAATTCTAAGAATTGCGTCTCCACCAAAGCGATAAATAGAAAAGGCAACGACTGGAATGAGTGCTATGAGCACGTCAATCATCATTCGCTTTGTACTGACATCCTTGCGGATATAGGGGCTTGTTTGTTTAACTGCTTGCATCATAATACCTCCTATTTAGCCAAGAAGCGTTTGCCGTTACGCATGTATTCCGTTAAGTGAATCTTCGAAGGACATACGAATGAGCAAAGCCCACATTCGATACATTTATTGACTTCCAACACCTTGAGCATCTCTTTGTCACGTACTTTGTAAGCGTTCATGATCTGTACAGGTTGAATTTCAACGGGACATGAATAAACACAGGATGCACAGTGTACACAAGGTTCTTCTTTATCAATCTTTTCATTCATCACGATGAGACTTGTTGTCGTGTGTGTCATGACGACGTCATCTCGTAAAATATTGGTTCCCATCATAGGTCCACCCAGAATCATGACTTTGGGAGCTTCTTCGTTAGTATAACCACCAGCAAGCTCTACGAGATCTGTAATCAGGGTACCAATACGTGCTCTAAAGTTTTTATTTTGGACGCCATCACCACTGATGGTGAATAGTCTTTCAAGCACAGGTAATCTTTTTTTAACCGCATTATAGATACTCTGCAAAGTCGAAACATTGAAATTGAGTACTCCATATTTAGAGAGAAGTTCGCCTTGCGGAATTTTGATTCCTAAAGCGTTACGAATCATTGCAAGTTCCCATCCTTGTGGATAGAAGTTCCCAACGGTCACAACTTTAATATCAAACTCTGTGAATTCTTGGAGAACGAATTTAAGGCGTTCTTCGATTTCTTTGTACTTCTTCTTTATTGCGATGACTCCGCGCTTCGCACCTGAAGCATTCATTGCATAGATGAGCCCCTTGATGATTTCTCGTGGATTGTTCATCATGAGCGAATAGTCAGCAATGAGGTTAGGTTCGCATTCAACACCGTTTGCAATGACGACATCTATTGGATCTTTTGTTTCGAGTTTGATGTAGGTTGGAAATGCACTTCCACCTAAACCAACAAGACCAGCGTCTTTAATAATCTGAATATAATCCTCTTTATTGAGTGCCGCTATTTCATCATCAGTGCGTTCAACGATTGATTCATGAAGTTCATATTTTTTGTCGTTTTTTACAATGAGACAGTCAACGACTTTACCACTATTATCAATATGCTTTTCATAACCAACCACTTCACCACTAACGGTTGCGTGCATGGGCTGTTCAAAGAAAGCTCCTTTTCTTGTTCCTACGACTTCACCAACTTTGACAAATTGGCCACCTCTTACGCACGTTTCACCTTCGGGGCAACGTGCACTTGTTACTGGATAATAAACATAATTGGCATCAAGGTAATGAACTATGGGTAGTTCTTTGAGTTCTTTTTTGCCGTCTGGGATATACTTTGTTTTTGCAATCATGTTTGTTATACTCCCTTCTTGTATAATGGAAATCTTTGTGTCATTTCAATGACTTGTTGTCGAATGTTGTCTAATACGATACCATCTTCACGGTTGGTGAGCGCTTGATCAATCCAACCTGCGATTTGCTTCATTTCATTTTCTTTAAACCCTCTGGTTGTTACAGCAGGAGTTCCTAAACGAATACCCGATGCATATGCTGGTTTTTCCTTATCAAAGGGGACACCATTCTTATTACATGTAATGGCAACGCGGTGTAGTATATTTTCTGCATCAAGTCCTGTGATGTTAAGCTTACCTTTGACATCGACGAGCATGAGATGGTTATCCGTTCCCCCACTCACAATACGATATCCACGCTTAGTGAGTTCATCAGCAAGCACTTTTGCATTCTTAATAACTTGTTTTTGATAAGTGACGAAGTCCGGTTGGAGTGCTTCATAAAAAGCAACAGCCTTCGCGGCAATAACATGCATCAAGGGTCCACCTTGTATACCTGGGAAAACAATTTTATCAATCTTTTTAGCTATTTCTTCATCATTGGTTAAAATGATTCCGCCACGAGGTCCACGTAGCGTCTTATGAGTTGTAGATGATACAACATGTGCATAAGGCATCGGTGATGGATGCAATCCTGCTGCAACCAAACCTGCAATATGTGCCATATCAACGTGTAGATACGCTCCAACCTCATCTGCAATCTCTCTGAAGCGTTTGAAATCAATCGTTCTCGAATATGCGCTAGCACCAGCAACAATCACTTTAGGTTTAATTTCCCTAGCAATTTCTAAAACACGATCATAATCAATCGTTTCAGTCACTTCATCAACGCCATAAAAGTGCGATTGATAAAGTCTACCGGAAAAGTTGAGTTTGAATCCGTGGGTCAGATGACCCCCCTCAGCAAGTGACATGCCGAGCATCTGATCTCCAGGATTCATCAATGCCATGTAAACGGCCATGTTTGCTTGTGAGCCTGAA
>Ga0172382_10005788_pt1 | contig 18265 bp, 18 predicted proteins | sample Leawel138RmetaG_FD_122245 | JGI IMG/M metagenome (GOLD analysis project Ga0172382, IMG submission 122245) | Leachate microbial communities from a municipal landfill in Southern Ontario, Canada - Leachate well 138R metaG | ecosystem: Engineered > Solid waste > Landfill > Unclassified | place...
CGCCTTGCGGGTCGGGGAAGGAATCGCAGAGCGGCTGAACCATGCCGAGGCCCCGAGAAGGAGTCGCGCATGACCACGACGGTATACGTCCAGGACGTGACGCTGCGCGACGGTATGCACGCGATCCGGCACCGCATCAGCCCACGCAATGTCGCTCGGATAGCGGCAGCGCTAGACCGTGCGGGTGTGGATGCGATCGAGGTTGCCCACGGCGACGGACTGGCGGGCAGCTCGCTAAGCTACGGTCCAGGTAGCCACACCGATTGGGAGTGGATCGACGCGGTCGCGGGCGCGGTGACAAACGCCACCGTTACCACCCTGCTGTTGCCGGGCATCGGTACGGTGGCCAAACTGGACGAAGCGTACCGGCGCGGCGTTCGGTCGGTGCGTGTCGCGACCCACTGCACGGAGGCCGATATTGCCGCGCAGCACATCGCGCACGCGCGCGAGCTCGGCATGGATGTGAGCGGATTCCTCATGATGAGCCATATGGCCCAGCCTGCCGACCTGGCCGCTCAGGCCAAGCTCATGGAGTCCTTCGGCGCCCAGTCCGTGTATGTCACAGACTCCGGCGGCCGCCTGACAATGCACGATGTCCGCGATCGGGTTCTCGCCTACCGCGATGTGCTGGCGCCGTCGACGCAGATCGGTATCCACGCGCATGAGAATCTGTCGCTTGCGGTGGCCAACAGCGTGGCGGCGGTGGAGGCAGGGGCTACCCGGGTCGACGCCTCGCTGGCCGGTCAGGGCGCCGGTGCGGGAAACTGTCCGATCGAGCCGTTCGTTGCGGTGGCCGACCTGTTCGGCTGGAAGCATGGCTGCGACCTGTTCGCTTTGCAGGATGCCGCCGACGACATCGTCCGGCCGCTGCGGGATCGACCCGTCAGAGTCGATCGGGAAACCCTGACCCTCGGGTTCGCGGGAGTGTATTCGAGCTTCCTGCGACATGCGGAGGACGCATCCGCCCGCTACGGGGTCGACACCCGAGCCATTCTCGTTGAGGTCGGTCGTCGCGGCTTGATCGGCGGACAAGAGGACATGATCGTCGATATAGCACTGAGTCTCTCGGCTGGAGTCCCGTGACTCTGCGTCCGCCGGATCCTTGGCGCAGCTACGTCAAGCCGTCACAAAAAATGTATAGAACAATCCACTAAGACGCCGACCCGCCGCCAGATCCGTACGGGCGGGTGAGGATCTCCAGGTAGTGGCCGCCGGGATCCTGGAAGTACACGCCCCGGCCGCCGTCGTTGTGGTTGATCTCGCCCGGGTGCGCGCTTCGGGGATCGGCCCAGTGCTGCAGCCCCCACTCGCGGATGCGCCCGTAGATCGCGTCGAACTCGTCCTCGGAGACCAGAAACGCGTAGTGCTGGGGGTGGATGTCCTCGTCCTCGCCCACCTCGGCGTAGTCGAGGCTCACCGGATTGTCCGATCCGACGGACACCACCAGGAAGGGCCCGAACGGTTTCGGACTCGGCAGGTCGAACAACTCGGTCAGGAAGTTGGCGGACGCTGTCTTGTCTCGCGCGGCGACGATCGTGTGGTTGAGGGTGATGGCCATCGCAGTCCAGGATAGAACCGCCGGCGGCCCGGTTCCAGCGTCAACGGTGCGTCGGTCGTGATACGAACAGCAGGTGAGCTTCGACGTCCGGGACCTGTCCGTGCCGGTGCTCGTCGCCCCGATGGCAGGCGGACCCTCGACGCCCGAGCTTGCGGCGGCGGGCACGAACGCCGGCGGTCTGGGCTTCGTCGCCGCCGGCTACCTGACGGCCGACGCGTTCGCTGAACGCGTGCGGGCCGCGCAACAGCTGACCACCGGGCCGCTTGGGGTGAATCTCTTTGTGCCGCAACCCAGTGCCGGCACTCCTGCGGCGGTCGCGGCCTATGCGGAGAGGTTGGCGGAGGAGGCGCGACGTTACGGCACCGAGCTCGGCGCCCCCCGGTTCGACGACGACCACTGGAACGCCAAGCTCGAGGTGGTGCTGGACCTGAGGCCCGCGCTGGCGTCGTTCACGTTCGGGCTGCCCACCGTCGAGGAGCGGCGCCGTCTCAGCGCGGCCGGAATCGCCACGGCGGCAACGGTGACCACGCCGGCCGAAGCGCGGCTGGCCGCCGACTGCGGCGTCGACATCCTGGTGGCACAGGGCCCGTCGGCGGGCGGGCACCGCGGGACCTTCGACCCGACCGCGACGCCCTCCGGGCAGCCACTGGACGAACTGCTGGCCGCGGTCACGGCCGACCACGCGATCCCCGTCGTCGCGGCGGGCGGCTTGATGACCGCCACCGATATCCGCCGGGTCCGGCAGGCCGGCGCGGTCGCCGCGCAGCTCGGCACCGCGTTCCTGCTGTCCTACGAGGCGGGCAGCAGCCCGGTGCATCGGGCCGCGCTGATCGACCCGCAGTTCACCGAAACGGCTGTCACGAAAGCGTTTTCCGGACGGTACGCGCGGGGACTGCGCAACCGGTTCATCGTCGAGCACGAAGCGGAGGCGCCGTTCGGTTACCCCGAGGTGCATTACCTGACCAGCCCGCTTCGGGCCGCGGCGGTACGGGCCGGCGATCCGCAGGCGGTCAACATCTGGGCCGGCAGCGGGTTCCGGCAGGCCGGCGGCGGTTCGGTACGCGACATCATGGACACGTTGATCGGTCGAGACTGATGATCGCGCTGACCCGGCGGCAGTTCACGTTCGGACTCGGCGCAGTGGCGGCCACGCCGCTGCTCACCTCGTGCGGCGGTGGGGGCGACACGACGCGTGGGCACGTGGTGGTGGTCGGTGCGGGAATGTCCGGGCTGGCCGCCGCGCGACGCCTGACCGACGCCGGTGTGCCCGTGACGGTGGTGGAGGCCCGCTCCCGTATCGGCGGACGCACCTGGACGGACACCTCGCTGGGGCTGCCGGTCGACTTGGGGGCGGCCTGGATTCACGGTTCGCAGGGCAACCCGCTGACCGGCCTGGCTGCGCAGGCCGGCGCCCGCACGGTGGAGACGAACTTCGATGACGTGGTTGTCCTGGACGGCGGGAGGGTGGTCGATCCTGCTGCGGTCGAGGAGGTTTCGCGCGACTGGGTGGGTGTCCTCGACGAGATCGAACCGATGACCGCCGACGCCGGCCCCGATGCGTCACTGGCCGATGGACTGGTGCGGACGGGCGCCGATCTCGACGATCCACTGATGCAGTGGATGGTGTCCGCCGCGATCGGCGCCGAGTACGCGGCCGATCCCGAGGAGTTGGCGCTGCGCTGGTTCGGGCGCGAAGGAGAGTTCGACGGCCCCGATCTGATCCTGCCGGGCGGCTACCGGCAACTGATCGACCTTCTGGCACGGGATCTGGACATCCGGCTCGACGCCGAGGTCACCCGCATCGCGTACGACGACGCAGGCGTCACCGTCGAGACCGCGCAGGAGGTGTTGCGGGCAGACAGGGTGATCGTCACCGTGCCGCTCGGCGTGCTCAAGGCCGACGTCATCGTGTTCGATCCGCCACTGCCGCAAGCCAAGCGCGCCGCCGTCGAACGGCTCGGGTTCGGGCTGCTCGACAAGGTGGTGCTGGTCTTCGACGAACCGTTCTGGACCGAGGCGTACGACATTCACTCGGACATGCTGGGGATCGCCGGCGGGGCTCAGCCGGTCTCCGATCTGGTCAACGGGTTGCGGTTCACCGACGTCCCCCTGCTCGTGGGCTTGCGCGGCGGGGCGAACGCCCGCGCCCGCGAAGCGGATTCAGATCAGCAGACCGTTGGCGAGGTGTTGGCTGCGCTGCGGGCCCCCGACCCGGTGGGCGTCCTCGTCACGCGGTGGGCCGCCGACCCGTACGCCCGCGGGTCCTACAGCTTCCTGGCCGTGGGCTCGAGTCCCGCTGATCAACAGGCGCTCGCCGAACCGGTGGCGGACCGGGTCGCTTTCGCCGGTGAGGCCACCCATCCCGAGTTCTTCGCCACGGTGCACGGCGCCTATCTGAGCGGACTGCGGGAGGCCGACCGCATCCTGCGCTAGCGCTGCTCCTCGACGACCACGTCGCCGGTCTCGGTCCGGGCGGTGACCACCGCCGCAGCGCTGCCCCGATCACGGGTCTGGGGCACCCGCACCACCGTCGTGCCGTGCTCCATGCCTGTCGTCGCGTCGACGAAGTACGGCCCCGGCGGCGGCAGTGAGATGACGACGTCGCCGTGTTCGGTCTCGGCGTCCACCGTCTTGGGGGCCTCGGAGAAGTCCACGTTGACGTCGCCGGTGGTGGTGGTCGCCCGGAACGAATCCGACACCGCGATCGGCTCCCGGGTGGTGATATCGCCGTGCTCGTTGGTGATTTCGATCCGGCGTGCCGAGCCGCTGAGGAAGACGGCCCCGTCGACGGTCCGCGCGTACAACTGGTCGATGTCTGCCTGGGCGAACACGACGCCGGTTTCCTGCTGGGTGGTCACGGTCAGCCGGCGGGCGAGTTCGGGGGGCAGCACCAGGGTGATCTCGCCGGCCCGTCCCCACTGCAGGAATTCCGAGGGCTCGGCGTCGATCGTCACCCGGGCCGTGGTGCCGTCCGCGGTGACCGCCAACGGGTCTGAGCCCGCGCGGGTGGAGTTGACCATGCGCATGTCCACCCGCGGATCACGGGCGGCCCGGTCGGTGGTGATGCGCACCGCCGCCGGGACGGAGCCGGTGTCGATGACCACCGAAGTCAGCGTGCGCGGCAGCGGCATGGAGTCCTTGACGACCCGGAATGTGCTGACCCCCAACGCCGCGGTGGTCAGTGCCGCCACGGTGCCGAGCACCAGGGCTGTGGCGGCGAGGATCAGCAGGACGCGGACGGCGGTGCGGCCGCCGGGGGACAGTGGCGGCGGTGGGGTTGCGGGGGCCGGCGGTGGGGCTGCGGCTGTCACAGAGGAGGTCATGGGAGTCCTTCCAGGGCTTCAGGAGTCGAGGTAGCGCAGCACCGCGAGAACGCGACGGTTCTCGTCAGGGGCGAGGTCGAGCTTGGTGAAGATCGAGGCGATGTGCTTCTCGGCCGAACCGACCGACATGTGCAGGGCCGCGGCGATGGCGGAGTTGGTCTTGCCCTCCGCCATCAGCTGCAGCACCTCGTGCTCGCGCGGTGTCAGCGCGTCGAGCGCGTTACGGCGCCGGGAACGGACCAGGATCTGGGAGACCACCTCCGGATCGAGCACCGTTCCGCCGGAACCCACCACCTCGACCGCATCGAGGAAAGCCGGGACGTCGGCCACCCGGTCTTTCAGTAGATACCCGAAACCCCTTGTGTCGGAGGCGATCAGGTCTGCCGCGTAGCGCTCCTCGACGTAGTGGGACAGCACCAGCACCGGCGACTCCGGGTTCTGGCTGCGCAGCAGCGCCGCCGCCCGGATGCCCTCGTCGGTGAAGGTCGGTGGCATCCGGACGTCCAGGATGGCCAGGTCGGGCCGTTCGTCGTTGACCAGGCGCAGCAGGTTGGTCGCGTCGGGAACCCCCGCAACCACCTGGTGGCCGGCATCGGTGAGGATCCGCTCGATGCCTGCGCGCAGCAGGGCCGAATCCTCGGCGATCACGATCCGCATGGCAGCACCGCGGTGACGATGGTGGGTCCGGTGACCGGGCTGGACACCGAGAAGGTTCCCCGCGCGGCCCGCACCCGTTCGTCGAGCCCGCGCAGGCCGGTGGCGTCCATATCGCCGTCGTCTCCGACGATCCGCGCGCCCCCGCGCCCGTCGTCGAACACGCTGACGTGCAACTGGTTCGCGGATTCGTCGAGGCGGACGGTGACCGCTGCGTGCGAGGCCCCGGAATGTCTGCTGACGTTCGTCAGCGCCTCAGCGACGACGAAGTAGGCGCAGGCCTCGACCTCGTCCGGTAGCCGGTGCGGCAGGTGCACGCTCAGCGTGGTCGGCACACCGGAGTTCGCGGACCGCTGCACCACCGAGGACAGCGCGGCGTCCAGTCCGCGGTCGGAGAGGATGGTCGGCGCGATTCCGCGCACGACGTTGCGCAGCTCCACAAGAGCGTTCTTGGCGTCGTCGTGCGCCTCGGCGATCAGTGCCTTGGCGGCGGGCAGGTCGGAGTCCAGCTTGGTCTGGGCCAGGCCGATCGTCATCGCCAGCGACACCAGTCGCGGTTGCACGCTGTCGTGCAGATCGCGCTCGATGCGGTGCCGCTCGGTCTGTGCCGACGTCACTGCGCCCTGCCTGGCGTCGGCCAACGCGGTCACCTGGTGCTGCAGTTCGGCGGTCGACGACGGGGGTAACAGCCAGCGGTCGATCATCGCGTCCAGCGTCGGCGCGAACGCCACCAGCGCGGCCGCCGCGGCCAGCGCCACCAGGGCAAGCAGCCACGCGAGCGGTGTCGGCAGGAACGACAGACCGGCCTCGGGATCGCTGTGGCCGATGGCGATCGCGGCGGCGGGCGCGAGGAACGCGAATACCGTCAACGCGAACGCCAGCCCTGTGACCAGGGCGTCGTATGCCATGCGGAGGTAATGGTGCGCCACCGTCTTCCAGAAGCGGGCGCTGCTGAGGTCCAGCCACAGCTGGTGGGCCCAGCGCTGAAACCCGGTGTAGTGCGACAGGGCACGCGGCGGAACGGGGATGCCCATGCCGAACACGGCTTCGCTGCGCACCCGCTCGACGTGGTCCACGCCGCGGATCAGGTAGATGAACACCACGCCGGCCAGCAGGAACCCGATGACACTGGGTATCGATGAAACGGCGATCACCAGAATTCCCAACGGAACCCAGAACCATACGGACGCGATCGCGCCGCCGACCAGCAGCGACGCGCTCGCGGCGACACCGAGTGTCCGGGGGCGGGGCGGTGCGGCGCCGGCGTGGTCGTGCGAGCTCACCGGGACCCGATCGGTGGCAGCGTCGGCGTGAGTGACTGCGGTCATGTCTCCAACCTATGGATCCGGCCGCGACGGCGACACAGCGTTTTCCCGCGATTGCCCCGGGGGAAAACCCCCACTTCGGCGCCGCGAACGCATGACAACACACCGACACGCCGGTCGAGGGTGGCGGTGGGCGCGCGCCGGCGGCTGACCATACTGCTCTGATGACGAACCCGCCGCCGACGATCCTCGGCTACCTCGGGCCGAACTGGTTCGCCTCGGTGATGGGCACCGGCATCGTCGCGACCGCCGGCGCGTCGCTGCCGGTTCACGTCCCGGGCCTGCGCGGGTTCGCGTTGGTGGTGTGGGTCCTCTCGGCGCTGTGGCTGCTGGTGCTGATCTTCGCGACGTTCGCGCACTGGCTGCGCAACCCGGTGGTGGCCCGCAGCCATGTCCGCAACCCGCAGATGGCGCACTTCTACGGCGCCGCTCCGATGGCGTTGCTGACCGTCGGTTCCGGCGCGCTGCTGGTCGGCAGGGACCTGATCGGGGAGCGGGCGGCGGTCGACCTGGCGTGGGTGCTCTGGACGACGGGCACGCTCGGCGCCCTGTTCACCGCGATGACCATCCCGTACCTGATGTTCACCCAGTACCGCGTCGAACCTGACGCGGCGTTCGGCGGCTGGCTGATGCCCGTCGTGCCGCCGATGGTGGCCGCCGCGACCGGTAGTCTGCTCATCCCGCACATGGCCGAGGGCCCCGGCCGCGCCACGATGCTGTACGGCTGTTACGCGATGTTCGGCCTGTCACTCGTCGCGTCACTGATCATCATCACGATGGTGTGGAGCCGCTTGGCGCACTACGGAACCTCGGGCACCGCGCGCGTGCCCACGCTGTGGATCGTGCTCGGTCCGCTCGGCCAATCGATCACTGTGGCAGGGCTTCTCGGCACGGACGCGGCGCTGGCGGTCGACGCTCGCCTCGCCGACGGGATGGCCGTCTTCGCCGTGCTCTACGGCGTCCCGGTATGGGGCTTCGCCGTGCTGTGGATCGCGCTCGCCGCGGCGTTGACCGTGCGCACGCTGCGCCGCGGCATGCCGTTCGCGTTGACCTGGTGGAGCCTGACGTTCCCGGTGGGCACCTTCGTCACCGGCACCGCGCAGCTCGCGCTGCACACCGGCCTGCCCGCCTTCCGCTACGCCGCGGCCGTCGCCTACCTCGGGCTGCTGTGCACATGGCTGCTGGTCGCGGTGCGCACGGTGCGCGGCGGATTGCGGGGCGGCCTGTTCGCGCCCCCCGCCGCGGGTCAGATCCGGGCCTACAAAGACCCGCCGACCGCGACGGGCTGACCTTCCCTGCACCCGGCATGCCAGAATCGCCGTCGTGCGTATCGGGATGACGATGCCGGTGATGGAGCCCGACCTTGACCGCGCGACGCTCAGATCCTGGGCGCAGCTGGTCGACGGGGGCCCGTTCTCCTCGCTGTGCTGGGGTGAGCGGATCGCGTTCGACAACCCGGAGAGCCTGACCCTTCTCGGTGCGCTGGCCGCCTGGACCGACCGGGTGCGGTTGGTGACGACCGTGGTCATCCCGCAGCTGCACGACCCGGTGATGCTGGCCAAACAGCTGGCCACCGGTGACATGCTGTGCGGCGGACGGCTGACCGTCGGCATCGGGGTGGGCGGACGCCACGAGGACTACCGCGCCGTCGGCGTGGATCCGGCGACCCAGACGATGCGGCAGATGGCCGAACGGGTGGCGGTCATGAAACGGGTGTGGGCGGGCGAGAAGGTCACCGAATCCACGCTGCCCGTCGGCCCGCCGCCGGTGCAGCCGGGTGGTCCGGAGCTCCACGTCGGAACGCTGGGCCCCAAGACGGTGCGCAGCGCGGCCGCCTGGGCGGACGGACTGGCGGGCATCACAATGGACCTGGCCGTCGACAAACAGGGCGAGTTGTTCGACGTCGCCCGCGACGCGTGGCAGCAGGCGGGCAAGGGCAAGCCGCATCTGGCGACGTCGTTCTGGTTCGCCATCGGCGACGGCGACGCGCCACGCGCCCAGGTGCACCGTCACCTCTTGCGGTACATGAACTGGATTCCCGCCGAGTTCGTCGACGCGTTGGCCCCGACCACCGGTTTCGCCGGCACGGCCGACGACCTGCGCGAGGTGCTGCAGCGCTTCGCCGACATCGGCACCGACGAGGTGCACCTGATCCCCACGAGTCAGGACATCGACCAGGTGCGCCGGGTGGCCGAGGTGATCGACGACTTTTCCTGAGCTGCGATGGCAAGCTCGGGGTATGGAGACCGCCAAGGCCCTGCCGCCGATCGTGTCGCGTAGCGAGTGGGAGAGGGCGCGCGCTGAACTGCTGGTGCGGGAGAAGGAACTCTTCCGGCTCAAGGATGCGGTCAGCGCGGCACGCCGGCGCTTGCCGATGGTGCTGATCGACACGCCCTACCTGTTCGACACCGAGGCGGGTCCGCTGACGCTGCTGGACCTGTTCGAGGGGCGCAGCCAGCTGATCATGCAGCACTTCATGTTCGGATCCGACTGGGACGAAGGATGTTCCGGCTGCTCAATGATGGCCGACCACATCGGCCCGCTGTCGCATCTGTACGCCAAGGACACCTCACTGGTGCTGGTGTCGCACGCCCCGGTCGGCAAGTTGGTCGCGTTCAAGGACCGGATGGGCTGGGATCTGCCGTGGGTGTCGTCGGGGCGGACGACGTTCAACGAGGACTTCCACACCACCGTCGACGGTCAGGAGCGCCACTCGATCAGCGTGTTTCTGCGCGACGGTGACCGGGTGTTCCACACCTGGCAGACGTTCGACCGCGGTGAGGAACCGTTCATGATGGTGTTCGATCTGCTCGACCTCACTCCGTACGGGCGGCAGGAGAACTGGGAGGACTCCCCTCCGGGGTGGCCGCAGCAACCGCCCTATGAGTGGATTCGGCTGCACGACGCGTACTGACCTCGGCGGGGACGCCGTCCTCGGAGGCGGTGGTGTCCGACGGGTCGATCATGGCCGCCGCGTCCGAAGGTGTGTCCGCCGTGGACGTTTCGGGCGCGGGTTCGGAAGCTGCGAGGACGTCGAGGTCGTCGAGGACGTCGCCCCGCAGTTCGACGGCACCAGGTGCGGCCGGTTCGTTGCCGTCCGCCGGGACCCGGTCGTCGTCGACGGGCACATCAGCATCCTCGCCGGGCGGTGAAGGTACCGCGTCCGTCGAGTCCACGTCTGCCTCGTCGACCGGGCCGGCGTCCGGTTCGGCTGGGGCAGTTGTCGGATAGCGCGACATCTGTTCCGCGACGAGCTGGGTTCGATCGATGACGGTGGCTGCCGGTCCGACCGGCAGGAACCCGTTCTCGACCGTGAGGAATCCCGGGATGGCGAGCGGCACAGCCTCATTCGGGATGACCGTACCGTTGAGGAACCCGTTCACGATCCACCCGGGAACGTTGACGATGGCATCGACGAGCTCGACCACGTCGAGATGGGCGACCGCGCGCACGATGTCGGCGACAGCGAAGGCAGCCGACACCACGGTGCTCACCACGGGCAGCACAACGCTGATCGTGAGCGCAGGCAGGGCCGCGACCAGGCCGGCCGCCACCGTCACCACGTTGCGCGACGCGGTGGCGACCGCATCACCGATGGGGGCGAGGATCTCGGTGGGCGGGTACTCGCCCCGCAGCACTCCGGAGACCGTTTCCACCAGATCGGAGACGAAGGCAACCTGATTGCCCACCGCGACCTGGGCGACCGGAAACGGTTGCGCGGAGAACGCCCCCCACAGTCCGCCGACGTTTCTCGTCGTCTCCACGACGATGTGGCGATAAAAGTCCGCGGGCTTGATGACCGCTGTGGTGGCCGCCAGATGCACGTCCCGGGATGCCGGGGAAATCCCGGTGGTGGGGAGGGCTGGAGCGGCCGCGATTGTGCTCGTGGCCAGCAGGGTCACCCCTGCGACGCGAATCGTGCGAACGGCGACCTGCATGGATCCTCCGCGGGACCGCTGCGGTGACGCCGACGCCACCGCATGACCGCCTCAGCGTGACACGGGGTCGTGGGCCGAAACAGGGGCCAAAGGCCTGAAGGTGGCGCTACTTGACCCACTTCCAGGGCTTGTCCCAGTGTCCCGGCGGCACACCGACCCACTGGCCCACGTGACCCGGCGGAACGTTGACGATCTGACCGATGTGCCCCGGCGGCGGTGGTGCCGGCACCCACCAGTTCGGGTCGGCTGCTGCCTGGCCTGCACCTAGGAACAGGCCGGCTCCGAATCCTCCCGCGACTGTCGCGGTGATGACAAATCTCTTCACCTGCATCGTGCACTCCTCCTTGCCTGGGCTGGACGCTCGCTGCGGTTCTCTATCCTTTGTATCGCGTTTCGGCGAAGCGGGTATTTCCCGGTGGCCCGAGAACCAGGGGAACTTCGCTGACCAGTGGCGTCGGGGATTTGCTCGATACGCGGATCCGGTGCTAGACGGTGACGATCTCGTAGTCGCCGAGCTGGCCGATCAGCACATGGAGCTGATCCTGCGTGGACCCCAGCGTGTGGTCGATCGCCGTCAGCCGCGCCGCGTAATGGCTGATCGGGTACTCGGCAGTCACCCCGATGCCGCCGTGCAGCTGGATCGACTCCTGGGCGATATGACGCCCCGAGCGGCCGATCTGCAGCTTGGCGCGTGCGGCGATGGTCGGGTCGAGGTTGCCGTCGGCGACCGACATGTTCGCGTAGAACGCCATGCTTCGGGCCAGCTCGAGGGAGACGTACATGTCTGCGGCCCGCTGGGTCAGCGTCTGGAACTTGCTCAGCGTGACCCCGAATTGCTTGCGCTGCGTGAGGTATTCGCTCGTCAACCGCAGCGCCTCCTCCATCGCGCCCAGTGCTTCGGCGCACAGGCCCGACGAGATGCGCACCAGCGCACGCGAGATCGCGTCGGAGGCATCGGCGGCCTCGCCCAGCGGTTCGGCGGCCACAGAGTCGAAGTCGATCTGGGCGCCGCGCTGACCGTCGAACGTGCGGTATGGCGTGCGCTGCACCGGGTTGCTGCTGGTGGCATCGACCAGGAACAGGCCGGTGCCGCCGTCGGGCAGCGCCGCGCTGACCACCAGGGTGTCGGCGCAGTCACCGGCCAGCACCGGATTCTTGCGGCCACTGAGGGTCCACGAATCACCTTCGCGGACAGCGGTTGTCGACACCTTCGCCGTCGGCAGGCGCATCCCCGGCTCGAGATGGGCGAACGCCAGCAGGCGTTCGCCGCCGGCCACCTCGTCGAGTAGACCCCGCTGCGCTTCGGTGCCGACCTCGGCGATCAGCGCACCCGGCCCGAGCGCGGCGTGCAGTACCGGCTCGGGCGCCAGCCGGCGGCCGATCTCGGTCAGCACGACGAGGACCTCGAGTTGTCCGCCCGCATCCTCGTCGAAACCGAGGCCGAGAACGCCGACCTCGGCGAGTTGCTTCCATACGTCGCGGCTCCAGCCGAGCTCGGAATCGATCGCCTTGAGGCGAGTCTCCGGGTCGTACTTGCGCGAGAGCATGTCGCGGGTGGTGTCGCGGAGCAGGACCTGCTCTTCACTGAATTGGAAATCCATGTCTTAGCTCACAATCCGAGAATGGTCGACGCGATGATGGTGCGCTGGACCTCATTGCTTCCGCCGTAGATCGAGGTCTTGCGGTAGTTCAGGTAGCGCGGCGCGGCGTCCTGCGCCCAGTCCGCCGAGGCGATGCCGTGGCTCTCGAACGGCAGCGCGTCAGCACCGGCCACCTCCACCAGCAGTTCGGTGGCGGCCTGCTGCAACTCGCTGGCGCGCAACTTGAGCACCGACGAGGCGGGGTTGGGTTTGCCGTCCTTGGAGCCGGACGCGACTCTCATCTGAGTCAGTTCCAGCGCCAGGACGTCGTTCTCGGTCTCGGCCAGCCGCGCCGCGAACAACGGGTCGTCGAGCAGGCCGCTCGCCTTCGCGCGTTCCTTGACCTCCGAGAGCCGGAGCTTCGTGCGGCCGATCTGCGTGATCCCGGTGCGCTCGTTGCCCAGCAGGAACTTCGCGTACGACCAGCCCTGGTTCTCCTCGCCCACGAGCTGATCGGCGGGCACCCGGACGTCTTCGAAGAAGACCTCGTTGACCTCGTAGCTGCCGTCGATCAGCTTGATCGGCCGCAGCGTGATGCCGGGGGTGTTCATGTCGATGAGCAGGAAGGAGATGCCCGCCTGCTTCTTCGGCGCGTCGGGATCGGTGCGCACCAGGCAGAAGATCCAGTCGGCGTACTGGCCGAGCGTCGTCCACGTCTTCTGGCCGTTGACGACGTAGCTGTCCCCGTCGCGCAGCGCGGTGGTCCGCAGCGACGCGAGGTCCGAGCCGGCTTCGGGCTCGGAGAAGCCCTGGCACCACCAGATGTCGACGGCCGCGGTGGGCGGCAGGAAGCGCTCCTTGAGCTCCTGGCTGCCGAACTCGGCGATCACCGGGCCGACCATCTTGGCGTTGAACGTCAGCGGTTCCGGCACGCTCGCCAGCTGCATCTCGTCGAGCCAGATCTGGTGCTGGATCGGCGTCCAGTCCTTGCCGCCCCATTCCACCGGCCAGTTCGGCACCATCAGCCCGTGGTCGTTGAGGATCTTGTTGGCCGTGACGATGTCATCGCGGTTGGCCTCCGTACCGGAGCGGGTCCGCTCGCGGATCTCCGCCGGGATCTTGGTGCGGTAGAAGGTGCGAAGCTCGTCGCGGAAAGCGGCTTCCTCGGCTGTCAGCGCCAGCTGCATGTGCGGACTCCCTGGTTCATCGGCGTACCACGGCCAGACTAACCGTTTGGTTGGGAGACAGACAGGCGGGTTCCGGAGCGCCCGTCGATGCGCTCAGCGGAGGTGTACGCCAGGTTATCGTCCGCGGGCGGCCGAGCCGCCGATTCGGCTGCAGCGGCAGCGCTCATCGCCGGTGGCCAGCCGACCACGATCCGTCGTGTCAGCAAGGTAATCTCGGGCGTGGCAACAATGTGGTCGCCGGCGCGGCTCGGTGACATGAGCGGTCAGCGCATCATCGTCACCGGTGCGACGAACGGGGTGGGCCTGGCAACCGCGACGGCGCTCGCCCGTGCCGGCGCGCACGTGATCCTCGCCGTCCGCAATCTCGAGTTGGGCGCCCAGCGGGCGGCCGAGATGGGCGGCGACACCTCCGTCGTCAAACTCGACCTGGCCGACCAGTCGTCGGTGCGCGCGTTCCCTGGTCTGGTCGACGGCGACGTCGACGTCCTGATCAACAACGCCGGTCAGGTCGCCCAGCATCGCAGCGACACCGTCGACGGGTTCGAGATCACGCTGGGCACGAACTTCCTGGGCCCGTTCGCGCTGACCAATCTGATGTTCGGGCGGGTGCGGTCGAAGATCGTGAACGTCGGCTCCGATGCCCACAAATCGGCTTCGCTCGCGTTCGACGATCTGCACCTGCGCTCCCGCAGGTGGTCATCCTTCCCGGCCTACGCGCGCTCCAAGCTGGCGGTGATGCTCTGGGGGCTGGAGCTGGACCGCCGGTTGCGGACGGCGGGTTCCCCGGTGACGACATACCTGACGCATCCGGGTTGGGTGTCGTCGAACCTGGCCAAGGTGTCCGACACCGCTCTGATGACGCGGGTCCACTCGGCGGTGACCGCGGTGGCGAACGTGATCGGCAACGACATCGACGCCGGCGCCGCGCCGACGCTGTACTGCCTCACCGAACCGATCCCGCCGGGCAGCTACGTCGGCATCGCCGGACGGCTCGGCTTCAAGGGGCCACCCACGCTGAGTGGCCGCGCCCCTGTCGCATGCGATTATGCGGACGCGCAACGGCTTTGGGAATTCGCCGAACGCGAGACGGGCACCACGCTGCCCGCCTGACGGGTCACACGACGGGGCGCAGGACCACGATCCCGGGAACGGTCTGCAGATAGTCGTCGAGTGCGCTGTCGACCACCTTGCCGTCGGCGCTCGACGACGAAGCATTGCGGAAGACGGGCCCGTCAGGGGTGTCGACGAAGATACCGACATGGGTGACGTCGAGGCCGCCGTCCTCGGCGTACGCCCCGAGATAGTCGCCGGTGCGCAGCCGGCCGACGACTGCAGCGTCGACCGCGGCGCTCGGGATGTAGCCGACGGAGCGGGGGACGACCGGTAGCCCCGGCAGATACACCCCGCCGGAATCCTTGGCGTTGAGGTTCTTCATCGACTGCAACGCGTTTTCGCTGACGGTGGCGGTGATGTCGGTGGCAACCGCCGGGGCCGACGCGGCCCAGTCGGTGAAGAAGTGCTTCCGGTTCTCGAAGGTGACGTCGCCGTTCTTGTATCGGACGTCGACGAGGCTTCTGATGAATTCATCGCGGCTGTCGGCGCGCTTGAGGGCTTCGACATAGTCCGCGTAGGTGAAGCAGTCGACCTGCTTCAGGTCGACGACGAGCTGTTCGGGGACGGTGGCCGAACCGACGAGAGTGTTTGCGCCATAAGGTGTTCCCAGGAACTGGCGGGAAATCAACTCCGCGTCCGGCGACCCGCCGTCTGCGGCCAGCATCGACTGCAGGATCTGTTCGCTCTGCTCGGAGATCTCGACGGGCGGCGCCGCGTGTGCCGAGCCGGTACTCAAGCCCGCGACAGCAGCCAGGAGCACGGCGACGAACGCGAGCATGTGGTGGTACCGCGGCATTTGGCCACTGTACGTCGTGCCCTCAGACTGGAGGAGGTATCGCAGGACCATCGAGGAGAAGTCATTGAGCTGCAACCGTGTTGGCGGCCTCGCGGCGTTGATCGCGTGCCTCCTGGTCGGCTGTTCGTCGCCGACGACGCCGTCGACCGGTGACACCGCTGCGGCCACCACCGGCGCCGGGGCGCTGACATCTGCCCGGCCGACCCCTGCGCCCGCGCCCGCAGCACCGGCGACCGCGCAGCCCGCGCTGGAGTCCGATCCCGCGCGCATCGTCGACGACCTGACGGCCGACGAGCAGACGCTGCGCGCGCCCGGAGCGCCCGAAGCCGCCCTGGTCGCGGCGGCGAGGCGGCAGCAGAAGGCGTACCGGGTGCTTGCTCGGCACCCGGAGTGGGACGCCGTCGTGCGGCCACGGGTCCCGCGGCCGCTGCTCGACGTCTACGACCGCAACATCGACGCCCGCAGGCAGCTCGGCGCGATGAGCCGAGGCAAAGTCGCGTTGCCGGCATGGCGCGTCGAGCGCCCGCCGGCGGCCGACCAGCTGCTCGGTTTCTACCGCAAGGCGGAAGCAGCCTCCGGGGTGAGTTGGAACTATCTGGCGGCGATTAACTTCGTGGAGACCGCGTTCGGCCGGATCACCGGGGTCAGTACCGCCGGAGCACAGGGGCCGATGCAGTTCATGCCGTCGACGTTCGCGGCATACGGGGCGGGGACCGACATCCACTCGCCGCACGACAGCATCATGGCCGCCGGCCGTTTCCTCGCCGCCCACGGCTTCGCGCGCGACCGCGATCAGGCGATCTACCGGTACAACAATTCCCGGCAGTACGTTCGTGCGATCAACCAGTACGCCACGCTGATCGCCGCAGACCCGGCTGCGTTCTCCGGCTACTACCGGTGGGATGTCTACTACAACTCGACCGCAGGCGATGTCATCCTCCCTGTCGGGTACGCGTCCACGACGCAGATCCCGGTGGAGGAGTATTTGAAGACGCACCCACAGTGAACCGATCGGGCCCGTCGCTCGTGTCCACGACACACCGTCGACCGAGGGGGCCCGATGAAGCGCGCCGACCATCTTCGCCACGTCATCAGCAGAGGCGTCGCCGTCCTCGGACTCACCGCGGCCGCGGCGCTGCCCGTCGTGCCGATCGCGACCTCACCACCCCCACCGCCTGCGGTGTCGCGAGATGTCCACCTCGCTGCCACCACGGTGCCGCCGGGTGGACTCATCACCAGTTTCATCGGCAACCAGTTCCGGTACTGCGCGATCATCTGCCCGCTGCTCGTCGACACGGCGGTGACGGCAGCGGTGACGACGGTGCACGCACCGGTCACCTTTGTGACCGCCTCACGGTCGGGTGATCTGCTGCGGGCGTTCGGGGCCGCCGCGGCATCGGTGACCGGGCCGACCAACGACGCGGCGCAGGCCGCGATCCTGGCCGACGGTTCACTGGTGGCGCCCCGTGCGCTGAACGCGTTCCAGGTCGGTGTCGTCGGTCTGCTCAACGTGCTCCCTGCCGCCGCCGACGGGCTTCCTGGCGTGGTCAGGGCACTCGACACGGCCCGCGAGGACACGTTCGCGGCCCTCAACGCGCCGATCGTGGCCAACCCCACCCCGACGGTCCGGCCCCGCGGCGTGCTGCAGGTCGCCGTCGTGGAGGCAACCAACATTGTTGCGGCGGTCGTCTTTCCGGCCTTCAACCACGTGCTGTCCGCGGTGTTCGAAACGCCCGACGCGTTCGCCCGGGAGCTCGCCGCCACCGGCGATCCCGCGCGGGCCGTAGGGGCCGCTGCGCGTGCGCTGGCCGGGCGCCTGGTCGCGGCGGGCACCGTCATCGCCGAGTCGGTGGACACCGCGCTGCGCAACATCGGCGCCGCCGTCGAGCAATCGCACGATGACGACGAGCCGGTGCAGACCGCCGACACGGGACCGGGGGCTCCGGGACCGGACGCCGGCACCGACGCCCATGCGGACGTGGCCGGGGCGCCGGACGATGCCGAGGCTCTGGAACGGGTCCGAAGCGAGCCGTCCGACGGTCCCGCCGTGAGGAGCCACGACGACGCCCCGGATTCCGACAGCGCAACCATTGCCGCCTCCGCGGACCCGGCCGGGGCTGCGACCGGCAACGACGCCACCGAGGCGGAAGGGGCGCAGGCGCGCGACGGCCAATCCGGCCGGATCGACGAGGCGGATGACGAGCCGGATGCAGCGGGCTCCGATCCAGCAAACTCATCCGGAGCGGCGCGGGACGTCAAGAACGACGAATCCTGACGTGGGACCGTTTATAGCTTGCGGTCGAGTTAATTAGCGGGGCGTCATTACCGCAGTTCAAAGAAATCTTTTCCAGAAAATTTCGTGATCTTGGCGCAAGCGGGGTACCCCCTGCGGCATCAGAGCGATGACCAGCGCCTCAAGGCAGCAACGCCAGGGCCGACATCACGAAAGGGAGAAGACGATGAGCACGCAAGGATTGTCCCGGGAAGAACTCCTGGCCGAGAGCGCTCTGGCGCTCCCTGACAAAGAGGTCGTGTCGATCCTCGACCTCAACGCGGATGTCGACGTCGCGATCGACGCCGCCTCGCCGATCGACCTGGCGGCCGCTGCCAATCTCAACGTGGCGGCGCCGATCGACGCTGCGGCCGGCGCGAACGTCCTGACCTACGGGTCTGGAAGCCAGGCGACGGTCGACCAGGGCACGTCGATCGAGCAGATGCTCGACGCGGACGCCTACGCCACGTCGACGCAGGTGAGTGGCATCGACCAAGGTGGCATGGACACCGACGGCGA
>Ga0172382_10005789_pt1 | contig 18262 bp, 17 predicted proteins | sample Leawel138RmetaG_FD_122245 | JGI IMG/M metagenome (GOLD analysis project Ga0172382, IMG submission 122245) | Leachate microbial communities from a municipal landfill in Southern Ontario, Canada - Leachate well 138R metaG | ecosystem: Engineered > Solid waste > Landfill > Unclassified | place...
GCATACAGGGCAACGTTGAAAGAAATTAAGGAGAATGACTTCAACCTAAACATCCCTCGTTATGTCGATACCTTCGAAGAAGAAGAACCGGTGGATGTTAAAGCCACGCAGGAAGAAATAAAGTCGCTCAAAATTCAACTGGCTGAGGTAGAGACCAAAATGGAATATTACTTAAAAGAGTTAGGGTTTTGATATGGGCAAAAAAGTAACAAAAGCAAAACCAAAGCCACGACCAGCGATTCCGAACGATGTCAAAACTCAACTATGGACATTTTCCGCGGGGCGTTGTCAATTTGACAATTGCAATAAACCTCTTTGGCGCCATGATGTAACGATGGATGCTATGAACAAGTCATATATAGCCCATATTTATGCCTATTCACCTGAAGGCCCACGTTACGATAAATTGATCTCACCAAAACTGGAAAAGGATTTCTCAAACCTCATGCTGGTTTGCGATGAATGTCATCGTTTGTTCGATGATAAAAGTAGATTAGATGATTATTCTGCTGAACGTTTAATTCAAATGAAAAAGGAGCATGAGGAAAGAATTCAGTTATTAACCGACATAAAGCCGGAGAAAAAATCGCACATTGTTTTATTTGGTGCCAAAATTGGGCAACATGCGACCCCATTGAACTATCTTAATGTTCGCAATGCAATAATTCCTGAATACTATCCATTTGATTCAAAGGCTATTGAGCTAGGAATTAAGAATGTATCACTGGAGGATGTAGGTGAGAATTATTGGACAATGCAGGAAGAAAACTTAACCGCCTCTTTTGCTGATAAATTAAAATACGTCAAGGAACATAGCCTGACTCAGCATTATTCCATTTTTGCTCTTGCGCCTCAACCTCTGCTTATTAAGTTGGGGGTTTTGTTGAACGATATTTATCGGGCAGAAGTCTATCAACTTCATAGAGAGCCATCAACATGGAAATGGCAGGAAGAAGAAACCGAAATTAATTACGTTTTAATCAATCCGGAAAAACAAGCCAAACGTATAGCTCTGAAATTTGAGCTAAGTGCAACCATAACAGATGATCGCATTACCAGTGCCATTGGCGAAGACACTGCCATTTGGTCCATAAAAATCGATGTTCCGGACAATGATTATTTAAGAAGCAAAAACCAACTTCGTGATTTCCGGAAAATTGTGAGAAAAGCATTCGATCAAATAAAGGCAACGCACGGGCAACAAACAGTTTTAAATATTTTTCCTGCAATGCCTGTGGCTACAGCAGTTGAATTAGGCCGTGTATGGATGCCAAAAGCCGATATGCAAATGGTTATTTACGACCAAAATCATAAACTAAATGGATTTTTTAAAACCATAGAAATTAAACCCAACTAAATATGCTCACACCTGATCAGAATAAACAGTTTAGCGACATCTTGGAAGAGTTTGGAAAGTCGCTGGATATTACCAGAAGCCAACATGAAAAAGTCGTGCAAAGTTATGAGTTTGTTGGCAATCATTTGGCTGCTTACGACTCACCCTTGCACAGATATAATCCGCTAATTCTTCCGCAGGGTTCGTTCATGCTTGGAACCATGGTACGACCTTTTAAAAAGGAAGATATGGATATTGACTTAGTTTGCCGTTTAGAAGGTAAGGGAGCTACATGGACTCAAAAGGATCTGAAAAAATTTGTTGGCGACAGACTGAAGGATCATGGAACATTGGTAAAGTTGTTGAGGATTCCAGATGGAAGAAGGTGTTGGACAATGGATTACGCTGAGGCTGCTAAGTTTCACATGGATGTATTACCTGCCATAGTGAGCTCAAACTATCGAGTAATTTTGGAGAAAGCTCTTTCATCCCGAGAACTGATTGATCCTGAACCTTTGGCAATCAGGATAACAGATAAGAAATTGGATAACTACGCTACATCAACAACACCAGAAGATTGGCTAAAAAGTAATCCGTTTGGGTATGGTATTTGGTTCGAACAGCAAGCCTCGTTGAACTTTACAAAGGCGATTCTGATGAGTGAGGCTGTTCAGCCAGTTCCGAAATACCAGGAGGAAAAACTACCCTTACAAAGAGTGGTACAAATACTTAAGCGTCACAGAGATATGATGTTTAATGGTGACGATAACAAACCTATATCGATAATAATAACCACGCTGGCAGCAAGAGCTTATCGAAAAGAAACCAACATTATTGACGCGTTGGTGAATGTTATTAACCGGTTGCCGGATGCAATACAGGAAATTTATTCACCGGAACATAGGCGCATGATAAAGTGGATTGGAAACCCTGTCAATAATGAAGAGAATTTTGCCGATAAATGGCCCGAATGCAAGGAAAAGCAGGATAACTTTTACAATTGGATGAAGCAGGTTCAATTGGATGTAAATATGGCTATTTCGAAAAAGGACTCAGGTCTTCCATTTGTAGTTGAATCATTGAAAAAGCCATTTGGAGATATGGATGTAATGAAAGCCTACGACAATTATGGGCAAAAACACCGCCTTTTGCGAGAAAATGGAAACTTGAAGATGGCTGGCGCTACAGGTCTGCTTGGTGCTTTAGGAACTACTGTAAAAAATCACAACTTCCATGGTAAACATTAAGCAACATCCAATTAATATCGGGCATCAGGCAGGGAAAATCAAACATTTATTCCCCGATTCGTCAGTTTCTTTCGGAGCAAATACGCTGACTTGGAAATATTCTCTCCAACCTACGCCGATGAGTATTACTTACGATGTAAAATTGGTCTATCAGTTAAATCAAGACCCCAATGTGTTTATTACTTCACCCAAATTAAAATTTGCAGAAGGCAAAAAAGCTCTTCCTCATGTGTACGACACAGATAAACAATGGCTCTGTCTGTACTATAGAAAAGCAAGGGAATGGAATTCAACAATGCTACTTGTTGATACAGTAATCCCATGGACCGTAGAGTGGTTATTTTTTTACGAAATATGGTCCGTTACAGGTACTTGGAACGGTGGTGGAATCATCCACGGGAATAAGAAATAGAATTGAACTTTTAATTAAGAAAGCACAATGATCAATAAGAACCAACAGATTAAATTCGGATACCAGTTAACCAAAATTGGGGTGATTCCTGATGTTTGGGAGGTAACGAAACTTTATTCGCAAATAATTTCAATTAAATCAGGAGTTAGCGTTAATTCGGAGGATAGAAAGAAAAATTCAAACGAATATGGGATATTGAAGACTAGTTCTGTAAGTGATGGGAAATTTCTTCCTTCAAAGAATAAAGTTATTTCAAATGCTAATGAGTTAGAAAGAGCGAAGCTAAATCCTCAAATTGGTCACTTGCTTATTAGTAGAATGAATACCCCCGATTTAGTTGGTGCGTGTGCGTTTATTCCCGAAACCAGAAAGGACCTATTTATACCCGATAGATTATGGCTCACAGCAACAAAAGCGGCTTCTTGTAATTCTCAATGGTTATCATACGTCCTAAATACCAACTATTACAAATTTCAGCTTAAATTAAGAGCCACTGGAACAAGTAATACCATGAAGAATATTTCGAAAGAAAGTTTTTTGGGCATGAAAATTCCTCTCCCACCGCTCCAAGAACAGCAAAAAATTGCAGAAATCCTTTCATCCTGGGAAGAGGCAATCAGCAAAACACAAGCTGTCATAAAAAAGCTAAAAAAGCGCAATAAAGGTTTAGCTCAGCAACTGCTATCAGGGAAAAAACGATTGCCGGGATATAAGGAAGAGTGGAAAGAAAAAAAGCTTAGTTCATATTTTTCGGAAAGGAACGAAACAAACTTCAATGATCTTCCATTACTTTCTGTTGGTGAGTTAGGCGTTTACCCACAAACTGAATCCAATAAAAAAGATTCTTCGAACGAAGACAAATCCAAATATAAAAGAATTTGTCCTGGCGATATTGGTTATAATACAATGAGGATGTGGCAAGGTCGCAGTGCACTTTCTGCACTTGAGGGTATAGTAAGTCCTGCATATACCATTGTAACACCAAAGGAAAATGCGTCTGCAGATTTTTTTGCATATTTATTTAAAACAGAAAAATTAGTTCATCTCTTTTTTAGAAAATCTCAGGGGTTAGTAAGCGATACGCTCAATTGTAAATTTAAAGATTTCAAAATCGTTAAAGTTCAAGCACCGACTTCAATTGAAGAGCAGCAAGCAATTGCCAAGTTTCTTGATCAGGCTAACGATGAACTGAAAGGCTATGAGCAAAAACTGGCAGTCTTACAGCTACAAAAGAAGGGTTTGATGCAAAAACTGTTAACCGGCGAGATTAGGGTAAAAACTAACTAAATATTATCATGAGAGAAATAACCAAAAACTTATTCGTTGGAGACCAACAAGACTACGAACAAATCGTTCGTTTTCAATCCGGTTGGTTTGTAATTCATGCTTGTAAAGAACCATATCATCGGCAGGCATTGGGGTATGCCGGCAGGGCTGCATCAAAAGACCACCCTGAATACCTGATGGCATTCCGCGAAAACAGGTTAATTCTCAACTTAGTTGATGTTGACAATGTGAATTACGTTTCTCCGGATATTATTGACACCGCATTAAAGACCATCAATGATAATCTTTCAACAAAAAAAGTATTGGTACATTGTAATCAGGGGCAATCTCGCTCTGCTACCATTGGGTTATTATTCCTTGCGCAAAAGGGTATTCTAACCAGTACGACATTTGAAGAAGCGGAGCAGGATTATTTACTTCTTTACCCAAATTATCTACCCGCCAAAGGCATGAGAGATTTTGCATTTATAAATTGGAACAAATTTAAAAATTAGGAATATGGCACAGACCGCACAGGAAATCGTAAACGAAATTGAAGCTCACTTGGCAAAAAGTAGCGCAAAGTACTTTTCTGACTTTTACATTGGAATTACCAATGATATTAATCGTAGGCTCTTTGGTGAGCACAATGTCCCTAAATCAGGTCATTGGTTCATTTATGCACAGGCAATTAATGATGAACATTCACGCGCTGTTGAAAAACACTATCTTGATAAAGGGATGAAGGGTGGTGATGGTGGTGGTGATAATACTTGTGTTTTTGTATATTGCTATGAAATTTCATCTGAAACCGTAGAATAAAATCAAATGAGTAAAACTTTCAATTTGTATTGTGACGAAAGCACTCACCTACAAAACGACACGCATCCTTATATGCTTATCTCGTATGTAAGTTGTGCCTATCCGCAGATCAAGCAACATAAAGAGTATATCAAACTCTTAAAGGCAAAGCACAAATTCAAGGGAGAAATGAAATGGTCTAACATATCAAAGTCACAATATCCATTTTATGCGGATGTAATTGATTACTTTTTTGCTACCGATTTAAAATTTCGATCAGTGATTGTTGCCAAAAGCATGATAGATGAATCAAGAGAGGGCTTTACTTATAGTGATTTTTATTTTCAAATGTACTACCAGCTAATTTATCACAAAATATGTCCGGATTATACATACAATCTTTATTTAGATATTAAAGACACCTGCAGTCAGGGCAAGCTGGTTAAGTTGGGAGATATTTTAAATCATGCTGGAAGTATTCGGAATATACAATTTATAAAATCCTATGAAAGCTATTTAATGCAAATAGCAGATATTCTAATGGGGGCTATAAATTATCATATACGAGGACTAAATACAGTGATTGCAAAGAACAAATTGATTGAGAAGATTCAATCCCATGCAAGTATTGATCTGCAAAAATCAACGCCAAAAAGTGAGGAGAAGTTTAATTTGTTTTACATCGAATTAAAGTAGTTATGACTTTCAATCAAATAAAAAAGTATCCTGAATTGCTCGAAATCATGACTATGTCCGAGTTTCAAAGAAAGAAATCGCTACGTGCTGTTTTTGATCGGGACATTACCTTCAATGATGCGTTTACTTTTTTTTCAAAGCAAATACACCCCACTAAAGCAGATGGAGAAATCGATCTTGGGAATGTATTCAATCACCTCATAACTGAAGATGAGGAAGTTACCAGAGAGGATGGAAGCACATATATCAGACGTGTTTTTGAGAAAGATAGAGCGCAACGTTTACATTGGATAAAACCACACGTTGATCAGGCAATAAAAGGTGCAATACATATCTTTAGTGTAACCGAGCGAGACAGAAAAAAAAGAAAAGATGTAATTCGAACCTATATCTTCAACAGTGATGAAAACTATGTGGTAGTACTTGAACCTCAACATTCAAATATCGACTACTATTTGTTAACGGCATATTATTTAAACAAAGACTATGCCCCAAAACAAATGAAAAATAAAATGAAGAAATGTTTACCGGAAGTCTATTAAAACCGCAAGGCTCGGTACATTTCGTGATGTATCGAGCCTCGAAACTCTATTCTCCTATCATGGAAGAGTGAGCACTGCAAATGTATAGTATATTTTAGAAAATAAAAACAATTGTGTTGTTTTTTTGCCAACTAACTGAAAACAAATGTCTGTACCATCATTTTTAGAAGATCACATCTCCCAGCTCCCCGCCCTCAAACTGTTAATGAATATGGGTTGGAAATATCTGACTCCTGAGCAAGCTTTGGAGTCAAGGGCAGGTCGTAAATCCAATGTGTTGCTGGAAGCCATACTGAAAAAGCAATTGCAAAAAATAAATGCAATTGAGTACAAAGGCAAGGAATTTTCATTCTCCGAAGCGAATGTTAACAATGCAATTTTGGCCCTGCGTGATCTTCCTGTTCAGGATGGTTTTATTGCAGCAAATAAAACATATTATGAACTGATTACCTTAGGTCGAAGCTTCGAGCAATCGGTTTTGGGCGACAAAAAAAGTTTTTCTTTTCAATATATTGACTGGAAACATCCTAACAATAACGTGTACCATGTTTCTGAAGAATTCAGTGTACCTAGATCGGGCTGTAATGAACACTATCGCCCCGATATAGTTCTGTTTATCAATGGTATTCCAATGGTTGTTATCGAATGTAAAAGTCCCAAAATAAAAGAACCTGTAGAGAAAGCAATTGAGCAACACCTCCGTAACCAACAAGAGGATGGGATTAGGAGCTTGTACCAATACTCCAATTTGTTGATGAGTTTGGCCACCAATGATGCCAAATATGCAACCACCGCAACCAATAAAGAATTTTGGAGTTTCTGGAAAGAACTGTTTAAAACAAAAGCTGAAGAATCAGCTTGGCTCGGCAAATTACAGGAATTAAAAGATCAGCCACTTCCAACCAATGAACGCACAGCCCTTTTTCTGGATCGGTATAAAAATGTTTGGGGCCATTTCAATAATCTGGAGCAGGAAGAGCAGGTTTTAACTTCACAAGACAAGTTGTTATATAGCTTTTGCAGACCGGAACGCCTGCTAGATATTATATTTAACTTTATTTTATTTGATGATGGTGAGAAGAAGATTACACGCTATCAACAATATTTCGCGGTTCAAAATACCCTAAAAAAAATTACCCAAACACATGCTGACGGGAAAAGACAAGGAGGAGTAATCTGGCATACACAGGGAAGTGGTAAGTCTTTAACAATGGTCATGTTGGCTCAACTAATCGCGACAAATCCAAAGATAAAAAATCCGAAGATTTTGTTGGTAACTGATCGAATAGATCTGGATGATCAGATTACTGAAACATTTAAAAAATGCCACATGCCAGTTGAAAATGCTCAAACAGGTCGGCATTTGGTTGAACTCTTATCCAATAAAGGCGATGCTGTCATTACAACCTTGATACATAAATTCGAAGCGGCTGTCAATCAGGCAAAAGATGGATTTGATTCGCCAGACATTTTTGTACTTGTAGATGAAGGGCATCGGAGTCAATATGGGACATTCAATATTAAAATGCAGAAAGTATTCCCTAATGCCTGTTTTATTGCTTTTACCGGGACCCCGCTGATGAAAAGGGAAAAGAACACTGCTGGTAAATTTGGTGGTTTAATTGATGTTTATTCCATCACCGATGCTGTAGAAGATCGGGCTGTTGTCCCTTTGCTCTATGAAGGCCGCCATAACCTGATCCAGGTTAATGATAAGCCGTTAGATACTTATTTTGAAAAGGTATCCGAACCTCTTACACCCTATGGAAAAGCTGCATTAAAACGTAAATTTAGCTCGACTAATCAGTTGAATAAAGCAGATCAGGTCATTTATGCCAGAGCTTGGGATATCTCCGAACATTACGAGCAAAATGTACAAAATATCTTTTTTGGTACACTCAAAGCCAAAGGCCAATTAGTAGCGCCCAACAAAACAACAGCAATCAGGTATCGGGAATACCTCAAAGAAATTTCCAAAGCAAGTTGTGAGGTGCTCATTTCTCCTCCTGATGTGCGGGAAAATAATGAGGATGCCTTTGAGGAAAGTGATGATGTAGTGTTGAAATTTTGGAAAGCCATGTTGGATAAATATGGTAATGCCGAAAATTACGAGAAATCAATCATCAGTTCATTTAAGAAGCAGGATCATCCTGAGATTATTATTGTGGTAGACAAACTTTTGACCGGCTTTGATGCACCGAACAATTACGTCCTTTATTTGACTCGTCAGTTAAAGGAACATACTCTTTTGCAAGCCATTGCGAGGGTAAATCGTTTAGCTCCCGGAAAAGAGTATGGACTGATTATTGACTATTACGGGAATCTGGAAAATCTGGACACTGCACTTGAAACCTATTCAGGAAATGATTCTTTTGATCCGGCTGATCTGGTCGGGACCCTAACAAACATTAGTGAGGAAATTAAAAAATTACCTCAGGCTCATACCGAAGTGTGGGATATCTTTAAAAGTATCAAAAATAAATACGATGAACCTGCTTATGAAGAACTTCTACAGGACGAAGCCATTCGGCATTTGTTCTATGAGAAAGTTTCATCATTTGCCCGACTGCTTAAATTGGCTTTGTCAAGTTTTGAATTTGTAACAAATACTCCCGAAAAACAGATTAATAAATACAAAACAGATGCAAAGTTCTTTTTAGGTCTGCGAATTTCAGTAAAGCGCAGGTATTTCGATGATCTGGAGTATAAAGAATATGAACCACAGGTTCAGAAATTGATTGACAAGCATATTTCGACGGAAGGTGATGTCTTGCGCATAACCGATTTGGTCAACATCTTCGATAAGGAGCAACGAGAGCAGGAAGTTGAGAAAATTATTAGCAAAGCAGCAAAGGCTGACCACATTGCCAGCCGAACAATTAGGGCCATTAATGTAAAAATGGATGAAGACCCGGTTTATTATAAAAAACTTTCGATTCTGATAAGGAATTCTATTGCTGATTATCACCAACACCGTATTTCAGAAGTCGAATACTTAAAAAAATCGAAAGATTTTGAAGACATGTTTCATAGTGGACAAAGAGACCATATTCCTGATAATTTGAAAGGGAACGACACCGGAATAGCAATTTACAACCTAGTAAATGATATTTTTAATGACGTATTGAAAAAAGCGGAGGATAATATAGCTGCCTTTATTGCCGAAGAAATTGATAATGTCATTCGATCTGTTGTGTATGAAAATGGAAAGCCAATTATCGATTGGCAGAATAAATCTGATATCGAAGGAAAAATTAAAATTGAGATCGATGATTATTTATTCGATATTCAGTCACAATATGACTTGGAGCTTCCATTGGATTTAATTGACCAGTTGGTTGAAGAGGGCTTAAAAGTAGCAAAGTTGAAGTATGTCTGATACGAATAACAACAAATCATTTTTTTTTGGTTCAACCAAAATAGACTACAAACTCTCATATCAAAAGCGCAAAACATTGGGAGTGAGGATTTATCCTGACTGCTCTGTGAGGGTGATTGCTCCCTTGGAATCAACTGAAGAAACTATTATTACAAAACTGAAGGAGAAGGCGCCTTGGATAATAAGGCAATTAAATGATTTCTTGTCTTACCATCCTTTAACTCCTCCAAGAAAATATATCAATGGAGAGACACATCTTTATTTGGGCAGGCAATATAAATTAAGAGTTGAAGGGGCAGGTTTTAATAAAGTATCTCTTTTTAGAGGACGACTGTATATACAGAAAAAGGATGAAACAATAACAGAAAAGTTATTGACAGAATGGTATCGTGAAAAAGCTGGACTTCATTTCGCTGAGACTTTACAAAAGGTCTTGCCCCTATTTTCAAAATACAAAATTGAAATGCCGGATCTTCAAATTAGACAAATGCCAACACGTTGGGGAAGTTGCACCCCTCAGGGTAAGGTAATCCTCAATCCTGAATTGATAAAAGCCCCCAAAGGAAGCATTGAATATGTGATTACTCACGAATTGTGTCATTTAGTTCATCATAATCACACAAAGGCATTTTACGATTTACAGGAACTTATTATGCCGGATTGGCGAAAATGGAAAGAGCGTTTGGAGTATTCAGTGGTTTAAATGCTTTGGGTTAGCTGGCTTTTTAAAGTTCTGAAATGAGTTTATTTCAAAAGTTAATTTATCTTCTGGAGAATTAAACATCTGAATTTAACCTCGAATAATAATAGCCCCGAAGCGCCGTATTGAATATGTGATTATCCAGAAACTGTGCCACCTGGTTCACTACGATCATACCCAAAAATTCATCGACCTTCAAACCAAAGAAATGCCTGACTGGGAAAAATGGAAAATGAAGTTGGAGCGGTTGTTGGCTTAAAAAGGAATGCTGTGTTCTTTATTGTCTATTGAATAAGTACGGAGTTAATTGCGTATTTGATGATTTTTTGGAAATGGTCATTTGTTCTTTATCCCTTGGGGGCCAAAGAAGATCGCTACCTGGGATAATATGTTTGGTTCTTGAAATAGAATTTCAAAGAATGAGTTGGAAAATCTTTTCTCCGATCCAAGACTATCATCTGTAATACCTCGGTCGTGCTATTACTCTTAAATTTTGCTGTGCAGTTACTATTTTATTTTCAAATAAATATTGTATATCAATAACTTGTGAAATATTTATTGCATTGAGATAGCCTTTATTATCCCTTCCCTGATCAATCGACAGAAGGTATGTTTGTCCCGTTTTTTGCGTAAAAAACGGGACAAAATGCAACGCTAATTTTTATAATTACCATCAAATTTTTGGCACTATTTTCCGTTTGCTACCAATTTATAGAATGTTATAACTGCCATAAGTTGTTTTGTTGGACAAAAGGACGCAAGCGAAATTCTTTAATCCCTGATCTTATCCATTGCTATCTGAACGGTGTTTCTTGTTTCACCGGTAATCCCATATTCTCTGGCAATTGCACCCCATCGGCTTATGGCCTCCAGAACCTCTTCGATAATAAGGCCTGCATTTTTCAATCCGAAATGTGTGGCCAGCTTCATGAGCTCCTTTCGTCCCGGATTTTTGCTTTCACCGGCAATCATGGTACTATGAAATCCATAGCCGGAATACGAAAAGGTCAGGTCGTATGCCGGGGCAAACTGCCATTGGCCTTTGGCGTTCATTAGGAATGAGAAGTTCTTGCTATGGTCGTCCCGGTTATGCGAATACACGTTGAAAGCAGCCAGCCTGAATACTTTTTCATAAGCTTTTACGTGTTTTTCCAGGCGGAAAGCGCAATCCATCAGATGCCCGTAATCCATTGTACTCATCCTGAAGTTGTCGTGCATAAGACCTGACGCGGTATGTGTGTGCAGTCGTTTACCAGCGACCCGGTCGAACCGTTTTGTCCCAAAATAGACCTGTCCTGATTTTCCTTTGAAAAGACGGCATTCGCTCATTTCAATACCTGCAAGCTGCGCCATTTTGTGATAGGCAAATTCAATGTTGGCGATCTCTCTGTTATCCGAAGATGACGGGAACTTGATGATCCATTCTTCATAGCCTTCAGGGATGTTGTCCACACCGTGTAGCAGATCGTCGGTCTTCGGATTGTAAGAGACAAAAACCTTTGGTCTGGCGCCACCAGAAGAACCACCCATGATAAATAACTCCTCGATAATCTCAGAACTGGTGCCCTGTAATATGTGGTTCATTTCAGCAGCAAGGAGGTCAAGTTCAGGAACAAATTTGGTTGTCTTCTCAGGTTTGATTTCAGGTCTGTAAATAAGAGCCCCCATTCCGCTCGATCCGACATACGCCAATCTGTCCATAGGCGTTATCCTTGCAATGTCAATTCCTTTGGCAGATAAGGAGCGATCCAGCAACAGCCTGCCCCAGCCGTCAGGTAATGAGTCATTGAATAACCCAAACAACCCGTCGAATGGTTGTTTGTCGGCGCTTACTATATCACCAGTAACCGGAAGCTTTATTGGTGAAAGGTTAAGCCCGGTTTTGAGAAAATCCGAATTGTACCTGAAATATATCTTTTGGTCGGAAAGCACCAGTTCTCCAACTTCAAAACTGTTTCCTTCGAGAAGCAGCGATACAAATAATTTATTGATACCAGCCATTGCTTATTCTGTAAATAGTTTCTTCACCTCTTCAAGATTTTCCTTTGGAAGCAGGAGTTTGTCAAATTCATTTAAACGTCCTAAAAGATGCAGCAGTTTCAGCAGTGAATCCAGCGATATTTTCCCGGTATTCTCAAAACGCTTTAAAGTACCCATGGATACACCCGAACGTTCGGCCATTTCTTCCTGTGACATTTTTAACTGCTTCCGCAAAGTACGGTGCCGTTCAGCTAATGCTTTACTTACCTCGAGAGGAGTTGGTTCTAATGAATACATCGTAATTGGTTAAAATATTATCCAAATATAATCAAAAATGCTATTTATAGCTAATATTTTATCTGTACGATGCAGAATAAACTGCAAATCAAAATTCCTCGTCCGGGTTAAAAGGAATGTCATCTTCAGGGTCCTTGTCGAAAGGCGAAACTCCAGGTGGATTGAAAAGGCCCCACCGATCAATGATATAATCCCATTGATCAAAACTGGCCACCCAATCAATAAACAGCAAGCGGTATTCATCAATTAAATCCCGCACCATCTGGTAATATTCCACGTGCTCGAACCCAAACATTTCAAGAGAATGGTTCTGAATCATCAGTTCTCTGGCTGCTTTACGAATAATAGCAGCACACTCCATCTTGATGTCGTATAACTGACCACCGGTTGCCCCGGCTACTTTTACCGTTAGCAACATGGCGTCTTCGAGCATAATGCTTTTTACATGCCCCAGGTACTGGTCGTCATCGTCAATAAGCTGACAAATCTGGTTAACAACCTCGAATATTTCTTCACCCTTTTTATAAATGGGTAAATCACGCGGATCAATATCTTTTTCGTCGTCAAACATGTTTCAATTTACTATTGGTTATTTCTGTCCCGTTTTTCTATCAGTTCAAATAATCTCCTGAAATAGTCTTCAAAACTTTCGTTCGCTTCCATCGGCATAGTTTCTAGTCCAATATGGAAGCTGTCAAGTAAGGCATCATATTTTGCAAAATTGGCCTTCAGGATTTCTTCATTATTGGTTTCCCAATATTGCCCTTCATCCGAAAGTTTAAAATCTGAAAAATATCGTTGATTCAAATGCCTGAAGATTTGGATGATTGTTGCATGAATCAACGGATTACTGAACTGTGTTTTTACTGAAATCAAATACAAAAAGGGATTTTCATCCTGATCTTCCGATTTGCCAAAGAATTTCAAATGGGCAGGACTGCTCATTCTTCCGTTTGACAAAAAGCAAAAGAAGATTGTTTCACATTCGGGAGGGGTAATGCTGACGCCAAATATTTCGTCGCTGTATTCGTTTATCCCGGACAGAGAATTATTGGAGAAAGAAGTTCCGTAGATGGAACTCTTCCATCCATAAATTTTGGCAATGTCCAAAACTTCTTCAATTAATTCTGGTAAAAGTTTCGGTTCGATAATACTGCCACTGTAATGAAAACTTAAGCCCATTATTAATCAATTTTAATTTCCTGAATAGCTAGAAGAAATAGAGGCATTTTAACCCAACACGAAACCGTAAGAGTCAGGCTAGAGCAATCCATTCCAATGGGTACCAATGCGTCTTTCCCGCTATTTTACTGGTTTTATTCTTGTCATATTCCAGATTCATAAAATCAATGATCTGATCTTCTTTCGGGAATAGCCCATGGCAATAACGGGGTAAAATATTATCCGGAACTATTCCTATAAAGTCATTCCCGGTAACCATACGTAGGATATTTTCAGCATCAGACAGTTCAAAAGGGACACCGTTGTCGTAAAGTGCAACAGCCATCTTTACAGTTTCCTCCACCCTGACAATACTCGAACCCGTCAGTCGAACCTTCCATTTGCCCTGAATATCAGAAATATAAAGAGAAATATGAGTTGAATTTCCTCCCCTGCATATTTCCCAGGGGTGACCGCCCAACCATACCGAACTATGGTACCATGCCTGAAAAACCGACGGTGAATCTTCTTCAAGCTCTCTTAAACCGCTATCCCTGCCGTCAGCCAATTTCAGGTACTTTTCCTTTGGGGTCAATTGGAGCTGTGAATTTCGGAAATAGCTGTTGGCATCATAACAAATTTCGCAAATCCTGAAAAACTCACCGGCGGTCATCTTTTCTAACAGAGGAATATCCTGGCTTTTCGTTTTCTCAACAACTATTTTTAGCTTTTCGATGCTTTCATCACCTAAATTCTTATCGAGGCGAACAACTTCATCACCCTGGATATCCCAATAATCTCTCCTTTTTATTTTGCCGAATCGCTTCGACCAGGGAAGATTCTGCTCAATAAATTGATTATAGGCGGCTTCATCTTTTTTTAGTTTATCTGTTTCACTCACCACTTTACGGAGCAGCCAATCAGCGAACCTGTCGAAATAATCGGAATCAAAAACGGAGACTTTTGCTGGTGGGTCATCCCGCCTAATCGAACAAATGAGCTTCCCGTCTAAATAGAAAAATAACTCGTGCTGATATTTTGCGGAATCAAGTCTATACCAGTTGCTTTTCTCAGGGTAATAATCTTTCCAAAGCTGTTCAAACTCCTCGAAAGTCTCAACCTCTCCGCTTTCCCTGTATTCTTCATAGTCGCCAAAGGCAGAGATTGGTCCCCTGGAAACTTTAATCCAGATATGTCTTTTTTCATCATCTTCGTCTGGTTTTATACAACTGAAAATTTCATAAATCTCGTTCAATATCTGGTACGAATCATTTGAAATGAAGCTTCCTTTTGATTGAGCGAATTTGATAATCGTATTTATTTCAGGCACAAAAAGTTCAGTTGTATCCATCGCAAGAAATTTTCCCCTAAGTTACCCACTTTAAACTACAGGTAAACAGGAAAAGATAGTATTTCCGATTTTTCAGGATCAGACTTTGTTTTTCCGGGCAGATGTTCACTAACCCGGGGCAATGCATTCTCATTCGGATGAGCCAAGTACCTATACTATTCGGCTCAAACTTTTATTATATCTGAGCCGAATACAGAAAATAATCGGCTCATGAGATACAACAGGCAGTTACCTGATTAGTAAAGCAAAAATGAATTCTTAAGAATTTTGGATGGATAAAAGAGTCAGTCTGTCTGATGAAATAAAAGACAATGCAATGAGTAAGTTCAATCAACTTTGATTTAAAACACAAATCAAATAAAGTTATTCTTTTCGTTATATTATAAGTATGATTAAAATATCTTAAGGAGCTAAAAGACGAATTTTCAGGTCTTTTACTTCAATAAATATTACTGTAATCCACATTACAATAATATTTATTGCAAGAGTTGAGGTTTGATTGATTCTTTAAAAACGGTAGTGTAAAATATTCTTTATTTTCATGCAAAAAATTTTCGATTTTTGCATGAGAATTCTCAATAAAATTTATGTATATTTGTAGTATAATGTATTGATATACAGTCATTGTGGGGCAAAATCGAGACCCCTAAATCTAAGTGCTTCGTAAAATATTGATGTTCAGCCGGATACGGACGATGGTTCGATTCCCGGTGGGACTACCTGAGAAGAAATCAATTTCAACTAAAAGCACTTAAAATCAATGATTTAAGTGCTTTTTCATTTTTGTCAAACAGTCAAAAAATGCACAAAAAGTCTGACAACTGGCGAGTTTAATTTCGATAGAACTGATATTCAGTGGAGGGTAGACAACTGTTATAGAGAATTATGGGTATCTTTGGAATTGAATTCGTAAATCAACACAAAATGCCAGAAAAAAAAAGTGGATCAGCGAACCAGCCGGTTGTGCGTACGAATGGAAAAGGCACAACAGCTTGACTTGGAAATAAAGACACAACTGGCTAATATTGGCAGTGAATTATGAAACTGATTGAGCAAATACAAAAGGGTGAAAGCAAAACGCTCGAATTTAAAAGGGCTTTGCCTAAAAATGAAAATATTGCCAAAACAGTAATTGCCTTCTCCAATACGAGCGGAGGTAAACTGATTATTGGCGTGAACAATAACCGGGAAATTATAGGGATAAACGACAATGAGCTGTTTGATATACAGGATGATGTTGCCTCGGTTATTGCAGACAACTGTTCCCCGGGAATCATGCCGGAAATTTACAGCGTGAATATAGTAGGCAAGTTATTGTTGGTTATCGAGGTAGTACGGGGCAACTTGAAACCGTACTTTCTGAAAAACCACGGTAAAGCCGACGGTACTTATATTCGTATTGGAGCGACCAACCGGCTTGCTGATTTGGATACAATTGCCGAACTGGAACGGCAAAAACGCCACATTAGTTTTGATGAAGAAATCTGCTACGACGTGACGTTTGACCAACTCGATATTTCTCCTTTGCTGCAGCAGTTTAAAAATATTAACAAACCGCTGAATGAAGATAAACTAAGAAACCTGAAGCTGATTAAAGCAGAAAACGGTAAAAGCTATCCTACCAACGCACTGATGATACTGCTTGGTAAATTTCCACATTGTACCGTAAAGTGTGCCCGGTTTAAGGGAACTACTATGGACGTTTTTATCGACAAAAAAGAGTATGGAGGTGACATTTTTTCCATTCTTGAAAATACCCAAAGTTTTGTATTGAACCACATCAACCTGAAAGCTGAAATAGAAGGGTTATACAGGAAGGAAACCTATGAAATACCGGTAGTTGCTTTGCGCGAAATTTTGACCAATGCCCTGATTCATAGGGATTATGTAAATCAAGGACGAGATGTGAAGGTGGGCGTTTACGACGATATAGTGAACGTTGTGTCTCCGGGAAGTTTGCCGAATAATATCACCATTGAGGATATTTTTAATGGACGTAGCGAAGTGCGAAACCGGGTCATAGCCCATATTTTCAAAGATTTGGGCCTGATTGAACAATGGGGAAGCGGAATAAACCGGATTATCAATGCCTGCAAGGAACAGGGTTTGCCAACTCCAAAAATTGAAGAGAAGAACGATTTTTTTGATGTGGAGATTATTCGTCCGCGAACGATTACGGACCATAGACCGGAGGAAACCGTCGGAAAACCGTCGGAAAACCGTCGGATACCGTCGGATTGCAATGAGCAAGAAAGGGAGATACTGGAATACGTCTTCGAAAATGGTTCGATAAAATCGAAACAAGTTGGAGAAATCCTGAATATCAAAGAAAGTCGGACCAGAGAGTTGCTTAGGGTAATGGTGGAAAAGAAATTTATTGAAAAACACGGACAAGGCAGAAGTACTTTCTACACGATTGTGGAAAAGAAAGGAAAGGATTGAGTGAGTTGAAAGCCCCAAATACCCGAAAAGTGATATTGTATAATGGCATTTGGTGTATGAAAGCTTGAAAAATATCCAATAAATATGAAACTCACAGACAAACAGATAGAGGAAATTGCCGACAACCTGGATTGCGGGATGAGATGCTTTTACAACTTCAAATCGCGCGATCATCGGCCGGTTGTCCTATAAAAAACGGATAAACGAAGTGCGGGGGATCACCAAACGCTTCGAACGGCAGATGTCATCACTTTAAATTATAAGGTGTTTGCCTGTTTTAACCCTAGGCTGACGTAAAATTTATACTTTTGCATAAAACAGGTCAGCCATGTTAAGAAGACAGGACATCATTAATTACTTATCTGAGAATAAGCAGTTTTTCAGAGAAAAATATTTTGTGGATAAAATAGGACTTATCGGGTCTTATGCCAGAGATGATTACAATCATGACAGTGACGTTGATTTGGTGGTCTATTTTCTTCCTGAAGCCAATGACAATCGCATATTCAGACTGTATATCAATTTACAAGAGAAAATTTCTTCACAACTAAATAAGGATGTTGATATTATTGCAAACGGTAAAGTTTTGCCCGCGTTCAAAGAAGTAATTAATAACGAAATCATCTATGTTTAAGCAAAATGACCTGGCAAA
>Ga0172382_10005792_pt1 | contig 18254 bp, 17 predicted proteins | sample Leawel138RmetaG_FD_122245 | JGI IMG/M metagenome (GOLD analysis project Ga0172382, IMG submission 122245) | Leachate microbial communities from a municipal landfill in Southern Ontario, Canada - Leachate well 138R metaG | ecosystem: Engineered > Solid waste > Landfill > Unclassified | place...
GCGCTGGATGTTCTCCCACAATGAATAACCCCAGGGCTTGATGACCATGCAGCCGCGCACGGGCGAATTCTCGGCCATGTCAGCCGCCTTGACGACCTGTTGGTACCACTCGGCGTAGTTCTCTCCGCGCGTCGGAGAAATGGCGGTCGCAGGCTTTCTGCTGGGCTGGCTGCTCATCGGCGTAGATCTATGAATACCGGGTCTGGGAGTACAACGGGAACGCAAGGCGCGAAGGAGACCGCGCAAGAACGCGATTACAACAGATTTTCGCCTCCGGACGAAGTATCCCGGGGTGTCCCGCCACCGACCGGGGACACCACCGCCGACCCTATGGCGCATTTACGCCCGGAATCGGTTCTCCTCGATCCTCCCGGGTGACTTCACCGCTCATTGCAGGGCAAAATCCACCGCCTATAGCGCGGCGCTCCATTTTCGGCCAGCGCCGGTACCTGGCGCAGCCGGGCGGCGCAGATGTCCAGGCGAGCGGCCTTGTCCTCGTTCCCGGCTCCTCGGTTCTGCCCGTCGATCGTTGTGCCGGTCCGCCCATGGCCTTCTCCCCGCCATGCATTCCAATTGCATGGCGGGGAGAAGGCCATGGGCGGACCGGCTGACCCAGGAAGAGAACGACGGCGATAAGCGGCCGGGGTACACGCGGCCTAATGTGGAAATGGGATAATCTCGAAGTGGGATTATTAGTGGCGGATCTCGGCACCGGAGTTCCGACATTGAAGTCTCTGCGCACGCCCGTTCACGCTTATTTCCTCGACCTGCTGCTCACCGCCCGCCGCCGGGCGCAACTCACGCAGCAGCAACTCGCGGACCTGCTCGGCAAGCCTCAGAGCTTCGTGGCGAAGTACGAAGGAGGCGAACGTCGGCTGGACGTCATCGAGTTTCTGCATCTGGCGCAATTCCTGGGCATCGACGCCGCCCGAACCATGCGCCAGCTGATCAAATTCAAGGAAAGCCAGGATAAATCGGCCCGCGGCAAACCGGCTCAGGAAAAGCCCGTCGGCGCCAGGGGAGGCAAGAGTCGCGAGGGATCCCGGAGCGGCAGAACGGGACCCGGCTGGCGGCTCGGCGTGGACGCTGCGAAGAAGTAGCCGCTAGTCAAGTTCGGAGTAACGGGATACGCTATAGCGCGGCAGCCCCAATCATCAGACGGCCACCAGCTGCGATTCGTCTTTTGCCAGGCTGTAACTACTGCGAAGCAGTAATAACGCACCTATCAGGCCCACACTCGATGTACAGACCAGGGCATAGCGCAGAGCGTCCGATCCCAGAAATATGAAGGCGTCGCTGAGCATGCCGACGGCGTAGGGGCCCCAGACGAACCCGATGAAATTGAAGACAAAGCTCCAGATTGCCGTGGCAGTGGCACGAATATCCTGCGGCACGAGATCGTGCATCGACGCCACTACCGCAGCCGAATAGCCGCCCCCTGCAACGCCGCCCACGGCCATGATAGCCAGCGCGATCCCCGCTCGCGCCGTCAACGTGACTATCATGAGGCATGCGACCAGCGAAAAAAGCGCAACTGCGGCCACCCGCATGGGAGCTGCCACTCCACGGCGAGCCGCTCGATCGCTAAGCCAGCCGCAGGTCAGCGTGCCTATCATGCAACTGAACCCGTAGAAGACCGCGAAATTGAAGTTCGCGCTGGACATGGACATGTCGTAGACGCGCATAAAGTACGCGGGTCCCCACATCGCAAATGCATACGTCGCGAAGCTCCCGAATGACGACCCAATAGTTAGCAGCCGATAGGAAGGTCGTGCCCACAGGCGACAGAGTGCAGACCACAATGACGCCCTCGCGCTCACTTGCCCTGAAACCGCTTGCAGGTGCAAGCGTACCGGTTCCCGCGCGGTTGCATAAAAAAGTCCTGCGAGCACGATACCGGGCAGGCCCATCACGATGAAGGCAAGTCGCCAACCGTGCACGCCGGCAATAGCCGCCCCAGCCGTCAGCCCGGCAAATTGCCCGATAAAGTAACCCGTTCCAAAGATGGCAAAAGCAAGCGCGCGGCGACGCGGGGGGAAATAGTCGGAGAGCAGCGAATATGCGGGAGCCACGAATGCCGCCTCGCCGAGCCCGACGCCAAGGCGAAGCAGCGCAAACGTCATGCCGTCGGTCGCGAATCCAGACAGGATCGTGAAGAGACTCCACACGGCACACCCAGCCGAGATGATCCTGATACGCGAGGAGCGATCGGCCAGCCGCGCAATGGGTATAGCCGCCGTCGTGTAAAGAATTGCAAACGACGGTCCCAGCAGGAATCCCATGTAGGTGTCGGAGACACCGAACTCATCCTTGATCGGTCCTACCAGCCCGGCGAGGAGATAGCGGTCTATCATGTTGAAAGTGCAGATGACCGTGAGAGCGCCCAGGATGTACCACTTGCTGTTCATATCGCGCTCCCGACGAACTTGTTTTCAACGTCAATGCGGTTCGCGTTCGTGGGATTGGACGCGTCCCCGCTCGACGACTTCATCGCGTCTTGCAGCGATGTCCGCCGCCGAAACGCCGCGGCCGAACTCCTGGGCCACGCGTGTCTCGTAGCGCAGTGCTCGCGGCAATGGCAGCGCCAGGCCCTTATCGATAAGACGCTTGTATGCCGACAGCGCCTCCGGTACACAGCCGGCCATCTGCTCGCCGAGGATCTGACACGTCTCAAGAAGCTCCGATGGCTCCACGACGCGATTGACGAGTCCCCATGCGCAGGCCATAGGCGCATCAATAGTATTGCCAGTGAACGAGAGTTCCTTGGCGCGAGCGGCGCCGATCAGCCGAGGAAGACGTTGACTCAGCCCCCAGCCCGGCAAGAATCCGACCCGGGCGTGCGTATCTGAAAACTTCGCCTGCGTGGACGCGACGATCAAATCGCACGCAAGCGCAAGCTCGAAACCGCCGGATATCGCGTAGCCGTTCACGGCCGCGATGACCGGCCTTTCGAATTCGGCAATGGCCGCATCGACGTCCAGCCCTTGGCTGCAGCTCTCCAGGCCACTCGCGGCCGGATCTCCACCCCCGAGCTCCTTCAGATCCATGCCCACACAGAATGCACGCCCAGCCCCCGTCAGAACCACGACGCGGACCTCGATGTCCTTTTGCAACTCGCGGAAGGTTCGGCTCAATTCCAGGCGAAGCTCGGTGGACAAGGCGTTCAGTGCCAACGGGCGGTTGAGAGTGACTGTCGCCACCGGTCCACGGCGCTCGACGATTACGACGGCTTGGCTCAAGGGTTCTTCTCCGCCTGTTGAAATGCTCGCCGGATCGCAGGCAAAGCGGCTGTCACGTGGCTATCGTCGACCGGATCCGCGGGTACGGGCATGGAAATGCGATCGACCAATCCGGCGAACCGGGTAGCCAGTGACGAGGGTAGCTGTTCGTAGAGTCCGGACACGACGAATTCGTCGACCACCTCATCGGGCAGAACACCGGCCATTTCATCCCACCGCTTCTGTCGCGCAAGCGCCAGAAGCCGCTCGCCAATACTCTTCCAACCGTACAGCTCCAGGCTCGCCCAGTACGCCGGCGTCGACAGCACGAAAGCCAGCATATCGCGATAGCGAGCACGTTCACGCGCGAGCGTCTCTTCATTCGGGCCTGTTGCAACGAGCTCGTTCACGCAGATCCGCGGCGCCGCAAGCAGTTCGTTACGGGTCGCCCGGCCGAGTTCCACGTTGGGCCGAACCGTCTCCGTCAAACAGTGCGCCGACGCGCTGGAGGGATGCGTAAGCAGCCAGTCCGAACATTCACCGGCCAACGACAGCATTCTCGGACCGACCGCGCCAAGCGCGATCGGCGGGTCGGGCGCATCGATCGGGCCTGGATTGAAGAAAGGCTGAAGCCGGGTGAAGCGATAGTGTTTTCCGACGAACTCGAGCGGCTCTCCGGTCCGAAAGGTGTGAAAGATCGCGCGCAAGGATCCGACGTACTCTCGCATGCCGGACACCGGAGGCAGCCAGCGCGCCGAGTAACGCTCTTCGATGTTCTGCCGGACTTGCGTCCCGAGCCCGAGCTCGAATCGACCACCCGAGAGGCTCTGCAAGTCCCAAGCCGCCAGTGCCATGTTCATTGGGCTCCGGGAAAACGCCACCAGCACCGACGTACCAACGACGAGACTCGTCGTCGCCGCAAGCGCCTGACCGGCAAGCAGAAGTCCATCATGCTGCGCATCGGACACGAACAATCCATCGAAGCCCATCCCCTCGACTCGACGGGCAAAGGCCGCCATCTTCTCAAGGCCCATGGTTTCCGGCGTCAAAGCGAAAATGCTTGGCACGAGAGTCTCTCAGCGCTTCCCGGGAAGCGTGCCCATATGCTTGGAAATGATGGTGAGCATCACTTCGTCCGCACCGCCGCCGATGGACAGCATCCGAACGTCGCGAAACACACGCGAGATATTCGTCTCCCACATATATCCCATACCCCCCCAGAACTGCAGGCAGGAATCGGTGACTTCGCGGCAAAGGCGGCCTGCCTTGAGCTTTACCATAGAGGTCTGCAACGTCATGTCCTCGCCTGTCAGGTACCGGCCGATCGTCTCGTACGCCAGCGAACGCAGACACTCCACCTCCGTTCGTAATTCCGCGAGCCGAAAGTGCACGTACTGATTGTCGAGAATCGGCTGACCGAACACGCGACGCTGTCCGGTGTACTCGATGGTTTCGCCGATCGCCCGATCCAGCACGGTCCAGTACGCTGCTGCACTGAGGCGCTCCTCCTGAAACTGTTCCATCTGGTAGATGAAGCCCTGGTTTTCCTCACCTATGAGGTAACGTCTCGGTATCCGCACCTCATCGAAGAAAATCTGCGCCGTATCGGACGCCCAGTTGCCGAGCTTACGCAGCCTTTTGGCAACTTCCACGCCTTTGCATTTCATTGGCACGCAGAACAGCGACTTGTTTTTGTGAACGGGTCCATCGGATGTATTCGCCAGGACGCATACCCAATCAGCCTGTGCGCCATTGGTCGTCCACATCTTGCTTCCCGAGATGACATAGTCATCGCCGTCCCTGCGAGCCGTGGTCTTCAACGAGGCGAGATCGGATCCACCACCCGGCTCGGTAACGGCCAGCCCGGCGACGCAGTCGCCCGCGACAGTCGGCACCAGAAACTCGCGACGAAGCTCGTCCGATCCGTATTTGGCAAGCGCGGGGGTTGCGATCCCCTGAGCGCCGATCGCCAGAGCGACTCCGCCGCATTGCGCATGCCCCATCAGTGCCTCAAAGAAGGCAAATTCGTAGGAGAAATCCAGTCCCTGGCCGCCGAAATCGACCGGCCGCGCGATGCCGAGGAAGCCCGCCTTGCCCGCCTTCTTGAACAACTCATGCGCGGGGATGGCCTGCGCATCTTCCCACTCGTCGACGTACGGATTTATTTCTTCGTCGACAAACTTTCGGATGGAACGCTGGATTTCGAGGTGCTCGGGCGTATAGATCATTGCGGATACCGAATTGATTGAAGTTCTTTCAGGAGAGTTCGCCACGGCGCTAGGTCCCCGTGAAACTCGGCGGACGTTTCTGGAGAAAGGCAGTGACGCCTTCGGCAAAATCCTTTGTTTGGATCAATGTCTGCACCTGAAGATACGAATGCTGCACATGGTCTGCGAATCCTTCCGCCAAACCTGCTCGCATCATGCGTTTGGCTGCCTGAACCGCCAGCGGCGCACTGCTTGCGATTTCCTCGGCCAGCGCCATCGCGCCTTCCATGAGTTGCCAACCTGCGACAACTCGATCCACCAGTCCTACCAATTCACTCTCCATAGCGTTGAGAGTGCGGCCGGTGAACGCAAGTTCGGCCGCCTTTGACCAGCCCAGCAGACGGGGCAGTAGCCATGTCCCGCCCATGTCTGGAAACACGCCGCGTTTGGTGTGCGAGACCGCCAGCTTTGCGTTGTCTGCACACAGACGTATGTCACATGAAAGCGCAAGGTCGATCCCGAATCCCGCCGTGCCTCCATTGATTGCACAAATGACGGGCGTATCGAGTTCCCGCAGCACGATCGTCGGAAAATTCCGCTGATCGATCTTCGTTCCCTGCGGAAACCCGCCGCGCGATATTCCCTCGTCGCTGGCGGCGTCCTGGAGATCCAGACCGGCGCAAAAGGCCCGGCCGCTGCCCGTCAGGATGATGACGCGGGTCTGCGGATCCGAATCACATGCCAGCAGCGCTCCGGAGAGTTCATGCAGCATCGACTGCGAAATCGTATTCAGCCTATCGGGCTTGTTGAGCGTGACGATAGCTACGTTTCCTCTTTGTTCATGGACGACCTCGCTCATACGATCTCCTCGGCAAATCAATTGTCGAATGAACGCCGCGCACGTGATGACGATCATCGAGTGGCGTCCGCGGCGACTCAGAAAATAATCTGGCGCGCAACAAGGTCTGCGTACCGTTCCTCGGGCAGCCCGAGCAGTTCCTTGAAGACGTACCCGTTATCCTGTCCCAGCGCCGGGCCAGGCCGGACCACGGGCTCGCTTTGGCTCATCTTCACGTAAGCGCCATAGATGGTTTCCGTAAAGCCCAATGGGTGTCTGGCCTTGATGAACGTCTCGCGCGCCCGGAAATGGGGATCCGTGGCGAGATCGGTGGTCGTCGTCACGGGTGCCGCGGCGACACCGTGGCCTTGGAGAATGGCAACGACTTCCGATACGTCGCGCGGCAGCGTCCATTCTTCGACCGCGCGATGGACTTCGTCGATGCGCGCGAGTCGTTGCTCGATCGTCGCGAAATCGTCTGCCGACAGCCTTCCCGCTTCAGGCATCGCCTTCAGTAAGGACTGCCACTCCTCATCGTCGTAGCAAACGATGCTGACCCACCGATCTTCTCCGCGGCAGCGAAACACACCGTGCGGAGATGCCGCCGCCTGAGGATGCTCGTTGCCCTTGGGACCGGCTATGGCGCCGTTCATCACATAGTCCATGTACGCAGGTCCCATCATGGGTAGCACGGCTTCCTGCTGCGAAAGCTCGAGGTGCTGGCCTCGCCCGCTGGATTCACGATGCCTGAGCGCAGCGATGATGGCGAACGCGCCCAGGATCCCGGTATACGGATCGGAAAAGGCGTTCTCGACGGGCACGAGTTCACCATTCTTGTAACCGGTAACACTATCCAGGCCAGTCAGGGCCGTGAGCGTGGTGCCGTAGGTGCGCACGTCTTTCATGGGCCCGGTCGAGCCGGCGGCAGGCATCGAAAACATGATGATGTCTTCTTTGACTGCGCAAAGATCGTTGTACCCCAGCCCGAGGCGGTTCATGACACCCGGGCTGAAGTTCTCCACCACCACGTCCGACTTCGCAACCAGACGCCGGACGAGATCCAATGCCTCCGACTCCTTGAGATTCAGAGAGACGGATCCGTTTCCGGCCCAGCACGCGTGATTTGAGTAACTGCGGTCCGGATCGTAGGTCCCGCCGTGAAACGGCGGTATGCGGCGCATGGGATCCAATCTCGCTCGCGACTCGACTTTAAGCACCTCGGCACCTAGAAAGCCAAGCGTCTGACCGATCACCGGACCCGCCCAGACCCAGCCGAAATTCAGGATGCGGACGCCTTTCAGAGGCAGTTTGTTCATCACAGCCAACCTCGCGCCTCCGGGCAGATCAAAGCACACCCTGCTTGCGCATGCGTGCAAGATCGCCGACCGACAATCCGACGCGCTGCCGCCATATCTCGTCGTTGTGTTGTCCCAGCACGGGCGCCGGGGACAGCGCTAACGCCGGACTATCTGAAAACCGGAACGGCGCGCCCATGACCCGCACCTTGCCGAGGTGCTCGTGCGATACGTCGACGAAATAGCCGCGCTCCTGCAAGTGGGGCTGCTCGGCGACCTCGGCGATGTTCAGGATCGCCGACACAGGACACCCGTGCGCCTGACATAACTCCATAAGTTCCATCTTGTCGCGCTCCCGGCACCATTCCGTCATCATCGGGTAGACCAGGTCCTCATGCTCGGCCCGAACCCGCGTATCGTCGAACATTTCCGGCTCTGCCCATGCAGGATTGCCCATCGCCGTGCGAAGCCCTCGCCATTGGCCTGGCTCCATCACCATCATCCAGACGTGGCCGTCACGGCACGGCAAAATCGTTGCCGGCGCCGACAGGGCGTTGCCGCGACCGGTACGCCGATCGTTGCGGCCGGCGCAGACGGCGGCAATATTGGCTCCGCCTACGAACGTGGCGGCAATGGCTTCGGCGCACGAAACATCTAGGCGCTGGCCACCGATCGCATCCCGGCCGAACAGAGCACCCATGCCCCACGCCGCACCGGTGGCCGCGCCAAAGTAGTCCGCGGAATACGTGCCATGCTGGAGCGGCATCTCGCCGGGGCGTCCGCAATAGCGCCAGCTGGCGCCCGACAGGTGATAAGCGTTCAGATCATGACCATGCCAATCGCTGTATGGACCCGTCTGTCCAAACGGAGTAATCGAAACCATGACGAGCGCCTGATTCCGTTTGGCGATCGCCTCATAGTCAAGGCCCCACGCCCGCATCTGCCAAGGGAGGTTGTTCTCGATCAGCACGTCGGCGGTCGTCAACAGTTCGAGGAAGAGTTCACGGCCCTCCTCCGTGCCGACACGACATGTCACTCCACGCTTGCTCGTGTTGTTGACGAAGAAAAGCCCGCTTTTCTCGATGTGACGCTCGCCACCAGGGAAGGGCCCCATGCGTCGAGCCGTATCTCCTTCCGGTGGCTCGACCTTAACAACATCCGCACCCAGATCCGCGAACAATCGGGCGCAGTATGGCGCTGAGACCATTTGGCCAAGCTCGATCACGCGAATACCCGACAAAGCCCCCGTTCCGCCATCAGTGCGGTCGAAGGAAGCGGGAGCGGAGATCTGGGGTTCAGTCATCGATAATCCCGAGGGTAGTTTCTGTCTTGGTCTTAGGTGGGTCGCGCTGGCCGATTTCGAAATCGGCCGGCGCGGCCGGATGATCAGCATCCGCAGGACGCACCTACGGACGTCGACTCAATAAGAGTAGACAAAATCCACGCCGTAAGTCCTGGGCTCTCCGTACATGTAGGACTGCAATCCAAGCTGTGAGCCGAGCGTCGTATACTCTTCATCCGCCAGGTTTTTGCCCCAGACCCCAACGGTCAGCGTTCCCTGTCGAAGTGGAATGTCCGTCAGGTGTGCCCGCGCATTCCACAGCGTGTACTTGTCACTCCAGCTGGTCAGCGGATTTGCGCCCGAGTAGAAGCCATCCGTGCCGTGCACATCCAATGCGACCCCGAAGGTTCCGTACGACCTGGGTTCGCTCTTGTACTTCAGGCCGGCCGTGTAGGTGTAGTCAGGCGCATATGCCACACTGACCGTACCGAGCTTCGCCTTGTCGACGCCGTTATCCACGTACTTGTCGTACTCCGCGTCGAGATAGCCATAGGAAAGATTTGCGGTCAGCCCCCGGGTCAACTGAGCGGTCGCTTCGATTTCGAAGCCCCGCATCGTTGCTTCGCCGGCATTGACGGTGTCGAGGAAAATCGACGGCGACCGGACCTGGTCCACTTGCAGATCGCTATATTTGTTCGTGTAGAGCGCCACGTTGACACGTGCACGACCCGACCAGACGTCGGCCTTGACGCCGATCTCATAGGATTTGACATTCTCAGGCTCAAAGCCGTTCGCAAAGCCGGCCGGCGGGCTCGAGCTGTTGAAACCTCCGGCGCGGTATCCGGTGGCGTATCGGGCGTAACCGTTGATGTCGTCGGCCAGCTCGTATTCGATTGTGAACGCCGGATTGAACTCGCTGAAATTCTTGCTGCCGCTGACGGCCGTTCCATCGGGTACCGTCGTCAGATCGTTGTCGACGAAGATCTTGGTCGCTTTGCGCTCGTCCTTCGTGTAGCGCGCCCCGAGCGTGAGTCTGAGCCGGTCATCGAGGATATCGGGTGTCCAGGTGACCTGAGCATAGGCCGCCTTGGACTTGGACGTAGCGTCGACGTAGGAATGGTCCGTCGCCACGATGAAATCCGTCGGTCGGTCGCGCGACCCGTCCTCGTCATAGTAGAACAGTCCGGCAACATACTGCAGGCGCCCGTCCAATCCGTCACCGATGAGCTGCAATTCCTGCGACCAGGTCTCCATGAGATCCAGGACCGACTGACTGAAACGATCGATGTAATCCTGGACATAAAGGCTGTCCATGGAACGGTAACCCGAAATGGACCTGAGAGTAGCAGCCCCGAGATCCCACTCGAGCGTAAGGCTGTGCCCGCGCGACAGGGCGTTGCTCGGTGATAACCCTCGAGCGACGTAGGTCGATTCCTGGCGTCCCCGAGGAGCGGTCGGCCCTTCGACGACTTGGAAGAATACGTTCCCGTAGTCGAAATTGGAGTAATCGAAGCTGTAATCCGCCGTAAAGGCATCCGACGCCAGAAAGCGGAACGAGATCCGACCGGCCTCCTTGTCTTCCATGTTGAAGTCGGTCTGATCGGGCAGGCTGCGATTGGTGTTCTTGACCCAACCGTCTTTCTGCCCGCGCATATAAACGGCACGCATGAACAGGCGGTCGGTCAGCGGAAGGTTGAGTGTCGTCCTGCCCCAGTACAAATCGTAGTTGCCCGCGCCAAGTTCCTGCTTGAAATCGAAATCATTATGAGGCTTCGCCGTTATCAGGTTGATAGCGCCGGCGGTCGCGTTTCGCCCATACAGCGTGCCCTGCGGACCGCGAAGGATCTCGACGCGCTCCAGATCGGCAACATCGCTACTGAGGCCCTGATTGCGTCCGACAGGGACCCCGTCGATATAGACACCGACGGCATTGTCCTTGGTCATTTGGTGGTCAATGTTGCCCATGCCACGAATGAACGTGTTCGGCGTAGCCTTGCTGCCGGCGAATTCGGTAATCATGACCGACGGCGCCGCGTTGGCCAGGTCCATGACGTCCGTGATGCGCAGTTCCTGAAGTTCCTGGCCACCGTATGCCGTGATGGCAATGGGCGTCTTCTGCAGAGACTCTTCGCGCCGTTGAGAGGTCACGATGATCTCCTCGAGCGACAGGCCAGCCGAATCGCCGCCCAGGGTTCCCGGGGGGTCGGCTTCCGCCGACGTGGCGGGAGTGCCCGCCAGTACCAGCCACGGCGCGATCAACGCCGGAATCTCGATCCTGATCGACCTTTTCTTCAAAGACATAGCTAATAGCTCCCCCTGACTGTTTCCACCAAGCGGTTCCGACCAATGGAACCGCAACCTGTCATTGGTTCGGCGCGGTCGATGCCTTTACCGTGCCAGTTGGAAAGCGAGACTCTGCGCTAGCTGTCGACACACCGAATGTCCAAGCGGGACGGTCTCCCGGACACGATCGGCGCCAACGAAGATCGCTATTCAACGTTCGGGCTCAAGTATTTCGCACCGTGTCAACCCATTCATCATCCTCGCGGATGCGCTCTCTTAGTCCGATCGGACTACGCCTGACACTCGGAATAACCCGGTAATCATGCGCCAACGCCGGAACCTGCAATGCTGGCTGTTGACACACCGCCCGAAAGGCAGCTACTTGTAGAAGGCCGGTCGATAACGACGAAGCACCAGTAGTTGAAGCTCAACCGTGAAACGAAAGCGCGCAAACTCCACCAGACGTCAGGAGGCTAAGGCAGCATCGCTACCACTGTCTGCCGAACGGTTCGGCGAGCTGGTCGCTGCCGTGTGTCACGGCTCGATGGAGCACATTCCGTGGAGCACGGCAATCAAGTTGATTCGCGGCCACCTGAAGGCGAATTGGACTTCGCTGGTACTGCGTCCTGCGTCGCAGAGCGCGGCCGCTCAGCTCATTCGCGATGGCGGCAAGGGTGCCGAACTCTTCACCATGGGCGATTTTCATTACGAAATGTTCTCTCTCAGCGGTATGACGGGAATAGCGCCAGGGCAAGTGACGACGATCGATGAGACAGTGAACATTGCAACGTGGATAGACAGCCGATTCTATAAGGCCTGGGTTGAACCATACGGCATCCGTTACATCATGAGCATCGATGTTGCAGCAAACGATGGCGCGGACTGCCGACTGATGGTCACGCGTGGTCCCGAAGATGATGATTTCGCTCTGAAGGACCGAGCCTTGCTGCAGGCTCTGCATCCTTATTGGCGCGCCGCCTTGCACCTGCACTCCCGATTGGGCAGTCTTGAGTCCGAGCGGCAACTTTACTCGAGCGCCGTCGAAAGAATGCTGGTCGGCACCGTGGTTATGGACGGCACCGGCAGGATCATCCGCTGCAATACCACCGCAAAGGAGGTTCTTGCCGAAAAGGATGGTTTGCTCTTGCGCCAGGGGATTCTTCGGGCGGAGATCCCAGGACATGATCACAATCTCCAGCGGTTGATCAACGCTGCCCTGGATTCATCTTCGCAGAAGTTGAGCGAGCCACAGGCCACATCCGTACCGCGAGGTTCCGGGCGATCGAACCTCAGTATTCTCATCCGCCCGATCCCGCACAGCGATTTGTCCGGTGGAAAGCAACTACCCGCCGTGGCGATCTTTATTCGTGATCCCGCGCGGCAGCCGTCTCCGTCCGAGGAACTGCTTCGGCAGCTTTTTGGTCTGACCGCCGCCGAAGCGACGCTGGCTCTACTTCTGGCAAATGGTCGCACGCTCGATGAGGCCGCACAGCGGCTCAACATCCGCAAGAACACGGCGCGCGCGCAGCTGAGCTCGATCTTCGACAAGACCGGTGCGCGGCGCCAAACGACACTGATGCATATCCTCATGAACAGCGTCGCATCGATCAGTTAATACGAAATGGCGCGACATGACCGCAGCCTGAACTTCAAGCGTCATCGCACGCTCGACGTCTCGCATTGGCTCCACGAGCGCCACCGATCCTGTCGCGCAGGTGTCGAATCTCGACCATCGTTCATTGGTATGGAAAACCCGATTGGAGGATTGCGATGAAGATCACTGGTTCCACCGCTCTCACGGAAGCGGAGATCGACGACCTGATGAGCACGGCGTGGATCGTCAGGCTGGCCACAGCCGGACAGGATGGCCGGATCAACCTGACCCCGCTGTGGTATTGCTGGGCGGATGGAAATGTCTACGCGTATACCCGTGGCCGCAAGATTGCAAATCTGCGTCGCAACTCGAACTGCACGATGCTGGTAGACCAGAACGAGCGCTATCCGGAACTCAGGGGCATCATGCTCGAAGGTCGGGCGCGCATCCTGGAGACCGCCGCAGAAGAGAACGCGGACGAGAGCTTGGACGCAATCGTTCGCGAACGCATGGGATTGAAATATCGTGATGGCGGCTTCGGCACGCCGAACAATACCCGGAACATGAGCACGGCCATGGGCGCCGATTGGCGCTGGATCGTGTTTACCCCTGAGCGAGGCTTCAGTTGGGACAACGCCAAGAGCAAGCGCCGAAAGGAGAAATAAGACCTTGAGTACTCACATGCACCGCCTCGTGGGAAAAATCGCAGTCGTGACCGGCGCCGGACAGGGCGTGGGTCAAGGCATCGCGCTGGCGCTCGCATCGGCCGGCGCAGGGGTGGCGTTGCTCGGTCGCACCGTCAGCAAGCTCGAAGAGACCTGGCGGCGCATTCGCGATCGAGGCGGCGCGGCAGAGGTGATCGCTTGCGACGTAAAGGATTTACGATCACTGACCGAGGCCGTACAAACCGTCGTCGGCAAGTTCGGATCGATCAATATCCTCGTCAACAACGCACAGGAAGTGCCTACCGGGCGGCTCCGGGATGTCAGCGATGAGATGTTCGAGGCAGGATGGCAGTCTGGGCCTCTGGCCGCCTTTCGGCTGATGAAGCTTTGCCATCCGTACCTGAAGGGCGATGGCTGTATCATCAATCTGTCGAGCTCAGCCGGGAAGCACTGGGACGCATCCGGCTACAGCTGCTACGGCGCAGTGAAGGAAGCCGTGCGTCAGTTGACACGCGGGGCGGCATGCGAATGGGGCCGGGACGGCATCCGGACAAATGCCTTGCTCCCGCTGGCCGACTCGCCCGCCCTGCAGCAATGGGCGGCGGAGCGGCCGGAAAAAGCCGCGGAGTTCTTCCGCAGCATCCCACTGCGAAGGCTGGGTGACAGCGAACTCGACATCGGCCGGTTTGTCGTGGCGCTCTGCAGCGATGACTGCCGCTACGTCAATGGGCAAAGCATCGCGCTGGACGGCGGGCAGGCATTTCTTGGCTGAGTGCGCCTGGCGCCGAACTCAGCCGAGCACAGCGCATCGTAATCGATGGACTTTCCCAGGACGGCGGCGGCGCAGTCGCAGCCAGCGCCGCGCCGACCGCACCGTCTGGTCCACGCGCGTCTACTCACTCGCCTCGGTTTTGCCGCCTGGCCTCAGGCCGCTTCGATCACGATCACCGTCACATTGTCCCGGGCGCCGGCCTGGAATGTTGCCTCCAGCAGCAGTCGCGCGCATTCAGTGACGTCCGCGCCAGACAGCGACGCGGCAATGCGTTCATCATCCACCTCGTGCGTCAGCCCGTCCGAACACAGCAGATAGCGATCACCGGGACGCACCCGGTCACGATGCAAATCCAGTATCAGCGATGCTTCGCCGCCGACGGCACGCGTGATCGCATGGTCGGCCTCGGTACCTGCATTCTGCAGGTTCAGCTCGGCTGCCCAGGTATGATCCGTGGTCAGCTGCGTCAGGTAGCCGCGCCGCAGCCGGTACACCCGGCTATCGCCCGCCCAAAGGATCGCGCAGGCGGTCCGGGAAGCGAGAAACAACGCCACGGTACTGCCGCTGAAGACCGGGTTCTCGGGCCGCACAGCAGCGGAATACAGTCTGCGATTGACCTCCGACAGGCTGTCGCGAATGGCGTCGATCATGGCCTCCAGGGTGGCGGCGCATCCCACCTGCGCCAGCGCCTCGCAAATCATCCGGCTGGCCACGTCGCCATCGCGATGCCCGCCCATTCCGTCCGCCACCGCCCACAGGCCAGCGTCGCTGCGTTCCAGGAAAGCGTCCTGGTTCGACTTGCGCCGGAGGCCGACGTCGGTCACGCCCACCGATACATAAACCGGGCGGATATCCTCTTCGACGAACGTATCTTCGACCAAGTCCTGCTCCTTGCCACGGGGCCCACCGCGGCGCTACGTCCCCCGACCGTGTACTTCGGCTCCACGATGGTCTGGATTCTCCTCGCAGGCGGCCGAGCAAACCTCGGCGAACAGGCTGCGAAATACCCTGTCTGCATCCCTGGCAACGATGGCGTATCTGTCCCTGTACAAATCCCAATAACGCATCTTGCCAGGGGCACCAAGCTTCGAGTCCTGGCTGATCTGCCGGTCGAAATCCTCCTGCAGCCGATCCGGATCGAACTGCGTGAGCATGGACTGGAAGGCGAGCCGCATCGCGCTCATTGCCCATGCCGGATCACGCAAAGGCCCCGGCCCCTCGATGCCGGCGGCGTTCGCCGCAAGTTCTCTCGGTGCATGACCGTCCGGCGACTTGGAGCACGGCGCCTCGTCCGGCGCGAACCTTTGTGTATTGCGGTCTGCGGCACCCGGGACAGCCTGCTCGCCGGCATCGCCTTGGGCCGCCGTTGGGGTTGCCAGAAGGTCCTCCGGCGAAAGATCGAGCTCCTCGAATTGCAGCTCGGTATCATTTGCGCCCAGACCGATGCCGAGGGCTCACCCCGGGAGGGGCCCTGCCACAGGCGCTTGAAAGGGTCCTCTTCCTGCACGGCCGCCGGCTCGATCGATACGCCGATTTCATAGGCGTCGACATATAGTACGTCGCCGTGGCGCAGCGGGTGTGGAGCGATGCGCGAGATACTGTTCTCGGGGGAATTGATGGCGACGCCGTTGGTGCTGGTATCTTCTATGTAGTATTCGCCGTTGAGATACCGGATCAGCGCATGACGACCGGAAACGTACGGATCGGGAAAAACCCAGTCATTGTCGGGCAGCCGTCCGATCGTTCCGCCCATCGAGCGAAAAACCTTACGACTGGCCCCCTCCAGCGCCTCAGCCCGCTCTCCAAGGATTTCCAGTGTAAGAATCATGGCTTCGGTGAACGCACCCCGGTCTTGCCTCGCCCGGATCCTGCGAAAAGCATCTCAGTATCGACCCAAGGTCCGCAAGCATTATGAGTAGCATTGCACAGTTCGCAGGAGAAATACCCGCCGCACCTCCTCCTGGCTGGAGCGTCTCCACCCCGGTTTTGGTCGCGAGACGGCTCCGCCGCCTCGCGCGCCTCGCCGGTCGGATCCGCCAGAGCACGCTCGCGAGTCTCCTCGTGCTCGCCCCGCTCACCAGTGGCCTGCTCCACCCGGCTGCAGCCAGCGCGGAGATCGCCAGAGACGTCCCATCCGCCCGCCTTTCCGCCGTGGGAACGCCAGACATCGAGGCGCTGGCAAACCGGCAGGCGCCATCCTTGCCTGTGGAATCGGCTCCGGCATCCTCGTGGGAGCCGAGACCGATCTCAAAGGAGGATCCTCAGGGGGCTGAAAGCCAGGTGACCGAAGGCTTCATCGCCGCACCGCTGGGCGAGGTCTGGGGCCTGTTCACGACCGCGGACGGCCATCGTGCTCTGGGACTGACGGACGCAACGGTCGACCTGCGCATCGGCGGGGAGATCCGCAGCCGCCAGGCTCTGCAGGACCCTCCAGGCGGCTCGGAAACGATCGTGCATGAAATCCTGGCCTACGAGCCAGAGCGAATGCTGGCCCTGCGCGTCAAGCAGCCGCCGCCCGGCTTTCCCCATCCACACGCCGTGGCAGGAACCTGGAGCGTGATCTATTTCAGCGCCGCAGGCGAGAACATGACCCAGGTCCGCATCGTCGGGCTGGGCTACGACGAAAATGCAGCATCGCAGGCCACGCGCCGTTTCTTTGCCGAGCGCCATCGCCGAATGCTCGACCATGTCGCCAAGGCCTATTGGCCGAAATGCGCCGCATGCACACGTGACCCCGGAGAAAATACCCCGGAGTGATGGCAGGAGTAACCCGATGGATCGAAACGGCATTCACGAGGACGAGGTAATCGATCGTTATCTCAGCGGTGAGCTGACGATGCGAGAGGCACGGGCGTTCGAGCAATATTGCCTGGACCATCCGGAAGTGCTCAAGGACATGCCGATTCCCGTGCGGCTCAAGGCGCGACTTTCGCGCCGACCGCATGAAGGAAGCGAAACGGGTATGTTCCCGGCGATTCCATCGAGCGCCACCCGCGCAGCGTTCGACGCGGCGGAGGACGAATCCGACCCGGATGAAGAACGACAGACGGAGTCCCGACGCCATCTGGGAAATCCGGGACGCATCGTGCTCATCGTGCTCGCAGCGGTCACGCTGCTGGCGATCGCAGGCGCGATCGCCCTGGCCATGAAAGCCGACGCGTTGACGGATCAGCTCGATGAGCTACGCAACGAGCAGCAGGCCCTGCGGATGCAAGCGCCCGGCAGCGTTCAGGTTTATCGACTGAAGCCCACGAGCGTCAGGCCGCCACGCGCCAGCCTGATCATCGGCCAACCGGTCCCGCCGCAATGGATGGATCTGTATATCGATGTCTCGACCGGGAAGTACACGCAGTTCCAGATCACGATCGACGAAAACGACGCGGGTCGCGTCATGCAGATGAAACGCCTGACCCGCGACTCGAATCGTGAACTTCGACTGGCGCTGAATTCATCGGCCTTCGCGCCCGGCGACTACCTGCTGAAGATCGACGGTTACACCTGGCGCGGCCAGCTCGAACACGTCGGCTGGCTGCGCCTGGACCTGCGCTGACGGGTCTGCTCCCGCCCATGGATTTCGCCCGCTGAACGAGTGGCTGGTCCCGCCCATGGCCTTCTGCAGCCATGCATTTCTCTTGATGCACGGCTGCAGAAGGCCATGGGCGGGACCAGCAATCCCCAGAAGGCTTTCACCGAAAGGCGCTTACGCAAGCCATTGCTACCCATTGCGCAGCGTCGCCGCCGGCGGATGATTCACCACCGAGCGCGTCGCCAGGGTGCCGCTGATACCGACCAGTACGGCGCCCGCCAGCAAGCCCACTCCCCACACCGCGAGGCTGAAATCGTAGGCCAGATTGAACACCCGCGTGGCCAGGACATAGCCCGCCGCGCTCGCGCCGACCGCCCCGAGTATTCCCGATAATAAGCCCAGGGTGGTGAATTCGGCGGCGACGCCGAGCAGCACGACACGGCGACTCGCGCCCAAGGTGCGCAGCATGGCGCTTTCGTAGCGACGTTCGTCGAGCGTGGCCTGGACAGCCGCCAGCAATACCATGACGCCCGCCAGCAAGGTGAAGCCGAAGACGTACTGAACCGCCAGCGAC
>Ga0172382_10005793_pt1 | contig 18253 bp, 10 predicted proteins | sample Leawel138RmetaG_FD_122245 | JGI IMG/M metagenome (GOLD analysis project Ga0172382, IMG submission 122245) | Leachate microbial communities from a municipal landfill in Southern Ontario, Canada - Leachate well 138R metaG | ecosystem: Engineered > Solid waste > Landfill > Unclassified | place...
CTGATACCGGGGCTTTTGAAGGCGAAAGGAACTTGCGTCCGCCAAAGCGCCTCAGTTTCAAGTGTCCTATCGAAGTGATTGAGAAAGCCATAGCCATGCGGCATGACACTCCGACTTCAATCCAATAACCGAGCTACGGTCAAACCTTGCAGCCTTCTCACCGACTTGCATTTCCTCGATTTAGGCATCCATCAACGCCATAGGCGTAAATGCTATAACCGTATCCTCCAAAATTCACCCTGTGATAGACGGGCTGCAATGGGATGACATGAAACACTACGCGCATAAAAAAACCCGCAAACCAAGGTTTAATGCGGGTTTTGTTATTATTTTAGAACCTTGTGGGACGTTCTAAAATCATCGATTGGTGGGCTAAGCTCCCTCACATCGCCAGGTTTAATGCTTAATACAGAACAAATGAAAAAAATGTACCGTCAAATATACCGTCAGACGATCAATGCTACCCCCTCACCTGATGGCTCCCGGCGATTACCAGGACCCTAGAGACGAACATGTCAGCATTACCCCATACCCAAATCAGCTTATTCGTCCGTGCAGTTCATTTCGCCGCAGACAAACATCGGGATCAGCGACGCAAGGATACCAAGGCCTCGCCCTACATCAATCATCCAATTGCATTGGCTCAAGTGTTGTCGGAAGAAGCTGGAATTACCGATATCAATGTGTTGTGTGCCGCAATCCTGCACGACACGATTGAAGACACACACACCACGGTGAATGAATTGCAGGAGCATTTTGGACATAGCATCACAGACATTGTCCTTGAAGTGACGGATGACAAGTCTTTTCCAAAGGAACAGCGCAAGAAGTTGCAAATTGAACACGCCAGCCACAAATCTCCTGAGGCGCGGTTGGTGAAACTGGCCGACAAGATCTGCAATCTACGAGATCTCCTGGCCTCGCCACCCTCGGGCTGGTCACTGGAGCACAAATAGGAGTATTTCGAATGGGCTGCTCAGGTCATCGATGGTTTGCGGGGAAGCAATGATCAACTGGAAGCGATCTTCGATAACACCTTCGCGCGCAGAACCGAATTGAGCTGATTAATAGCTACCAAGTTCACCAGAATTCATCTTGTTGATGAAGAAGACGAGATTGATAGAAGCGCAGCCGATGGGATAAGGTAAACAGCACTATAACACGGGGGGATTTAAGTCCTACTTGCCAGCCCCTGCCCTTTGGCGAACCTGGCTAAAGCGGAGAGCGATCATGTCTTGCGATCAGCCAACCAGTGCTTCCGGCATCCATTCTTCATATTCTTCAGAAACCAATAACTCCAGCCTATCCGGGAGTGCGCCACCATTGAATCTGGTGGCCTATATTCATGACCGCTTGCACGGAGCAAATTTGTCTGAATTGGCACACCAATTGGGGTATAACAATGTCGCGAAGGGTGCGCAACGCCTCTATGACCTCGCCAGCAAACCGATATTAGGACTGGATGAAGCGGTCGGTAACTTTGACCTGCACTTCACTACCATCGAATTGATTGAGGCGCTATGTCGCTTGGATATCCATGATGAAGCATTACTTGCCAGTATCAGCGATAAATGCCATGAGCTACGTGCGTTCTACCAGAAGAAACGCAAAAAGCTTTCAATTACCAAAATGAGGGTGATTACCGAATATCCCCCTGTAGTCACTTCCTGGAGCGGGGGAATGCTTGCCAAGGCTAAATTATCACCCACCTGCTCTCCTTTCACCGAAGACCAGGCACCAGAGAGATGGCTTGGATTGATCAAAAGACAAATCACCACCCACTTTCAGCAGTATGGCGCTCCATCTCATATCTGGGGGCAGATATTGGGTTATGAGTACATCTATTGTCAGGATGCCGAACCGATCAAATTCGATACCAACGGCACGTTGATTGGTTCGCAGTCCATGTTGATTTCGCGATGTTCCACCCAACTGGGAGAACCGGTTGTCATTAAATCAATCCAATTGAATCCATTGGCTCAATAGCAATAACAGGGTCTTGGTGCGAATCATGCGTTAGGTACGATAGAAATCAGACACCGGCATGCCCTTATCGGCCTCCTTCATGATCTTGTATATCTGTGTCTCGCTGCTGAAGAAAGATTAGGCCATAGCGTTATCCCAGCGGCGCCCCTCCGGCTCACGCTTGGCTCCAAATTAAGGTCGCGACAGGAGCGTCGCCAGTCATCGCTGTTATATTGTGATCCCTGATCCAAGTGGACATTGACGGACTTCGTAGACTTGCGCGACTGCTGGCTTGACACATTTCCGCGTGAGGACGAACACCTCGACGTGATCGGCCATCTCAAATTGGCATCAGTCTTCTGTCTTGGGTACGTCCCAATCTGCCGGACGCGCTTCACCGGTCTGATAGAACTGCTTGACCAGCTTCACGTACTCCAAAAAGTCCTTGTTCTCCATCGCCAGCCGGTTGGCGGTATCCCAATCGATTTCCCCGCGCTCCTTGGCAGGAATCAGAACCTGACTCTCAGATGGATTCTCAACATCCAGTTTGATCAGGCCAATGCCGTGAGCCGCAAACAGCATTCGCAGCTCTTTCAATGTGTCTTGGCCCTCGATCTCGGCAGCCACCAGGTAGCCGAAGTTGGCCCACGAGGAGTTCGAGACGGACTGGAAGAAGCACTCACGGACGTTCGACCGGTTGATCAATAACTTGACCTCGAACGACCACAGCTTGGTGCGCTTGTCCGAATACTGATTAACGCAATCCTTGACCTCCTGGTGCCAGTCGGCCCCCAGGTCCTCCATGCCGACCAGATCCGGATAGAGCCAGCGGTTTCCGTTGGGCCCTCGCTTGTTCGACGAGCGCTTCTCATCGATGCGTTTCGAGTACACGCCGAACTCAGCCCAGAGATAGCTGCTCAGCAACGGGTACAGGCCGTGCTCCCCGAGTTTGGCGTCGTCCTTGCCAGCCGGAGCCGCGACGCCAACGCTCTCCACCGCCGCAACCTCAGCGCTGTCCGATTTCTCGGAGAAGTAGTATTTGCGAGGGCGGCCTTCCGTCGTCTTCAGGTTGGGGTGCTTCTTCTGCAGACGTGGGCGCAGCGAGCCGATTTCCGCAACCAACTGCTGTAACAGGTCTGCGTCGGTTTCCAGCGCCTGACTGCTGGCCTTCTTGGCGTTGCACTCGTCCGGGAAGGTCGCGAAGACCCACTCGGCGATCTGCCGCGCGGAGAATTTTTCATCTGGATGGGCGGTCAGGTAGTCGACGACTGCTTTGCCAAGGTTAAGCGCCATGTTCTTCTTCCTCTTGTGTCACTCGGCCATGGCCTTCAACAGCGCATCTCGGGAGTCGGAATAAAACTGGATGTCGATCTTGGTTGCCATGTCGTCGGACAAGTCGACCAGCTGACGCCGACACGCCACCGGCATCAGCAGCGATGTCGCACCTTTCTCAACCGCGATCTCGGCAATCGTGACCGCGTTGTGGACGGGTTCGATCGATCCTCCGAGGTTGATCTCTCCGACGATGATCAAGCCACCACGCACGCTTCGCTTTAACAACGATGTACACAGGGTCACCAAAGAGGCCACGCCCAGCTTCGCCCCGGACTTTGCTGCATCAAAAGCCCGCAGCTGGACTGTGAACTCGTGCTGTCTTGGATCTTTGTCGCCGACCAACTGCATGGATCTGGCGTACAGGTTCTGCTCGGCAAAACCAATGCTCTCGCGGAACGCAGGTGGGATGGGCTTGTTGAGCACCTTCACACCGGACCCAGGACCTTCGTTGACCTCGATGCGGTAAAGTCCGGAGCCTTCCTCGCCGCCGCCCGGGCTGATGGTCCAGACCTGACCTGGCTCCAGCGGATCGCCGCCGATGCTGTTTTCGCTTTGCAGCTCCGGCGTAGAGACGAACTTCTCGACCCCGTCCGCGCCCATGATGTAGCTGAAGTGCGTATTGCGAAACTCGGCAGCGCCCACACGCTTTTGCTGCTCTTTGACTCGGCGCCGAACCTCCATGGCAATGCGAACGGCCCATTCCAGATCCTCGTCTGGGACTGGGACATCCGCGCTCGGGTACAGCAGTTTGAGCAAACCGCTAACAGTCTTGTTGATCGCATTCGTATCGCGGCCAGACAAGGCACCACCAAAGAACACGCGGTTTTGCAACTCGCTCACGCGGCTCTGATTGCGAAGCTGGCTCCAGCACTCGGACAGAAAATCGCTGACCAAGCCGAAGTGGTTGGTCACCAATTCTTTGTTGATCTTGGGCACGTCCCAACCCGGTAGGAATGCGTGGATGCGATCCATGAACGCGGTGTCATCCCGCATTTCTGGCGGCATAGGCCCAAAGAGGTGGCCGATGCGCTGCTGGTGCTCTACATCGACGTCGAAGTTGCCGACCATCACGATGCTGCCGTCGGCGCGAATGCTCTCTTTACCTCGGCTGAACTCACCGGACTCCATGTAGCCCTTCATGATGTTCACGCCATCCTTCTGGTCGAAGGAAATACCCGACACCTCATCGAAGCAAACCACGTCGTATTGGCAAACCAAGCCCCTGCGACCTCTGGCCGTGTTTTCCACGAACATCTTGGCAACGGTAGCTTTGCCGCCTGATACCAGGTGAGCGTAGGGCGAAACCTGCTGGAACAGATGGCTCTTGCCGGTGCCGCGAGGCCCGAGTTCAACCAGGTTGTAGTTGCGCTCGACGAACGGCACCATGCGCAGCAGCAGCGCGTTCTTCTGCCGTTCGTTCAAACCAGTCGGTTCAATTCCAATGGACCGGAGCAGAAACGACTTCCACTCCTCGCTCGTGAATTCGGCGCGTGCCTTGGACAGCGTCTCCAGCACGTCGCGTTTCGATAGCTGAATCTCTCGCAGGGAGGTGATCCCAAACGGACGCCCCTTGGCCTCCTGCGCGATCGCCACATCGAACGTCACGCCCAGCTCGGCATAGAAGCCACCGGTCAACATGCGTTCGTGTTGGTTGACTAGTTCGCTGCTGATCCGCACATCCGTCAGGCGCAGGCTTGGCAGGCTCGCGACATACTCGCCCTTGTTGTCCACACGCGCCGTCACGAGGTCGATGATCTTCACCTCGCCGGTCTCCAGCGCCTTGGCCTTGAACAGCTCTTCCTCGCCGGCCCGCACCGTGCGGGACTTGAGCTGGCGTTGAACAATCTCCAGCCCTTCGTCAATCTCTTCCTGATCCGTGCTGGCGCAGTAACGCCCGAGCATGAACTCGACCACGTAGGTCGGTACCGGAAATTGCCGACTAAAGGTGCGGACCAAGTCTTTCCGGACCAGATACCCGTCGAGTACCGAGGCGGCTTTCTTGTCTATCTGATCCAATTCAATCATTCATCATCCTCCGCCAATCACGGTGTTTGCCTCAGCCATCAGCTCGCCCGATGCGCTGAGCAGGACCAAAAACGCCGCGCGGCCTTGCAGTTCTTCGTTCTCAACAACCACCGATGCGGTGCCGTTGTCCTTGAGCGACTTCACACTCACGACCACGCTGGACGCCGGGTCACCAGCCTGGGTGCGAATATCCAGGGACAAATTCGCATACTGACCATCCACAGCTACCGTGCAGCGCAAACCCTTCCATGCGATGTCGGTGACCTCGACCACCTGCTTGCCTGAAGCGCTCCCGCTTCGGGTCACCATCAACTCCAGCGTCAGACACTCCTGCAAACTCAATCCTCCGTGGTTGTAATCCACCGATTTGCCATAGCAGCTCACGCCGTCGGCTAGCGCGAACTGCTGATGGGGGTTCCAGTACCAGGGGTACAAACGCTCACTGGTGGAAGCGCCAGGCTTGATCGAGGCGCAGCGTCCCCATTTGTTGTCAGTGAGGTCCTTTGACACCTGAATCGTCGGTAACTTGCCCGGCATGAGGAGCCAGCCGTGGTCGGTCACCACCCTAACGCTGTTCCACCCGGCAGCCAACAAAGCACCGATACGTTCCGCAATTTCTGACAAGAGCGGATCGATGTGCTTGGCCAGCTTCCAACCGCGCGCGTGTCCCTCACTGTCGATGTCACCAAATTCGCACCACGCGTTACCCTGGCCATCACCATTCTCGGTGCGGTCCAGCACTTTCCAGTGGTTATCGTTCAGCAGCTTCTTCAAGTGGTAGCCGCCCTTGAGCGACTGGCCAGTGGCGGCGACGCAAGGTTCGAAGTCATCGCAGTCGTCGGTGCCACTGATCATAGTTCTTACTGGCGACGCAGCCGCCTTGCCGGTCGCGGTCACGCTGGGCAATGCCGTCCAGCCCATGGTCTCCGCCACCTGGCAGCCGCGCGCCTCCAGGGTCGCCGAGAGACGGCGGGCCGCGTCAAATCGCAGGCCATCCACGAAAAGCACGCATTCACCCTTGGCGGCAGCGAAGGCCTTGGCACTGGCGATCGTTCCTCCGGGGTAGCTCGATCCATCGACCTGTTTCTGCAGGTAGCGTGCGGACTCCTCCAGCCAGGGCAGATAGATCGCCCGCACTGCAGCCGTCACCGCATCAACGTCCGCCACTTTGTCTACGCACGCCAGCGCCGACAGAATCGCATCGTCGGCGCGCCAGCCCTGCGTGGCATAACCGGCCTGCAAGTCCGCAACTGAGCCGGCCGCCAACGCCGTCTTGGTCACTTCCGCAACCAATGCTAGGTGCTTGGCGGCCAGCGCCAGCGGCGATTCACCCAACTCAGCCCACACCAGCTCACGGCGCGGCGAATGGGTCTTCTCCAATTCCAGCACCCGCCTCCTCGCATCGTGCGCCGGCATATGGCTTAAGGCGAGCAAGTCACGCTGGAGCGCTTGTTCCTGTTCCTCGTTCCATTGTGGCCAGCCACCAGCAGACTCAGTCGTGACGAAGAGATCAAAAATCGGTGGCTTGCACTGGCGGATTCGACTCGGGATGTTGGGGTAACGCTTTGGCGCTTCGCTGTAGCGCTCCCACACCGCATGCCAAGGCCCCTCGCGTGTCGCCAGCTTGCTGGCACCCGCCAGAACGCCGTCGGCCTGGGGGTTGAACGCCAGCTGTGACTTGCAGACCTCCACAAAGGCCTTCCACTCGTTGGCGCCGCGCGTGGTCTGGAACGCGTCGCCCAGATCCAGCCACTGCAGCAGGTCGCGCACCGGGTCGCCGCCAGTCAGCAGGGTGTTGAAGTAGTCTTTGTCCAGCCGCTTGCCCTTCAACAGCTCCAGTTCTTCATCCAGAAGCCGGTACAGCGCCAGTTGCATGGCGTTCTTGGCGTCGTTGTCCTGGGCCACGTCCAGACCCATGCCGCCTTGGTCGGACTTCAGGAAGGCCATGATGGTCCAGTCCTTGGCGTTCGCCTGCGACCAGATCACGCCCCGGTACTGCAGCTCGGCCAAGGGCTTCAAGAGGTCCGGGCAATCTTCGATCGCCCGCAGATCCTGGCGGCTCACGCCTGGAAGGTAGAACACCGGCACGCGGTCGGCTGGCAAAGTGACATCGGGCGCCTTGCCCGCAATCACGCAGCGCAGCCAGATGGCCGGCCCCGTGCGGTTCTCGGGCGCATAGTCGCCCAGCACCAACAGTTCCGCCAGCTCGCTCTGCAGGCGAGGGATCACTGCCTCCCACTGGCGGTCCTTGTCGGGCCACAAGATGCACGATGGCGCAACTTGGACTTCAGGGTTGAAGATCGCCGAGTCGCGCAAGGTCTTGACCAGATGTTCGACCACTCTCATATCACACCGTATTTCGCTTGGTTGGCCTTGCAGTGTTTGCGCACCTCATCCACCCAGTTTTCGTACCAATGCCACATTTTCCCCGCAACCATTACGCCATAGCCTTTTGCGGCATTCTGTGCATCCAATGACTTCCAAAGCTGCGTATGGTGGTGAACAGAAAACGTTGGATATCCTTCTGCTTTTATCAAATCGACAACCTGCTTCGGCAGGTACTTTTTCTTTTCAGTTTCCTTGATGACTGCATATTCCTTGTTCACTGCTTCCGCCAAAGGTGAATCACTCTTGACGAACTCAATGACTCGGTCGGCCTGCCCTTTCCTATTCGCTGTCTTGGGAATAAAAAGAATTCGGTAGGCGTAATGAGGATTGGAAAACTCCTCGTCCGACAGCTCGGCATCAAAACCGCTGATGTAGCCTTGGATATTTGCGGGCAAACTAGGATGCTGCTCCAGCAATTCCTTCTGCTCCATGGAGATGGTCGAAAACTGGAGGCTGAAAGACAGATGCTTTTCAATGCCGTTTTCAACACCAAAAAGCTTTTTCACATACTCGTTGTAATTCAGGCCACACGCTTGAAATCTAGCACTTAAGACATCATCGATTCGTGATGTCATCTGATGCTCAATCTCGTGACGAAGGCCGATCAAAAAGCGCAAGTTGTTGGCCGTATCCTTGTCGACAGGCGAGTTCTTGTCGTTCAAGCAGCGCTCCAGCTCCCAGTATTTGTATGCCCCATGCTTGGTCTTGTGGAAATCCCGACGCTTACCTTTTTGATCGTAGTAGCGGTACTCGATTTTCTGATCACGAAAATGGGCGTGCAACAAATAGGTCCAAGCGATGATCATCAGCACCACATAAGCCTCTGACTTGAAGCTTATGTTGGGGTTATTAAATATCTGCACAGAAGCCAGCGCGGCCTCTCTCGACTTCTTGAGCAGCTCATTCTTGACCGCACCGATGCGCCTGACCCGTTTTGTCATTCGGCCTTCTCCCATGCCTTGCGTTTTTCATCCAGGCTCAAATGATGATCATTGATACGGTCGCCGAGCTTGCCGCCGTATTGCAGGCCGAGTTCGTACCAGGGGGCGGACGGCACATCGCTGCCACGGTCCTTTTCCCAATGCAGGCTCTTCGGCTTCTCGCGCAACACGCCTGCGCCGCGCTTGCCCACGTCCGGCACCGAAAGGAAGGGGCGGATGTTCAAGCGCACGCCGTCATTCAGATCAGGGTTCCAGCCGATGGGCTGTTCTTCGATCGGCTTCCAGCGCACGAAGATGTCGTAGGGCTCCTCGCCCGCCAAGATCAGCTCTAGGCGCTTCTTCAGCACCTCTGCGGCGGCCAGCTTCTCCTGGGCACCGTCGACGCCGCTGTCGGCATCACGCTTTTGACGGCTGATCCAGTCCCCCAGGTAGGTGTAGATCAGGGCCTCCAGCGCCTTGTAGTCGAGCTTGTGGTAATTCACCAATGCGGCGAAGCCATCACGCAAGCCGTCCCAGACATGCCACACAAACGGGCGGTTGCCGAACAGCGCGCAGTGCTGTGTAAAGAACTTGTCGCGCAGCCAGGTTTCGAGCGACTTGCCGGCGTGGTCGGCAGCAGTCAGCAACTGTGCCAGGACATCGTTGCTCCAGTCTGCACCGTAGGCATCCGCCAGCAGATTCAGCAGGCGGTCGCTGGCTGATGCTTCCTGGCCCACAGGTGGAATACAAACAATACCGTCTTTGTCGGCGTGACTCGCGAGCGCCTTGCTACGCACGATCCATTCACGCGCTTCATCAGACAACTCCATTTTGTCGTCGGATTCGGCTGGCCAGGTGTAGCCGACTAGGCGAGCAACAGCGACTTGCAGCGGTTGCGTCGACGCCTTAGGGTGCCCGTGAAAAACCAATTGCTTCAGATCATTTGAATATGGTTTTGGCAGCCCATAAGGGTATTTCTCGGATGATATTTGCTTCCAATGTTCAACATCGAAAGGAACCTTTACCAGCGTCGCATTCGTGACTTTGATTGATTGATCAATTTGACGAACATTTTCACGGTACTCTTCTGAGCTTAAATAGCATGCTATCGCTGGAAGCAGTGAATTGTCTTGCTTTGGAAATATCACAGCCAAAGAGTTGTCAAATTTGTATCCGAGCGAGACGGTTGAGAATAGCCCCCCCATCTGTTCGACCGCGACCCCAATTCGACCCCAGGCACGATTTCCACTTTCATGCATATCATGGAGCCGATCTCTAGTCGCGGCTGCATACTCATGAAGAGAACCCCGCCCACATTCCCAGCGTATCATCGCAGTTAGACCGGTAAATGCGGCGTTCTTATCGTCAATAGTTGTCTGAAATGGTTCCCATCCGTCAGCTAAGTTGTGGCGTTCCCAAAAGTTAAGAATAAACCGATTGATGTCCCCAGTGCGAAGCCCCTGATACGCCACTGCGACTTCACTCAACAATGGAAGATTATGTTGAACATCGCTGAACGAAACTATCGCATCAGGATTTGACAATAGAGATTGCTGGCTCACTTGCTTGATTGAATTGGTAAGCAGTGCATCGCTTTTTTGCGCGACGTTCTCCATCATGGAAACATCGATAAGACTCACAATTTCCGGTTGTCGCTCGTGTGCCTGATCGATTGTGATGAGAATAGGCGCTGCGTTAAGCGGTGTATTGAAAGCGCCATATCCTAGACGCGCCACAATCCGCCACTTATTTACAGTGAGAGATTTGATCCTAAATTTCTTATAGCTACTTAAGAACAACCAGTTTTGTGGCAGAACCACACACGCATTACCTCCTTGATAGCAAAGCTCTAAGCAGCGCTGGAGAAAGGAAGTCGACAAGTCACTCTTCTCGTCTGAGTAATATGCGTCGCAGTAGGTTCTAATAACTTGGTGCTGTTTACTCCTTGTCAGGTAGGGCACATTGGTTACTACCAGGTGATAGCGGCTATCAAGCAGCCGAGCGGCATCTAGGAGTCCTAGGGCGCTCAACGCGGAATCCCAACCCTCTTCACCATCCTTGCTCTTACTAACACCTTCGCGTGCTAACGCAGCTTGAAGCAGTTCACCCAACTCTAGGTAGTCGGCACCAAATAAGTCGCCCTTGGATTTCCCTGGCGAGAGCAGGCTGCCGAGCAGCGGGGCCTGGGCAAAGAGCTGATGCAATCGCACCAGTCCCTCACGCAAATGCGCGGCATTGGTTGCGTCTGCTGGAACCAGCGCCTCCCAGTCCTGCGCCTTGGCCGCCACTTTCAGGCCACAGCACGCGATGTTCGGCGCAGGAATCTCGCGCACCCCGAGCGGCTTACCGGATGCATCCGGATAGCGCCATGCTTCCAGCGCCACCGCAAACACCGCGATTTCCACGCAGCGCGGGTCCAATTCCAGGCCGTGGATGTTCTCGGCCAGCACGCGATTGACTGCCTCCTTGGCGCTCAGGCCCTCCGCTGCCATGCGCATCGGCACCAGCATCAGGAAAGCGGCCACCAGGAAGTGGCCCGAACCGCAGCAAGGGTCGAGCAGCTTGAAGTTGGCCAGCGAGTCGGGCCAGCCTTCGAACTTGCCTGCTGCGGGCGTGCCGTCCTCCAGGGCGCGGAAGTAGTCGAGGTTGACCGGACATGGCTTGCCCGGATGCCGGGTGGCCCACCAGGCGCCGAGCGAGTTGTGCAGTAAGAAGGCCACCATGTACGGCTCGGTGAAGAGCTGGGTGACGGCCGGCAACTCGTCGGCGCCGATCTTCACTTCCGACTTGTTGATGCGCTCCTTGTTGTCGGCCTGCCAGAACTGGTAGACCCAGCCCAGGCTGTCGCTGGCTTTGAAGACGGTATCGGGCAGGTTCTTGAGTAGCCATTCCAGCTCGCTCTGGTGCTCGGGTGCGAAGGTCAGTTCGAACACTGGCGAGCCAGGCTTGAACACCTGCGGCAGCATGCGGGCGGCCAGCTTGCCGGCCAGCTCCCATCCGCTCTTGGCACCTTCGTCGGGGGCCAACTCATCGCACTCTTCGATGGTGACGGCCACGCCGTCGTACATCAACAGGTTGTTGTCGGCCAGGAAGCGCGCGAACAGCATGCGGTGCCAGTGCTGGTAGGCCACCTCTTGCACCAGGTGTTGCACCTCTTGCTTGCCATAGGTCGGGTTGGGGCTCTTCGAGTCGCGGGCGTCACCGAGCTGCTTGCCGTGGGTGCGCAGGCGGTTGCGTAGCGCCTTCTCGGCATCGCCCAAGAATGCTTCCGGCTTGTCGTGGCCGACACCCAGTTGGTCCACGGCCGCGTACGCAGCCGTCTCGGCCACTGTGCGGGCCGCTTTGACGGTCTTCTCCAGCGCGCTGCGCAGGTCTTTGTCGAGTGCTTGCATCATGGGGAATCAGGCCTCAGTGAAGGATGACTGGGCCTTTTTTCAGGGCCTGTGCGATGGTCTGCTTGGCATCCTGCAGCCAGGCCTCGATGTCTTCGTCGGTCTTGATGGTTCGGTTGGGCAGCTTGACGAACTGCGCCTTGGGCTCCATCAACTCGGCGGCTGCCACCAGCACAGCGTCAAAGCGCGAGTCGATGGCGGCCACTCGGTCGGCGAACGACGAAAGCGACAGCCGATCTACCGTGGCCAGCACTTCGTCGGTGTTGGCCACTTGCACCTTGGGCGCGTCGGTGAGGGTGAGTTTCTGCGCGGCCAGCAGGCTGTTGCGCTGCTCGGGCTCCAGCTGCTTCCAGTTGGTGTCGGCGTCCAGGCGCGCCATGCCGTTCTTGTGGCGGGCCTGGTAGTCGGTGTGCAGACGGTTCAGTTCGTCGCGGAGCAACTGAGTGAGGCTGGCCACCAGCGGCGTAACGGGATCAGGCTCTTCCAACAGCTGGCGCTGCTGCTCTAGGTGCGTTACCTGTGCCACCAAGACCTCAGACCCCGACAGCCCATTGGCCTGGGCCAGCAGACGCTTGAGGGTGTTCCAGGCAGGTAGGCGCTTGTCGATGCGCTCTGCCAGATCCGACCATGTGTCGATGGCGGCGCTGAGTTCGTCGCGCTGGTTGTATAGGGCCAACAGCTGCTCGTTGCCGGCGGTGAGGCGGATTTCCTCCAGCCCCTTCGTTTCTGGCCGCGCTGGGCGAGGAGCCTCGCCCCCGGCTCGGTTGGCCACCTCTTGCGCGCTGACCAGGAACTGCGGCACGTAGGCCAGCTCTTCGCCTTGCTTCGCTGTGAGGCCGACTTTCTGCAGCACCTTGCGAATCTGGATGCGCTGCGCCGCCGAGACGGTTGCCGATTCGACCTTGAACATGGTCTTGCCGATGACCTTGCGTTCCAGGTCTTTCGGGTCGATGGTTTGGCCCTTTTCCTCCTGGGCGCGGATCAGCCCGGCCACCAGCAGCACCTGCAAGCCACCGTCCACCGCGTCCCCCGGCCAACCGTAGGTGGCGCCTTCGAAGTTCTTGCGGATGTCGATGCCCTTCTTGCCGCCGGCAATGAAGGCGAGGATGGCTTTGCACACCGGGTTCTTGGCGGGCTCGCCGTCGTCGCCCACACTCTTGAGTGCGTCCGGTGCCCCTTTCTGGGCTTTCTCGTAGACCTTGGGCCAACCAGCGTGGTCGGCGATATGAAACTGCGGGTAGAGTCGTTGCAACGCGTTGGTGGCGGCCTCCAGCGTCATCTCCTGCAGGTCGGAGCCCAGGATCTCGTTGCCGCCCCCTTGGAAGACACGGGCTCCAGAGAAGGCCTCTTGCAGCAGTTCGCGGATCTTGCCTTCAGCGGTTTGCTTGGTGGTCTCCATCGCCGAGCGGGCCTCGGTGCCCTCGGCGGTGTTGGGCACGCCGCGCTTGTCCAGCGTGGCGCTGGCGGCTTTAAAGTCGATCAGGTAGTGCCGCAGGTCATCGGCCGAGCGCTTGGGGATGAACACGAACACGGTGGGCGACTGGTTGCCCGCCTGGCGAGCGTCGGCACGCACCGAGTTTTCGTCGATGCTCCAACCATCGCGTACCCAGACGCAGACCTTCTCGGCGGCGTCGCCCGGCAATTGGGCGTCGAACACCGGGAAGATGTCGCGCGTGACCTTGGATATGCCTTGGGTCAGCGACAGCTTGCGCACCATCTCGCCGAAGCGGCGCCGGATGCGATCGTCGCGCTCCGCGTCCACGCGGTGGGCTTCATTGGCCAGGCTGTTGCGCTGGCTGAGGAACTCATCGTTCCAGGCAGCGCTTTCTTCGGTTTGGATGCGGTACTCGTCACCGACCTTCATCAGCAGCTCGCACTTGTCGAGCACGCTCGGGAGCTTGCTGCGCAGCGAGCTGGAGCCTTTGGTGAGGTCTTCTACCAACAGGTCGGCCAGGGTGTCGACGGTGGCACGAATGCCGATTTCGTTGTTGCTGCTGGCCAGCTTGTTGATGAGAAAAACCAGGCCGCAGGACCGTGCCATCAGACGCTGGTCGTCTGTGCCCTTGGCCCAGACCATGGTCTTCTCATGCACCTTGCGAGGCAGGATGCGCGACTGCAGCAGCTTGTCGGCTGCGTCAAAGTACAGATAGTCCGCTGGCACCACGCTGCCGACCGGCGCGTCCACATTGGTCTGGATGACCTTGTGGATCATGGAGAGCTGGTTGCGAAGCTGGCTGTCGGTGCCGGTCTGGTCCAGCACGCGCAGGGTGTTCTCCCAAAAGCGACGGCGCACCGGCAGGATCGGGTAGTCCTGCGGGAAGAATTGAATGTCGTCGGCGCGGTGGCCGATGGTGGTGCCGGCCAGGTGGCGCGAGATTTCGCCCAAGTTGGTCTGCATCACCTGCTCAACCGGCGCCTTTGCCTCGGGCTTTTTGGCCAGGATGACCTGACGGATCACGGCATCGACGTCAGCGTCGGACAACTCCACACGCACAGTGAAGCGGCCTTCGAGCTTCTTGAGGTTGGAGGTACCGGTGACAGCTGTTTGGCCGGTGCCGATGAACAGCATCTTGGCGCCGATGTTCTTGCAGCAGGCCTCGACCACTTCCTGCACATCAATGGAGCGCTGGCTGTCTTCGCCGATGTACTGCTGCACCTCGTCGAGCACCACCAGAGTGAGGGGGAACTTGCCGTCGCGGGTCAACGCCTGGCGAATGGCCTTGAGCATGTCGCCGCTGGAGACGTCCTGCACATAGGGGTACAGGTTGTTCAGTGTCTCGACGCAGGACGCTGGCGACGTGAACAAATTGGGCTTGGCTTTGACCAGGGCCTCGTGCAGGCCCTCGGCCACGTAGAAGTTGTCGAGCTCTTCGTTCCAGTCGAAGCCGCTCTTCTCAACATGACCCCGCACCGCGTCGTAAATGCCTTCGTGCTGGAGCCACATGACAAAGCGTGCGACTGGGTACTGCTCTGGCAGACCGACGGACTTGAAGAGGATACCGAGTAGAGCCATGCGGACAGACTTGTCGCGCGAGCTTGAGCCCAAGGTGCCAGAGGCTGCGTGCAGCCCACCGTGGCGCTGGGCCTGGGTGCTGAGCTCTTTCAGGTAGTCGCTTACGCCCTGCGGCAAGTTGGCAATACCGCGTGCGGTGGCGCCATCGTCAAACTGGCTATCCACCCAAAGGGCGCGCAGCATCTTGACCAGGTGCGATTTACCCGAGCCATAGAAGCCGCTGACCCACACGGCGGGCTGCTCGGCCTGCTCGATGTTCTTCAGGTAGACATCAAGGATATGCTCCAGACCCTTTTCGTACTGGCCATCGCAGACGGATGTTTCGAGTTCATACCGCAGGACGGATAGTGCCGGGTTGGTTTTTTCGTCATTGACGCTGGCAACGCCCTCGTTGACCAATTTATGGGTCGACGGGTCCTTTTGGTAGATGTCGCGATTGAGCATGTGCTTCCCCTTAGTCAGAATTCTTTGTCTGCGGTGATCGGTACAGCGAGGTAGTTCCACCCGTCGTACCCATCCAGCAAGCGGTAGTTGTTGTCTTCGTAGCTGCCAGGGAAGAACACCAGCAGACGGCCCTTCACTTTGGGAGCGAGCTTGTCCACGACCTCTTTGACCTTCAGGAAGCCGAACAGAGTGCCCACGCCTTGGAGCGCCACGACAAATTCCTCGCTGACGTTCTTGTCTTTCAGGAAGGTCTCGAACTCGGCTTCGATGTAGCTGAGGTACTTAGGCAGCAGCGTGGACAGCAGATTGGGCTTTTGGAAGTAGCTCTTGGCGTACCGTTGGGAGGCCAGCCAGTTCGGGAAGGAATTGGTCAAGTCGAACAACGCCCAGTCATGGCCCGCCGCGCGAGTTGCGATCTCAAACTCATCGACCTTGGCACGCAAGCGCAGCTCTTCCGTTTCGTGGTACACGCAGAAAATGACGCGCTGGGCAGCGGCGGCGTCACGCCATGGCACAGAGACGTATTTGCTGTAGGACTGAGTCAGTCGTTTAATTCGGCTCACGTAACCACTCCATTTCCTGCGCAGTGATCAGGTTCGGGAAAAGCACTTCGACCACCTGGCCGACGCGCTTGAGCGAGATCCAACCCCGGCGCGAGGCGTCCTCGGCCAACTCGATCGTCCTTTCGAAGGAACAGTCTAGCATCTTCGTGTAGTGACTCTTGAACAGCGACTCGCCGCGCAGACCGCTCACGTAGCCAAGCAGAAGTGCCACGGACACCGCGCCTGGCGTCGCCACTGCGCGGGCCCGCACTTTGCGCACACGCCCAGCAAGGTGACCGGATTGAGTCCAGGACGAGTTGATGTTCTGCGCGGTGGACTTGAGCGTGGCCTCACTAAAGCGCCCTGGCTCTTGCGCATCGATGAGCTCTTCCATCGACTCACGAGTGATAGTTGCCCCTTCCTGGAATCCCAGAATGAAGGGTGCGGTGGCTCGAAGCATGGGGTCGCGCGCATAGGCGCACAAAGCGGCCAACAGCGGCTGCCCATCTACATCCCGCTGCCAAAAGAAACGCAGAGCGCGGAACACCAACAAGCTGGGATCAAGCGCATAGAGATCGGCCAGATGCCGAAAGGTCAGCGTTCGTGTTTTGCCGGAGCGTTTGCCCAGGCAGTTGGCGGCTTGAATGGCCTCCAGGTAGTCGGCTTTGGCGGCGTCTGCTGTGTCCACAAAGGAGAGCAGTGCGCGAAGCTCAACGAGCATCATCGTCCGGGCGGTATGGACCCCGCCGCGCTCGAAACTGAACCCGAGTCGCTCCAGCTTTTTGTTGTGTTTGTTCTCTTCGGTCACGTTGTTATTAATCCCGGTATTTCGTTGGCATCGTCATGAGTCACTCGAAAAGGCTGGACTGCTTGACGACGTAACCTACTGGCTTCTTCCGTTTTTCGATCACGCCTTCTTCGACAAGACGCTGCAACCACGCCTTGGCCTGCGCGCTGGAAACGTCCAGCGCGGCCGCCACTTCGGCGTCTTTCATCGGCGTACTCAAGAGTTGCTGAATCGCTTTTCGTACGGCAGCGAAGAGCACTTCTGCCGGGGTCGATGCCGGCTGCGAAGGTTCCTTGGCCTCACCTATCGGCGCTACGGCCTCTGGTGTGACGGACGGCGGTTCTACCAATGCCGTAGCCGGTGGCTGCGCATCGGAAACAACGTCGACTGGTGAGGATGGCTGACTCTCGGCCTGAGGCAATGGCGCGGTGTAGGGTGGCACGGACGCCGTTGGCTTGGCGTCAGCCGACGTTGGTTCTTCGTTTGAAAACAGCGCAAAACCAATCTGTGGGGATGCTGTCGGCGTTGGCATCGCCATGTTGAACACGTCCTCGAACGAATCCACGTCTTGCGGGTTCGGCCAGGCAAGTGCGCCCTTCTTTCGCAAACCATCCAATCCGGCTGAAGACTCGCCCGTCGATCGAATGAAGACCGGAACGAACTTAAGTTTGTCGAGCTGCTCGACAGCGCCTGCCCAGGTACCACCTTTGTTGAGGTCGGAACTGACCACCAGTGAGGTGTCTGCCAATGCATAAATCAGCTTGTTCCGCTGCATGGCGTTGCCAACATTGAACCCGGCACTCGGGTCGTAGGGCGAAATCAGCACCAACTGCCCATCGAGCAGCAGGTTGCGGTGCTCGCGGTTCATGGTGGTCTTTTCCAGACTGTCCGCCAGCACACCACAAACTTTTCCACCACCCTCGAGTGCGCCACGCATAGCGGCCTGATCTATGCCCTTGGCGCCACCGGAGACAAGCGTTCTCCCTGCCCGAGCAGCGAGCCGGCCAACTGCCACTGTGTAGTCGATGAGGGCGTCGTCGACATGGCGCGATCCAACAACGGCAAGTCCGCCGGTTTCGAGCAAAGCCATGTCGCCACAGCCGTAGAGCACTGCCGGGGCGTCTTCGCGCAGGCGGGCCTTCAGGCGGCGCGGGTACTCTGCATCGGCACGGCTAACTACCCAGATGGCACGTGCCTGCCAGCGCTCGATCACTTGGCTCAGCAGGAATCCGCGCCCCAGCAATTTCTGCAGGCGGCTCGCGTCAATCACCGGTTGGCACGCACGCAGGATCTCATCTGCATCCGGCGATAGGAGATCTGCAGGCTGACGCTGGATCTCGCGCAAATGACGCGCGAGACGTTTGTATTCACCAGGCGAGAGCAGATCCGATGACGCAGTGCCTCGTCCGGCAATGAGCGGCGCAGTCAGCAGCAGGATCGCC